>Ga0209296_1000075_pt1 | contig 83690 bp, 67 predicted proteins | sample S_130206_EF_Meta_FD_187319 | JGI IMG/M metagenome (GOLD analysis project Ga0209296, IMG submission 187319) | Freshwater microbial communities from Lake Simoncouche, Canada to study carbon cycling - S_130206_EF_MetaG (SPAdes) (version 2) | ecosystem: Environmental > Aquatic > Freshwater > Lake ...
CCATCGATGCCATCAACCGTGGCGACTACGACATCGCCAGCAGTTCATTCAACATTGCTGCCGATCTCCTCGAGTCTTCCGGTGGCGACGCAATGCTCATTCGTGAACTTCGAGTCGATGCCAGTCGCGCCTCGAGCGGGGACTGGGACGAAATGTCGACCAAGAAGCAGTGGGCTAATCGCCGCGCCGAGACAAAGGGCCGCAAGACCCGCTACGACGACTGAGGCCACCACTTCAACTCCTACGAAAGGACACCTCTATTGAACGAACTCATTGACTCCTCATCCATCATCAATCCCCATCTGTATTTCGCCTACGGATCGAATCTTGATCCCGAGCAAATGGACTGGCGCTGCCCCGACGCCATCGCACTCGGCGCCGCCCGCCTCAATGACTGGGCCTGGCGAATTGGCGGTCGCGGCTATGCCACCGTTTCCCCCTCACCGGGCCACCACGTGTGGGGCGCCATCTGGAATGTTTCCGATTCCGACCTCGCCAGTCTCGATCGCTACGAAGGCGTGGCCGGCGGGCTGTACCGCCGGGAATTCACCACCGTCATGGCCAAAAACCAGCCGATCGACGTACTCATATATATAGAGAACTACGACGACCACGGAACGCCCCGTCCCGACTACCTCGAACGCATCATCGCCGGGGCCCGTTGGTTCGACCTTCCCCAGGCCTGGATTGACGATCTGGCTGCCCGCGAAGCGGCCTAAACCACACCGGCTGGTGTAGCGCATTGCCTTCTTGGGTAGGTTAGGAGCTCGGCGAGAGAAATCTGAGAATCCTGTGACCGCAAAACGCATTGTCCTTCCGATCCTTGTGGCCGCGCTTGTCGCCGCTGCGTTCGTGATCCCGTTTGGTTCGCCGTCGAGCTCCAACGCCAATGCCGTCGTCACCAGCGCCGCACCGACCCTCGGTTACACGATCGTCGGTAATGGCTCAGGGCTTTGCGATCTCAACACCATCGACCTCGCAACTGGGGCACTCACCGATCTGACCGCACCTTCTTCGGAAGCCGCTTGCGCCGACGATCTCGCTGTCGCACCCAACGGCACCGTGTACGGCATCGCCGGATACCAGTTCTTTCGTCCCGGTTCAGTTGGCCCCGCAGCCGACTCACTTGGTGATCCTCAACTCATCACGTTCTCGGCCAACGGAACGCCAAGTGGTCAAACACTTACCGTCAATGGAGCTCCCATCAGCGGAATCTACGGAGGAAGCATCGCCGTCGATGCGGCCGGGACGATGTACGTCATCGCCGTCAACGAAACAACCTGCGACTCGGGCCTCGACGAGCCTAGAAGTATCGATACGTCGGACTCTCTCGCCTACAACTGCTTGTTTACCGTGAACATCGCCACCGGTGTACTCACTCACGTCGGCGATGGTTTCTCTCCGAACCACGTCATCTTCGGACTCGCGTCATGTGCATCAAAGCTGTGGGCACAAGTTCCCGGCTTTATTGTTCCCGCCAACGGCAACCAGCCCGCGACGGTCGGTATGCCATGGGCCTCGATTAACCCCGCCACAGGCGTTCCCACCGAAGCGGGCATCAGCACCCAAATCTTCGGATTCGATTGCCTCGCTGCTGGCGACACGATTTATGCAATGTCGACCGACTTTCTCCCTTTCGGTCCAACCAGCATCGAACCGCAAGGGGCGGCGCCTGGGCCGTCCATCTTGGCCCTCGGAACTGTTGACCCTGTAACTGGCGTCTTCACCGAAACAGTGACAATCAGCGATTCGACGGCAATCATTCCCTACGCCGCATTCGCGGTGGCGCCAGTGCCTGTGCCTGTGGTGCCCGACCCGACTGTGCCCGTCGTGCCCGAGCCGGTCGTACCGAACTTCACTCACTGAGTCGAAGGTTCCGCCTGAGACAGGAAGCGTCCTCACACACTGATTGATCGTGTTGGTTCGTTTCCAAAAATCTCAAGGCGTCAGAACGACATCGGACCCGCCAGTGGCGGGTCCGATGCACATCAGGTTGTTTTCGCTGATCAGGTCGGGATACCCGTCGTTCCTGGCGATGCGGTGCTGTTGCCAACCGCATTCGTTGCCACAACGGTGAACGTGTAGGTCGTGCCTGTTGTCAGGCCAGCGATCGAACAGGTAACTGCAGTGCCCGAGGACGTACAAGTTCCGGCGACCGCACCGGTGCCCGTCGACGCCGTCACGGTGTAGCCGGTAATTGCTGAGCCTCCGTTGGCGGGGGCAACCCACGTAATCGCCGCCGTCTTCGCCGTAACGGTTCCACCAACTCTCACGGTGGGAGCAGCCGGCGTTGCCGGAACTTTGCCGGCCACCCCAGCAACTGCCGTTGCCGACGGCGTTGCCGTTGCACCCGGTGATTCGAAACTCGTGCCGTTCGCGTTCTTGGCTGTCACCTTGAACGTGTAAGCCGTACCGTTCGTAAGCCCCGTGATCGAACACGTCAGCGCTGTTGCCGCAGCGGTCGTACATGTTCCGGACGAAACACCCGCAGCGGTGTACGCCGTTGCGGTGAAGCCGGTGATGGCCGAACCGTTGTTGGCCGGCGCAACCCAGGTAATGGTTGCCTTGCCGGTTCCGACTGCAGCACCAACCTTGATCGTCGGGGCTGCCGGAGTCGCCGGCACTGCTGCAGGTGTCACTGCGACCGACGCCACCGAATCAGCACTTGAACCAAGGGCGTTCGTGGCTTTCACCTTGAACGTGTAAGCGGTTCCATTCGTAAGGCCAGTCATGACACACGTCGTAGCCGTTGCCGGGTTGAGCGGACAGGTCTTTCCTGTCACTGCTGTTGCACCAGCGAACGCCGTCACCGTGTAACCCGTGATCGGCGAACCGTTCGCATCCGGAGCGACCCACTTGACCTGTACTGACTGATGACCCTTCACCACGGTCGGTGCCGCAGGAGCAGCAGGAGCAACTGCCGGAGTCACTGCACTCGATGCAGCCGACTCGGCGAAGCCCACGGCGTTCGTGGCCTTCACCGTGAACGTGTAGGCCGTGCCATTCGTAAGTCCGGTGACATTGCAGGTCACCGTCGTCGCCGCAGTTGTACAGGTCTTGCCCGTCGAGACACCCGCCGCATATGCGGTTGCGGTGTATCCGGTGATTGCCGAACCACCATTCGCAGTGGGGGCAATCCAGGTGACCTTCACAATTCCGCTTCCGGCTCTCGCGACCGTCGGTACTGCCGGCGCGTTCGGTGTTGTTGCCGGCGTCACTGCAACCGACGCCGCCGAATCAGCGCTGGTGTTGATCACGTTTGTGGCCTTCACCTTGAACGTGTACGCCGTGCCATTCGTAAGACCGGTGACATCACAGGTCAGTCCAGTAGCAGGAGTTGGCGAACACGTCTTGCCAGCAACCAACGTTCCACCGGCAAAGGTCGACACCGTGTATCCGGTGATGTCTGAACCACCATTGTTCGGAGCAACCCAAGAGACGGTGACCTTCGCATTGCCACGAACAACCGATGGTGCGGCCGGCACACTCGGAAGCGTCGCCGGAGTTGCTTCAAGCGATGCGAGCGAGTCGGTCGTACCAACCAGGTTCGTGGCGCGAACCTTGAACGTGTAGGCCGTGCCGTTCGTGAGACCGGTCACCGTGCACGTAAGTGCGGTCGCCGGCGAAGGTGTACACGTCTTGCCATTCACCAACGTTCCGCCGGCGTAGGTCGCAACTGTGTACCCAGTGATCGCCGAACCGTTGTTACCCGGAGCCACCCAAGTGACCGACACCTGCGCGTTGCCTCGAACAACCGACGGCGCAGCTCCCTGCTCAGGGGCAGCCATCGGCGTGACCGAACCGGATGCATCGGAGGTCGCACCGGGCCCGTTCAGGTTCGAAGCAACAAGCTTGAACGTGTACGCCGTGCCGTTGGTCAGGCCAGTGACATCACAGGTCAGACCAGTTGCCGGAGACGGCGAACAGGTGCGTCCCGTCGAGATTCCACCCGCATAAGCGGTGACGACGTAACCCGTGATCGGCGCACCGTTCGTCGCAGGAGCTGTCCAGGTCACCGTGACCTGAGCATTTCCGCGTGTGGTGCTGGCGATCACGGACTTCGCCGGAACCGTCGACGGCGTCGCCGTGTTCGATGACTGCGAGTAATCGCTCCAACCGATCCGATTATGGGCCTTCAATTTGAAGATATAGGCCGTGCCATTGGTGAGACCGGTGACCTCACAGGTCAGGCCCGTTGCCGGCGTCGGCTGACAGCTACCGGCCACCGAATCCGCACTGGCAAACGCGGTGATCGAGTACTGATCAATGTCCGCACCGACACGTTCGGCTTCGGTCAACGCCGTCCACGACACCGTGACCTTCTGATCACCGTGAACGACTGTCGGCGCCGAGACAATCACGGGAATGTCGACGAGCCCGCCGTCGTTCGTGAACACCCAGCCCTTTATCGTGAGGGCCGCGTGTGCAGCCGATGCCGACGCCAACCATGTATGGCCAGACGCATCAATCGCGACGTTTTCCGCAACATTGTCGTTGGCGGCCCAACCAGTGAGCGTGGCTGTCCAATTTTCCTCGGAGATCGACGAACGAGCGAAGCTGTCCGCCATCGAAATCACCGAGTTCAACTGCCAATCGCCCAAATAATGATCGAACGCAGTCGCTCCGTCGAACATCGAGCCCATGGAGGTGACATTGCTGACGTCCCACACGCTGATGTCCCGGTTGAACGACGTCGCGCCCTTGAACATTCCGTTCATGGTCTTCGCGCTGCTCGTGTCCCAACCTGTGATGTCGCTGTTAAACGACGTCGCCTGGGCGAACATGTTGTCGAAGTGCTCGACGTTGCTGACATCCCATCCGCTCATGTCGAGGTTGAACGTCGGCTGGGCGGCGAATGCCGATGAAAGATCGGTGACCGCAGCCGGAAGCGTCGGAAGGGCAGCGAGATTCGTCGCACCCTTGAATGCTCCCGAAAGATCGGTCGTGGCGGTATCGCCCCATTCGGTGATGCCCGTGATGCACTGTGCACCTTCGTAACCGGTCGGATCACCGAAGTGACTGAACACACCACTCACCGACACGGTGTACTGACCCGCAGAGGCATAGACGTGGCTCGGGAAGGTGCCGGCTGCGTAGACGGAGGTCGAACCGTCGCCCCAATCGACGATCGGGGTGTCATAAACAGCACCACCGACAGGGATCTCGATCGTGGCCGCATCGCAACCCGTGAGCGAGGTGTCCACGGTGATCGACATCGGCACCGACGAGTACACCCCGGCGTCACCAATGTTCCAGCCGCCAGCGATGATGAGCGCTTCTCGTGAAAGAGCTGCAGCTGCCGAGTACTTCAACGACCCATTCGTCATGTAGACGTTGTAGGGCGTGTCGGTATACGAGGCCCACGCCATGAGGGTCTTGCCGTAGTTGTCCGGACTCACGGCCGTGCCACTCATGAGGTCACCCGCGCTTTGAAGACTTGCGGGATGCCAACCGTCGAGCGGTTGGTTGAACTTCACTGCGTCAGTGAACATGTTGGACATGTACGTGACCTTTGAGACGTCCCAGGTGTTCACCGGCTGATTGAACGCCGACGCATACCTGAACATGTCCATCATGTTCATCACCTTGCCGGTATTCCACGAATCCACCGGCTGGTTGAATGAGATCGCGTCGTAGAACATTCGCTGGGTTGACGCCACGTTCGAGAAGTTCCAAGCGTTGACCGGCTGGTTGAACGCCGCTGCACCATCGAACGTATAGGTCATGTTCTCAACTCGTGAGGTGTTCCACCCGCCGACTGTGCCGTTGAAGGCTGAGGCGGCCTGGAACGTTCCCTCCAGAGTCGTCACCCTGCTGGTATTCCAGCTGGCAAGGTTCTGGTTGAACACAGAAGCGGTCGAGAACATCCAACTGAGATCAGTGACCCTGCCGGTATTCCATGAACCGATCAGCTGGTTAAACGATGAAGCGTTCTGGAACATCGCCTGCATGGTGGTGACGCGCGAGACGTCCCACGCACTGATGTCTTCGTTGAAGCTCGTGGCTCCTGCGAACATTCGGCTGGTGTCGGTCACCGTCGACGGCAATGTCGCGGGTACGTCGGTCAGGTTCACTGCCGTATTGAACGCTGAAGCAAGAGAAACGAGGCCGAGTTCACCGAACGAGGACATTGAGGTGAGACAACCGGCTCCGGGCCAACCGCCATACTGGCCGAACCCGTCGACCTCTCCATGCACCGTCACGGTGAACACACCGACACTTGAGTACGTGTACGTCGGATAGTCCTGGCTTGGGCCTAGCACCACAGGGTCAGAGCCATCTCCGTAGTCGATCGTCATGTCGCGGATGGTTGTGAACGGGAAGGTGACCGCCCCGTTACATTCCGCCTTCGACGTGTCGATGGTCATGACCATCGGAATGTTGGGAAGCAGACCGCCGTCGACAATTGTCCAGCCCAAATCATCAATCAGGTGATTTCTGACAGTTTCCGACTTAGTCCGGAATTGCGTCGTCGAAGCGCCCAAGGTCACGTTCTCCTGCAGGGCCTGCGACGACCAACTGTTGAGGAGGATGCCGTAGATCCAAGTCGTCAGACCGGAACGATCGAACATGTTCGCCATGTTCGTGACGCTCGCGACCTCCCAGTTGCGAATGTCGGCGTTGAACAGCGACGCGCCTTCAAACATCGATGACATGTTTGTCACACGTTCCGGATGCCAGTTGGTGACATATCCCTGGAAGGACGTCGCGCCCTTGAACATGCTCGACATGTCACGCACGTATTGGACGTTCCAGTTGTTGATGTTGACGTTGAAGGCCGTGGCCCCGTCGAACATGTGCGAAAGATCGCGCACGTTGTTCAAGTCCCAATATGCCATGTCGCCGTTGAACGAAGTTGCACCGGCGAACATCCATGAAAGGTTCGTCACCGTCGATGGGATGTAATTCGGAACCGCAGTCAGGTTCTTTGCCCCACGGAACGCACCTTCGAAGTTTGTGAACGGACTTCCACCCCATGCCGTGACCGAAGTGATGCAATCGGCACCGACATAGGCGGCCTCGGAACCGGTGACATCAGTACCGAACCTTTCGGGCAGACCGCTAATGGAGATGGTGTAAAGATCGGCGGTGGCATAGGTGTGAGATGGAGTCGTTCCTTCCACAACCGCAGTCGTTGTTCCATCACCCCAGTCGATTATCACCTCGTCTCGGAACGTTCCGCCTACCGGCAGGGTCTGAGTGAGACCACTGCATGACGCCAGTCGGTTGTCCACCGTCAACACCATCGGCGAGACCGTGTTCACGCCGTAATCGGCGATGTCCCAACCCTTGTTGACAAGAATGGCGCGAGCGGCCTGAGCGGACGCCGAGTACAAGATTCCCGACGACATACCGACGTTGTTTGCTGTCGTCGGCGAACCCGCCCAACCCTTCAGGGATTCCCCGTAATGGAGCGGACTCATACGGCTTCCGTCTAGGAAGCCGTATGCGGAAACGAGACGATCGAGTTTCCAAGCACCAAGGGACTGATCGAACGAACTCGCGCCCATGAACATGTAGTTCATGTCCACGACTCGGGAAACGTCCCAACCTGAGAGGTCCCCGTTGAATGCCGAGGCACTTCGGAACATCTGCGGCATGAGCGCCACAGAACCCGTATCCCAGGACGAGATGTCGCCATTGAACGCGCGAGCGTCGTAAAAGACAGACTCTAGGTTCACGACATTGGAGACGTCCCACTCGTCAAGCGGCTGATTGAAGGCCCATGCCCCGTTGAACATTGAGTTCAAGCTGGTCACACGAGAAACATCCCAAGCGTTGAGTGGCTTGTTGAAGATCGTCGCTCCAGCGAACATAAATGACATATCGGTCAGACGGGAAACGTCCCAACCACTGATGTCGTCATTAAATGACGTGTTGCCGACAAACATCCGACGGGTATCAGTAACCGAAGTAGGCAGCGTGGCCGGAACCGCGGTGAGATTGATCGCGCCTTCGAATGCACTTGGCATTGCCCTGAGGCCCAGGCCACCGAACGATTCGACCGACGTCAGACAGCCTGCTCCTTGCCAGGTGTAGTTGAAATTGCCAAAGCTGTAGACGTCACCCGCGACCTCGACGTGATACACGCCGGCTGCGCTGTAGGAGTGTGCGAGCCAATCACTACCTCTCGTCTGACGGACAGGATCGGAGCCGTCGCCCCAGTTGACAGTGACATCACGCACATCAAAGAACGGCATGGAGACGTTCGGATCACAGCCCGGCACTGTCGTGTCGAGAGTGAACTTCATCGGTGTCGCGTCGGCTAGTCCGTCATCAATGATGGTCCAGCCCTTGTTGCTCACGAGGTGATCGCGTGCACTCGCGACGCTTGCGCGATACGGACGACCAGTTGCACCCAGCGTCACATTGCGCTTCACATCCAACTGCGACCATGCGGCAAGGATGTTGTCGTAGGTAAACGTCGTAAGACCGGAGTTCGTGAAGATCCCGGTCATATCAGTCACATTGCTGATGTCGAAGTTGGAGATGTCAGTATCGAAGTTACGAACGCCATTAAAGGCATACGAGAGATCGGTGACCTTCGACGGCCTCCAACTCGTCACATGCCCACCGAAATTGGTGGCACCGTCGAAAATGTGGGAGAGGTTTCGCACATTCACCAACGGCCAGCTATCGGTATTTCGGTTAAACGACGTCGCTCCGGCGAACATGTAGGACGCGTCAACCACATTCGTCATATTCCAACCGTCGATCCAGCCATTGAAGGCCTTCGCGCCGTCGAACATGTGCGCTGTCGTTTTGGTCGAACCGAGTTCCCAGTAAAGATCTGCGTTGAAGATCGTCGCGTCACGGAACGTGTTCGAGAAGTCCACGATGTTGCCCGGCGCATTGGGGGGCACAGTGGTCAATTTCGACCAACCACGGAAGGCACCAGGCATCGACTTGAGTTGGAGATTGCCCCATTGACCCACCGAAGTGATGCACGGGCCACCCGCGAGGGCTGTCCCGTTACCGAAGGTTGAGGCCTGTCCCGAGATCGAGACGGTGTGGGGATCGGTATCGGTATAGGCGTGAGAATTGATGCCCGCGGTCACCGCTGTCGGGGTCGATCCATCGCCCCAATCAATCGTGGCCGCCAGGTTCGGGCCAGAGAACGCAAGGTCGAGTTGTGTTATCCCGCAGGCCGTGCCGGCAGGATCCCACGACATCGTCATTGGCGTCATGTCATATGCGCCGTTATCCCTGAGAGTCCACCCCGCAACGATCAACGCGTCACGTGCAGGTACAGCATCGGCGAAGTACTGCGTCGTTGTCGTCAACGTCGCGTTGGATGGCATACGACCGGCAGCAACCTCGGCGCCGAAGTAGATCAGCGTGTCTGAATAGTTGCGGGGCGACATTGATGTTGCCCAAAGCGACTCATAGGCAGAGTTCAGCACGGGGAGCTTGATGCCGACCAGCGACTGATTCCATGAATAGGCGCTATTCACCCAATAACTCAAGTCAGTTGCAGACGCCAAATTCCATTTCGAAATATCACTGTTAAACGAATAGGCGCTTTCGAACATGCGCGGCATGGATTCAACTTTTCGAACATCCCAGGTCGATAGATCACCATTGAATGCCTGGGCGTTGTTGAACATGTTGCCCATGGTCGAAACTTTTGATGTATTCCACGTCGAAATGTTCCCGTTGAACACAAGGGCAGAGTGGAACATCCCTGCCATGTCGGTCACCTTCGAGGTGTTCCACAACGAGAGATCGCGATTAAACGCTGATGCCCCATAGAACATGGAATTCATCGTCGTGATCTTCGATGTGTCCCACGAGGAAATGTCTGCGTTGAATCGATTCGCGCCCGAGAACATGGACCGCGTATCAGTGATGGTCGAAGGAAGCTTCGAAGGAACCGTTGTGAGGTTCGTTGCGCTGGCGAACGCTCCGTTGAACGAGGTCATTCCCATCTCACCGAAGGACGTCACCGACTTCAGGCAGCGATTGCCCTGCCATTCGCCGCCATTACCGAACGAGTTCGCCTCTCCCGAGACCGTCACCGTAAAGGTTCCCTGCGCAAATTCGTGATACGGCCAGTCATTGCCGACCCCGAGCACGGTTGGTGTTGAGCCATCGCCCCAATCGACTGTGGCTCCGAGGACGCCGGTGAGCGGCAAGTACAAGTTCGGGTAACAGCTCTCCATGGTCGTGTCGAGCTCAAGGACCATTGGCGCCTCAGGGGCAGGGCCATCATCGACGATCGTCCAATTGCGAGTTCCTGTAAGACTGAGACGCGCTGCAGCCGCATCTGTGCGGTAGCCGCGGCCAGTCGCGCCGAGTGTGACACCCGACATGGTTGACTGCGAGGACCAACCTTTAAGCGCCTTGCCATAGTTGTGAACGCTCAGACCTGATCCGTCAAGCATTCCGGCCATGTTGGTGACCGACGAAACATTCAACCCCTGGACTTCCTGGTTGAATGCCACTGCATCCTTGAACATGTACGACATGTCCGTCGCTGACTGGGTATTCCAGTTGAGGATCGAAGAGGTGAATGACGTCGCACCGTCGAACATGTGCGAGAAGTTGCGCGTGTTCGCCACGTTCCAGTTCGGGATGGATCGATTGAAAGTTGTCGCGCCCGCGAACATGTACGAGGTGTCTGTCGCGCTGCCCAGATCCAATCCATCGACCGAGCCGTTGAAGCTCGTCGCACCGTCGAACATGTGCGCCGTTGTGACTGCTGCAGAGGTATCCCAGCGCAGATCGGCATTGAACTTCGTCGCATCACGGAACGTGTTCGAGAGATCGGTAATGCGGCCCGGCGATTCGCTCGGGACGCTAACGAGGTTCGACCAGCCGCGGAACGCGCCTGGTAACCCACTCAGATTGAGGTTGCCCCATTGGCTGACCCCGGTGATGCAGTCGACGCCTGCGAGTTCGGTTCCGTTGCCGAAGGTGGAGATCTCGCCGTAAATCAAAATCGACTTCGATGTCGAATCGGCGTAGGTATGCGACACCGTTCCCGGTGCAGTGAGATCCGTCCTCTCGCCATCGCCCCACAAGATGTATCCGTCGACGATTGGGCCGCCGAAGGCAAGGCTCACCGAATTCGTGCCACAAGCGGTCACGTCCGGTTGCGTCGAGATTGTCATCGGCGAGTTCGCGTACTGGCCACCGTCGAGGATCGTCCATCCACGGGATCGCAGTGAGTCGACCGCCGATTGGGCCTCGGCGTAGTACGACTCGGACGAACGTAGAACACCGCCGTTGGACATGGAACCCTGCGTGACCTGCGTGTCCCACCCCATGAGGGTGTCCGTGTAGTTCCGAACCGACATGCCCGAATCGCTGAACAACTCGTAGGCCTGCGACATCACTGCGAGATTCCAGTTGCCGAGAGACTGATTGAAGGATGTCGCCGTATAGAACATGCTGTTCATGTACACGACGCGATCAAGGTTCCAGCTGGACAGATCGCGGTTGAACGCGATTGCCCCGTTGAACATGCTCGCCACGTTGACGACCTTGGACATGTCCCAACCCAGCAAGTCCTGATCAAATCGTTTGGCACCAAGGAACATTCGCTCGGCCTGTTCGAGCGAACGCATCGTCCACCCGCCAATCGGCTGATTAAAGCCTGAATATTGGAACATGCCTACGAAGTTCAAACCTCGCGAGACGTTCCAGTTGCCAATCGGCTGATCGAATGCGGTCGCTTCGGCGAACATCTCCATAAAGTCGGTGACACTCGATGTGTCCCAGCCCGAGATGTCGCCGTTGAATCGAGTCGCGCCCTTGAATACTGAATACATCGAGACCACGCGGGAAACGTCCCAGTTCGCAAGGGGGCGATTGAACGAGGCTGCGCCCTGGAACATCGACGTCATGGAAATAAGGCTCGACGTGTCCCAGTTCCCGATTGGCTGATTGAAGGCTTCTGCGGAACTGAACATCTCCTGCATGGAGGTCACCTTCGAGACATCCCATTCACCGATTGCAGCGTTGAACTTGCGCGCGCCGGTGAACATCTGATGCATCGACGTCACCCTGGAAGTGTCCCAAGTGGAGATATCTCCGTTGAACGCCTCAGCGCCGATGAACATCTGCGTCATGTCTGTGACCTTCGAGGTGTCCCAACCGCTCAAGTTCTGGTTGAACTTCGTGGCGCCGGCGAACATCAGCGACATATTTGTGACACTCGACGTGTCCCACATCGAAATATCGAGATTGAAATTCGTTGCGGAAAAAAACATCTTCGAGACAATGATGACCCGAGGAGGAAGCGGCGGAAGTGCAGTGAGGTTGTTGGAGTACGACCATGCTGAGGTCAAGTCTTTGAGGCCCAGATCGCCATAGGAACCAACTTTGGTGATGCACCCAACGCCATACCAATTTTCTTGACCGAATTGTTCGGCGGTTCCGTACACCTTGATGTCGTACGCACCGGGCTGGGCGAATTGGTGCCAGAGCGCTTGGCCCGGGCTGAAGTATTCGCCGCCGTTCGAAGATCCGTCGCCCCAATCAACGGTAAGTCCGTAATAATTTGCGTACGGAAGATTCACCGATTCCAATCCGCACGAGGTGCCGAGGTTGTCGTAGGTCATCGTCATCGGCGCACCTGCAGGCCCTGAAGTGTCGCCCTCGATCACCCATCCACGGTCATTGATAAGGCGCACACGCGCAATGGTGCCGCGAGCGTCATAGACCAATCCGCTCGCACCTAGCGTGACGTAAAGGACGCCGGAGCGGTGGAAGCTTTCAAGAGTTTCTGCGTAATTGGTGCTCGAAACCGAGGTGTTGTTGAGCAAGTTGCTCATGTCAGATGACGCCGTCAGCGTCCACGTCGCAAGTGACTGGTTGAAAGCGCTCGCCCCGTCGAACATCGCGCGGAAATTATTCACTGCGCGCGTATTCCATGTCGCTAGCGACTGATTAAACGAGGTCGCTCCATAGAACATGCCGGCCAGCGACTGAACGCGACCGATGTTCCACGTCGAGAGCGGTTGATTGAATGCGGCGTTTCCGGCGAACATGTCAGCCATCGATCGAACGTTGCTGACGTCCCAGTCGATAATCGAAGCGTTGAAGTTCGAACCCTGGAACATCGATGCCATGTCCTCGACGTTCGAAACATCCCAGTCATTCACATCGAGTGCTGCGATGGACGGGCTTGAGCCGGCGGGAATGCCCGCGAACATTCTCGACATATCAATGACATTGCTGGTGTCCCAGCCGGAAAGATCGGCAATGGCGATGTTCGAGTTCTTAAACATCGAGGACATATCGATGAGGCTTCCCGTCGCCCAGGTCGCAGGCGGCGCGATGACGCCAGAAGCAGCACTCGGGCTCACCAGCCCGTCATACATATGGGCAACCGTACGAACGGTGCCAGGAAGCTGCGGAGGCGCAGCAGTGAGACCGGTCATGTTTGAAAACGCGTAGTTCAGCGAGGTGAGACCGATCTGTCCCCATGAGTTGATCGCACTTACAAAGGACATACCTGCACCGTCGTGCACGCGCGAATCAAAGCCTGTTGCTTGTCCGCTCACCGAGACGGTGTAGGTGACATCAAGTTCAGGATCGTCAGCAATCAGCGAATAGAAGTGCGATGGCGTTGATCCGGCGCCGTAAATTTCGGTAGCGCCATCGCCCCAATCGACCGTCAACCGTTCAATGCCTGTCAGGGGCAGGTGCACCTCAATGCCACCGTCGGAGATCACAGTCGCATCGGCGAGCGCAGACGTGAAGTCATAACTCATCGAAAGAGGCGCGCGTGCTGCGGCCCGACCGGCATCGCGGATAGACCATCCCTTCCTTGTCAGGACGAATCGACGGCTCTGTTCCCAAAGACGATCGAACACCTTGTCGTTGGCATTGAGTCGAACCGAACCCGCTGGTCGGCTCGGCTGCGCCTGACGGCTCCATGCCGCGAGCGTCTTTGAATAATTGGGGGTTGAGATGCCGGAGTATTCAATGCCGATTCCGTCCCCGTTGACGAGATGCGTGGTGTCCCAAGCTGCAAGCGACTGATCGAAAGCGGCAGCATTTGCGAACACACCGAGAGCACGTTCGAGACTGCTCGTTGTCCAAGCCGAGAGGCTCTCATTGAAGTACGAGGTGTTCGCGAACGCATTCGTCATGTCGGTGACGTTTGCGACGTTCCAGTTCGCCAGCCCACCCGAGCCGCTATTCCCACGCCCGAAGTACTTCGAGCCATTGAACATGTTCGACATGTTCGTGAGCGATCCAACGTTCCAGTTGCTCAGCAACCGATCAAAGTTCGCAGCCCCTGCAAACATTGACCCGGCATCAGTCAAACGCGAGACGTCCCAGCCCCCGACTTCCGTATTGAAACTCGTCGCGTCTTTGAACATTGAATTCATTGTCAACACAGCACTTGTGTTGAAATCACTCACACTTCTCGAGCCCCCCTCTCCGCCCGTAAACGAGGTCGCCCCTTCGAACATGTGTGACATGTCCGTGACGTTTGTGGTGTTGAAATGACCGATTGACTGGTTAAACGATGTGGCGTTGCGGAACATCGAATTTGTCGTCAACAAGCTGTTGGTCTGCCACGGACTGAGGTCGCTATTAAACGAAGTTGCACCATCGAACATGTGCGATGCATCAGTCACGTAGTGCACCGGCAGACTGCCCAAATAGCCGTTAAACGACGTCGCGCCACGGAACATGTCCGACATGTCGGTGACTCCGCTGATGTTCCAATCGACTCGCTGATTGAACGACGTCGCATCACGGAACATTCCCTTCAGGGTTGTTCCGTAGATCGCTCCACCGCTCCACATGGTGAAGTACTGATTGAACGCAGAAGCACCGCGGAACATCTCCGACGCGTCGTTTGCGGTATTCGGAGTGATGCTGATCGGCTGGTTAAATGCGCTTGCATTCTTGAACATCGCGCGGAAGGTGGCGCCATTCGCAGTGTTCCAGTTGTTAATCGGGCGGTTGTAGGAGGTCGCGCCGAAAAAAGTCTCGGCAAAGTTCGTCACTGCCGCTGTGTTCCATGTGTTCAGCGATTGGTTAAAAGAAGTCGCTCCACGGAAGGTTCCCTCGAGGCTCGTGACTGCTGCCGTATTCCAGTTGCCGATTCGTCCGTTAAACGATGTTGCGCCATCAAACAAAAACGAAATGTCAGTGACTTCGGCCGGGAGCCAATCGGGAACCGAGGTGAGGTTGGTTGCGCCAGAAAGTGCGCCGCTCAGGCTCGTAATACCGAGCTCACCCCATTGCACGACGGAGGTGATGCACTTCGCACCGGTCCAAGTCAGATTGCCATTGCCAAATTGCGTCGCAGTGCCCGTGACCGCGATGTTGAACGCGCCTGCAGTTGCATACGTATGAGACGGGTTGTCCCCAGTGGCCCAGGAATTTGTGGCGCCGTCTCCCCAATTCACTTCGCCATTGAGATCTCCTTCGAAGGGAAGCGAAATGCTGCCGTCTGTGGGACAGCCAGTTTTCGACGAGTCGTAGGTAAGGACGAGCGCGCCAGGAGGCGGTGGCGTTGCCGATGCACCTCGAGCAGACGAGAAGAGGGCAACCGCGAGCCCGCCTACTGCCACAAGGGCGAAAATCGCAATGGTGGTCAACACAAAAAGTCGACTGCGATCTGATTGTCCGATTCGGGAATGTCGAATCCGATTCATGTCAGTACCCATCCGCGCATGAGCGCTCAAGAGAGAAACGCAAAATGGCCGACCCCACAGATCGACCATGTCCCGGAACTTTTTCCGGCAATACCGCCATAACGTAATCGGCCATGAGCATTTGCTGCATCCGGGCGCCCAAGTAATCGTTCTCGGTCCAATTCGGCCTCGCGACCCACCCCTAACCTGCAGGAATGCCCGAAACCACTCGCCCTGACCCCTGCTTTATCCTGACCGATCAGGTCGCAATCATCACCGGTGCCGGCAAGGGCATCGGAGCGGCAATCGCCACCACGTTCGCTGCCGCCGGAGCCGACGTTGTGCTCACCGCCCGCACCGAAGCCGATCTTGAATCGGTTGCCGCTGAAGTTCGGGCTCTGGGCCGTCGAGCGCTGGTGCTCCCCGGCAACGTCAATGACCTGGGTGAGCTAGCGAACATTGTCGACCGCACCATCTCAGAGTTCGGCCGTCTCGACATCGTCGTGAACAACGCCGGCGGCTCAGTCTCCAAGCCCTATCTCGAGACTTCGGTTGACCAGATCGAGAAATCCTTCCACTTCAACGTCTCGGTGCCGTTTGAGCTCGTACGCCTCGCTACTCCCTACTTATTACAAAGCGAGAACGCCTGTGTGGTGAACATCAGTTCGGTTGCCGGCCAGCACGCGTTGCGCGGCTCGTTTACCCACAGCCTCACGAAAAACTCCAAGTCTCATCTGACCAAGTTGATGGCGGCGGAACTCGCACCGCGAATTCGTGTGAATGCTGTTCTTCCCGGCGCGATCGAGACCGATGCGCTTGCGACCTACCTCTCAACCCGTGGTGCCGAGATCCGAGACACGATGCACGCCAACACACTCATGCGCCGCAACGGAACGCCGCGGGACATCGCGGACGCGGTGCTCTTCCTCGCGTCACCTGCTGCGTGTTGGATCACCGGCAAGTTGCTCGAAGTCGATGGTGGCGCCGCCGAGAATCTCGTTCCCAAAGCGATGCCCGACCTCAAGCCGTAAGTCAGCACTCGCCGGAGCTCCAACTGAAAGACTCAGCTCATGACTGAACTCTTCACTGCCTATGACTCCACTCGCGCCCGCATGCTCGAACTTGCACGCGCTGCGGGGCCCAATGCACTTACCGCAACAGTTCCGGCATGTCCCGACTGGACGGCGCTGCAACTCATCACCCATTGCGTTTCCATGCCCGCAGCACTCGGCGCTGGCTATTTCCCCACCGGTGATCTCAACGAGTGGATCAACAAGATCCTCACCGACCGTGCTGGCTCATCGCTCGATGATCTTGCTACCGAATGGGTCGGCGCGAACGAGACCATCGACGGAATGGTGAGCGGTGGTGGCGCAGTGTTGTTCGACGACCTTGTCGTGCACGAACACGATCTGCGCGGCGCGCTTGGTGTTCCCGACCATTCCGCACTCGACGCGGCAATCAGCGTTCCTCGCAGCCTCGACTCATGTGTTGCTGCGCTTGAAACCGCTGGTCTCGGCAGCATCGAGGTTCGCAGCGCCGAAGGAACCTGGCGTTCACACGACGCCGAACCCGGCTGGGTGCTTGAGGTCAGCCCATGGGAAGCGGTGCGCGTTCTCTATAGCCGCCGCACCGCCGATGAACTTCGCGCTCTTGGCGGCAGCGACAACATTGACGCCTACATCGCCGTGCTCGACGCGCATCTCCCTCTCCCCACCTCGTCACTCGGCGAGCGCTGAAGATTTTCTCTAACGTTCCTCACACCACGCACGAAAGAAGACGCAAATGACCGTTACGCCTTGGGATGACTATCCCGTTCATCAGTCCTCTAACTGGATCGCCCACGTCGCCACCAGCGATCGCAACTTCTACGACCGCTACTACTTCAACGTGCTCGACACACAAGGCCGCTTCATGGTCGTCATGGGTCTCGGTCAGTATCCCAACCTCGGCACCACCGACGCGTTCGTAACCGTGCGCATTGGCGAGAAGCAGCATGTTGTTCGCGCCTCAAAGCCGCTCGTTGATCGTTCCGACATTTCGGTTGGCCCGCTCCGCATTGAAGTGATCGAACCGCTCAAGCGTCTGCGCTTCGTGGTCGAACCCAACGAGCATGACGTTTCTCTCGATCTCACTTGGGAAGGGTTCGGCCCCGCTATTCCTGAACCGAACCAGTTCATTCGCAATGGAACCCGCATCACGTTCGATACCCAGCGTCTCGCACAAATGGGTTCATGGTCGGGCACGATCACTGTGGCCGGCGAAGTCATCGACGTGAAGCCCGAAACCACGTGGGGTTCTCGCGATCGTTCCTGGGGTGTGCGGCCAATTGGCGAACGCGAGCCCGAAGGCATTTACCGCGACACGGTCAGGCCCGGCGGCATGTGGAGTTACTTCCCCATGCGCTTTGAAGATCACTGCATCTATTACATCTGCTCTGAAGCAGCTGACGGTTCACGCAGTCTCGAACAGGCCGAACGCGTGTGGCTCGACGGTCGCGTCGAACAACTTGGTCGCACCGAACACGCACACGAATTCGAACCCGGCATTCGCTTGCTCACTGGTTCAACCATTTCGTTCCCCGATTCGGGCATCGACATTCGTTGTACGCCGCTGCTCGCCAACTTCCTTGCGGTGGGCACCGGCTACGGCCTCGAACCCGACTGGCGCCACGGTATGTATCAAGGCCCCGACATCGTTGTGCAGGGAATCACCTACGAGGTTCCCGAGATCCGTCAGATGGGCGCGTACGCCGTTGTCGATCACGCCGCTCGCTTCGAATACGACGGCCACGTTGGTTACGGCCTCTACGAGCACTCCTTCTCGGGCGCAATGCCGAAGTACGGACTCGAATAACAGCCCACAGTTTCGTCGCACATACTCCCTTGCACGTCCTAGCGTGAAGACGCCGGTTCGGGGAGGAACAAATGTCTGCTGAACACTCAACATCACTTGCTGGTCAGGTCGCGATCGTGACCGGCTCTGGCCGCGGCATCGGGCGGGCAATTGCTCTTGCCTATGCCAACGCGGGCGCTCAGCTGGTCATTACTGCTCGAAGTCAAGAGCAGATCGATTCGTTTTGCGATGAAATCTCGGCGGCCGGCGGAACGGCCATTGCTGTTCGTGCTGATGTCACTAATCGCGCTGACGTCACAGCGCTAGTTGCGCAAACGCTGGAAGCCTTCGGCCGGCTCGACATTGTTGTCGCCAACGCCGGCGCAACGTCTCCTGAAAATCCCGTGTCGCCGATTGATGATTTTGCCTACGTCGTTGATGTGAACCTCACGAGCGTTCAACATCTCGCACTGACCTGCGAACCTCATTTGCGGGAACGGGGCGGAAAGTTCATCGTGATGGGTTCAGGGGCAGGCCGTCGTCCATTCAAAGGTGGGGCCAGTTATTCCGTTTCGAAGGCGGCGGTTTCGATGTTGGTTCGTTGCCTTGCCGTGGAGTGGCGAGAATCGGCCATCGCTGTAAATGAAATTGTTCCTGGTCCTGTACATACCGAAATGGCCGCAAAGATTCTTGATGTACCCAATATCGATGCCGCGATTCGCATGGACTGGCACAAGACCCCCGACGACGTCACGCCGCTTGCGCTGTTCCTTGCCCAACAACCAAACAACGGGCCAAGCGGTCAGGTGTTCAGTCTTCTAGGACGCGATCTGTAAGTCGGCTGCGGTGCGCGGGTTCAGGCCGGTAAGGCTTGTAGTAGCGCGGCCACGACACGTCGGTTCATTGAACGGTCATCGCTTAGACCCAACTTGGAGAAGATCTTCCGGACGTGAACTTCAACGGTGCGTTCTGACAAAAAGAGTTCAGCGGCAATGCCACTGTTCGATCGTCCCGAGGCCAAGAGCTCATAGACACGAAGTTCTGCGGGCGTAAGTTCCGAACCCTCGTGGGCGCCAGTAGACGGGATGAAGAGCGGGTCGATGATCTGGCCGCCTTCCAACGACATACGAAGCGCCGCTGCCACTCCCGCCACCGTCGATGCGCGCCCAGCATCCAACAGCGCCAAACCGTTCTTTCGCAGATTCAGTTGCAACGCCGACCGCACCGGGACTGAGGGTCGAGCCAGCACCACGATCGGCACATCAAGCGGAACGCCCCGCAGCCGCGAGTCCCAGGCGCCACCGAGATACTCGGCATAGCTGGGAGGTGGGAGCACGACCAGTGGCGTCGAAACCCCAGCGGTGTCGTGATCGGCCAAAACGGCCGTGCCCGGGAAGCCTTCAGCCTCGAGGTGGCCCCGAAGGAGTTCGCCTGCCAGTGGATCCCAACTAATGATTAATGGCGGAGCCGAGGCCGATAAGGCCCCGTCCCGCCCAGATTCCCGCTTCATCGCAACCGCCGCTTTTTTCTGCCGCCATCTTGTCGGTCCGCCGACCGTCCGCTGAGCGGAAATGGCGATTTCCATGCACTTTACACGCTAACGCACAAACCAATACGCGTTGTTACTTATCTCGTGGATGCCTCGGCGTCGCGGGCGTAGAGCAGAACCCCCCGATGAGGCAAGCCCCGGCCGAGAGGCCGGGAATGGGAGCAGGCCGCCCCGGGCCGTAACATCGCTACAGAGGGGGATTTTCGTGAATCGGCTCATGCGCAGCTTTCTGCTGCCCTACAAAAAGTTGCTCGTAGCGGTCTTCGCGTTTCAGTTCGTTGCCGTTGCAGCGACGATGACGTTGCCAACGCTCAACGCCATGCTGATCGATCAGGGCATCCTCAAAGGCAACACCAACTACATCTTAAAAATTGGCGTCGTCATGCTGGTGTTGTCGTTCGTGCAAGCCGTCTTCGGCATCAGCGCCACATGGTTTGGCTCACGAGCGGGTATGGGATTTGGCCGTGACATCCGCGACCGTCTGTTTCACACCGTCACCGGATTCTCGACTCGTGAAGTCGATAGTTTCGGCGCACCGTCACTCATCATTCGCATTACCAATGACGTGCAACAGGTTCAGACCCTTGTCGTCATGTTGTGCACCTCATTTATTTCGGCCCCAATCACCATTGTTGTCGGCGTCTATCTCGCCGTTCGTGAAGACGGACCACTGTCTCTGATTCTCGTTGCCTCGATTCCGGTTCTGCTGCTTTCTATTGGCACCATCGTCATCCGTGTCATTCCTCAATACCGCGACATGCAAGAGCGCATCGACAAGATGAGCCAAGTCCTTCGTGAACAGATCGTTGGCATGCGCGTTGTTCGAGCCTTTGTTCGAGAACCGCTTGAAACACAGCGATTCGACGAAGCCAACCAGCGGCTCACACGTACAGCAACACTCACCAGCCGTTACATGTCATCAATGTTCCCCACCGTGATGTTGGTGCTCAATGTTTCGAGCGCGGCGGCCGTGTGGGTTGCAGCGAATCGCATTGGCGCAGGCGACATGCAGATTGGCGCGCTGATTGCATTTCTCACTTACCTCGTTCAAATTCTCATGGCAGTCATGATGGCTACCTTCGTCGCAGTCATGTGGCCACGAGCTTCCGTATGCGCTGAGCGAATCAATGAAGTTCTCGACACTGACTCGTCCATCATCACGTCACTGACTCCGGTCACTCAGCTTTCTGGAAAAGGAACGCTCGAGTTTCGCAATGTGGGGTTCTGTTATCCCGGCGCCGAGATTCCTGTGCTTTCAAACGTTTCGTTCACCACTCGACCTGGACAAACCACCGCGATCATCGGTTCTACAGGTTCCGGTAAAACCACCTTGGTCAATCTTGTTGCTCGACTCATCGACAGCACCGAGGGTTCGATCCTGATCGATGACGTCGACGTTCGCGATCTCGAACCAGAAACACTTTGGAAGCGCGTTTCGGTTGTTCCGCAGCGTCCCTATCTGTTCTCCGGGACTATCCGATCGAACTTACTGTTCGCCGACCCCGAGGCTTCCGAAGCCGACATCTGGACAGCATTGGAAATTGCGCAGGCCGCTGATTTCGTCAATGCGATGACGGACAAACTCGACTCCCCCATCTCGCAGGGCGGCACAAATGTTTCTGGTGGGCAACGCCAGCGTCTTGCGATTGCCCGCTCACTGGTTCGCAAACCAGGGATCTACGTCTTCGACGATTCGTTCTCGGCGCTTGACCTCGCCACCGATGCCCGCCTTCGTACTGCGTTAGCCCCGGTTACCTCAGACGCCGCGCTCATCATTGTCGCCCAGCGCGTGTCCACCATCAAACATGCTGACCAAATCCTTGTTCTCGACAATGGCGAATGTGTCGGCGTTGGCACCCATCATGAACTCCTTGCCAACTGTCCCACCTACGCGGAAATCGTTGAATCGCAGATGACCGCCGAGGAAGCGGCATGAACGACTCCTCAGATCTGGAACGCAATGGCGCGCCGCCCCAGGCTCCGGTTGGACCGCGCATGAACAGCGTCGCAGTACCGATTGAGAAACCAAAAGATTTCCGCAACTCCACATTGCGACTGATCTCGTGGACGCGACCGGAACGATTCCGTCTGGCTCTTGTCATCTTCACTGCTGTTCTCAGCGTGTGTATGTCAGTGGTCGGTCCGAAGATTCTCGGCAACGCGACCAACGTCATCATTAGTGGCGTTCAATCGCCCGAGGGAATCGACTACGCCTCACTTCATCGAACGTTGCTTCTCGTCGGATCGCTGTATCTCTGTTCCGGTGCTCTCGCCTACACTCAAGGTTTCTTGCTCGCTGGTGTCATCCATCGCACGATGAGACGGCTCCGCTCTGCTGTCGAAGACAAAATCAACCGGCTTCCACTCGGTTACATCGACAAAACACCGCGAGGCGATCTTCTTAGTCGTGTCACCAATGACATCGATAACATCGCTCAGAGTCTCGCTCAGACGCTGAGCATGCTCTTCATCTCGGTCCTCACCATCTTTGGTGTGCTCATCATGATGCTGTCGATTTCACCGCTTCTTTCACTCGTGGCGGTGGCAACAGTTCCCCTCACGATGTTCACCATCAAGTTGATTGCCGGAAAATCGAAGAAGCGATTCATTGCGCAGTGGTCCCATACCGGATCGTTGAACGCGATTGTTGAAGAAACATTTGCCGGTCACTCTCTTGTCAAAGTGTTTGGTCAACAGCAGGCCACAGAGAATCGCTTTGAGGCGACAAATCAAACGCTTTACGACGCTTCATTCGGCGCTCAGTTCATTTCTGGAATCATCCAACCGGCGATGATGCTTGTTAGCAATCTCAACTACGTTGCCATTGCGGTTATTGGTGGCTTGCGAGTGGCGTCAGGCAGCTTGAGCATTGGCGACATCCAGGCATTCATTCAGTACTCGCGTCAGTTCACGCAACCAATCAACCAGTTGGCATCAATGGCCAACATGTTGCAATCGGGCATTGCATCGGCCGAGCGAGTGTTCGAATTCATCGATGTCGACGAGCAGTCTGCTGATCCAATCGATGCACAGTTTGTTGAGTCGCCAAAGGGTCGGGTTGCGTTCGAGAACGTGACGTTCTCCTATTCAGCCGACAAGCCACTCATCACCGATCTATCGCTCGTTGCCGAACCGGGCCAAACCATCGCCATTGTCGGCCCTACCGGTGCCGGCAAGACCACGTTGGTCAACTTGCTTATGCGTTTCTACGAACTCAACGACGGCGCAATCACGCTTGATGGCGTCGATATCGCCTCGATGCGCCGGTCTGATCTGCGTTCCAGCATGGGCATGGTGCTGCAGGACACCTGGCTATTCGGTGGAACCATTCGAGACAACATTGCCTATGGGCGTCTTGGAGCCACTGAGGAAGAAATTCTTGCTGCCGCGAAAGCGACTCATGTCGATCACTTCGTGCGTTCGATGCCCGATGGTTACAACACCGTTCTCGATGACGAAGCCAGCAATCTCAGCGCGGGCGAGAAGCAGTTGCTTACGATCGCCCGTGCATTCCTTGCCGAGCCAACCATCCTGATCCTCGATGAGGCTACGAGTTCGGTCGATACCCGCACCGAGGTACTTATCCAGCGAGCGATGGCAGCACTGCGATCAAACCGCACCAGTTTCGTGATCGCTCACCGGCTTTCGACGATCCGCGATGCCGATACCATTTTGGTGATGGAAAACGGTCAGATCGTCGAGCAGGGCAACCACGACGAACTGCTCGCCGCCGTTGGCGCGTATTACAAGCTTTACAACGCTCAGTTCGTCGCGCCGGCTGTCGATATCGACGTCGCCTGAGTCTCGGTTTCCTGATCACGACGCTCCACCCCTAGGGTGAATGCCGTCGGGGGACGAAGGGGAGAGCAATGCCAAGCGAGTCGGAAATGGTGGGCGCGGACTCATCAACAACCGACGCCGCGGGGCCCGCATCGCTGCGCAACAGGGTCTTTGCTGTTGTCATCGCCTTGCAGTTCGTCCTCGTGTTGGTCAACGGTTCCACCACGATGGCCCTACCTGGCATTCGTGACGGGCTGGGAGCAACCAATAGCGAGTTGCAGTGGTACGCCTCGATCTTTGCTCTGACCTTCGCGCTTGTGCTTGTGCTGTCAGGTCGACTTGGCGATTTGTTTGGCACGCGACGACTTCTCATGATTGGTTTTGCGGCAATTGTCTTGTCGTGGATCCTGAGCGCTGGTTCCCCGAATATCTATTTCTTGTTGCTGGCTAGAGCACTGCAGGGAATCGCTAGTGGCGTCACCGCGCCGCAACTTTCGGCAATGATCCAGCGAACCTTCACTGGCCATAATCGAACTCGAGCGTTCTCGGTCTTCCTCATGTTCGCTGGCGGTGGCTTCATGCTCGGGCAACTCAGTGCTGGCGCGCTCACCAATGCCAATCTTTTTGGCGCCGGTTGGCGATGGGCCTACTTGCCCTTCATTCCACTCGGCATCATCGTTTGGCTCATCGCCGCGAAGGTCCTTCCGGCGACAACGCCGGGGACGAGCGGACAACTCGACATCACCGGTGCAGCCGTGCTCGCCGTGGTTGCGTTCTTCTTGATGTTCCCGCTCATCCAGGGACGTAACGCTGGTTGGCCAGTTTGGATTCTTTTGATGTTGGCGTGTTCATTGCCGCTGTTCTTCGCCTTTCTTCGCTACGAGCGCAACCTCGTACGGCGCGGTGGCGATCCGCTGGTGAACCCAATTCTTTTTGCGATTCGCAGTTTCCGGATCGGCAACATCATTACGTTGCTCGTAGGCCTTCTTTCCGCTGCCGGGCCGATCTATCTCATTCTCACTATTCAGTTGGGATTCGATCGCAACCCGCTGCAAGCGGCCATCCTCACCTGCCCCATGCCCTTTGCGAACATGTTTGGCTCGCTCGCTGCCGCCCCCTTACTGCGTCGCTACGGCCGAGGAGCTGTTGTCATCGGCGCGGCGCTTAACGGCCTGGCTGCCGGACTTGTCTTGTACCTCGATCGTGTTGGTGCCGGAGAATTCAAAGCCATTCACCTCGTGCCCGCGGTGGCCCTGCTCGGTTTCGCGTTGGGAATTTCCATCGCCGTGACGATTGCATTTGTCTTGTCTGAAGTTCCTCATGAGTACGCCGGTGCCGCGTCGGGCGTTCAAGCGACTGGTCTGCAATTAGCTGGCGCTATCGGCATTGCTGTCGTCGGTGTCGCGTATTGGGGTCGTATTGGGGATTCTGACTCCCTCAGTGCCTACATCGACGGCATCAATGCGGTGATGTGGATCTCAATTGGTCTTGCGGTTGTTCAAGCCGGACTCGTCATACTTCTGCCACGACATGAAGCAGGGCCGAACGAAGAGTTTCAGCTCGTTGACCCCGAACTTCTTGTTATGCCGGATTTCCACGGCGACAATGTCTAGGGCTGCACTAGTTCCACAGAAGTGAACGAAGTCCGCTTGATCTCACGATTTGATTGTTAATCGCATTTTCAAGTGACTCCTTGCTGCCAATAATTGTGACGGTCTTACGCGCACGAGTGACAGCGGTGTAAAGCAGTTCACGAGTTGCCAGACGAGAATTGGTAGGCGGAAGCACCACGACAATTTGGTCGAACTCTGAGCCTTGGCTCTTATGAATTGTCATGGCGTGGACGGTTTCGACTGATTCAAGACGCGCTGTTGAAATATCTCGAACCTCGCCTTCGATCATGAATGCCACACGATTTGTGCCATCGGGCAATCGGACAACAACTCCGAGGTCGCCGTTGTGGAGTTTGTTGGTCGAATCATTCGTTGTCACAAGTAAGGGGCGTCCGACATAGAACCCCGAAAGTCGGGTTCCCTTCCCTGCAAGCCAATCTTCGAATTGCCAGTTCCAACGAGCAACGCCGAATGGACCGCGTCGATGCGCGCACAGAATTCGCACCGAACTCAGCGCCTCTAGTGCAGAAGAAGAATTTCCCTCTTCCGCAAATTTGCGGGTGGTAACCGCCGCCGCGAATGCAGCATCGCGAACATGCCTCGCACCGTTCGGACCGTCGACCTGCTCGGAATGCCACACGAGACGTACGGCATCATCTGACTCATTTGGAGGTTGCGGTTCTGTAAGCACGTTGATGGCTTCAGCGGTATTTCCCCGACGAACAGCCTTCGCGAATCGTCCTACTGAAGATTCCGCTGCGAATCGATGACTTTTGCGCAAGACCGTGATGCTTGAGGAGAGTTCGCCCGCCGGTTTCTCGTAGGGTTCATCACCTACAGCGAGATCAGACGCCTCGACCACAGGTGAGGCGATGTCACCCAGCACCGACCCGGCATCGACACTCGCCAACTGTCCCGGGTCGCCAACCAGCACAATGCGGGCATTGGCGTTGAGTGCATCGAGAAGATGCGCCATGAGCGGCAGCGAAACCATCGAGGTTTCGTCGACGATCACCACATTGTGTGGGAGTGGGTTGGCGGCGTTGAATCGATAGCGAGTCGAACCGGGACTTGCTCCCAACAAACTATGCAGAGTCTTGGTGTCGGCTGTGACCATGCGATCTGCCAAGTCGCCTGCCCCCGAAAGACCCGAAGTGCGCAGAGATGCAGCCAATCCTTCGATGGCTTCGCCCATTCGCGACGCCGCCTTACCCGTCGGAGCGGCAAGCGCGATTCGGAGAGCATCGGGGCCTTCAGATGTTGAGCTCGCAAGAAGCAGCGCCAGTAGAGCTCCGACTGTTCGCGTCTTTCCGGTACCCGGACCACCGACGATCACCGAAAGTGAGTGGCTGAGCGCTGCATGCACCGCAGCGTCTTGATCGGCCGTGAGCTTGAACGAAGCGAGGAGATCAACGCTTGCTTGGGGTTCTTCACCAAGATCAAGTGGCGTCAGGCTCACACGTTCAAAGAGTTGTCGAGCGACTTCGCGCTCGTAGTACCAATAGCGTTCGAGATACAGAAGCGAACCATTCAGTACGAACGGGCAAGTGTTGTTTCCCAGTGAACCATCGGCCGCCAGAAGCACATCGGCAACAACTACAACCGATGACTCCGCGAGTTTTGTTGCCCACGCCTGCGAATCGACAGGCCATTCCAATGCCGCGAGCAATGCGTTCGTTTCATCGTCTGATTCGATGTCAGCACTAACAACCACCTTGATGTTCTCGAGGTCAAGACAGCTGTGACCTGTGCGAGGAGCACGCGCCGCAAGTGCCATCGCCAGGACCACCTCGGCATCCGAGGCTCCGAGATTGTTCCGGCGGGCGATGGAGGCAGCAACCTGCAGATCTGATGAGTTCAAGACACCCGCCGCGCGCCATGGTTCAAGTTGGCTGATCCAGTCGACAGCGTTCATGGCGAAACCCCTGGTGCCAGGAGTTGGCCAACTGCTTCGATGACCGCAAACGGTGGCTGCCACCAAAACACGCCGTGACCCTCGGGCCCTTCTGAGCCAGCCATTCCACGCACAAAGAGATAGGCCGCGCCGCGCAGTTGCGTTGCGGGGTCGTAACCCTTTGAAGCGAGACGCCACCGCAAATACCGATGCAACGCCACCGTGTAGAGCAACGCCTGCAGGCCGTAGCCGTGGTGTTCCATGGCGCGAGTGAGTGATTCAGAGTCGTAGACCGAATTCGTGAGCCGGTTTGTCTTGTAATCAGCTACCCAATATGTGTCGATGCCATCGAGTTCTGTGCTGGCGATGAGATCGATAGAACCGTTCAGCATTCCTTCGACATTGATCGACAAGGCTCCTTCGGAAGCTCGCACAAACCAGTTGTGCAGGGGGTTTCCTTCGGGCCACGCATCGACCACTGTTTGCGCAATCTGCGCAGCGTTAATTGCTCCGAGCGGAAATTCGAAACGGAGTTCGTTGAGGCGGTGGTCGTTGTCAATTGATTCGAGAGCGAGCGTGCCCACAGGACCACCCAGTGGTGACGAAAGCGCTCTGTCAATGCCGCTAGCGAGGACCCCCGGCTCGATCGTCATTGGTCGGTAATTCAGATTCTGCGCGCAGATCGTGGTGACGGATTCAGTTCGGTCATCACGAGGCGTGAAATCGATGACTTCGAAGACCTCGTGAACAAGCAGACCGAATGCTGTTCCTGCTGGTGCATCGACAAGTGAACTGTTGACGGTCGTATCAATGCTCGTATCGACCGGGTCGACAAGTGCTGCATTCACGACCTCGACATCAATTGCATCGTCGTGATCGTCACCAACTCCACCACGAATCTCGACATCATCGGCGAGGAGAGCATCTTCAACCACAGCGAGTTGCTCACTTCGACTCGATGCGCCCGAACTGATTGAGCTGAATGACCAGCTCTTCCATCGTGTCGGCATTGGGAAAGGCGCCGACGAAACTGCGAGCGCTTCAGTGGACGGTTTGGTTCCTGACCACGAGGCAAGAACAACGTTCTCCGTTACTTCCCTGCGAGCAATTGACCCGTTGCTGCGTTCGGCCAGAACCGTTACGTCGGCCGGGCTGCCGCCAGCGCCGATCGCGTGAGACATGACTCGCCCAAGCGCAACGCTGTAGCTGTCGTTATCGGCAGCGGTCCACCACACCACGAGTCGGTGCTTGGCCCTCGTAAGCGCGACATAGAGCATGCGATCGCTCTCGGCGAGTCGTTCGCCTTTGTCGGATTTCTCGACCAGTTGAAACGGCACGCCACGACTGTTCGCACCCAGCAACTGGAACGTGTCGATAAGACGAGTGTCTAGTGACTCGTCATGAGCATGACCGGTACCTTGGCGATTTGGGAGTGCGCCCCACAAAAGCGGGCACAACACAATGGAGAACTCAAGACCCTTGGCCTTGTGCACCGTCATGATTTTGACGGTGTCGTCATCGCGATCGATGCGACGAGCAAGAAGTTCGGAGGCAACACCATCGTCGTCGGCGCCACCCATATTTGAAAGCTCGGCAAAGACAGACCGAAGCGCTGAAGCTGCCGTTGGTCGGCCCCCGGTGAGCGATTGCATCAGTTCGACGATGTGATCAAGGTCGGTGAGATCGCGTTCACCCCCGGGAAGAGAAAGCACTCGCTCGAGCAAGCCGGCCCTACGAAGAGTGGCCATGAGCGATGGCAGCCCTCCGTCAACCAGCGACTGTGCCCAGTCGCGCACCGTTTCAATGGTTGCTTCGAGTTGTGTGTCGGTCATTGCCGCTATGGCGGCGAGGTCGTCACCAATAAACCAGGTATGACAGAGCGAACGAATTCGTGCTTCAGAGGCAGGGCGCTCAAGTGCTTCGAGCAGCACGCGCCACTGTTCAGCGGCTGCACTGTTGAGCACGCTGTCGCTGGCGCTGCGAGCACACGGAACGCCGGCTTCGGCGAGTGCATCGGCGATCAGATCGGCATGACGATTCGACCGAACGATGATGCCGATATCAGAAGGATCAACCTCGCGTCCTTCCTCGCCGCTGTCGGGTTTGTCGTGAAGCCGAGCCGAACTAAGAAGCGAAAGGACCTGGCCGACGAGGTCCTTGATAGCCAAATCCACAAGTGGCGCATTGGGGATCTTGTTCTCTTTGCCGCGCTTGACGTGACCCGACTTCGCATCGACAAGGCCAGCGGGAACATCGCTAAACGGCAAACAGCGGATCTCGACGGCGCACTCGCCCGCATTCGAGATCCGGGCCTCGTTATGGTCGGGTGACGGCTCAACCGACTGGAACGCCACGCGTGCATCACCAAATGAATAGTCGTGGAAGAGGTGATCGAGACCAGTAAGTACTGCCTTATCGCTGCGCCAATTGATGCCAAGGGTTGCGGTGGTTCCACCGTTATCGTCGGCGTACTTGCGGGCTGTGAGATATGCAGAAAGTTCCGCGGATCGGAATCGATAGATGGACTGTTTCGGATCCCCAACGAGCCCAATCACGTCGGGCCGACCGGTGCCGCCCGAGAGAACCGGGTTATCGCGCACAAACGCTCGCTCGAAAATGTCCCACTGCACGCGGTCCGTGTCTTGGAATTCGTCGAGTAGGACCACACGGTACCAAGAGCGCAATCCATCGATAACTACCGGTGCCTTTGGGCCTGAAAGTAACAACTGCGTATCGGTAAGTAGCGAGTCGTACGTACGAACTCGATTGACTACGCGACGCGCATGAACGAGAGCGACGAGTTCGTCAACCAGTAGTGCGATTTCGTCCATCGCATTTGCTTGTTCGAACTGAGCGGGAGTGAGATCGGACTTGCCGCCCCAGCCGTAAAGGCCTGGCTTCTTGGCGCCTTCGGTTCGCGACAATTTCCACATTTGAGCGTGGGGCATTTTCACCCGAAGATTCACCACGGCGACAAGTTTTTTCACCGTGAGATTGTTCGAAGGAAGCTTTCCGGTGGACCCATATCGACGTATGAGTTCATCGACCACAAGCTCGGTGATATCGGAATTGTCGTCGTTTATCGCGCCATCGACGGATTCTCCGCCGGAGGCCAGCACTCGATTACAAAATCCATGAATCGTTGAAATTGTGGCGGCATCGAAGTCGGCTACTGCGAGACGCAGATTCGCGATGCGATTCCCGCGTTCGCCGATGTTTGAGGCGAGAGCTACGAGAACCGAATCGGTTATGGAGTCGGGCGCGGTGGCGTTCGGTGCAAGTTCTTCAAGAAAAGCTGCAGCCTCAACAATGCGATCTCGGACACGTTTGCGAAGTTCAGCGGTCGCAGCGGTGCTGAAGGTAACGATGCAGAGTTCTGACGCTTTAATGCCACGTTCGGCGATCCAACGAGTGGCCAAACCAGCTACAGCAAACGTCTTTCCCGTACCTGCACTTGCTTCGAGGACAAGAAGACCCGTGTCGAGAGGTGCACCAAGATCAAAAAGACGAGGCGTACTCATTCGTCGCCCCCGTCGGAATCCGTGGCATCGACGTCGTCGGCGCTGACACGAGCTGCCTCGGAGACCGTTTCGCTATAGGTGCCCCAAATTCGCTGGGCCCAGCGCTCGACTCGGCTGCCACTCGCCCAGCCAGAAGCTTTTTCTGATTCGCGGACGGGGAGTTCTGTGAGCGACGCGAAATCGGCCGCAAACAGTTGCCGGACCCACTTGTCGGTGGCTTCGCCCCGATCACCTTCCCATGTGCTGCGGGCATTCTTCAATGAGTGGTCATTCAGGGGCACGAACTTTTCGCTCGTGGCAGGAAAGAACGGAATGGCGTCGCACATTGATCGCTCGAAAAGATCGACCACTGTGGTGAGTACCTTCGGCGCCACCGATGAGTCGCTGAGTTCGACACGTGCGCTGGCAACGCCACCGTTGCCGTCGTCGCCGATGAGTAGCGCTCGCCATTGACGACTCGGGTCATGCGCCGAAAGTGCCGCCAGCTGGACCCATGCAGTGAGCCGGTCGCGGGGTTTCAATTTGGACGCAGTAACGAGAACGAGAACATCGCCATAGATGCCTTCAATGACACCTTCGATACGGGTGACGCCTGCGAGGTCGCGAGGAACACTTAGATCGATGGCAATTGATTCGGGCGTAGCCGCCCCACCTTCGAGCTCGGCACTCAGGAGTTGTTGCACAACATCCATGCGTGCATTGAGCTCATTGAGCTCATTCCCGCCGAAGGCAAGGGGTGGCACCGCGCCCCGTTTTTGTTCGGCGTGAACCCAGGCGTCTTTGACCGTGGGTGTCCACTCAGCCATACGGTCGAAACGAGCCTCGATGAGTTCATCGGCAAGCTTCCAGCGGGCGAGCCCAGTTAGCGAGAGAGGGATGACATCGGTAACCGAATCGGAATCAGTAGGTGATGAGAATCGCAATCGATCCTGCAAGAACACCCGCGCGGGATTGGTGAGCGCTTTCGTAATCATTTGGAGTGGAACAGGAACGCCGGGTGCACCTACGTCGTTGCCAACCGGCGCAGGCACGGGTTCAGCGAGTTCCTGCTGACCACTCAACGCGTCGAAGTGCAGGATGGCGTTGCGGCGAATCGTTGCCGCCCGAAGCGCGCCTTCGTCGAAACTCCAAGGACCGATCCAAGCAGGCTGATCTTTCTGTGTTGCCACAAACACCGCTTCGGACCAAGCCTGACGAGGGTGGTGGAGCGTGAGTAACTCAGAGGCGCTCTTGTCGCCGATTCCTAGAACAGTGTCGTCGATGAGCTCGAGTAGTTCCGCAACCACCACCGGTGGCGCGAGTTCGGCATTCGTTCGTAGATCGCGGCCGGTTCCAAAAAGCCAGAGGTACTCGCCAGCACTCAACACTGCGTCGAGCATTTGAGCGCGCAATTCGCTTCTGGCGTCGCGGTCGCCGATGCAAGGAATGGAACCAACAAGATCTTCGGCAACCGTCAGTCCAGAATTGACGAGATCGCCATCGAGACCAAGAAGACAAACGATTTTGTGAGGTACGCCGCGCTGCGCCGTGAGGGAGGAGACTGTTACTGCACCGGTTCCGAAACGGGCCTGACCCCCGCCAGTATCGAGGCGACCGCGAACAACGGTCGCCAGCTGCAACGGATCGACTAAAGGTTCTGGACCAGCTCCATCGCGTTTGGCGATGAGGGCATATTCCTCCTCGATTTCCGCAATAAGTCTTTCGACGGGGCGCCATAACCACGCCTGTTTGTCGGTAACGGCCATAAGTCTGTACGCAGCATGACGAAGTTCAGCGCACCAGTCCGCGACCGTTGAAGGCGCACGGAGTACTGACATCGTGCGATCGAGCGTGTCGATCAGATCGGCAAGTGAACCTGCGGTGACGACATCATCGCCTTCGATTTCCGGGTACGGGACCACGCCGCCAGTTCCTACGCGCGGACCGAAATCGGCCATCGTTGAACCGAGGAGTAGTTGATCAAGTCCGTCGCGCCATGTGTAGGCGTTGAGGGTGACGCCGCTCATAAAGCGTTCTTGGTCGGCCTCGGTGAGACCCCACCGTGTATTTGTGGCATCGATCCACTCCGCAATACGTCCTATCGAAGATGCATCGAGTTGAAATTTCCGACGAACAGGACCACGAGAGGCAAACGCAAGCACTTCACTTGCGCGGAATCGACCATCGAGCATGTCGAGAAGCGCACCAATGGCATCGAAGATTGCATTGTCGGCTCGTAGCGTGCGGTCAGCAATTTTTACTGGAATTGCTGGCACCCCGTGTTCAGGGTCTCCAGCAAACGTTGCTTCAACAAGCGGTGCAAAAATTGATGTGTCTGGGCACAGAATCGCAACGTCTCGTGCGGTGTACTTACCCTTCGTTGCATCGTCGTAAAACAAGTGCAGCAACGCGTCGCGAACGACTTCAACCTGACGAGCAGTTCCATAGGTTTGATGGATCTGCATCGAATGATCGTGGAGATCAACTACTGGTCGCTCAGTTTCATTAGGAGCTAGATCAGTGCGTAACGCGGTTTGAATCGTTGAAAGCAACGAGTCTGGATGTTTCTCGCTACTCGTGGTTGCTGGCGCGAACTGAACCGTTGCATCGGCGGCTCGAGTTGCGGTTTCCAAAAGAAGCGCATGTGATTCCAGCGACATACGACCCCAGCCGCTGAGGAGCGAATGGCCATCAATCAATGGCAAACGATTCTCGGTTCGGGCAACGGGCCATTCGAGACGTCCGTTGAGGCGGTCGCGTATGGATTCCCATCGTGCAGCTGAAGCCGCAGGGGCATAAACATTTACGTCGATGAACTGAGAAACCGCGGCAAGTACTTCCAGTTGTGTGGTTGGAAGACTTGAAAGCCCAAAGAGTGAAACCCTTGGTAATTGTGTGACATCAAGATGTGCCGGACATTCGCCTCGCTCCATGGCGTGAACGAGTTCATACATCCGTTGCGCGTCGGTTGGGCCACCAAGGAGTTGCTGTACGGCACGCCACAACTGAGGCTGCCACTGATGGTGCGCGGCGAGTGGCTGCCCGACGCCATCGACGTCGGGTGCACCGGAGGTGTTCTCGCTCCAGGCCCGCACCATCGACTGTCTATAGAAGGTGTAGCGATCAAAAAGGTCGGCAATAGCGCGAGCCCGCACAGCATCGGCGGGCTGACCAAAAGCTTGGCCATCGGCGGCCAGGACCTCGTAGACCGCCCAGGTCAGCGGACCCGTGGACCATTGACCAAGCCCGCTGTCCTCGCCGAGGATGCGGCGAAGCAGAGTTCCCGGAAAGACGTAGTCGATATTGGCGACAATCCCGTCGAACGAGGGTGTCTGCGGATCGACACTGGTCGCTCCGAGAACATTGGAAAGTTCAGCGTTGATCCAAGCCTTGACGCCGTCGCCCGGAATAACCACGAGTTCGCGCGCGAAGGGTGAAGGCAGTGGTGTCGCAAGCACCTTCGCTAATTCGTCTGCAAGCGGCTTGAGCGACCCCGCCACGGTCAGATGAAATCCCACCAACGAAGGCTACTGAAAGGGTGTGACACTCGTGTCGGTGTTCACAGCATCGTGTTGCAACCTGTAGTGACGGTCAGATGCGGTGAATCGCCCTCTATCGTGGGTCGGGCATGAGCGATGTTCCTTTCAGTCCCGGATGGTGGCAGGCCGGTGACGGTCGTTGGTATCCGCCACCACCAGGCCTCACCGATGAAATGCCAGCTCGCGCGCCCACGCCTGCTCCCGATCATCCTCCGTATGCGTTCGACCCCAATGCGCAGCGACCGTCGGCGCCGCTCGCCCCCACTCCGCCCCGTCAACGTTCACGACGACGTTCACTCATCATCGCTGGCGTTGCCGCGATCGTCGTTGGTGCACTCATCTTGACCATTGGCATCGCGGTCCTGCCGAACTCAACCAAAGCTGCTTCGTCAAGTGACCCCGCCTACCAAATGGCCGTTGAGGACCTTCTTCAGTCAGAACTCACCAATCTCATTTTTCTCGAAACGTTCTGGGATGGCTACAACAACTTCCAAGAAGAATTGAAAAATGCTTCGAGCGCAGAACGAGCGGCGATTGTCGAACGATGGCTGAGCGAGAGCCAATCAGAAGTCGATCAGTTTCAAATCGATCTCCAGCAGATTGAAGATGACTTCACGGCCCGTTCCTATAAAGACGGTTCCTTCGCCGATTCAATCCGGGATCTCGCCACGAATCATTACAAAACCTGGCAAAACTGGGCCTCACAGATCATGCCCATCGCCATTGACTGGCAAAAAGATCGCACTTCAACCCTGGGCCTTTACGGGTATGTGGCCGAGGTCCAACCAGCACTCGATATCGCCATCGAAACAACATTCACGGAACTTTGTTCGACGCTGATCACAACGCAACCATCTGATGGTTCCTACGCACAGACCATCGCTGATATTTGTCCGGATTCATGAGCGATCAATACGCCAACAACACCGAAGACAAAAACGCCGCACCTGAGCCAAGCGCTGGCGACGTCAACGGTCCGTGCTTGGCATGTGGTTTACCAAACGCTCGTAGTTGGGAAACACCCGATGGCCCGGCGCGCCTTTGTCCGCCATGCGCCACGCTCAACGGCATTGGTTGTCCGTAACGCAATAGTTGGGTTCAGTGCGTCCCAGCGCTGGAACCAAGACTCACTTCGATGACTTGACCGGTCATGCTGCTCGCAGCATCGGCGGCCACGAATAACACCGCTCGCGACACTTCTTCCGGTGCCATCCACGCAACCCCGAGTCGATTCATTGCTTGATAGCGCGGCGTGACATCTTCACGAGTGGGCGCTTCCATGTCAGGGCAAAAGAGTTTGTACATCGCTTCGTTATGCAACATCGCAGTATCGACTGCAGCGGGCGCGATGGCGTTAACGGTGATTCCCTTGTTGGCAACTTCCATTGCGAGCGACTTCACCATGCCAATGACGCCCCACTTCGCAGCCACGTAGTGCGCGAGGTTTGCGTTACCCATTCGACCAGCCATCGACGAGGTGGCGATGATGCGCCCATAGCGACGCTCGAGCATGTGGGGCAGAGCCGCGCGAATCGTTTTGAACGTTCCGGTGAGATCGACATCGATCATGTCGTTCCATGTGTCGTCGTCGAGTTCGTGAAACTTTCCGTACCCGGTGACGCCAGCGTTCGCCACGCAAATATCGATCTGTCCGAAGGCTTCGATGCCGGCTTCGACCACCAGACCGATGCCGGCAGTGTCACGGATATCGGCCGGCATCGACAAACAACGCTGACCGGTTGCTTCCACCATCGCAACGGTCTCGGCCAATTCGGCGGCGGTCCCTAAGGGATAGGGAACGGTGCCAATGTCGGCACAGAGGTCGGTCACGATGAGATCGGCGCCTTCGTTGGCTAAGGCAATCGCGTGAGCCCGACCCTGACCCCGAGCGGCACCGGTAACAAGGGCAACCCGTCCTTCAACTTCTCCCATAACTCCCCCTTCACCGCCAGCGGCAACTTCGGTAGCCGACGCTACCGGTCCACGGCCTAGCATCGCTCCCGCACCAGCAGACCAGTGGTCTGTTCAGATTCAGGGGGAACGAAATGCCAGTTGCAGGTCAACGCGATCCAGACGAGATCCGAGGCGCACTCACCGAGTGGATGGCTCGACAGATGCCTGAGGCCACTGAAGTCACCATTACGAATCTCGTTGTCCCGCAATCAAGCGGTTTCTCAAATGAGACATTCCTGCTCGACGCCAGCTGGGTGGAAGACGGCAAGAAGATCGATGCCGAACTCGTCTTGCGCAGTCAGCCAGTGATGAGTTTGTTGTTCCCTGAAATCGATCTCGTTACGCAGCAGTACCTCTCGATGAAACTGCTCGGCGAACATTCGAATGTTCCTGTTCCCAACACGCGTTGGGCCGAACGCGACACCTCCATCATTGGTGGACCGTTCTTCATGATGGATCGTCTGAACGGTGTCGTCCCTGGTGATGCACCGCCGTATACCGAATCGGGTTTCGTCGTTGATATGACCGACGAACAGCGAGCACGTTGGGCCCACAACGGCGTTGAAGCGCTCACGCGTGTCGGCCGTGTTGATTGGAAGGCCGCAGGGTTCGATCATCTTGATCAAAAGCACCACGGCAAACTTGGCCCTGAACAACGTCGTGGGTATTTCCAGAACTACAAAAACTGGGCGATGAAGGGCGAAGCACATCCCGTCATTGATCCGGCATGGGACTGGCTCGTTGCGAACTGGCCCGAAGACGGCGAACACATTGAATTGTGTTGGGGCGATTCGCGTCCGGGCAACCAGATGTACGGCGGTCCCGATAACACCGAAGTCATCGGCGTGTTCGATTGGGAAATGGTGTCGCTCGGCAATAGTGAAAGCGATCTTGGTTGGTGGGTGTTCCTGCAGCAGTTCTCGATTGAAAGCGCGGGCGCAACGTTGCTACCCGGCATGCTCGATCGGGCGCAGACCGTTGCATTGTGGGAAGAACTCATGGGTCGTCCCGCGAATCATGTCGATTTCTACGAGATCCTCGCCGGATTCCAGTTCGCTCTCGTCATGGTGAAGTTGGCCGAGATGTACGTCGCTGAATCAGGCGACCCGTCGATCGGCGCCATGGCTCTCTATAACCCGGTCACGGCAATCACTGCTCGCCTTTTGGGTATCGAAGTTCCTGGCTTGGCCGACGTACTCAAGCGCTCGTAACGCTCGAACTCAACCAGCAATCACTCGGGCGGCGATGCCTTCAAATTCGACGACATCGCCGGCGCGCAACTGACGACCACGGCGAATCTCAACCTCACCGTTGACGGTGATCTCGCCTTCGGCGAGCAAAAATTTCGCGTCGGAACCCGAATCGACGAGGTTCGCCAACTTCAGAAACTGGCCGAGACGAATGGTGTCGGTGCTGATTTCGATCTCGTGCATGAGCACCATCATCGTCGGTGTCGTACGCTGCCGCACACACAGTCGTGAAGGAGCCGTCATGGACAGCAGCGAAGCCCGCAATAAAGAGGTCGTCGAGAACTACTGGTACGCCCATTTCGAGCGCGACTGGGAGGCCATGGCCACCTTCTTCACTGAAGATTGCCACTACACCGACGTCGGCATGGACCCAGTGGGAGCTATCGGAGGCGCCGCCATCGTTCGTCGCCTCAAGATCGGCATTGAACCGCTGCAGGGCTACTTCCACTTCCCCAAACACATCGTCGCCCAGGGCAACATGGTGATTTGGGAACACATGGAACGCTGGATGTTCCACACCGGCGAGGTCATCGACCATCCGTTCGTGACCGTGATGGAAGTTCGTGACGGCAAGATCAGTCGCTGGCACGACTACTCACATATCGGTCACCTGATCGACAACGCGCCGCAGTGGTGGCTCGATCACATCATCACCGCATCTGCCGAACCGGCCTGAAGTCCTCGCCCGCAAGGGCGTTTCTGACCCATTTCCGAGACCGAGAGCTACGAACAGCAAAGGTTCCGGAAACCCAAAGTTCGAGGGTTTCGGACCAATTTCGCTTCCCGATGTGCAAACTGGGTCCCGGCCGAACTAAGAACCTTGTCGGATACTTCAAGGAAGCCATCGGTGGACGACCGGGCTTCCTGATCGACGGGTGGTTCTGTTCCGTCATGTCCTGACAATTCGCCTCAACCTTTCCGGAGAGTCACACTCCATGACAACGACGACCGAAGAAGAAGAACTGCTCGGTGTTGTACTTACGCCCCGACAGATCTGGGAACTTCTCGACCTTCTCAACGATGCGCCCGGCGATGCCGACGAAGACGTTCTCGACGCGGTAGCCAATAAGTTGCGTGCACCACGGGTATTCACCCGCGTTAGCGCTGCTCGCTACCAAGGACGACTTCTTGCACTCACTCCCGACGAGCACCGTGCGCTTGTCGACCTTGTTGAAAACGACAACACGCCCTCTGATGACATCATCAGTGTTGTGGGTGCTCGTCTTGTTGGGCTTGTGCCTGATCGCACTCGCACCGGCAAAATCCGCGACTGATCTGTTCGTTCAGCGAACAGACATCCAGCGTTCCGGGGGGAACCATGACTGAGCTTGTGCTTGATGCTCATCGCCAGAGGAATTTCGATCTCGTGCTGCGAGTATTTGCAGCTGTCAGCGCGGGCGATGCCGATGCCCAGGTCATCAATTACACCGAGGACATCGTCCTCGACTTTCCCTTCACCGATCCGCCCTCCGTCGTAAGTGGCCGAGTTGCGGTTCACGAACGCCTCATCAACGCGTTCAAGGTGTTCCAGTTCGATCTCACCATCACCGAACTACACCCGTGCCTCGATCCCGATGAACTCATCATCGAGTTCACTGGTGCTGGTTCGTATCTGCCTAACAATGCACCGTACGTGAATCGCTACATCGCGGTGTTTGGCTTTCGCGACGGCTTGATTTACCGCCAGCGCGAATACTTCGATCCAACGCAAGCCGGAAAATCAGCGAACGCGTAGGTCGCGGGTCTGGGCAAGCTGTCTGGGAATTCTTCAGCTAGCGATCGACTTCTTGAACAGTCGAAGGTCGTTGACGAACGCTTCAGGACGCTCAAATGCAGCGAAGTGTCCGCCGCGTTCTTGTTCGGTCCAGTGAACGATGTTGTATTTCTTCTCAGCCCAAGCTCGCGGCGTTTGCAACAGTTCATAGGGATACTGCGCGTGTCCGGTGGGAACCTCAACGCGTCCTGACCAGCCTTGTGCAGCGCCATTATTCGCTCGCTGCGATTCAGCATAAAGACGCGCGGCTGAGCCAACCGTGTTGGTCACCCAATACACCATGACGTTGTCGAGCACTCGGTCCCATGTGTAGGTCTCGGCAATGCTGTTGTTGTCCAGATCGCTCCAGGCGTTGAACTTTTCAAGAATCCACGCCGCCAACCCGGTGGGTGAATCAGTAAGGCCATACGCGAGCGTTTGTGGCTTCGTGCTTTGGATCGCCATGTATCCGGTGCCATCGGCAATGCGGGCACCGGCAGCAGCAAAGCGTTCGTTGTCGGCATCGGTCACGCCCGCCATCGCGTCGGTGTCATCCGCGCCTGGAAACGCAAAGATCATGTTGAGGTGAATGCCAAGAAGGCGATCGCCATAGGCCTCGCCCAGTCGGCGAGTCACGATCGCTCCCCAATCGCCACCTTGGGCGACGTAGCGGTCGTAACCAAGTTGTTGCATCACTTCAGCAATCGCATCAGCAATGCGGTTCACATGGAATTCGGGTTGAACGGTTGGGCCAGAAAATCCGTAACCGGGCATGGACGGCACGACAACGTGAAACGCATCGGCGGCGCTGCCGCCGTAGGCCTCGGGATCAGTCAGTGGACCGATGACATCGAGAAACTCCACGAACGATCCTGGCCAACCATGGGTCAACACCATCGGCGTGGCATCGGCATGCTTCGAGCGAGCGTGGATGAAATGCACCTGCTCACCCGCGGCAGTAGTCATGAAGTTGGGCCACGCGTTCATGCGGGCTTCGCGGGCACGCCAGTCGTAGCGGTTGCGCCAATAATCGACGGCCGCCTTCACTTCGGTGACCGGAATACCGAGCGACCACGGTTCGCCGGGTGCCTGGTCGGGCCAGCGAGCGTTGTCGAGACGACGGTTGAGGTCCTCGAGGACTTCGTCGGGAATGGCGATGGTGAACGGTTGCGGCGTCATGGCCAAACGCTACGTCAGCCAGCGAAGGTCACGGTTACGCGACTGGTTTCGCGATCATCGACAACTGCCGACACTGTCGTTGTGTGTTCCGCTTCAGTCCCACCCAAGGTGACCATTGCTCCCGGCAGAATCGACCGCTTCATGGCGAGGTCAATCGCAACAATGCGGTCAGTGGGACGGTGCCGCTGCGCCGCCCCCGCCAGTCGAGCCACTTGTGACGAGGTGTCGAGAATGATGTCGACAAGACCCGCCTTCTGAGCCGCTTCGGTGTGGTGATGCGCACCGGCCCACACATAATTCGCCTCTGCTTCGCGTCGGATCGAATCAGTGGTCACGGTGAAGTCTTCTGTCCACGCGAATGACATTGGCTCCCGTGGGGTTCGCGGTGGAGCGGCTCCCGGGTCGCCGGGCCGGTAGCCCAACATTCGAAATCGCTCGACACCAACAAGTTCTCCGGCAGTCGTTGACGACGCGACTTCAATCACCCAATCGCGACCCGACCCAAACTTTGTCGAACGCTCAGGGCCAAGTTCGGCAATGCGTTCTTCCGATAACAGTTGATCGCCAATGCGAACCACGCCACTGAGCTTGAGTTCATAGCCAACTGCGATTGCAACGGGAAGCTCGAGCAACGTCTTCAGGTCATCGTGCAACACGACGCCAGTGGGAGTCACCTCACCAGGAGCCGGCGCAACCGATGGTCGCGCAAAGGTCGTGTACATGATCGATGGGACGACATCGCCGACGCATTCGGGCCAATCAGTTCCGAACACTGATGTCCACAGATCAACAACATCTTGTGTGACTACCGAAGATGGTTCACGCGCCACACGACGCTCAAGCAATTGCCCAAGCGCGTTGTCGGTCATCAGCGCTTCATTGCGCCGGCGGTAATGGCACCGTCGACGTAGATGACCTGACCGCTCACGTAACGAGAATCATTGCCACAAAGGAACGACACCACGTCGGCAATATCGTCAGGAGCGCCAACCCGCTTCATGGGTACGCCCTGCGCGCGTTCATTGGCGCGCTCTCCTTGAAAATTGCCGGCGGTTCCATCGCTCACAATGAGGCCTGGGCCAATGGCATTCGAACGAATGTTGTCGGCACCAAGTTCAAGCGCCAGCGTCTTCGAAAGAGATTCAACCGCGGCTTTTGTTGCCGGATAAATGCCGATATCAGGTGAGTTGGTCCATGCCGCACCCGATGACATGTTCACGATGCTTCCGCCACCACCGGCGCGCATCTTGGGAACAAACGCTTGGCAGCACCACACGATGCCTTTGACGTTGACTTCAATGACCGACTGCATTTGCTGTTCAGTGACATCAAGAATCGATGGGAAGTTCCAGATACCGGCGTTGTTTACTAACGCAAAGCATTCGGGAATCTGATCGGCAACGGCAAACACTGCGGCGCGATCAGTGACATCGAGTTGGTACGCAGCGCCACCGCAAAGTTCAGCGGTCTCACGCGCAGCATCGAGATTGAGGTCGAGACACACCACATCGAAACCATCTTCGGCTAAACGAAGACAATCAGCGCGGCCTAATCCTTGGCCTGCTCCGGTAACAACGGCAACTGACATCAGGGCACCCCATCCATTTTGAAAAGCTTCATCGCATTCTCACGCAAAAACTTGGGCCAGACACTGTCCTTCAATGGAACGTTCTTCATTTCCGTGAATATGCGCTCAAGCGTGAGGCCAGCGGGGAAATAACCGGCGTACATGATCTTGTCTGAGCCGCGAGAGTTCGCGTAGTCAAGAATCGCCTTCGGGTAATGCTTCGGTGCGAACGCGCTCGGCATGTAATAGAGACCGGGCCACTTGAGCATGAGTTTCACGGCCAATGCTTCCCACGGCTCTGCGCCATGACGCATCACGATCTTCAATTCAGGGAAGTCGTAACAAACCTGATCAAAGTGCATGACGTGCTGACATTCCGCCGGAAAGCGCGGACCAGGAATACCAGCATTTGAAATAATTGGAATGTCGAGATCGATGCAGGTTTGATAGATCGGGTAGTAGCGACGATCACTAACCGGAACCTGCGGGAGACAACCGGCAGGAAATGTGGTGACCGCGCTAAGGCCATCGGAGTCGTTTGCTTCACGAATCTTGCGAACCGCTCCCGTGATGTCATTGGGATCAACTTCGAGACTGAAGAACACGCGACCGGGGTGACGCTTCTTCGCTTCACGGCTCGTGTCGGTCAGTCCAAACAAACCGGCGGAGACGCCGTACTTGTCCATTTCGGTGAAGGTGAAGTCAATCGGATCAACCTCGTCACCGGCTTCTTCGGGAACGTCTTTGAACATGTAGCCCGCCGGCATCGCGAGGTCATCGGAGCCCTTGTCCTTGATGCCGCCCTGCAGGTATTCGTAGACAGCCTTTTTGTCGCGGAAGGGGAAACCGATCATGAGATCAATCGCGCCAACACCTTCGGGATACGCCATAAGAAGCCTTTCGCAGGGTTCCGGGCGTCGCTCGCCCGGACTGTGGGCATCGTAGGACCTCAACGGTTTCGGCCCGGAAAGGCGGTCGCGCGTCGATTTCATTAGGGTTTGGCCCCCATGGCCGAGCGACGCACCCGAGAGGGAACCGCGACCTCCGAATTCGGAGTGTCCAAGCGCGAGAACCACGACTCGACGTCGTTCTATGAGCGCTTTCCGGCCCCAACATTGCTTACCGACGACACCATCGTCGACTGTCCCGTAAAAGACACCGTTTTCTGCGGCGACTCTCGCGACCTTTCCGCTATTCCCGATAACTCCGTCGCCCTCGTCGTGACCTCTCCTCCGTACTTTGCGGGCAAGGCCTACGAAACCGAAATGGGTGAAGGCGCAGTTCCGGCTTCGTACCTCGACTACCTCGTGATGTTGCGTGACGTGTTCGCTGAATGTTGGCGAGTACTTGAGCCAGGCGGCCGCATTGCAGTGAACGTTGCCAACCTCGGCCGTAAACCCTTCCGCTCTCTGGCCAGTGATGTCACAACAATTCTGCAGAACGATCTTGGTTTCTTGCTTCGCGGCGAAATCGTGTGGATCAAAGCCGAAGGCGCCAGTGGTAACTGCGCGTGGGGTTCCTATGCATCGGCGGCCAACCCGGTACTGCGTGATCTCACCGAACGCATCGTGATCGCGTCGAAGGGCCGGTTCGATCGAGCCCAGAAGCGTTCCGTGCGTGAAAAGAACGGTCTGCCGTTCGAGAACTCCATCGACCCCGACGATTTCATGGCCTGGACCCTCGATACGTGGAAGATCGCACCGGAATCGGCCAAGCGCGTCGGCCACCCGGCGCCGTTCCCCGCCGAACTCCCCCGACGCTGCATCGAACTGTTCACTTATGTCGGCGACACCGTTCTCGACCCCTTTATGGGTGCTGGCCAAACCGCCATTGCCGCAATGCGCACCGGTCGCCATTACGTGGGCATGGAACTCGATCCCGACTATGTCGCTCTTGCCGAACGCCGTGTGGAAGACGCCCGTAACGCTGGTTGACTGTTCCCATGCTCACTAAGGGAATCAACCACGTCGCGTTCATCACCTCTGACCTCGATCGCCTGATCGCGTTCTACACCGAGGTGTTTGATGCTGAGCTGGTTCGCGACGGTTCAGAGTTCCCTGAAGGCAAAGGTCCACGCCTCGCTGTGCTCAAACTGAGCGAATGGTCAGAAGTCAACGTGTTCGAGATCGAAGGCAACACCGAACACGAGCGTCAGACACCCATGTTCGGCCGTGGTCGGGTCGACCACTTCGCCATTCAGGCCGAATCACTCGAAGCGTTCGAAACGATTCGTGAGCGCCTCATGGCCAAGGGCTCAACTGATGATTTCGTCACCGATTTCGGCCCATTCCTCAGCCTTTTCTGGCGTGATCCCGATGGCCTCGAGGGCGAAGTGTGCGTCGACAACCCCGATGCCAAGCCCGGCGTGATGAATCCGCCAGGTACTCGCGCTGCTCGCTACAGCTGAGAGTTTTCAGTCTGCAGTTGTTGACGTTGCACCCAAACGCAGCATGTTGAACAAGTCAATCGTTCCCTTGAGGTGCTTACGAAGTTCATCGGCAGCACCGGAGGCATCGCCCGTCATTGCTTTGTCGAACATCGCTTGATGCGATTTCGCGACGTCGTAATTCGCCGGAGGCGCTTGAAGACCAATCACCATCATGAGCGAGGTTCGGTCAGCGAGCATGTTGGTGATTCGCAGCATCCATGCAGAGTCGCATGAAGACAACATCTCCCGATGAAAGGCAATGTGTGGATCGAGGATCAGATCCGAACTCGTCGTCATCGCATCCCACGCCGACTGGACGCGAGTGCGATAGGCATCGTCAGACTTGGCGACCGAACGCTCAAGGGCCATGGGCTCGAGCGCAAGGCGCATCTCGTAGAGATCGACGGCTTCGCTGACGTCGACACTCGACACTCGGGCAGATCCGTGGGCCTGCAATTCCACGAGGCCCTCGGCAGCGAGGTTCCGGAGCGCTTCGCGCAATGGGGTAGCGGAAACACCGAGTTGTTCAGCGAGGGTGGAAATCACCACCTGTTCGCCCGGGCGCAGATCCCCGCGCAGGATGGCGGCTCGAAGCTGCTGGTCGGCCCATTCCGTTCGTGTGAGCGGCTGAGCCCCGCCGATTCCCCCGCTTGCCATTGCCATGTCTCCATCTTTCCACAGCCCGCAGGGAGTGACTTTCGACCATGCAGAACCGATCCTATAGAATGTAGAAAATCCGCGGAGGCAAGATGGCATTCAGATTGGTAAACGTCGGCGGCCGGGCCGCCTTGGTTGATGGCGACAATTTCTTCGATCTCGAAACAGCAAGCGGTGGGGTCTTCGGCCCCGACCCGATGGCAGCGATCGCCCGGTTTGAGGAGCTCTCCGACCTCGCTCCCACGTTGGTCGGGGGCACACCTACCGGGGCCCTCGCCGACGTCGAGCTCGGCCCACCTGCGCCGCGGCCCCAGAAATGTTTCGCCGTTGGTCTCAACTATCAGTCCCATGCTGACGAAGCCGGGCTTGATGTTCCCGCAGTGCCATTGGTGTTCACCAAGTTCCCCTCATGCCTCGTTGGCCCAACTGCCGATGTCGAACTCCGCAGCGACGGCTGTGACTACGAGGGTGAACTCGTCGTCGTCATTGGCAAGGCGGGCAAAGACATCGCCAAGGCCGACGCGTGGAGTCACGTTGCTGGACTGACCATCGGCCAGGACATCTCCGATCGTCCCGCGCAGTTCGCCGCCGCTCCCCCGCACTTCGATCTCGCGAAGTCGTTCGACACCTTCGGACCCATGGGGCCCGCGCTCGTTTCTCTTGATCACTTTTCCAACCCCGATGATCTACAGATCGTTGTTGAGGTGAACGGCGAAACCCGACAGAACGATTCCACTGCCCGAATGATTTTCGATGTTTCAACGTTGCTCAGTTATTTGTCGCGCATCACCACACTCGTTCCCGGCGATGTCATCTTCACCGGCACTCCCGATGGCATTGGGCTTGCGCAAGGGAAGCTCTTGGTTGACGGCGATGTCATCACAACGAAAATCGAAGGACTCGGCATGATGACGAACCGTTGCGTTCGCGTCTCTGACTACATCGAGGTGAGCCAGTAATGGGCCTTAACGGACTTCTCGACATTGAACTCAGCGTTCCAAACCCTCAAGAACTCAATGATTTCTGGCTTCGCCGAGGTTTGGTGCAAAGCGCCGACGGCGTGCTCGGCACGGTCGACCGCTCTGTGCAATTGCGTATTGCCGAGGGCACGTACCGACACATGTCGGAACTGCATCTGAGTTGCGAAACCGAACAAGATCTCGCTGACATCGCTGGGCGCATCGGTGCAATGGGAGTTGACTCCACAATTTCGGGAACGAGACTCACATGCATCGACCCCGTGTTCGCTCATCGTGTCGTTATTGATGTCGGCGCGCAGCATCCGCTTTCACCTGCGCAACAACGAGCCTGGAACTACGCCGGCGATACGCAGCGCACCAACGACCGTGCACCCGCGGTGGTTGAGAACTCGCTTCGGGTTCCCCGCCGCCTCGGCCATGTCGTGTTGGCGACACCGCATCTTGACGACGTCAACGCGTTCATGTTCGAAGGTCTCGGCGTTCGCATTTCTGATCAGATCCTTGGCGGTGCCGCAACGATGGGACGCGTCGAGCAGGACCATCACAATCTGTTCATTCAGCCCGGCGCCACCAGTTCCATCAACCATTACGCGTTCGAAATGGACGATCTCGACGCTATTGGTAAGGCCGGGCAAGCGGTCATTGATGAATACCCCGAAGCGAATGTTGTCGGTATCGGTCGTCACTTCATTGGTTCAAACGTGTTCTGGTACCTGCTCGATCCGGCCGGCAACATGTTTGAGTTCTTTACCGATATGGACCAGATCATCGACGGCGAACGCTGGGACCGTGAAGTTGGTCGACGCGATTGGGGAAGTCCCGAGAACCCGTTGCAGTTTGCGGTGTGGGGACCGAAAGAACCCGAGACGTTCTTCTTCCCCGCTGATACCGATGTGATCGCCGCAGCGCGTGAAGCGCTCGGCCTTCGGTGAGGGGCTGATATGGATCTCGGTATTTCCGGACGCAACGCAATTTTGTTGGCTTCGAGTCGCGGCCTTGGCCGCGCTTGCGCCGAAAGCCTTGCGCGCGAAGGAGTCAACCTCGTGATTAACGGTCGTACGGCTGCAGATGTTGATCATGCAGCGAACGAACTTCGTGAGACCTACGGCATCACCGTCAGTGGCGTGGTCGGCGACTCCACCACCAGCGAAGTGCACGACGCACTTCTTGCCGCGTGCACTGCTCCCGACATCGTTCTGTTGAACGGCGAAGGCCCGACCCCTGCATTGTTCGACTCCATCACTGAAGAGCAATGGGCAGAGACAGCGCAACGTACGATGATTTCGCCTATTCAGTTCGTTCAGCGAGTTGTTCCGGGCATGTGCGAGCGAGGTTTCGGCCGAATTGTGGCCATCTCTTCGGCAATGGTGAAGTCACCCAATGCGGTCATGAGCCTTTCGCATGGCCCTCGTCTCGGTCTCACCGGTGTTCTCAAAGGCCTGTCGCGCGATGTCGTGAAGCACAATGTCACCGTTAATCAATTGCTGCCCGAACGATTCGATACCGGACGTCAACAACAAATGGCCGAACTTGCCGTGGCCATCAAGGGCATCTCGCTTGAAGAAGCACGCGCCGAACAGGTCGCGACCATCGCCGCTGGCCGACTCGGACGTCCCGAGGAATTTGGTGATGCGTTCGCGTTCCTGTGTTCTGAGCAAGCCGGCTACATCAGCGGGCAAAACCTCCAACTCGATGGCGGAAGTTACGAAGGCGTCTTCTAATGAATTCTTCTGAAGCGGTCGACATCGTCATTGTCGGTGCCGGTCCCACTGGTCTCACCGCCGCTCACCTGTGCAAGCAACTTGGACTCAGCTGCGTCGTACTTGAGCAACGCGAAGGACCGCAGCGTTCACCCGCTGCTCATGCGGTGAATGCGCGTACCTACGAAATTTGGCGGCAAGCCGGCGTTGACATGAATCGAATTCTTGACGCGACAACCTCGCCAGACGATGCCGGAAAGGTGTTCTGGGTAACGCGTCTCGGCGGAGAAGTGATCGCCTCACTTCCGTATGAGCACCAAGGCGACGAGATGCTCGCCATCACGCCAACGCCTTTACGCAATCTCAGTCAACATCGGCTTGAGCCGCTGCTCTTGAACGGCGCTGGGGATGTTCGCTACTCACATTCCTGGGTGTCTTCAGAAGAGTTCGACGATCACCTTGTCGTCACTGTCGATGGACCCGATGGCCTCTACAAGATTCAAGCGAAGTACCTGATGGCCGCCGACGGCGCGGCCAGCCCGATTCGCCGAGCGCTGAACATCGAGCCAATCGGTCCGCGCTCGATTCAGTCATTCCTCACGATTCATATCGAGGCCGACCTTCGCCCGCTTGTGGGTGAACATCGCGGCATTCTCTACTTCGTTGCCGACCCGGCCTCTGGTGGAACATTCGTCGCCCACTCGCTTGATTCGGAATGTGTCTACATGCATCCGTTTGATCCCGATACCGATCCGCTCGGGTCGTTCGACGAAGACCGTTGCCGCGACATCATCAACGCCGCCGTAGAAGGTGACCTTGACTACGAGTTCATCGGTGTTTCGGCTTGGCATATGAGCGCACAAATCGCCGAGCGCTATCGCGAAGGGCGCACCTTCCTTGTTGGCGATTCCGCCCATCGCTTCCCACCCACCGGCGGCCTTGGCCTCAATACCGGAGTCGCCGACGCTCACAATCTGTTGTGGAAGATCGCCGCAGTTGAAGCGGGTTGGGCAACGTCTTCATTGCTCGACACCTACGAGTGCGAACGTAAGCCGGTTGCCGAGTTCAATTCCGAGCAATCTCTCATCAATGCGTTCAAACTTATTGAGATTCCGATTGCGTTTGGTTTCAACGAAGACATCGCCGCATCACAACAATCAATGATCGATACGTTGGCCGATCCGGTTCGACGTGCTGGTGTTGAGGCAGCCATCGCCAATCAAGCGATCCACTTCGATCTGCTTGGTCTGCAACTCGGTTATGTCTACGAGAGCGATCTCGTGATTGCTGACGGAAGCGTTGCCACTCCGCTTGAGGAACCAGCGCGTGATTACGTTCCGTCTACTCGGCCAGGCGGACGGCTTCCCCACGCTTGGGTCGGCTCCGAGGTTTCAACACTCGATCTCGTTGCACCCATCGGCCTGACCGTTTTCGTTGAAGATGGTGCATCGCTTCCGGAACTCAGCACTGCACTTCCGCTCAACGTTGTCGAGCTTCCCCCCGCCATCTGGGAGAACAACTACAACCTCAGTGCCGATCAGGCCTTATTGGTTCGACCTGATCAACACATCGCATTCCGCGGCAACCTCAGTGAGGTAGCTGACACGGTTTCTACGTTGTTCTGACATCGCTCCAACCATCGTCGAACGACGCGGCTGGATCGGGTCCTGATTCGGGTGCCAAGAAGTGCACCCAGCCACTCAGGAGAGATGTCTTTGTCCTACAGGACATAGGATCTGCCACGAAGCCGGGCCAGGACTCGCCCGGTTAGGCTGAGCATCAGTCATTTCACCCGGAGGGGACCATGGAACAGACGCTCGAAATCACCGAAACTGAAGCCGTCGACACCGACGAGGCCATCGAAGAAGAAATGCTCGTCGAGGAGATCTCCATCGACGGCATGTGCGGCGTCTACTAAGACCCGTCTGAATGTCCTCGGGCATTCACTCTTCATGACCGCCGTTGCCTTCGATGCCGACCGCCCTTGGCGGCTCCACGAACGGGTCGCGTTGCGGCCCGAGCCCTTCGGCGCGCTCGCCTATCACTACGGCAATCGCCGACTCACCTTCTTGCGTTCGCCTGATCTGGTGACGCTGGTTGAGTCGCTGAATGACCAGCCTTCGGCGCGCGCTGCGTTCGACGCTGCTGGTCTCGACGCCAAGCGTTGGCCATCGTTTGAAAAAGCACTCACCTCACTCGCCGCTGGCGACTTTCTTGTCCTTGAAAACGCCGCGTAGGAAGACACGACATGACCGCGCTCACTGAACAACTCGCCGAGGGACTCAACTCCCCCATCTGCCTCACGTGGGAATGGACCTACGCCTGCGATCTGCAGTGCGTGCACTGCCTTTCGTCCTCCGGTCGTCGCGATCCCGACGAACTCTCCACCGAGCAGATGAAGGCCGTTGTCGACCAGCTCGCCGAGATGCAGGTGTTCTACGTCAACATCGGTGGCGGCGAGCCGATGCTGCGTCCCGACTTCTTCGAGATCGTCGAGTACTGCGTCGAAAAAGGCGTCGGTGTGAAGTTCTCGACCAACGGTGGTCGAATCACCGCCGAAACTGCCAAGCGTCTGGCGTCGATGAACTACGTCGACATTCAGATCTCGCTTGATGGTGTCGACGAAGTAACCAACGACGCGGTGCGCGGTGAAGGCACCTACGCCCGAGTTCGCACCGCCATGAACCATCTGCGCGATGCCGACTTCGGTCAGTTCAAGCTTTCCGTCGTCATGACGCGCGAGAACGTCGAGCAGGTTGACGCCTACGAAGCGCTCGCCAACGAATACGGTGCCGAGTTGCGACTCACCCGCTTCCGTCCGTCCGGCCGCGGCATCGAGACCTGGCACGACCTGCATCCGACGCAGGCACAACAGGTTGAGCTCTACCACTGGCTTCTGGCCCGTCCCCAGGTGCTCACCGGCGATTCGTTCTTCCATCTCTCTGCACTCGGCGAACCGCTTCCTGGTCTCAACCTTTGCGGTGCTGGTCGCGTTGTGTGCCTCATCGATCCCGTCGGCGACGTGTTCGCCTGCCCGTTCGTACTGCACGACGAGTTCAAGGCCGGTTCGATCCACGGCGAGGGCGGCTTCCGTGCCGTGTGGCAAACATCCGATCTCTTCACCTCATTGCGCGAGCCCTCAAACCCGGGCGCCTGCGGTTCCTGCGGAAGTTTCGATGCGTGCGGTGGTGGCTGCATGGCGACCAAGTTCTTCACTGGTCTTCCGCTTGACGCTCCCGATCCGGAGTGCGTGTTCGGTCATGGTGAAACAGCGCTGGCCGAACTCGAAGCCAACGGCGGCGCCGTTCGCCCCGGCGTCAGCAAGGATCACTCGAAGCCGATCGGCTTCGGCAAAAAGCGCATTCCCGTTTCAATCCTCTGACGCGACCAGCGTCGAAGTTTGTTACTTGTCGCCGAGAGTGACGAAGAAGTCGCGCGGGGCAATGACGTCGTCGGGAGTGAGTTCGCTGATATGCGACTTGCCCAGACCGAGAAGGCATGAGTCGATGCCGCCATGCAGGATGTCGAGAACATTTTCGACACCAGCCTGACCATTGGCAGCGAGACCCCACAGGTACGCACGACCGATCATCACAGCCTTTGCACCCATCGCAACGGCCTTCACAACATCACTGCCACGACGAATACCGCCGTCGAGCACAACGTCGATGTCGTTGCCTACCGCAGCAACAATTGCCGGGAGCACACGAATTGGCGATGGTGTTCCGTCGAGGTTGTTGCCGCCATGGTTTGAAACGGAAAGGCCAGTGGCGCCGAGATCGCGAACGCGCTTGGCGTCGTCGACGCGACACACGCCCTTGATGACAAATGGTCCGTCCCACTGCGAACGCAACCATGCGATGTCTTCCCAACTGGGAGGAGGCATCTGCATCCACTCGTAGTACGCACCAAAGAATGCGGGCGGCTTCTGCCCGGGGTGCGCCATGTTCGGCGCGCTGAGATCGGGAAGCTTGCCGGTCTTGAGATAGGCAAGGAGCCACTTGGGCTTTGAAAGCGCCTGCGGCGACAACTTGATCATCGTCTTGAGATCGAGCTTCTCGGGGATCCAGGGGCTGCCCCAGTCGCGACCGTTCGAGAAGGTCCAGTCGAGCGTGAGGATGATTCCCTTCGCGCCGGCGGCCTTGGCGCGCTCGAGACGCTGCACCATCACGTCGCGGCCACCGCTCCAGTACATCTGGAAAAGCAGTTGCGAGTTCACCGCAGCAACGTCTTCCATCGACTTGCTGCCGAAGGAACTGAGACCCATCGGGATGCCGCGGTTGGCGGCGGCGCGACCGACGGCAACTTCACCGTCGGGATGCACAGCCTGCACGCCTGTGGGCGAGATGATGACGGGCATCGAGATGTCGAGACCGAACACCGAGGTGTTCATCGAACGTTCGGCTTGAAGACCAGCAACATGAGGGGCGAGTCCGAGTTGGTCGAACGAGGTCAGGTTGCCATTCAGCGACAAGCCCTTTTCGGCGCCACCGATGATGGCGCCATAGACCGACTTCGGCAGACGCTTCTCGGCCCGGCGCTGTGCCACGGCAACAGTTTCAAACCACTTATTGGCCATCTCAGCCCTCCCAGAACGAAGGTGAACTCTACCGGGAGCCCCCGATCAGGCCCCATTCGGCCGTCAGTCACCAAAAAATATGGTGACCATCGTTCGGATCGTCGGGAGTGAGCACCCCGAATTCCCGCCGAACGTCTTCGAGGGGGCGTTCCGCCAACTGGAGATGATCGACAAATGCGAAATCTCCTGTGGTTTTCGCCCCACGCTCAAATTCCTGGCCGAGGAGTTCCGCAGCCCCCGGCCTCGACAATGTGTACTCGCTTTCGACGATGTCATCGATTGTTCCCAACCCCGCCTCGTGCACCACCAACGGAGAAAAAAACGCAAACGTATTCACGGGGTTGTCGTCCATTGCCATTTGGAATGCGCCAAGGGCAATCTCACCCGGACCCGTCGGGGCAATTCCCGAAATCACGTGAATCATGTCGTGATCAAAATACAGATACGTATTCGGCGTTACTTCGGTTCCGGGCACCGCGAATCCATAGATTCGGTAGAACTCACTGAGCGACCAACCGACGGTTCCTTCGGGCAGTGTGTGAAAACGCGCGATCCGCTCTTGAAGTTCTGGATCGAGTTTCGGAGTTTCTACTGCTCGATCGCGGAAAGCGACCTCTGAACGATCAACTGCGAAGGCGTTGAAAAATCGATCAAAATCACTCTTCGCTTTTTCCACGCCCTCGTCGATGGCGGTTCGGAAAATTTGTACTTCTTCGGGCGAAGAACCCAAGGCTGCGCTGTAGGACTCTGTGGCTCGCACTTGCTCATCAGTGAGCGGATGGCGACACATTTCAAGGGTGAACATGACTTCACCAAATCGACGACGAGCGCCAGGAGTCGTGATGACGGCTGCGACCTCCGCCGACGACAGCGGCGAAAGGCCGGCTGGGTCAAGGTCTGGGCGCTGCCATAAGTGAGCAGTGATCGCCCGCAACACCGCGAGTTGCTCATCAGTTGCACCGCCGTCTACATCAATAGCTCCAACGAGCCCACGAACCATCGGTTCAACAAGTTCAGGTGAAACAAGCAACGCCATATCCGCACGCTTTCTTATGCGAACTTGCACGCTGCCGCCCGCTACCTGTGTCTACCAGAACAGGTGATGACCATCGTTCGGGTTTGTTGGGGTGAGGACACCAAACTCGGTACGGATCTCGGCCAATGGCCGATCGGCCATAGCCAAGTGGTCGATCCGAGAGAAGTCGGCGTTGCATTCGCCACCTCGGACGATCTCGGCAGCCATCAGTTCGGCCGCTCCGGGCCGGGCCAAGATCCCCTGCTCGGCTTTGACCTTATTTGAATCACCGAACCCCGCTTCGTGAACGATGAGCGAGGCAAGAAGCGCCGACCGGTTCACCTCATCGTCGGCCATTCCCATCAGGAATGCACTGAGCGCGACTTCAGCTTCGGCCGTGGTCCCCATTCCGGAAATCACATGGGTCATGTCATGGCCCACATAGAAGTGATTCATCGGAGATGCTTCGACCCCAGGCAAGGGCAGGCCGGCAATGTCATAGAACTCGATATACGCGCGGCCAAGCGTGCCGGGCGCACAAGCACGCAACTTCTCGATGCGTGCGACGAGTTCTGGTTCACTTGCGCCGTCGATAGTGATCTCATCACGAAGCGAAGGTTCCACTCGCTCGTTGGTGTTCCCCAGAAGGAATCTTGCGAAGTCCGCCTTCGCTTGTTCGGTTCCCTGGTCAACCATCGTGCGAAACAGTGCGGCATCGGGGCCAGTGATGCCGATCGCGCGTTCATAGTCTTCCGCGCGTTCGAGCTGCGCGTCAGTGAGCGGGTGACGACAGGCTTCAAGCGTCACGATGAGTTCTTGAAAATGGCGGCGATCGGTCGGCGACGTAACGATTGCAGCGAGTTGTTGCGAAGTAAGTGGCGTCTGCGCATGCAGATCAAGATCGGATCGGTGCCACACCTGCAGCACAATCGCTTGCAAGACCGCTAGTTGTTCATCGGTTGGTCCGCCGTCAACATCGCACGCGCCGAGCAAACCAGCGACAAATGGCTCAACAAGTTCGGGCAAAAGCGCGAGTGACACGAAATCTCCAATGCGGAATGTCTATCGACATCCAACCACAGCCCCGGCATGATCAGCATTCGAACCGTAGGATCACAAAAGACTTCCTAGGGGGAACAATGGAATCCGCGCTTGCCATGGCCGAACTGGCCGAACTCATTGCTGCAATCAATACCGACGCCGACGATCCGCGTTGGAACTTTGATTCCGATCTCGACCGAGCGTCGTATCGAGAATTCGCCATGCATTGTTTGCACCATTCACTGCAGTTCTGGCTCGAGGCCGATCCGCTGCGACCGCGATGGAACCGTTGGTTCATGCCGAACAAAAAGTTGCTCGGCGATAACCCCGACACCGTCTATTACGGAACCGTCATCGACCCCACGAAGTCGTATCGAATTCGCGGCAACATCGAGAACGCCTGTTACACGTCGTTCACCGTTGAAATCGGCACGGCCGGCGGAACCATGTCGCAGAAACTTGGGCACACGCTGAACGACACCGAGTTCGAGGTCGACGCGGCAGGCAACTACGAACTCATTGCGTCACCGCAAGGCAGCGGACCGAACTGGTTGCGACTCGATCCCGAAGCCGGTTCCATCACCACTCGTCACTATTTCGAGTGGACGCGTTGTGCCGCGCTCGATCCGAGCCTGCACATTCCGCTCTTGATTGAACCGCTCGACGATCCGGGCCCTCCTCCGGTGCCCGACGATGCTGCGGTGGCCGCCAACATTCGCCGTGCCATCACGTTCCTCCGCTCGGTTACCGCCGACTGGGGTCATAACCCAATGCCTCCTGGCGCGATTCCGTGGGTCTCGGCCGAACCGAACGCGTTCACCAATCCACCCGCCCACGACGGCAATCTCGGTATTGGTTACGCGGCCACCGACAACATCTACCGATCGGCCCGTTGGAAGTTAGCGCCCGACGAAGCACTTGAGATTCGCGGAAGCTGGCCACGGTGCACGTTCGCCAACATTGTGTTGTTCAACAATCACATGCAAACGCCGAACTACGACCGACGACTCGTGTCGCTCAACCGCGTGCAGACCGAGGTTGCCGACGACGGTTCGTGGCGAATGATCCTCGCCCACTCCGATCCCGGTCTTCCCAACTGGCTCGATACTCGTGGCCTCGAACACGGCACGATGTTCTGGCGATTCCTCATACCGACCGAACCGCTCACGCAGCTCGAAACTCGGGTCGTGAAATTCTCCGCCCTTTCCTGACCGCGACCGGGCAAACTAGGCCCATGACTCACGCGCTCGAAGGAACCGTCACCAGCCTGCATTCCGATGGCGGGCACAACTTCTCGAAGCCTCCAATCGAAGAAGCGGTGTTCCTTGCCGGCATCGGCATCGAGGGCGACGCTCACTCCGGTCCGACCACCCAACACCTGAGTCGACAGAAGAAAGACGCGAGTCGCCCCAACCTTCGCCAAGTTCACCTTGTGGCCAGTGAGATTCATGAGGGGCTGCGCAGCGAGGGATTCGAGGTTGCTTTCGGTGGTTTCGGCGAGAACCTCACCACCCAAGGTATTGAACTAGGTCAACTACCTGCTGGGACCACGCTCCGTCTGGGCACCGACGTCATCATCGCTCTCACTGGCTTTCGCGACCCGTGCTCGCAGATCGACAAATTTCAAGAGGGACTACGCGCCGCAGTTTCGTTCAAACCCGAGGTCGGGCCCCAGTTGTTTCGCAACGGCGTGATGTCGGTTGTCGTGCGCGGTGGAACGGTGCGCGTTGGCGACACCATCAAGGTTGCGCTGCCGGCCGAACCACATCAGACGATGCAAAAAGTCTGACAAAACTCCGAAACGTCAGTCGTTCTGACGCATGACGTCAAGTAACGCGTCAATGGAACCAATCTCGACGTCGCGAGTCTGGCCACCGGCAGCGAGAAAACGCTGCATCGGTTGTACGTGAGCACCGGCAACCATTGCGGCATTCATCTCCATGGTCTCGAGCGTTAATGCCGCAGCGTCCTCGTTGATGGCAGCATCAATCACAAGTTTCACAGCACGAACTGAGCGACGATTAAGAGAAGCGAACTGTTTGACATAAGCCGACAACGCTGCATCTAGGCCACTGGTTGGGACGAGTTGCTGCAACCAACCCATCGCCAACAGTTCATCGGCAGAGACATCACGGCCACTCAGAATCAGTTCCAACGCTTTTGCCCGACCAAGCGCTCTCGCCATGCGGACCGTGCCACCGGCGCCAGGAAGAATGCCCATCGCCACTTCGGGTTGACCGATCACTGCACGCGCCGTACCGATACGAAGGTCGAGGGCAGCCAGGAACTCACAGCCTCCACCGCGCGCGTAGCCATCGACCACACCGATTGTGAGAAACGGTGCACTGTGCAGACGCTCAAAAAGTACTGCGGCAATGTTCGGTTCGGTCACTGGCTCGTCGGCAGGCGCTGACGCCAGTAGTGCTTCAACATCACCGTGCATCAAGAAAAAGTCGGGGTCAGCACTGCGGAATACGACGACCGATACCGAATCATCGCCTTCGAGTTCGGGCAAAAGTCCAAGCAAGCCAACAATGAGATCAGCCCCAACAATGTTGTGCGGCGGAATATCGATTGTGACGGTGACAACGGCACCCTCTCGCTCAGTGCCCAGCGATTCGTTTGCCATCGATCAGACCAAATCTGGTGTGAGGTCTGCGAACTTCACGACCTCGCATGTGGGCTTCTCGATCTCGCCCTCAGGCAAGAAGAAGCGGAAGAACATCGTGCCGAGATTGCGGCCTTCGGTGTCGATCCAGTTGGCGTGACCGGGATCGGAATGAGCCAGCACCAGTGTGAAGGTTCCGTCGGCGTTCAACGTTGTGTTGGCACGGTTACGACTGACCTGACGGTTCACGTAGTCGTACATCTGTGACCAACGGTTCCAAAGGCACAAGTTGGCGAAGACGCATTCGGGCCAGCGACCGCGAATTACGAGTGCCTCGTCGTCACCGATCAAGTACGGCGCCATTGAATAGGCCGCATCGAATGCCGCAAATGCCATGTTGCCAGGCACAATCGGCTGCGGCAGTTCGTTTGGAACGCGAGAGACAAACGGAATCGGCGTGTCTTCGGACGGTGCGATCGAAGCAACGGTCTTGCTGCGCACGTGGTTGATCACGCGCTGCAACGATGCTGATACTCGTTCGTCATTCCACCGGGGTGGGGCGGGAACCTTGGTGACCGCTTCAATGCTGATCGGCACATGCAATGTCTGCGATGCCGATGATGACCATGGGAACTCGAAATAATGGCGAGTGGTGATCCGTCCGCCGTCGGTCGGAATCTCAAGCCAGTTGCGATTGGCTTTGGCGCCTCCGAGACGAATCTCGTAATTGCCGTCGGCATCGATGTCCATCTCAGTGTCATTGAGAACACCAGAGGTATGCGTTGCATACGAACCGTCGGCCGCACCGGCTTCCATCGTGAACGATGTGTAGACCGCACCGGCGATATTTCCACGAACGATGTATTCGTTGTTGGGAGCGACTGGCGTCTCGAAGTACACAGCGTCGGAGTTGTCGCCTGTGAACGAACGAGTCGGCGACACGATGCGATTGAAAACCGGGCGCTGCGGATCGAATTCCTGATGGGAATACAGCGCGCTCTGAAGGATGTGGGTGAGATTGCGGAATCCCTCGGCCACATCGTCATCGGTCATGACCGGGCCCGGAACGACCCATTCGTCGCCTGCCTGCTGCAGCAGTGCCACTAATTCGTTGTACTTCTCTCGCGACTTGAGCTCGCCCATGTCTTCCCCCTTGAAAACGTCAGGGGTGCATCCTCGCGAAGATTGGCCCGGCCTGCACACAAGCGCCTCGATCGGTTTGGGCGGCTACGGTCGGCTCCGTCAAGGGGGACATATGAAAACAACCGAAGAACGACTGGCCGAAGCACTCGATTATCTCGATATTCGGCGTCTTCAGGACCGTTACGCCGACATTGTCACCCGTCGGGCGTGGTCCGAGCTGCACGACATCATGCGACCGGGCTGCAAACTCGAACTCGATCTCGGCGATAGTCAAATGATGTTTGATGGTCCTCAGGCCATCGGCGATTTCATTAGCGAGCAACTCGAGGCGTTCGAATTTTTTGAATTCGTGATCCTCAATACCGTCATCGAGGTTGACGTCGAAGCCGGTGTTGCCGGTGGTCGTATGTACATGCAAGAGCTTCGACAGAACGTGAGCGACGGTCGTCGCACCAATGCCTACGGCGTGTATCACGATCGCTTCGAACGTCATGACGGTGCTTGGTGGTTAGCCCGCCGTCGCTACGGCTCGTTCTCGCGCACCATCGCTCCGGGCCCAGAACACGAACAGGTCGTCTTCCCCCTTCCCGTCCACGACCTCCGCACGCTGTAATAAACGACCTTAAAAAACCGGGTCTAGGCCGCAAATTCAATTCCTCTTCAAAGTCTCTTGAAATATTGTCTTTCCATGGTGTTCGAAAAAATTGAAATTGATGAAGACGCATGCGCCGCCGTCATGGCGCAGCACGGCTTCAGCACAAGGCAGCAAGCGGTCAACTACGCCTTGCGCAAAGCTGTTGTTATCCCGATGACCATCGTGGAAGCGAAAGCAATGAGGGGAACCGGATGGGATGGCGACCTCGCTGATCTGCGCCGTCATGAGCGTTGGAGCTAGGTAGACCAATTCTTCGAGAACAGGTCATCGACTCCGCTCAGGACTGAAGGTCGACCTCGTTACCGTTGCCGTCTCGAGCTTCGAGGGTTCGCGTGGCCGATGGCGCGCCGCCAATGCCAATCGCTGACAGCACTTCAAATGCGGAATCGGTCGCCGTCGTACCAGGTGGTTGACGGAGCGTTGCGCCTTGTCGGTCTTCATCGAGGTGCCATCCGCGTTTGCTCAGCGCGTCGGCAACATTGCGGAGACGCGACGCAGAAAGTTCGTTGAATCGGACAATCAAGATGCTGCTTCCGCCCTGCTTGGCGTTGATCACTAGTGGGTGCCACCCGTCAGGCGCACTCACCGTGGCCGAGGCGTCGACTTCCCTTATCAGCACATGCGCCCGTAACGACACGATGGCTTCGGTCAGAATGCCAACGGCATCGAAATCAGTGGGGTCGATAACGACAGCGGCGGCCATGGGTCAAGCCTCGCGCATGGGCTCCAGCACTGGGAATGTCGCCCACAGAGCCACCCCCGTAGGATTCCCAGCCTGGGGAGGACTCATCATGGCTCGTGAACATCCTGTTGCCGTTATTACCGGAGCTGCTCGCGGAATTGGGGCAGCGACTGCCGCACGGCTCGCCGCGCGCGGTTTCACCGTGGCACTGATCGATCTTCCGCTGGAATCACCCGGCCGCCATGGAGAGATTCCTGGCCCCTATCGCCCCGCACACGGGCAAGACCTCGATGAAGCAGCCGCTGCATGCAATGGCCGCGGCCACGCCCACGCTGCTGACGTTCGCGATCCCGAAGGACTGGCTCGCGTCATCGACACTGTTGTCGCGCATCATGGTTCGATCGATGTTGTTGTTGCTGCCGCTGGTGCCGTTGCTGGTGGCGCCCCGCTTTGGGAGACCGACGACGACACATGGCGAACAATGATCGACATCAACCTCACTGGCGTGTTCAACATCGCTCGCGCGGCGTTGCCCGCAATGCTCGCCGCGCCATCGCCTCGTAACGGTCGGTTCGTCGCCGTTGCTTCGGCGGCTGCCCATCACGGGCTTCCGCAACTTGCTGCGTACTCCGCCGCCAAACACGGTGTCGCCGGTTTGGTGAAAGCACTTTCGGCCGAACTCGCCGATAGCGGTGTTACGGCCAACGCGGTGTGCCCCGGTTCCACTGCGACGGGCATGCTCGATGCCAGTGCCGCGATCTACGGAATGGATGACCGCAGCGAGTTTGCCGATCAGGCCCGCATCGGTCGCCTTATTGATCCCGATGAGATCGCCGCAACAATTGAATGGTTGTGCGTCGACGCACCCGCAGCGCTGACGGGTTCACTCATCGATGTCGATGGCGGCTTCCGCGCATGAGTTCGTTTAATCGCGCCGCCGTCGACGCAATCTGCGCCGATGTGGTCGGTCGCCGAAATGAAATCGATGTTGTTGTTGCTGCACTTGCCGCCGAGCGTCATGTCTTGCTCGAAGGACCGCCAGGAACGGGCAAGTCCTCATTGCTGCGAGCGCTTGCTCATGCGTCCGGGGTTGAACTTGTCTTCGTTGAAGGAAACGCCGAACTCACGCCTGCTCGTCTCGTAGGCACCTTCGACCCTGCTCGTGTACTCACCGACGGCTACAGCCCCGAGGTATTCCTCGATGGTCCGCTTGTCGATGCGTTGCGCACCGGATCATTGTTGTACATCGAAGAGATCAATCGTGTTCCGGAAGAAACGCTCAACGTCATCATCACGGCAATGAGTGAACGCGAACTTCATATTCCCCGCCTTGGTCGCGTCGCCGCCGAATCGGGTTTCCGGGTTGTGGCCGCCATGAATCCGTTCGATGCGGTCGGTACTGCCCGAATCTCTTCTGCTGTCTATGACCGCGTCTCTCGGGTGTCGATGGGTTATCAGTCGCTTGAAGAGGAAACCGAAATCGTTGGCCGCGAGGCAAAAGGTGCGGGCGCCGGACCACTCGGCAATCGTGCGGTTCGCGTCGTGCGGGCAACACGAAGCCACTCTGATGTTCGTGTCGGCTCCTCAGTTCGAGGAGCGATTGATCTTTCGCTCATTGCCGAACAACTCGCCAACCTTCGCGAACAATCAGTCACCGACGAAGAACTTGGACTCGATGCTGCACTCGCAGCTCTCTCCGGTCGCATTCGCGTTCGGGAAGGTTCGGGCCGCACGCCCGAAGCAATCGTGCGCGATCTCTGGGCCGCGAATCCGCTCGAACTCGAAGAACCGTCACCCGGGAGTGACCCGGGAAAAGCCTGAGCCCGTCGCCCGATAACGGCGGCGGGGGCAGCCGACCCCCTCAAGCTCCTGACGATGAACGCGTGCTTGAAGGCGAAGAAGCCGAACAAGCGTTAGCCGAAGCCGGTCGTCAATCGACGTCTCGTCGGCAGATGGAACAACACGAATCATTTCAAGAGATTTCTCCTGAGGTCGGCATTCTCGATGAAGAAGCGTTTGCCGATGCACTGCGCGACGATCCCGACGAGACACTCACGCTGCTCGCTGAACTCGTTGGTGCGACCGATGAAAAGTTACGTGAATTGGCTCGTTCGCTCGCCGGGCGCGTGGTTGTCGATGTGGTTCGTACTGGCGCACCGCGACGTCGAGGAATCGGTCGCTTACGTCACCGACGCGCAGATCATGGCGGCGAACTTGATGTTGACCGGAGCCTTGAAACAATCGCTGCATCACGAGCACGAGGCGATGCTCCTTCGCTCGAAGATCTCACCGCTCGTGATTGGTCGAAACCCAACCTCGCTCTCTGTCTTCTCATTGATCGCAGCGGTTCAATGGGCGGTGAGCGTTTAGCGACAGCGGCCGTCGCTGCTGCGGCATCGCTGTGGCGGGCACCAATCGATACGAGCGTGATCGCATTTTCTGACGATGCCATCGTTATTGCCTCTCAAGGTTCGGGTCGCGATGCCGAGGATGTCGTCAACCAGATTTTTCGTCTTCGCGGCCACGGCACAACAGACCTGGCGTTCGCGTTTCGCACTGCAGCAGCACAACTGGCGCGTTCATCCGCCACTCGAAAGATCACCTTGTTGCTTTCTGATGGCCGAGCGACTGCTGGCGACGACCCCACCATCGCGGCAACGGACCTCGACGAACTCATCGTGTTGGCGCCAGCCGACGATGCCGAAAATGCACAGTCCCTCGCCGACTCGGTAGGTGGCCGCTGCGTCATGGTCTCAGGCCCGGCGAATATCCCCGAGGCATTGGCCAACGCCCTGCAGTCCTAAACGTGTGCGCATCGGCCCATCGGTGCGACGATGGTGCCAATGACTTCCGATCACAACCTCGGCGATCTCACATGGACAGATGTTCGCGACACCCCGCGCATTGTCCTGATACCCGTCGGAAGCCTTGAACAACATGGCCCCCATCTGCCGCTCGATACCGACACTCGGATTGCAACGTCGATTGCCCAGCATGTGTGCGAACTACGCGAGGACCTCGTGCTTGGGCCGGCACTCACCGTTGGCGCTTCTGGTGAGCACGCAGGTTTCGAAGGGACGTTGTCGATCGGCACCGACGCCCTCACCACCGTTCTTGTTGAATTGGCGCGCTCGGCCGATGCGTTCCGCGGCGTTGTGTTCGTCAATGGTCACGGCGGCAATCGCGATGCGCTCTTGGCAGCCAGGGCGATCCTTCACCACGAAGGTCGAACCGTCGTTGCTTGGTCGCCGTCGATTCCTGGCGGCGATGCCCATGCCGGTCATACCGAAACCTCAATCCTTCTTGCCCTCGACCCTGACTGCGTGCGCGTCGATGCCCTCGAAACGGGGGCTACGGCTCCGCTCAGCGAGTTGCTCGAGGACCTTCAGACCGGAGGCGTGAAGTCACGCAGCGCCAATGGCATTCTTGGCGATCCCACAACAGCCAATGCGGAACACGGCAACGAAATCGTCATCACGCTTGTTGCTGATCTCGCACGAACGATCGACAAAGTGTTCACCCAATGACGATGTCTGAACTCACCGGTCTGCATGTCATCGCAGATCCGTCACTTCAGCAGCGCGAACGCGGAACTGTTCTGATCGGTGGCTCCCCGCTTCGCATTGTCCGCATTAGCGAAAAAGGTGCCGACCTCGTCGACGCCCTTTTGGATGGTGCTCCCGTTCCGCCAGGCAAGGGCGCAACTTCGTTAGTTCGCCGACTCCTCGATGGCGGACTTCTGCAGCCCGTCCCTCAATCGACGCCATTCACGACCGCCGATGTCACGGTTGTTATTCCCGTTCGCGGTTCGCTCGAGCCCGGACTGTTAGATGGCATCGGCGAGGTCGCGCACATCATCGTGGTTGATGATGAAAGTTCCGAACCGATCGCGGTGCCAAAGCACACCACACACGGAGTGAGTGTCCGCTGCATCCGTCGTGACACCAACGGTGGTCCCGCCGCAGCGCGTAACACCGGGCTTGGCGCCGTTACGAGTGCTCTCGTGGCGTTTGTCGACGCCGATTGTGTTCCTCGCGCCGGTTGGATTGCTTCGTTACTCACGCAATTTGGCGATCCCAATGTTGCTGTCGTTGCGCCGCGAATCACGTCAGTGGAACCAGTGGGAACAGCAGATCACCCACTCCTTTCGCGTTATGAACGAGTTCATGCCTCGCTTGATCGCGGGACACAACGAGGGCGAGTGCGAGCTCGGACTCGGGTTTCCTATGTTCCGTCGGCCGCGCTCGTCTGTCGCGTCGATGCACTCCGGAAAGTCGGCGGCTTCGACGAGGCCATGACTGTTGGCGAAGACGTCGATCTGGTGTGGCGTCTTGATGAATCAGGACACACGGTTCGCTATGAACCAACCGTGACAGTTGGCCACCGCCACCGCACTACCCCGTGGCCTTGGCTGCGTCGACGCTTCGACTACGGCACGTCTGCCGGCCCGTTGGCCAAACGCCATCCCGGAGCACTGGTTCCCATCGAAGCATCGGGGTGGAGCATCGCGACATGGGGCCTCGTTGCTGCGGGTCACCCGATTGTGGCCGGCGCCATTGTCGGGGCCACCGCAGGAATGCTGAGCGGAAAACTCGACGCACTTTCTCGACCAATGCCGGTTGCTGCACAACTTGCCGGTCGAGGTCATCTCAGTGCTGGTCGCACCATTGCTCAGGGTCTTGTTCGGCCCCTTTGGCCGCTAACGGCACTCGCCATCATCGTCATTCCTTGGCGGCGTTTAAAACTCGCGCTTCTCGCTGCGGTGCTCGCACCTTCGATCATCGACTGGATTCGCACTCGGCCCAACATCTCGCCGATTCCCTACGTCGCGCTGCGACTTGCCGACGACATCGCTTATGGCGCAGGCGTCTGGGTCGGTTCCGTGCGCGCCGGAACTATCGAGCCGCTCGTTCCCGATGTCACCAGTTGGCCGAAAGCCAGTCGCTACACGCGCTGGCGCACCAGCAAGGCTCAGCCCTAAAGAGGCTCAGCCGACGTTGAGAAGATCGACGACGAACACCAGGGTTTCGCCGCCCTTGATCACGCCACCGGCACCGCGATCGCCATATCCAAGATGCGATGGGATGGTGATGCTTCGGCGGCCACCGATTTTCATGCCGGCAACGCCTTGATCCCAACCAGCAATGACTTGACCGGCACCGAGGCGGAACTCAAAGGTGTCGTTGCGGTCCCACGAGGCGTCGAACTGCTGCCCGTCGCTCCACGCGACACCGACATAGTGAACGGTGACGTTCGCGCCGGAAAGAGCTTCGGTGCCGGTGCCAACTTCGATGTCTTCGATGACAAGGTCGGCCGGCGGTGCGGTGTCGGGAATGGTCACGGTGGGTTTGGTATCAGCCATGGCCGAAACTTAGTGCGAGTCAGGAACGATGGGCCACAAGGGCTCGCCATTCCCCGTCTTCTCGAACATCATCAACAACCGCTCCGGCCTGATTGAGTGCTGCCGCGACAGTTTCGGTCTGCTCGGCGAGCAGTCCACTTAGAACCAACACGCCATTGGGTTTGGTGATCTGGACCAGACCTTGAGCCATGGAACAAAGCGTGGCTGCTCCGATATTGGCCAACACAAGGTCGTAGGTCGCTCTGTCGAGTTCATCAATCGTTGCTGTCGAAACGTCAACGACATCGGCCACATCGTTGCGGCGCGCATTTTCGATCGTGGCGATGATTGCGTCCGGGGAAATATCTGTGGCGATTGCCTCTCTCGCGCCTAGACGCACCGCAGCAATCGCCAAAATGCCACTTCCGCAACCAATGTCGGCAACAACCGACCCGGGTTTGACGAACTCCGCAACCGCCTCCAGACAGAGACGCGTTGTTTCATGCGATGCACTGCCAAACGCGTGTCCGGGATCAATCGACAACACAAGATCATCTGGCGACAGGTCTGATGGAGTAGCAAGCCACGGAGGAACGATCACGATATTGGAACCGGTGCGCCACACCTGTGCGTGTTCTCTCCACGTGTCGAGTCCGGTATCGGCGGCCACTGATTCTGCGCTTACTGTCCAACGATCAGAAAGCGTTTCGATTACAAGTTCTGCGACTTCTCCATCGCAACCAATGCGAAGTTCGACAGATCCGTTACCAAGCTCGAGTTCTTCAACCCCACTGACGCCCAGATTCCATACCAACCCGGATACTTCATCAACCTCGTCCTCGCTCACAACGAGAACTACTGCGGTCCAGTCGGTCACAACGGGTCGATACCAAAGGCGGGTCCATCGAACCGATCCACCGTCGCGAAATTTTGAACGGGTTCACGACGCAACTTGGTCGGCTGATGTACCGGGTGACCGATCATCATCACACCGGCTAACGAAAGGTTGTCGGGAACGTTGAGCAGTCCACGAACCTCGGGCTCGACTCGCGCGTGCATCGTGGTGATGACGCCGCCGAGTCCTTCCGAGCGAGAGGCAAGAAGAATGTTCCACATGAACGGATAGATCGATGCTCCCGCAACCATTGTGTAGTGCCCGAGATCACGATCGGTGGCCACCAACCGCTCCAAATCTCCGAATACCGCCAAGATGATTGGGGCACCAAAGGTAATTTCAACGCGATCGCGAACAATCTCGTCGTAGTCGCCACTCGTGCGCGCTGCACCGACGACCTTGTCTTCAAGTTCGCGATCACCAACAGGCGACCAGGGTGTGAAGCCCGCGGCGGTCTGGGCGAAGTAATCGCGCCATGGTCCGAGATACAACTCGCGCAATGCAGTTCGAAGCGCAGGGTCTTTCATCACAACGACATGCCACGCCTGACGATTCCCGCCATTCGGAGCGAAACGTGCATGATCGAGAATTCGCGTCAGTACTGCGTCATCGACCGGTTCGGCGGTGAACTCCCGAACCGAACCAGTTCCTCTGATCATTGCGATCAGATCCGTTGACTTGTCCATCACAATCCTTCTCTCACAAACTCTTTGTTGGCCGTCGCCCATGAGGGCGCATCGCTATCGACCGAGATACTCGTCGCGTATCTGTTGCTTGTAGAGCTTCCCTGTTGGAAGGCGCGGCAGCTCGTCTCGGAAATCGATGACGCGTGGCACCTTGAACCCAGCGAGTTGCTCGCGGGCATAGGTCCGCAAGCGCTCGATGGTCGCGTCGTCCGCGGCAATGCCCGGTTCAAGCTGCACCACAGCGTGCACGTATTCGCCGAACTCGGGATCAGGGAGACCAAATACGGCGACATCAACGACATCGGGATGCATGATGAGCGCAGATTCGATTTCGGCCGGGTAGATGTTGACGCCACCGGAGATGATGGTGAAGGCGCGGCGATCAGTGAGATAGAGAAACCCGTCTTCGTCGAGATAACCAATGTCACCAAGGGTCATCCAGTTATCCCGCTGAGGATGGCGACTGTCTTTCGTCTTTTCCGGATCTCCGTGGTATTCGAAATTGGCTTGGGGCTGTTCGAAATACACGAGACCAATTCCACCGGTTTCGAGTTCGGCGCCTTCTTCATCGCAAATATGCGGAATGCCATTAATCGGTTTGCCAACCGAACCCGGATGCGCCAGCCACTCCTCGGACGTAAGGAATGTCATGCCATTGCCTTCGGTGCCGGCGTAGTACTCGCTCACGATCGGACCAAGCCATTCGATCATTTGCCGTTTGGCCTCGGGCGGACACGGTGCTGCGGCATGCACCATCAACTGAAGGCTCGACAAGTCGTAACGAGCTTTGACCTCGTCGGGAAGAGCCAACATTCGCACCATCATCGTGGGAACAACCTGAGCATGAGTGATCGAATCGCGCTCGACAACTCGCAAGAATTCCTCTGCATCGAACTTCTCGAGCACGACAACGGTGCCACCGAGTTCGTGAACACCACAGGACCAAATAATTGCGGCCGAGTGATACAGCGGGGCCGGGCATAAGTAGATCGAGTCAGAGTTCATCCCCAACATGAACTGCAGAAGTAACGAGATCGTCCCGCCCTGGCCATCGTCAACCATTCGATCAGGAAGTTCACGCTTAATTCCCTTCGGCCTACCGGTGGTGCCCGAGGAATAGAGCATGAAGTCACCGCGGGGTTGCGCGGCAAATGCTTCATCGGTGGTCGACGCGAGAGCGTCTTCGTAAGAGTCAAACCCGTCAACGGTTCCGTCCATCATCAAACGCACCGGGCAATCGGGGATGAACGCCAACATTTCCTGGGCAACCTTCGCCTGGTTGTTCGTAGAAATGAATGCTTTCGCGTTCGAATCAGTAATCAGATAGGCAGCTTCCTCGGCTTGCAGATAACGGTTGACCGTCACCAAATACATGCCCGAGCGCAACGCGGCCCATGCCACTTCGAAATACCGCGGATTGTTTTCGGCGAAGAGTGCAATCATGTCGCCGCGAACGAGACCTTGTTCGGCCAGATAACGAGCAAGTCGCTTCGAACGCTCATCGAGTTCGGCGTAGGTCACGACCGTTCCCGACGAACCCATAATCACTGCGGCTTTATTCGGCGTAGTCCGCCCGTGTTCTCCCGGATACATGCTTCCCCCTTGCGAAGACTGAAATGCTCGCGACAAAACGGACCCTAGCCCCGACTCCGCTAGGTGAACTTGGAGCCGGGAGTGGTCAGTCGCTGCTGTTCATCGTTGTGAGGGCAGCACGACAGGCCTCACAAACGGGGTACTGATAGGGATCACGCGTGGGGATGAACTTCTCGCCGCACAGCGCGGTGATTTCCTCGCCAAGTACATAGCCACGCATCTGGTCATCCTTGCGGATGATGTGCGCAACCTTCCCTTCCTCAAGGCCAGGATCGGAAGGTCGAGTTTGTTCGCGTTCAATAACGTCAGATCCCACACCGTCAGGGTATCGCCGTCATCACCTGACACCGAACGCGCCCCAAGTGCAGAGCGGCTCCCGTGGTCAGTTAGGCACGATGCGACCAGTGCCACGGCTCGCTGGCCAGATTGATGAACCCATACCGGCCAGCGTTGGCCGCCAACCAGCCAAAAGCGGGATTGCTGCGAGAATTGATAAACGAGCCATTGGCCTGAAAGTCGATAGCCAGGCCTTGCTCGTGCATCGACATGCCCGGACGAGCGGTCGGGGGCGAACACGAATCGGCCGGCATCTGCCAGATCGCATAGTCAGAGGTGCCGCAGTTCTGTCGGCGTAACTGAATCTGCACATTGATGTCTCGGTAGCCATAACCGCCAAGGTTGATGCCCGCCGACGATGCTGCCGCCATCATTGCGCGCAGATCGGCAGCGATGCTCACCGCCACAGTGATTCCATTGACGGTGGTCAAAGGTGGATGGGGAACAACCGTTGGACCACCAGAACCTGGCGGGGTGGTGGGCGTGCCTCCGCCACCTGACGACCCTGGCGGTGCAACCGGAATGCCGATCACTGCGTTGGCCAATGCCGCTTCTTCGGCAGCAATAGAGGCGCCAAATGACGCGTCAAGTTTCGACAGATACACCGCATCGGCGAGACGCTCGTCGAGACGCTCACGAACCTGTGCTGCAAATGCTTGCTGCTGAGCCTGAGCCGCAGACAAGGTCTGAAGCACTCCTTCAGCTTCAGCAGCATGTGTCTCTGCTTCGGCCTTTGACTGACGTGCACGCGAAAGCTGCTCTTCAAGTCGCGCCTTGGTGGAACGCAACTGATCGATCACATCGGTATCGGTTCGCGATTGCATGTTTAACAGTGCGTTTCGCGTTGCATCTTCTTGCGCGCTGGTCGCCTCAAATCGACGCATAAGAGCTTCGTTCGGTGGTTCCACGTAGGCCTTGACCGCGTACTTCGCCACACGGGCCCGCAGTGCATCAAGATCCCGACTGGTCTGTGCTGCATCTCGCTCGGCCTGCGCTGCTTCTGCCGCGCTGGCCTCCGCCTGGCGGCGGGCTTCAGAAAGTGCGGCCTGCTGACCGCGCACGTTTTCGTTCAATGTGCTGAGCGCAGCAAGAACCTGCGCCTTCGAACCCTCCAGCACATTCACCTGAGCGGCCACTTTGGCTTGTTCGGTGCGCACGTTTGCCCGCTGCGTTCGCGCGTCGGTGGCCACGGCACCCGCATCGACCGACGAACCAATGGCCACCCCAAGGGTGCTGACACTCACCAGCACCGAAGCCATGAGCGCGAAAAAGCGCTGAGTGCGCCGCTTCTGCTTCCAACTACGGGGGGATGTGGTGGCCATGGTTCCTCGTCAGATCACGTCAACGACGCAATCGTGGAAGGCCCGGTATCCGCCCGAGGACCCCTGACCTTACAACAGCTCCACCGCGGGTGGTCAATACCTGTGGAAAACTTTGTGGATCTCACTGTGGAGAGACGGCGTTCGCCTGGGGAAGACCCTGTGGAAAACCCTCTCAGACGGGGGGCGATGCCTTCTCAGGCTGCCAAATACCCTCAGCCATGTAGTCATGGGCCGGGAACTCCGTTACCCACACCCGGATCGAAGGAAGGGAAGCGCCAATAGAGGTATGGACTGCTTCGGTTACGGCACTGAGCAGGGCTTTCTTCTGTTCAGGGGTGCGGCCTTCGAGCATGTTGATCTGGATAAGTGGCATAGGAAGCTCCGTTTTGTGGTCGGCAGTACTGTCCTGATCATGACCTCCCCCGCTGGATCCGTCGACCCACTCTCCTCTTTTGAGCAGGTCGCGACCCAGCGCCGGTCTTCGTTGCTGGTTGATCGAGAGCGTGTCGTTCCCGATGAACTGCTCGACCGTCTCATCGCTGTGGCGGCCACTGCCCCAAACCACAAGCGCACATTCCCGTGGCGATTCCGCGTCATCACCGGCCAAGGCCGGGCGCAATTGGGCGAAGCATTGGCTCAGGACCTCATCGAGGCCCAGCAAGTCGAGGCAAAAATTGAAAAGGCTCGAGCCAAATATCTGAGAGCCCCCGCAGTCATTGCCATCGCTTCCCTACATGGCGAAAACGACACGATGACCGCGGAAAATCGCGACGCCGTGTCGGCCGCTATCCAAACCCTTTTACTTGGCGCCACCGCCGCCGGTCTCGCTTCGTACTGGTCCACGGGCGCAGCGATGACATCGACCCGGCTGCGCGAGTTTTGCGGTTTTGATGACAGCGACACGATCGTTGGACTTATTTACCTCGGCTGGCCTATCGGCACACCTCCGGCCATTGATCGACCCGCTCCCGAGGTCGTCCGCATTGGGACACCGACCGCGACCCCGTAGGGTCTCGCTGATGGCATCGACAAAAAAGACCGACCGAAAATTCGGACCCGACCGTCCCGACGCGCCTGGACTCGTTCGCCGTCAACGGATGTGGTCGGTGTGGGGCACTTGGTTGTTCATTCTCGTGTTCTTTGTTGCCCCAATCATCTTCGGCAACACCTTCTTCGTGCTACCCGCCGTCGGCTTCACCGTCGCCCTCGTTGCCACAATGCGACTGTCGCGTCGACCCGACGGTCCCGACGCAGAAACACTTGCAAAAGGTGAGTTGCGCGCTGCGACCCCTGAATATCCAGTTTCGGTGAACGCGGTGTGGTCACCGGGCACTCGGGTACGCGGTGAACCAGCGAGACCAGGCTTCTTACTGTGTGATGGGAAGCGTCTGCGTTTCGAATGTCTTGATGATCAGATCCGCTTCGATGCCAGCATCGACCGCATTGAGGTGATCACTGTCCCGAACTTCATGCGACCCCAACTCGACCTCTCGATTGGGGGCGCCAATCATTCCGTCCGCTTCTTCCCTGCCTGGGATCTTGGTGCCACCTTCGTCGGACCAACCCTGGTTGGCGAGTGGTACGCGCAACTACGCGAACTCGGTGCTTCCTGACATGGCTCGCATCACTCACACACCAGACCCAAATCCCACCCGCGCCAAGGCGCGCGCTCGTCGCAACCTCTCGCTCGTCGTGTGGTGGGGTGTAGCGGTGTTGTTGTTATTTCTGCTTTCAACCGGTGCGCCGTGGGTCCTAGTCATTCCGCTCTTTGTCATAGGCGCGCTGGTCATCACCAACACCATCCAAGTTGTTCGCGGCGAAGGCGCCGAGCAGTACGCGATCGAACCGGGCCGACTTGCGCAGTCAACGGCGGACAACGACCCAGTCGCCATTCCGGTCACCCGCGCACCTGATCGACGAGAGAAAGGTCGCCGTCGCGGCACGCTTCACTATGCCGGCGGTCGGTTGTCGTTTGTCTTTGGTCCCAGCCCTCAATCTCGTTCCAAAAGAGCCAAGGACGATCTTGAAGGAGCAACGGCATTCGATGCTTGGCCTTCAGATATTTCGCTCGGTCCGCGCCCTTCAGTAATGCGACCGCAGCTTGTGCTCTCGGTTGAGGGAATAACTCATGTCATCGAATTCACCATGCCCGAGGATCTCGCTGCAGGGATGCTCGGCAAGGTTGTGGCCAGCGCGTGGTTCACGCAACTTCTCGACCAAGGTGCACTTCCTCCAAACGCGAATTCTTAAACGCGCCGCGGTTTTTACTCGTTGCCGTGTCAGCATTAGACCGTGACTGTTCCCCCCGCTGATTCCGCAATGCTCGACAATGCTGTCGAAATCCTCCGCACCGCCGGCACGTTCACGCTTCAATGGTTCGATAACCCCGCGCTTGACGTGACCACGAAGAGCGATGGCACTCCGGTAACCGAAGCCGATCGCGGAGCCGAGCAAATCGTTCGCGAGCGCCTCGCGGCCCTTCATTCCGAGGATTCGGTCCTGGGTGAAGAACTTGACGATCACATCGGCACGAGTTCGCGCACCTGGATTGTCGATCCCATCGATGGAACAAAAGCGTTCACCCGAGGCGTGCCGCTCTATTCGAATCTCTTAGCCGTCGTCGACGAACACGGACCGCTTATTGGTGTCATCAATCTCCCGGCACTGGGAACAACCGTGTACGCCGGGCGAGGGCTTGGTTGTTTCCGCGACGGTCGCCGAGTACAAGTCAGTACGCGAACCGAACCATCAACGTGTGTGCTGTCGACGAGTGGTTTTGGAACTTGGAGCGATGCTCAATTGCTCGGAGTAACGCGTGCCGGATTCGAAGTACGCACGTGGGGTGATGGTTACGGCTACGCCATGGTCGCGTGCGGAGCGCTCGATGCCATGGTCGATCCCCAGGTTTCGCTTTGGGATATCGCACCCATGCCCGTGATCTTTGCTGAAGCTGGAGGTCGCTTCACCGGAACCGACGGCACCGATGTTTCCCTCGTTCCCGGCTCAAACGTTTCGGGCGTGGCGACAAATGGTCACATCCACGACGCTGTTATTGCCGCACTCGCCGCGAACTAACGCAATGCTCTCACTGCGATGACGAGCGTTATTCGTCGTCCTCGTCGCACATCGCGTGATCGTGGCCATGAGCGTGATGATGGGGATCGTCAATCAGCACCATGCCGTCGGCAAGACGCAAAAGTCGTCCGCCATAGGCCTCCGCCAAGTTTGCGGCGGTAAGCACCTCCGTCGCCGATCCGCTCGCCACCACACGACCCGCCAACAACAGCACATGGTCGCTCTCGGCCGCTTCGGAAAGATCATGCGTTGTCATCACGATGGTTCGGCCGGCGGCACGTTCCTCTGCCACAACATCAAGAATGTGTTGACGACTCACGACATCGAGACCTGTCACCGGCTCATCGAGCAGCAAGACCTCTCCGGCCTGTGCGAGACCTTGCGCAACGAACACTCGTTGGCGCTGGCCCCCAGAGAGTTCATGAAGATGCCGGCGAGTGAGATCGCCCAATTCAAGCCGTTCGATTGATTCATCAACAATGCGACGATCTTCATCGGTCATCTTCCCGAACGCGCCACGGGTTGCGAATCGTCCCATCGTGACGACTTCACGAACTGTGACCGGTAGTTGATCGTTCACCTTCGCCGACTGCATCACATAACCAATGTGACGTCGCATTTCAGTTGGCGGACGACCCGACACGCTGAGTGTTCCCGATTCCACCGGCAACAACCCAACGATGGCATTGAGGAGACTCGACTTTCCGGCGCCGTTCGGACCCACCAACGAAGTCACCGCACCCGCTGGTAACGAAAACGTGGCGTCGCGCAACACTGGGTGTCGACCGTAGGCAAGGGTCACACCTCTTCCCTCAACCACGCTCACGTTAGAGACCTCAGCCATGAATCCTCCCGCGTCGGACTGCTGCGAGGGAGGCAATACGATCGGACACCTAGACAGTCTTGCCCACCCGGCGGAAAACGAGAACTCATGTCCCGCACCGCCCGACAACTCGCTGCTGTGGTTGCGATACTGGGCGGCGTTCTCGCGCTTGGAACTGGCATTGCGTCAGCTCACGCCAACGTGGTGTCCTCCACCCCTTCCGACGGGGCCTCGCTTCCCTCTGCCCCCAAAGAGGTAAGCATCACGTTCACTGAAGACGTAAGTGACGTCTCTGGAGGACTCTCGGTTCTCAATCGCGATGGGAAACGGGTCGATGACGGAACGAGCCATGTCAGCAATGGCCGAACGCTTGTCACAGGAATCAACGATTCACCACCCGATGGCACCTATGTCGCAACCTATCGAGTGCTTTCTGCTGACGGTCACCCAGTAAGTGGTTCATTCATTTTCGGGGTCGGTTCTGGTGCTGTTGACACAACTGCACGACCAGCGTCCGACGGTGACCGCCTTTGGGAAATCATCGGCGACATAGCGCGAGCAATCCTGTATCTGTCGGCCCTACTTGCCGCTGGGGTCGCGTTCTTCCTCGCATTTCTTCACGACCAAGCCGATGACCGTTGGCGAATTATTCCGTTCGTTCGCATCGGTTCATTCGTTGCCGTCTTCGGCGCATTGGGCATCGTGATGAGCCAGGCCGCGCTTCTCACAGGACAAGGCGCAGGCGCGATCACTGACACGACGGTGCTTCGGAACGTGCTCACCGAAAACCTCGGTTGGTCGCTCGCAATGTTGATGATTGGTCTGGCCGCAGTTCATCTCTCGACTGACATCACCAAAAAAGTGATCTCACAATCGCTTGCTCTCTATGGCGGGCTGGTCGTCACTGTTTCGTTTGCGGTGTGGGGTCACGCGTCAGAACTCGCGCCCCGGGCGGTGTCACTCGTGGCCGACGCAGTTCATGTCACCGCCGCCGCTCTTTGGTTGGGGGGCCTTGTTGGTCTGCTGATGGTGCTCAGGATCCGATCGGCCAGCACGGTTCGTTCCACCGCCCTCATCATCGGTCGCTTCTCGCGTATGGCGTTCTGGACGGTTCTCGCCCTTGCCGTAGCCGGGCTCACCCTCACGCTCACCGGATCAGATGCGAGTCTGCCTGCACTCCTCACAACGACGTGGGGTCAGCTGGTTCTCGCCAAGATTGGGCTCACCCTCATCATCGTCATTATCGCCGCGTGGAATCGACGCACCCTTGTGCCCTCGCTGACTGCTCCCACTGACGACGATGCCGCTCTAGCGGTTCGCTGGGCAACGCTCTTGCACACGGTTCGAGCCGAAGCGCTCGTTCTTGTCGTCATTCTTTGTCTTACGGCGGTCTTGGTGAACACGCCTGCTGCTCGTTACGCAACCACAGCGAAATCGGGGCCTGTCAACATCGTCCAACGTGTCGATACTGGTCAAGTGGGACTCACCGTTGACCCTGCTGTCGTCGGCTCGAATCGCGTTGAGGTTCGCTACACCGATGAAACTGGACAAACCATCAACGTGGCGAACACGATGTCCATTGAGTTCTCGCAACCAAGTGCCGGGGTAGCGCCAATCACTCGGCAAGTTCTGGCCTCTGAACCGGGAGTTTTCGTGATCGACGGAAACGAACTTTCCGTCGCTGGTACGTGGACAATCACCGTTGCTGTTCGAACCGGCGATTTCTCTGAGCAGCGCACCTCCTTCGAAGTTCCCGTTCACCGCTAGCCCCCCAAAGGATCGTCATGAAGATGTCCCGTCGTTTCCTCGCAGCGTCCGCCGCTTCGTTCGCCGCATTGGTGGCACTCGCCGGCCCTGCATGGGCCCACGCCGATGCCACCGCAAAAGCGGAGCCCGCTGGTCGCACCGCCGTCACCATTTCTCTTACTCACGGATGCGATGGCAACCCAACAACGGGTCTTCGCGTGTCGCTACCTGCAGGAGCCACTGCGGTCAAGGGCGTCGATGCCAATGGCTGGACTTCAACAGTCACCGCTTCGGAAATTTCGTGGACAGGGGGATCGCTCGCTGCAACCACGACCGGAGGCTTTGATTTCAGTCTCGTCCTCTCGCAAGCAGCGGGTTCGACCGTCGTGCTTCCCACAATTCAAAGTTGCGCGAAGAACACCGAAATCGCTTGGATCGAAAAGGACACTGGTAGCCATTCGGAGTCTGGTCATCCCGCCCCGCAATTCGAAGTTCCGACAAATGACACCGCAGCCGTTACGGGAACCACAGGAAGCAACGCTTCACCATCAACAACCGCGCGAATGGCAACACAAGCAAACGCCATCACCGACGAAGGCAGCAAGACCAGCACGGCGGGTCAGTACGTTTTTATTGGCGTGTGCGCGGTCTTGGTGGGCGGTGCCGCTGCACTCTTCTTCAAGTACCGGAAGAAGTCCTCAAACGCCTGATCTGAGGATGACGTCGGTGTGACCCAGAATCAGGCGGTGGTCGGCAATGAAAGCGGCGCCGACTCGGTCTGAGGTTGGTGATCATTGCGCTGTGGCAGCGGTCCGTAGTGGCCCGTGATTGAACGACGAAGTTCGTGAAGCGCATCGGTTCGCAGTTGACTGATGCGCGAACGAGTAACTCCGAATTCGCTTGCCAGTTCCGCCGTTGTCCGGCCGTCAACGAACTGACCAAGAATCACTTCGCGCTGGCGACGAGGAAGCCCATTGATCGCTTCGCGCAAATAGGCAAGAAGTTCCGCTTGCTCGAGGACTTCCACAACATCGCGTTGTTCACCATCGACCAGGTCTTCGCTCCGAGAACCTGTGGCGCCTTCGTCGGTAGTGCCCTGATCGAGTCGACCGACCGTGCAGGTTTCAAGAAGCGCTTTGACCTTCTCGACCTTTTCGCGAGAACTGCCTGATTCGGCGGCAAGTTCGTCCATCGTCGGTCGTCGTCCGTAGCGAGCAATCAATGAGTTCTCGACCATCTCAATTCTTCGAGCGGCCGATCGAAGTGATCTCGGCGCCCAATCATCGGCCCGCAATGAATCGAGCACTGCGCCACGAATTCGTGTTGCGGCAAAACGTTCGAATGGGATGCCGCGAGTTGGGTCAAACCTCCACGCTGCTTCGACGAGCCCAAGGGCACCAGCTCGAATCAATTCGGCGCGTTCCACATGCCGCGGAAGATGTGTCGCGAGCGAGGCGACCACTTTGGGAACAACGTCGAGGCCTTGCTCAACAAACGCTGCGACTTCGGGATCCATAGATTTGCCATTCATGACACTCCCCACTGCGCGTAACGCGCGATTCCGCTCCCCAGTGATGGCGAAACCTCTTTTGCGCCATCGGCCCCCGCAACCGCGTGATTGCCGGATCGACACCATAGGAACGGTCGCGACCCATTTTCTGGTCACCCCGGCCTGTTTTTTCTGAGTCGTGCGGCCCAATTCACTGGGACCAGCGCCGACCCCGGCTCTCAGGCGTGGGATTCGCCCTCGAAAACTGCCGCTCGAATGCCACGCCGGGCCAGTTCGGCAAGGAAGGCAAGGGAATCAACCGACTCGGCCAATCCCATCGCCCCGACCCGCTTGAGCGCTCCGTTGACAATGAATTGCGATGCCACGGCGGCCACTGCACCGGCAGCGACGGCTGGTCGATCCATTGCCCCGTAGACCACGACTGATCCCCGACCTTCGCTGCGGCCGCGCACTTCAACGCGTACTGCGCCGGGGCCGCCTTCGGGATCAGTGGGCCACAACATCGGCAAACGAGACGACAAACGATCGCGACGGGTGGCCGAAACTCGGGAGGTCACTCGGCGAACACCCGGGAAGGCGGGAACCAGCACAAGCGCATCGGGAAGTTCCGCTCGATAACAATCCTGCGGACCAATGGGATCAGGAAACCAACACAGTTCGCGTCCCGAGCCACCGGGTCGAAAATCCCACTCGCCATCTCGCCAATCGATTGCGCCGCGACCGAGCGCACGGTGATGCTGCCTCGCGCACGCAGGGCCACCGGTGCCTGACTTCGCTATGTGAACCTCATCGACCTGTTCAAATTTTTTTGAGGCATGCGCTGCGAGCACGCACGTAAGTCCTGGAGCGAATCCCGCACCCACCACAACGTGGACCTGTCGCTCACGGGCTTGTGAATCAAGGGACAGCAGTGCTTTCACGTCGCTCAGATCGTCAGACGTACTAACGACATGAATTCCTTGACGAACAAAGCGCTCAGCGAGATGTGTTTGCGTTCGCGCTGGACCAGAGAGAACCACAACATCGACGTCGAGCGGATCATCAAGTGCACCGCGGTCGATGCTTGCGCGCTCGCCGAGGCTTTGCGCGACCATCTCGACGCGGTTTCGCCGGTCATCGCGAAGCACGACATCGTCATCGTCGGTCGAAACAAGTTGTCGAGCAAGACGCGAACCAACCGCTCCGACACCAAGAATTCCGATACGCGCCATGTCAGTCGAGACCAGGACCAGAGAGTTCGCGCCAGCCACCTGATCGGGGTGGAGCGACACCCGATCCGCGGAGCCGAACGGCGGCGGCGACTAGCGCCCCCATGCCGATGGCAACCATGGCCCGTCGGATCATTTTCATCGTGGGGCTAGCTGGAATCGAACCAGCGACCTCACCCTTATCAGGGGTGCGCTCTAACCAACTGAGCTATAGCCCCGAACTGGCCGGGGCGTCACCATACCGGACCCCCTCGCAGCCGGGAAAACCGGATCAGGAACGGGGGTTGCGGGCCACCTGTGCCGTCTCGAGCTCAACCACCGTAAATCGAAGCCCACCAAAGACTCCGGCGATCAGATTGAACAGCACGCTGGTGATGACAGCGAACAGTGCCCCGGCCACAAAGAGGGCGATCCCGGCAACTGCCGCTCCTTCGAAAACCTTGATTCCATCAATGGTGAACGAGCTTTCGGCAAGTAGTTGAGCAAGGAAGTTCTCGATCTTGCCGAGGCTTCCGGTCGCTACTGCTCCCTGCCAGAGCAGGACGGCGGCCACATCGATGATGAGCCACAAACAAAGCGCAAACGACAACGACACCCGCAACATTGACCACGGGTCGATCCGAGTCACAACTCGTTCGACCTGACGAGCCTTCACGGCCCTGCTCTGTGCCCTTGGTGCTCCCCTCTGGGGAGGAGGCGGGGCTCCGGGGGTCGGCGACGCCGAGAAGGTGACTCCGGGCGTCTGGTCGACGGTCATGGGCGAAGTGTACGCACCAACCGGCTCGCCGTACGACAGGGTCACCACTGGCGCCGGGCACGAGCAGTGGCCCGTTCGTCCCCGAGCCGCACGACGACTTCGACCTCGTGGGCGCGAGCTTCAAAGGATTCGAGAACCACACCATTGGCCTCGGCCACTGACCCGGCACGGTCCTCGCCCTCGGCCGCCCCCGCTAGAGCGACGGCATCGGCTGCGGCCTGCGCCTGCGCTCGCCGATCAACCTGCATCCCTAACCGAACAACGACCAGAGCCATGAGCGCAACTGCGAAGAGGATGACCGCAACCATCGGAAGAAGTTGTCCGGCGTCGCGACGACTCACTTTGCGGCTATTGCTCTTGCCTTGATGTCCCATACAGAACTCCCCCAACGCGGATCAATGATCCGCACGTGTGAACGCAACGACGGATCAGATCCGTGATGAACGCTGGGGAATGGCGACGGCAATGACGCCCGTCGATGGAAAAGATTTACGCGTCGTCTTCTTCGGTTCCAAGCACCGGAGCAACGGAGGCGACTGTCTGACCGCTCGTGACGTTCATGACCTTGACGCCGGTTGCATCGCGGCCCTGCGAAGAGATCTCGCGGACCTCCATGCGGATGACCGTGCCAACGCTATTGATCACGAAGATTTCGTCGTCGATGCCAACCATGAACGCAGCAACGACCGAACCCTTCTTCTCGTTGATCTTGATGCCACGAACACCCTGACCGCCGCGACCCTGGCGGTTGAACTTGTCGAGTTGTGTGCGCTTGCCGTAGCCACCATCGGTCACGATGAGAATGGCTGCGTCGTCACGAGTGACATCGCAGGAAACAACTTCGTCGCCAACACGCATCTTCATGCCGCGAACACCAGCTGCGGCGCGACCCATAGCGCGAACTTCGTCTTCGGCAAATCGAATGGCTTGACCGGCCTTCGACACCATCAGGATGTCGTCGCCGCCGTTCGTGGGAATGACCCGAACGAGTTCGTCGGTGTCTTTCAGATTGATGGCGATAAGACCAGCGCGAAGCGAGGAGTCGTATTCGGTGAACTTGGTCTTCTTGACCTGACCGTTCTTGGTGCAGAAGAACAAGAACTTGTTTGTCTCGTAGTCACGAGTATCGATGATCGCCTGGATCTTTTCATCGGGCTGCAGCGGAAGCAGGTTGACCACGGCCGTGCCGCGAGCAGTGCGTTCCTTCATCGGGATTTCGTGCGCCTTGAGTCGGTACACCCGACCGCGAGTTGAGAAGAACAGCAAATACGCGTGCGCTGTTGTATGGATGATGTGCTGGACGTAGTCCTCGTCTTTGAGTTTGGTTCCGGCAACACCACGACCGCCGCGTCCCTGCAACTTGAAGGAATCGGAAGACACCGTCTTGATGTAGCCCTTGGCCGACATTGTGACAACGAGTTCTTCATCGTCGATGAGGTCTTCGATGTCGAGGTCGCCGACATCGAAGGTGATCTGGCTGCGGCGAGGCTGGGCGTAGGTTTCGCGCACGGCGCCGAGTTCTTCGCTGATGACGGCACGCTTTTTGGCGTCATCACCAAGGATGGCTTCGAGTCCTTCGATGGTTTCGCGCAGTTTGGCCATTTCCTCTTCGAGTTGCGAACGGCCCAAACGGGTGAGGCGCGACAACTGCATGTCGAGAATGTGCTCGGCTTGTTCGGTGGAGAACTCGAACGGTGCGGCCATAAGCGCTTCGCGAGCGGCTTGCTTGTCGGCCGATGCGCGGATCGCGGCGATGATTTCATCGATGAGATCGAGAGCTTTGAGCAAACCCTCGACAATGTGCGCCCGGCGCTCGGCTTCGTCGAGGCGGTACTGCGAACGACGAGTAATGACTTCGATCTGATGATCGACATAGGCAACGAGTGCGTCGCGAAGATTGAGCGTGCGCGGAATGCCGTCGACAAGCGCCACGGTGTTGACCGAGAAATTTGTCTGCAGCGGGGTGCGCTTGTAAAGGTTGTTGAGAATCACCAGAGCCGGCGCGTCGCGCTTGAGGCGCAAGACCAAACGCATCTTGCCCTTGGCTGATTCATCGTTGAGTTCAGCGATGCCCTCGAGTTCTCGGTTATCGACCAGTTCCTTGACCTTCACAATGAACTGGTTGGGGCTCACCTGATACGGAAGTTCCGTAATGATGATGTGATCGGCGCGTGCGCCTTCTTCGATTTCTGCTTTACCGCGAAGCTTGATTGATCCGCGACCAGTTCGGTACGCGTCGATGATTCCTTGACGACCCATGATGAGCGCGCCGGTCGGGAAATCGGGGCCCTTGACGAATTCCATGAGGTCGTCGGGCGTTGCTTCCGGATGTTGGAGGAGGTGATTCACCGCGTCGATCACTTCGGCCAGATTGTGCGGCGGAATGTTGGTTGCCATGCCAACCGCGATTCCCTGCGAACCATTTACCAACAGGTTGGGGAAACGGCTGGGGAGAACTACTGGTTCTTGGAACTCACCTGAATAGTTGTCAACGAAGTCGACAGTGTTTTCGTCGATGTCCGCGAGCATGTCGAGTGCCATCGCTGCGAGTCGACATTCGGTGTAACGCGCGGCTGCCGGTGGTTCGTCGAGTGAACCGAAGTTTCCCTTCGGATGCACGAGCGGATGACGCAATGAAAACGATTGGCCCATTCGGACGAGTGCGTCGTAAATCGCGGAGTCACCGTGTGGGTGATATTTGCCCATGACTTCGCCGGTAACGCGGGCACATTTCATGGTCGGACGATCGGGAAGAGCACGAAGGTCGTACATGCCCCACAGAATGCGGCGATGAACGGGCTTCAGGCCGTCGCGCGCATCGGGAAGGGCACGCGACACGATGACCGACATCGCGTAATCAAGAAAGGAGCGTTCCATCTCCTCCTGGATCTCGATTGGTTCGATGGTCCCGAATGTCACCGGAGGCGCGTCGCCTGTGCCGGTGTCGTCTCCGGAGTTTTCGCCATCGTCCGATGTCTTCTTCTTCGCCATCTGTTGCCTGTGGTTCCTGTCGTCGGGCGGCTTCCTCAGATATCGAGGAACCGCACATCCTTCGCGTTTGTCTGAATGAAGTGCTTACGGGATTCAACGTCGTCACCCATGAGTACCGAGAAGACCTCGTCGGCAATTGCCGCCTGTTCCACCGTGACGCGAAGCAATGTGCGCTTCGTGGCGTCCATGGTGGTGTCACCAAGTTCGTCGAAGTCCATTTCGCCGAGACCCTTGAGGCGCTGGAACTCTTTCTTGTGTTCGGGCTTCTCGTTCAAGAACACGGTCTTTGCAGCATCGTCCTTGAGATAGATCTTTTCTTTGCCGACAACCGTTGAATACAACGGTGGCTGAGCGATGTACACGTGCTGCTGTTCAACGAGTTCTTTCATGTGACGGAAGAAAAAAGTGAGCAGAAGTGTGCGGATGTGAGAACCATCGACATCGGCGTCGCACATAAGGACGACTTTGTCGTAACGGATCTTTTCCACATCGAATTCCGCACTTACACCTGCACCAATCGCGGTGATGAGTGTTTGGACTTCGGTGTTCTTCAACATCTTGTCGAGGCGAGCGCGCTCGACGTTGAGGATCTTGCCGCGAATTGGGAGGATCGCCTGGGTGCGCGGATCGCGAGCAGCGACAGCCGAACCGCCAGCGGAGTCGCCTTCGACGATGAACAGTTCGCATTCCTCGGGATTGCGACTGGCGCAATCTTTGAGTTTGTCGGGCATACCCGCGCCCTCGAGTGCGGACTTGCGTCGAGTTGCGTCGCGAGCGTTGCGTGCCGCGAGCCGAGCCCGAGCAGCAAGGGTTGCCTTCCCCACAATTTTGCGAGCCTCAGTGGGATTCTCTTCGAACCAGTCGCCGAGAAGTTCATTCGTGGCTTTTTCAACCAACGAGCGCATGGAAACGTTGCCCAACTTGCCCTTGGTCTGGCCTTCGAACTGTGGATCGCGCAGTTTCACGGAAATGATTGCGGTGAGACCCTCGCGAATGTCGTCGCCGGTGAGGTTGTCTTCCTTCTCTTTGAGAAGTGATTTTGCCCTGGCGTACTTGTTGACCACATTCGTGATGGACTTTTTGAAACCTTCTTCGTGCATGCCGCCTTCGATGGTGGCAATGCCGTTGGCGAAGGAGTGCATCCCGTCGGCGTTGAAGCCCGTGTTCCACTGGAACGCGATTTCGACTTCTTGGTCTTCTTCGGCCTGCTCGTAATAGCCGACCTTCTTAAACAGTGCTTCTTTCGAAGAGTTCAGGTGGCGAACGAAATCGATGATGCCGCCGTCGTACTTAAAGACAACCGGCTCGGTATGGGTGCTTTCCGGACGCTTGTCCTGGAATCGGATCTCGAGGCCCTTGTTAAGGAAGGCCATCATCTGGAAGCGCTCGAGCAAGGTCTGCGCCCGGAAGACGGTTTCGTCGAAAATGGTGGGATCGGGCCAGAAACGAACCGTGGTGCCGGTGCGACCCTTGGGGGCCTTGCCGCGAACCTCGAGTTTGGTGGTGAGCTTCCCGCCATTGGTGAAGTCCATGTAGTGGCGGTTGTCCGAGTGGTCGATCTCGACTTCCACTCGCGCCGAGAGTGCATTCACGACGGAAATGCCTACGCCATGGAGACCGCCAGAAACCTTGTAACCCGCTCCGCCGAATTTGCCGCCGGCGTGGAGCACGGTGAGCACGACCTCGGCCGCACTCATGCCTTTCATCTTCGGATCGGGGTGTTTGTCGACCGGAATGCCTCGGCCGTCATCGACGACTTCGCATCCGCCATCGGGCAGCAACGTGACTTCGATTCGAGAGGCATGTCCTGCCATTGCCTCATCGACGGAGTTGTCGACAACCTCGTAGACCAAGTGATGCAGACCCGCTGGACCGGTCGAACCGATATACATGCCGGGTCGT
>Ga0209296_1000076_pt1 | contig 83403 bp, 75 predicted proteins | sample S_130206_EF_Meta_FD_187319 | JGI IMG/M metagenome (GOLD analysis project Ga0209296, IMG submission 187319) | Freshwater microbial communities from Lake Simoncouche, Canada to study carbon cycling - S_130206_EF_MetaG (SPAdes) (version 2) | ecosystem: Environmental > Aquatic > Freshwater > Lake ...
GCGTAAGCGACTGGACTAGCGTAAGCGACTGGACTAGCGTAAGCGACTGGACTAGCGTAAGCGACTGGACTAGCGTAAGCGACTGGACTAGCGTAAGCGACTGGACTAGCGTAAGCGACTGGACTAGCGTAAGCGACTGGACTAGCGTAAGCGACTGGACTAGCGTAAGCGACTGGACTAGCGTAAGCGACTGGACTAGCGTAAGCGACTGGACTAGATCCGATCAGATAAGCCTAGTTAATGTTATACATAGTTGTCATGCGGTTGACCGATGGACGAAGTAGCTCAAACGCCTCCAAGCGGTCAAGGCCCACCTCTTTTGCATACCCCCCAGGAATCCACCGATTTTCAAAGGCTCTTCCCAAGAGTTTTTTAGATTCGTCCATTCCTCTGTCGCCCACATCCTCATAGACAACGCTTCGCAGTTCACGAGCAACGTTACGAGAGTCGCTAGCTACATCATATTTGTCAAAATAGGGGTTATGTGTCATAGAGTCTGCGAGACCGCTCTTCTGGGCCTGGATGCGTGCATCGCGAAGGGCGTATTGCTGCTGTAGCTCCTTTACGGCTGCGTCAAGCTGAGGGCCGCTCATCGTGCGAATCCGGGACTCGAGATCTAGTATAGTGACGAGTGATTCTGTTACTTGGGACATTAATTCAGAGTTCGATGCTAGTTCTGCGGTCCCCTGGTATTGGGGGTGTCGGTCCAGCGATTCACGATTCAGGCGGCTGGAGAAGCCCTGGGAATCGAGGGTCATTCCGTTTCCCTTTTGAAAGGGGCCGTCAGTTAGCCATTGCTCGACATGGCGTGCATTTGTTGTTTCACGGGCGTTTTGCTCTCTGCGGCTGCGGATACTGATACAGGGGCGAAAGCCGTCGGGTTCGTAGTCGACCGGAATCCGCTGCATCTAGTATTGGCTTATAAAGGGGCGGGGGATTTGTATACGCTTTTTTCTTATCTCTTGCTGCATACGCTTGTTGCTTATGTCTTGCTAAAGCATACGCTTCGCTTAAACCCCCCCCGAGATATATGTCCAGATGATTCTCCTTCCGTATTATATGACGGAAAAGAAGCTTCCCATCGGCTGTACAATAACCACCCTTTGGCTCTTCCTAACAGCAGGTGGGGGTGAGCTGTGGAAGGTCGACGAGGAGCATGCAACGCTTCCTCGCGAGACAATTGTCCAGGAATATCTTGTCGAAAATGGTCTGCACGGAGACATGCGATCCTCTCCTGAGAACTATTTGGTGTATAAGGTGGACCCGAAGAAGACGGAGATGAAGGATTTTCATATGTGGAGCGACGCCCTCGACGGCCAGGATGTGCAAAATGTATGGCGGCCTTTCTTTTGGATTGGATCCGAAACAGGTACTGGTGAAAAGGATGCGTGGGGTTGGAAGGAGGAAGTTGATACACTTAAAGTTGGATTCCAACCTATGGGGGACATTTGGAAGGTCTTAAGAGACAGTGCGGATATAGTGTAGATGCAGAGTGCCAGAAACAAGACACGGAAAGCAAGTGTAGTTTCGGATCAGGAGGCTTCTGCTCCTCAGCCGCCTCCTGTTCCTCAACCGCCTCCTGCTCCTCAACCGGCTCCTGCGTCGGCTCCTTCCACGTCGACTGCTCCTGCTCCTGCGAAGCCTGAGGTATACGGTGAAAACCCTGGACTCGAGACATTCCTGAATGTGAACGCCAGCGAGGCATTCTGCCGCCCCTGGCACCGTCTCGAGCGTGGCCTTCGTCTCAATCGCATCCGTGCCTTCATCGCAGCCGAGAAGGCTAAGCTTAACCTCTCAGATGCCGACACGGAGGCCCTGACCAACCTGTTACACCGTTCCCTCGACAAGAAGCTTCTTAATAGTAAATCTGCAGTTGTCTACAGCATGGAGACCCAGGAGATCCAGGAGATTAAGGGCCTCATTTATCACACCAATTCTGATGGCCGTGTCTTATCCCAAATAGTGGAGAAAAAGGGCGGTGTTACCTTTCGAAAGCCCCATTAAATATGAAATTCTACGAACGGCCCTGATATGGTCCGCGGTAATGTTTCGCCTAGTATGTGAATTTATGAAGACGATAGAAGAGATTCATCCATTGCCAACCCATCCCTCTTATTTCGATGAATGGTACACAGATATCTATGATTTCTGGATAACGACTGGGGAGGAATGCCCTAAAGAGTTATACACTGTTCTCGCTCTCAGAAAACGTATCTACGATGCCTCCTTTGACGTAGGAATCAAAACCCCATCAACCGATGCATGGAAGTGGCTGCTTACCGTTGATCAAATGCCCCAGCGTACGGAAGAGTGGTATACGCAAAAGAGAAATATGGTGACGGCGAGTGAGATTTCCAACCTGTGGAAGGGTCCTCGATCACGGATTTCTCTGATTGCAGCAAAGTCGGGTCCTCCCAAGGAATCACCGACCAAGTCGCTTGCCGTGCTTCGTGAATCGACGAGTGCAATGGATTGGGGCGTTCGCTACGAGCCAGTTGTAAAGGCAATTCTGGAACGAGAACCGAATACGAAGATCCAGGAACTTGGTAGAATTCAACATCGCACCGTACAGGGTCTTGCCGCTAGTCCTGATGGACTCTACGTCGAAAGTGCCGATAAATGTGGATTTCTGATTGAAATCAAGTGCCCCACCACGCGGGTCATCGACTCGAAGATTCCGTTCGAGTATTGGTGTCAAATGCAGATACAGATGGAAGTATGCGATATTGACATGTGCGAGTATGTGGAGGCGAAGTTTGCGGAGGGTGCTTCTGCTTCTGCTTCTGCTCCTGCTTCTGCTGAGGCAACTGGCTTCATCAGTCTCTTTGTGAGCGAATCAACGGATGAAATGAAGTACGTATACCACGCCGAGCCAGTCGTGACCGATGCTAGTTCATGGCTATGTATAGAAACATATTCATGGACGTGTACTTCGATGCGTCGCACAATGGTTGCGAGAGACAGGGCTTGGTTTGAAAAGATGCAGCCAGACATTGATCTCTTCTGGAAGGAGGTGGCTGATGTGCGAGAAGGACGGCGTGTGTTAGAGCCTCCGAAAAAGAAGGCACTGCCTGTACCTCAAGAGGATACGCAAGTATATTCGTTCGTAGATGATTAGGATCTGCCTTTAGGGACACAGACCCCGCTTTCATTAGGAAATTGGCCCATGGGGCATTCATCGCGGAATCCCTGGACGGTTGGTGAAGAAACAACCATCTGATGTACCGACTTGCTGCACTGCTTCGATAGCTTGACGGCAATAACGATAATTAGCGTAACCATTAGAATACAGCCGAGTAATCTAAAAAAGTCTGGCTTCGCCATCTAGTAGATCCTTTGTTTTTTCTCTCTGCTCCCTAAGATCTCATGCCTACGGTTGACCGTACTGCAGAGTCCACGACTTCGCCGTCTGGTTGTATGCTTCAATATCGGTCTTATACAATGTAGCAATATCAGGCTCGAGCGGATCATCCGGATTCGGATCCGAAAGCATGGAACAGATGCTCAGAAGTACCTTACTGATTGTAAGGGCCGGGGACCACTTCGTCTTCAATATATCAAGGCATATTGCACCCGCACTGTTGATATTCGGGTGATATATCTTCGTTAGAAAGTTAACCGTGGGAGACTTGAATGGGTAATCTACGGGAAACAGGACTCGTAGCTTGAATACTCCGCCGGCATACGGTGTATCGGCCGGTCCGAGGATAACACCCTGCCAGCGATACGGGTCATCGCCCTCGGGTCCCGCTGAACAATTGTGCGGAGGATCATTCCTGAGATCCTGTAACTCCTTCATAATTCTACGTGATGCCATCGGACTTTCTATGATGAAGCCCCTTTAATCAATTTTTAGGTGTATCTTACCCTCTCACTCACTCACCTACGTTTCCTCACTCACCTACGTTTCCTCGCAGCAAAGTACAAGGTGACGAGACCAGCCACTGCAACGGCGGCTAAGACGCCCTGTTTCCACCTGGGAGTTCTAGGAATTTCTGACCCGCGAAATGTTTCCACGTCACACATTCCCGTATTCAGGGAAGCGTCGGGGCAGAATACCTTCGGTGTAAGAGTATATACACTCTGTGGCACATACTGGTCGAGGGTCCAATGTTCTTGGTATGCCTTTCCTCCCTCATATATAACTTCCGCATTATTATCGATATACACGTACTTATTTCCACTAGCATCCACAGTTGCAATATTACCATCTTGGTCTCCAACCTCCTTCCTCACGAGTTTACAGGAGGGGAATCCGCTGCCAAAAATCGAGTCCATGACGGGAACCGGATCGAAGGCTGCGCGTACATCCTCTAGAATACCAGGGGCCAAGCCACGCACTGCAGGATATCCCCCGTCTGCAAGACGCTTTGCCATATCGTCGCCAAAGGCTTTTCCATCTGGAATACCATTCACATACTCCCACATGGTGGCACCATTGCTGCATTTATAGCCGGTCTTCATCCAAAATCGGACACCGATTGGTTTTAAATCCATGCCCTGTGTCATTTGTACAGACGACGAGCCAAAGCCAACCACGTCCACGTAATATGCAACACCTTTTAGAGCAGATTTAACAGAATCAATCGAATCGCCGTCATTCACCCCAATTTCTCTCGGCAAAGGGATCGCATTCGTATAACTGTAATTAGGACCTGTTACTTCAGGGCCGACCTGGATCGACGGTACTGGGAGAATTGCGTCCGCCATCTACTATACCATATTTTCGTAGGTTGCAAAGCCATCGCATAGCCAGAATCTTTGTACACGTGCCGGCTCCCATACATACGAAATGAGATCTTCGCGAAACGAAAGATCGTCCTTCCTTTCCCTGATTGTCCTATACACGGATAACATGGTATAGCGAATACTTGTGTAAAAAGAGTGGTATCGGGAATTATAAAAGTGGGGAAGGAGGGAGAGAGGGCTGTTGACGATACATGGGTAAACATATACTCTGTTACACCTGTCTTGCATGCGAAGATGCCTACTACGTGATTTCTCTGCGGATGCAGTTCATTGAAGCGATTTGTAATTAGGCAATCTGGAATAGGGAGATGACTCGGTGACGTAATAGGTATCGGTGTTGATATGGTGGTCGAAGTGATATAATACATATGCCCTGGAACTAACTCTTCAACAGGGACCCAGATGGACTTGGATCCATCCTTCGATGTATCCTTCGACCCATCCATACTCTCTTACTAGAGTAGTGATGTCTCTAACTCGAAAAATATATACGCCGTCAAAATACTTCAAGGGGTTATCTGACAAGCGGAAGACCCAGAGAAAGAAGGAGATACGGAAGTACGGGGCCATGGACTGGAAGAATCCAAAGGCCTACGTGGGGTTTAAGACAGACGTGGAAGTGGTTACGAAGCCGTCGGGCTATACAGCCGAGTGGAAAAAACTCTTTCCGAACGCCACCTCTCTGGAGCAAAAGTCAGCCGCAACCGGTGTTCCACTGAAGTATCTGCGGGAATCCTACAACCGTGGGATGGCTGCCTGGAGGACGGGGCACAGACCTGGTGCGACACAGGAACAGTGGGGCTATGCTCGTGTACACTCCTTTTTACTGTGTGGGAAGACTCATTATACAACAGATTCGGATATTGTAAAAAGAGTTACTTCCCCGAAAGCTAAGCTTTGGTGGAAACGATGTGCAGGAGCAAATCCATTTAGACCCGTGCCCATTTTAAATTCCCCTACTATACTAGATGCTATCACCTAACGCACGAACCCGCAAATGTAATCGGATTTTTAAAATTCATAGTCATTTTATGAGAGAAAAAATAGCAAAGATGACAAATACGCAATTAAGAAAATATACTCTTAAAAAACGTAATGAATGTCTTAAAGACCCCCGATTAAATAAGATGTCTGTTAAAAAACTAAAAGCCAATTTAAACAGATTTAATAAAGCACTTTATGAAAGATTTCCTGATGAATAAAACGGCAATTTAAAATGAGCATGGGTCTAAATAAACTCGGCCGAATAAATAATCTTTGACACCATGTTTGAGCGGTTCTCACCTGCTTCTATATAGCGATCCACCCAGGCTGGCAAATTAGAGATCTTTGTAAAGAGGAGGAATCTGAGAAGAGAATAGGCCAGCTCCTCGTCCGTTTCCCAGACATAGATGCTGGCAATCAGAGAATCCAGGGGTTTGGCAGACTGTTTTAGGAGTGCTATTGCGTCACCGACCCTACCCTCTTCAAGGAGGGTGTGAATAGGCCGATGTTCAGGTTGACGCATAGGGAAGCCGATGAGAAGTTCCATGAGGGGAAGGAGGAGACCAGGCTCTGTTGCGTTTACTCGTATACGCACATCGTGGTAATAGTTTTCGAGGGAGGAGCTGAAGGGATCTAGGGCAGTTGCAGAGGCAGCTGCAGTTGCCTCATAACCACTAGGATTGGCAGTATTTACATTCACATTTGCATCTACCTCCGTCGGATCATTTGAAGAGTTTTCTAATCCCTTCAGAAGTTCCGCCATTTCTATCTACGCTTGATAGTTTTTTTGCCTTTCACTTTTTTTGACCTGCTTCTTCCACCCCTCGATGGTGCTATAGTGATTGCTGTCTTTGATTCTGGGGGTGTAAAAGGGGAATACATGGATACTGGGATTACGGGTGAATTGGGTCCTTGTTTGGGCTTAGCCGAAGAACATGGCTCATCGTGAAAGGGTCTACCTGCAAAGAGCGATTGTACCTTGTTAACCGGGCCTGCGGTATTATATGTCTCCAGCAACTTGGCCGGCCTACACGAATCTATATTGATTCCGTTACCAATTTCCCCATAGAGTGCGTGTATATTATCGACAATGTTATGATCCTTCATATTCTTAATAATCTCATCCAAGGCTGCTCTACAAGGGTGTATATGGACACATAGATGCATGGAAAAGAGTAGAATAATCATATCTCGTGCCCGTGTATACATATAGTTGAAATCAGGTGCTACTTCCAGATCCAGAGATCCGATGAGGATGCTTGACATTCCAAAATCAGCCAGCTTCATATTCCCATCGGGGTAAACTAATACGTTTCCAACATGCAGGTCACAGTGGTTGTATTTGTAGAGTTTGTAGAGCACCCCCAACTTACGTGCAATCTTCATGGCTATCTGAGTACCAACTTCGGAAGAATTGTTTTCGGCCAGGTAGGATAACACATCCCCTGTTGCTAATTCCATGACAAGCACGGAAACATCGGATATGAGGGGGTACATTCCAGGCGGCGGCTCATTCCCTTTTGTGCTTATATATCCTTCCATGCGACCTACCGTATACACTTTCCCAGCGTAGGAACAGTCCTCGTGATTGGTTCCAGCTGTTGCGGTGTGTATGAAATGGTGAACGATAATTTCCTTATACGCCTTTTCTTTTTGTTTTGGATGCCCAACCCCCTCGAACTTGATGGCCACAGGTACTCCGCCAAGATCCCCCTTGAATACGTGACCGTATGCTCCCGTTCCAAGATATGCCCGTAGAACGACTTCTTTTCCGTCGGCGAACTGCAGGGTTGGATTGCTCACTAAGTCGAGGCGTCTTGATATAATAGGCGTGCCCGCTGCCCATTTGACTGTTTGAACTGCTTTCCAGTCGATTGTTGTTTCGTCCATGGATTCCTCCATCGATGCGGCGATGCCAATAGGACGTAGATCGAGTGGAAGAGCCAAGGCATCCTGCAAGGTATCCGCCATTCTATGTAGGCCGTATATAAAAGTTGAATTGCAACGCCGGCATAAACATATGTCCCGATGTTTCCGGCCCTATTAAAACGGTCAATAGCCACCGATCCAATAGAATTCCCTATAAAAGACTTCGGTATTGAAAAGAAGGTGGTGTCCGAGCCCTGTTCCAAGTGCAAGGACATTGATTACCAGCAAAGTGATGAGATTACCACGTGTACTGCATGCGGCTACGTGCTCGAGCGTTCTCTTGATATGGGAGCAGAGTATCGCTTCTTTCATTCCGATGACAGGGGCGGCGGCGACCCGTGCCGCGTAGGAGCCCCTACCGATCCTCGCTTTGCCGACTCGTCACTCGGCACCATTATCTTAGGCATAGGCCAAGGAGGTCACGCAACCGCACGCGGTGCGATGATGCGTATCAGACGCTTCCACACGTGGTCCATGTTCCCGTATAAGAAGCGTAGCCTCCTGCATGTCTTTGAGCAAATGACTCTTGCTGCGTCGAATCATGGTATTGAGGCCCGTGTCATTGAGACTGCAAAGGATCTCTACATGCAGCTCGTGGAGCACTGCGACAAGCGGGGTCTTTCACGAGCATCCGTCGTGGCATCCTGTATTTACAGTGCGTTGAAAATGGCGGGTGCTCCGAGGAAGCCGAAGGACGTTGCTGACATGTTTCACCTGCAGAACGCCCAGTTCACACGGGCATTCAAGGACTTCCAGTGCGTCCTGGCTATGGCCAAGCAGAAGGGGCTGCTCTCGGCGACAACCGTTATTCCGTCGCAGCTGAGGACCACACGAGCATCTGATTACATTGCATTTCCTCTGAGTAAGCTGCCGATTCAGCGAGGAGATGCGGAAAAGATCCGTGCATCAGCTATACGTATCGCCGACCTTGCGGAAGAAAAGGAGCTGAGCAAGGAAAATATGCCGTCGAGCCTCGCCTCCGCCGTGCTTGCCCTTCTCTTACACAAAATCGGGTATTCACAGATAACGACAGATAGTATTGCTCAGGCTTGTGATGTGAGCGAGGGTACATTGGTAAAATGTCTCCGACGCTTGGAACAGTCGAAAGATTTGCTGAACAGTATATAGTATGGGAGCGGCTTCTTCCATTGGAATTGTAGGGAATCAGAGCGGGAAAAAACTGGCTAACGAGATTCTGAATGAGATTCTTGGCAATACGGATATGAGTACATATGTCAATTTAACAGATCCCAAGGCGTGTGCGGCATTTACAATTCATACGCAGCAGAATATTTTAGCGAAAATGAAGGAACGCAACATGTATCCTGCACAAGGTGGTATAGCTATTATACCGCAAGCGAAGCCCATCGGTCCGACGTCGTCCCGTGAGGATATTGAGCGTGAGAAGGAGCGTATTGCCATCTGTTTTAATTTTGCTCATGTGATTTCCAAGATTGTGCAGACGTATGCCGCACTCGCCATGAACTTGTTCAAGGCGACCCCGTCGAGAAGGGATCTGACTGGCGGCCGCAGAACAAAAAGGAAAGCAAAGCTCCACGGAGGTGCCCGCCCTAGGGCGGGAAGTGCACTGGAGACAAAGCTGAAGAAGAGCCCCCTCTATGGCCTGACATTTTTTGACGTTGTCGATATAACCACGACTGAGAGGGGTGATATGACGCTAACGATTTCTCTAAGTGCCCTGGGAGAGAAGCGTATTGAAACCCACATTTCCGCTGTCTATATTAACCAGGACAACATAACAGTCAATGCTCGCTATATCCCAGGACGTAAACAGGAGCCGATCGAGTGCACGCTGAGCCTGAAGAGGGAGAAGGAGGAGGGCAATTACACGATGACAACTCTTCTAATAAATGATATACCTGTACTCTACATTGGCAAGTCAGGTGGGAATATCTGGAGCTATTCGTACTTGGAGGATTCGGCCCAGTTCAAGCCGGTCCCAGCTCGTGGACAGGTGGATGGCCGTGAACTGAATAAGAAGATCCGTGAAGCCTTAGGGGGTGAGGTGTCTCTCACCCGCGGTCAAGCTAATACTGAAGCCTCTAACACAGCTCCTTCAACTCCTGTATCCACATCGACGGCAGCTCCTGCACCCACAACGTTTCAGGCCCCGACAGTATCTTCTGGAGAGTTCTTCCCCAAGAATGTGAAAAATATCAAGGATCTCTTCACAGCGATCCAGCAGAGAAAGAAGCCGCTCCCCCAGCCGCTCGCCTTTGCACGGGCCCACATTCTCATGAATCCCATTGATCCCGCTGATCACATTGCCTCAATCCCCTTCACCACCCAGCTCTGCATGAAGGACTACGATTTCGAGGGAACAGAGTACATTCCCAAGAAGGGAATGTCTCTCAAGGCCACCCCCTATTTTAAATCGTGGATGAATCTGTACTACGATTCCTTCCGCCGCAACCCTGTAACACTGAAATATGAGTGGACGATGGGTGCTGATGGGGAGAAACTTCTCAAGCGTGCCTCCAATGACCTGGCGATCCTGTATACGAACAGGGACGATGAGCGGTTTCTCATTGATTCGAAACTTCTCCCTGGATTTGATACAATATGCAAGGATGTGAATAGGACCTTCATTATTGACAGAGATGAAAGATTATTCGAAAAGATGCGGGAGGCCGTACAAGGGCTCCTGTTTCTTCAGGCTGAATATACAACGGAGGCCAACAAGATCCTGGCGGAAATGTTCGATTTCTCTGAGAAGGGCAAGGTCTCTTTCAAGCCAGATATGCTGGGCGATGGCGGCCTGGTGAAGTTACAGTATCTGATTCGCTACACGAGGGCCGTTCTCCTGAATTACTATATGAAGGTGGAGAGCTTCTATATAAAGGGGGTGATCGACCTGGAGGAGGCCAAGAAGAAGGGGACCTTGATAGAGTATTGACGGTACAGAGTATTAGACCGGCGGACATTTCAAATCGGCACTTAAATTTTAAGTTTATTTATAGTCTTTTTGATACTGTGAACATTTTTAGCGACGCTACTATTATCCATTCCACTTGAAACCATTCCACCCTTAACCCTTTTATAAATTCTGTATTCATTCAATTCCTCTTTTGATTCCATTACATCATCATATTCCCATTCTTCCATAAATACTTTATTGGTATGCCAGTCACTGTAATACTTTATGATATCTGTATCAATTGGTTTATCATCATCATCATGTTCAACATTTGAAAGCCATCTTTCATCGCCATCATAATGATTATCCATAAAGTCTATGACTGCATCTTTATATTTTTCTAAGGGTAATAGTCTTGCCTTTTCTTTCTCCAAATTAACATTCTGTTCTTTTAATTCTTTTAATTCTGCCTGGAGGATTTTGTTTTGCTGCGCAAGACTCTCTTCGTTTACTTTTATTTCCTCAATAGAATGTGCATTATCAATAATGGTTTGACGCATTGTATCTACATCAAGTGTAGCATGTTCTGTCATATGCGGCTTCCATTTTCCAGCGAATAGGTAGAACTCCTTATTAAGTTCTTGTAGTGAGGCAGTTGCCTTTAATATAGATTTTTCAACCGATTCTGGAATTCTACGTGAGTATGTACAATATGCAGGGTCAGGCATTCCCATACCAAATCTATATGTTCTGATAAAGAACTCTGGCATTTTATATGGAAGCGGTTCTAGTTTTATTATAGGTAGTATCTGGCTAGGTGATTGTCCGTGTGTTGCACAATGAATATGAGTATCATTAGCAGGTGAATGATATGAATACCCGCCAAAAGCTCTATTTTCAAATATAGGATGTGTAAGAAACAATCTTCCATAGTTTGTCAAAGCAATACATGAATACACGACAGCTTGATACTGCTGTGTACTTCCACTCATTGAGGTCTTTATAATTATAACATATTCATCTTTAGGGAGTTTATATTCAGAGCAATAATATCCACCTTGACCAGGAATCCTAACACACGGTTCGTATAGAACACCTTCAACAGGCGTATAAGTATACATATCTTCAATTCCCTCAAGAGACATAGTATCGCGTTGCTCTTTCATTTTGCTAAACAGAGCCGACATCTCCTGTCTTAGTTTCTTTTCAGCATCTTCCAGGTAATTAACAACAGACTCCATTTTATACAATAAAAGGGGCAATTGTTATAATCAATTTTAGTGTGAAAAGTGCCGATTTGAAATGTCCGTTGGTCTAATATATCAGACTAATAGCTCTAAAGTATCGAAAGAAGGGGCATCTGCATATCAAGAAAGCCAGTATTCATATTGTACAGACCCCACTGAAACCCCCCATTAGAAACCCATCCCTCGTACTGTGTATCTCCCAGTAACAGTCCGAACGGTGAACATTTGACGAAGTCAGCCATGGCTGCCTCTGAAGAACAGGCAAGGACAATGGCAATGTAATCGCCCTGCGGAACTCTGCGATGCCAGGTGTTCCAGAGTACGATGGCTCCACCTCCAACTGCATATATGTGCATATCTTCCGAGCGGGTATAGTCGGACCATATGGAACGCCCCTCCTTCATCCTATTCCATATGACACGCTCTTCATCCTCGGTGAGCCGCTCACGCTTTCCTATGACACATTCCCCTTTCCAATAGGATCCGACGATGGCGGGTGGAATTGCAGGAATGTATGATTCCCACAGCATAAGATGAGGAGGGAGAGGACGACTAGTCATATTTTGCACAAGATATAGAAGGCTTCTGCAGATGCCCTTCTTTTTCCAGGCGGGATGTACACACAAGAAATCAATGATGCCGGCTCGTGGCAGATAGGCCCCTTTTACATGTAAGCCGTTGACCCAACGTCTGACAAGGGTGCCGATGACACGAGTTCCGTCGCGAGCGACGAAAACGTCCCACCTTCCTTTTTCAACAGCGGAGCGAATTCTACTTTCGGGTACTGTGCATCGTGACGTGGAGAACCAGAACTCCCAAAATTCTGGAAGTTGGGCAATATCCTGAGCATTCGCTTTTCCAAAGCTACAGCCACGTATGGAATGCATTGGAATCATGGGCGGATGTAGTTCAAGAAGGACGGGTGGATGACCGGTGAACCAGGAAGATAGTATGCCGAACCAGGTAGGTGAACATGGATTGTTCGTCCAAAACCCCATTACAGTCCATATACGGAATATCTTAGGCCTTCGGCTTTTGGCTTTTGGCTTTTGGCTTCAAGGCCTTCAGGTCGGACTTCGTCCTTAGAAAAAGTGACACCCAACTGAACATCCTTCCAAGTCCAAACAGATGGATCCTCCCCTAAAAAAGCGGTGTGGTTTCGAGGGGTGCAACAAGAAGCTAAGCCTTGTTGATTATGCTTGCAAATGCAAGACAACATACTGTGGGGCACACCGTGTACCCGAGACCCATGCCTGCACCTTTGACTTTAAGGAGGACCACAAGAAAAATCTGCTAGTGTACATGCAGGATGCTGTCACATCTAAGAAGATGGAAGTACTGTAGAACAATGCCCCGGTTAGATGTGTATCCTGGATTTATTACCAAGAAAACCTCATTCAATCCATTCATGGAGGTTAGAGCTATAAGCGAAGCTGATATGGCAGTAAATGTCGAGGCAGTAAAGGCAGTCAAAGCAGTGGAGGCAGTCGAAGTCAAAACACCTTTTACTCAGCAAGAAAAAGACCCTTTTTCCTTTTTACCGTCTGCACCAAAGCCACCAGAACCCTTCTCCCCTTTCGTGATGCCAGAAGTGAAGATACAGCCTAGCAAGTCACACTTTTCTTTTTATATGCAGAAGCAGTCAACTATTGAACCTGCCAAACCCGCCAAACCTACCAAACCTACAAAACCTACCGAACCAATTGCACTCGATCAGCCTCGTGGAAAGGATGGTGAGCGTCTTCTGTACACCTACCCCAACCTTCCCATTATATCATTGAACCCAGCGACAGAGTTCACTCTTCTTGTGGGAAGTTCCGATAAGAGTGCTACAGCATGGCTCATGCAATTTGACGGGGCGGCCAATCCGAATCCAGGCCCTGCATCCTCAGGTGCTGTGCTATGGAGCCCAAAGGATGCTAGTGGATACCGCTCGCCCGTATTTGAGATGGGGAAATTCCTGGGAAAGGCCACCAACAATTTGGCCGAGATTCAGGGACTACTCCTTGGTCTGAAAATGGCTGCTGCTCGGGGTGCTCGTGAGTTGCTCATCGAGGGCGACTCGGAACTTATCATTCGCCAGCAGACCCGTGAATATAAGGTGTCAAATAAGAATCTGAAATCATGGTGGGCTGAAATTCAGGCCGCCATGATGGATGAAATATCCTTTGACTGGATTGCGATTCGTCATGTTCGTCGAGAGTTCAATGAACGTGCTGACTCAATTACCAAGGAAGTGTTGTCGAAGAGGGAGGGATTTACACGCTGCGGCTAGGATCATGCCTTATTCCTCACGTCTAGCCTTCGACTTGGTACTTGCCTTCACCTTTGACTTCTTTTTTGTCTTTCTTGCATTGGTCTTTCTTTTCCCCTTCCCGCCCACCTGTTTCTGAACATACTCCCTCATCCTGTCACAGTGTTTCTGGATGACGATACTGACAGCAGGCTTCTCTGCACCTATTATCTTGCGACATTCAGGGCAGGGTTTCTTACCAGGTATTCTGTCAAAGCAGGGGCTGCAGAGGCTGTGGCCGCACGAGAAGGTGAGCGGCTTATAAAACAGCCCCATGCATACAGGGCATGTCATATCTTCGAGGTTGTTCTCCTTCCAGCTATTCGGCATATTATTCATTTTCTCATTTACAGCCGGCCTCTCTACAGTTACTTCAGGGACCACAAGTTTTGTCTCCAAATACGCAACAATATCGTCCAAGGCTGCAGGGTAGTCTTCACCTTGACTCGTAGCGTGAGCCTGCATTAGTCTAGCGGTATCCAAGCTTTCTTCTATGTTTTCTTTCTTCATGCCATGTTCGCAGAGTATTTTTACTATCGTAAAAAGTGCTTCGAAGATTGCGACTCCCAGCGGGGTTCTACCCAGATTATCTTCCACATTTACATCTGCACCACGCTCGCATAAGAATCGCACTATTTCTATATTTCCTGAATACACTGCAACTATGAGTCCAGTTGTTCCCATATCATCAGGCATATTAACGTCAGCCCCGTGTTCTACGAGATATTTGACCCCATTAAAATACTCCTCATTGCTATAGTCATATAAGTTATTCTTGATATATCCACGACATAACTGCATGAACTTCTCCTGGTCACTGGTTCCTTCCGGAAATCTTTTTAAAATAGACGGCTCCATACTAATATAGCATATGTTTTAGGTACATGGCTATAATGGAACCCGACCAGCGTCCACTCGCCCTCATCTCTGACGGCACATACCACTGAATCATGTCCTTCTCACGCTTATCACGCTTCATACGATTAAATGCGAGCGGGTGTTCTCTGCACCACTCGAGCTCCTTGGAGGCCCGCATCCACTCGGCAGTCGTCACCACGGCATTGAACACGTGGTACTGGAAATACGTGTTCGGGGCATAGTCGGACTCCCTGTTCTGGAACACCACTCCCGTATGATTCAGGTGCTGGAGTTCCTTGATGCGTGCCTCCTCAGCAACCTCCCTTTTTACATTCTCTCGGAGGAGCGAAAGCATTCCCTTGCCAGGGTAACGAAGGCCATCCTTGCCCTCCATCTGGCCCTTCGGGGGCTCCCACGCCTTGTCCGTCATGGCAGCTCCACGTCTACGCACGACGATGAAACGCTTGATATCAAGAGGATCTCCAGTCACGGGTCTCTCGTGAATAAAACAGACGGAGCGGAGATAAACGCGCCAACCTTCGGTGGGATGCTGCACATAGAAATACGCCTTCGTGGGATCGTAGGGCATCTTCTCGGAGCCGCGAATCAGACCTTTCTGAAAGACATCGAATACTGGTGTCATGCGTCCTTCTATTTAGATGGCTGAGCAATTTAAATAGGGGGCGTTTCAGTCTAAAGGTACTTACACCCTAAATACTAGATGCACGATCTTTCTGTGGGGTGTCTTTTTAAAAACGAAACACATTCCATCGTAGAGTGGTTAGAGCATTATATATATCACGGCGTCACACATTTTTATCTAATTAACGATAAAAGCGACGATGATTCGTGTAGTAAATTAACACCGTATGTAGAAAAGGGAATTGTAACCTTATTTCATGCTAATTGGGGTACATATCTCGGACGCCAACGAGACATGTATAATCATTTTATTTTACCAATCCTTCGCGAGTCAAAATGGTTAATGATGTTGGATATGGACGAGTATGCATGGTCACCGCATAGTATTGATCTAAAAGCTCAGTTCGATCAAATGTCTCATATAGGACAAGTACAAGTAGAACATACCTTATTTGGTTCATCGGGGCATATATCTCAGCCTACATCAATAGTAAAATCCTTTATAAAACGCTCTTCTCAATTACCAACGAAAAATCCGGGTAATCTTAAATATTTTGTAAACTGCAGTTTTACATTTACCAGCCTTAATGTTCATCATGCTACATTTGCTGACAAGGAAGATGAGTTACATAAGTTTTTAATATTAAATCATATATTTCGCATAAATCACTATAGCTGCCAATCACGCGAATTTTGGGAGAAGGTAAAATGTACGCGTGGCGATAGTGATAATTATAGAACACGTACCGCGAGGGATTTTTCTGAAACAGATCTAAATGATGTTGAAGATACAACACTTTTAGATCAAAATTCTAAGATGCCTGTTAGCTACGCTTGAAATGCAAATGATACGAATATGAAAATCCAATCGAGGTCAGGTCAACGTTGCCAATATACTCCCAGCCCGCCAGCTTGGCCATACCGACGATCGCCGACATATCTTCCATATAAAATTCATGCTTCTGATAGCGAACACGGCCATCCTTGAAGCGGAACGTCTCTCGGAACTCTGCCTTAGGATCCATGAGGGCAAAGTCACCCGTGTACTTGAATTTATCGAAATCTACCTCACTCCGTGTAATGCGGTCATCCGAATACTTTTGCAGGGAGAAAAAGAGCCACGGGGACGCCGATTCTAACATCGGGTCGAACTTGTGCTTATTTACGACCTGAATCACCATTCTACCACCTGGCCGTGTCCAGAAGTATGCATTCCGGAAGACAGCTTCCTTATTTTGCAGATAGTAGACAGTGAAATACAGCATGCAGATATGATCAAATTCGCCACCGGAACAAGCCGACGGGTTCATCGCATCTCCCTCTCTCCATTCTACGGCCTGCCGCTGCTGTTCATCGAGGGTGGTGGCCGGCATATTTTTCGTTTTTGCCCACTGGATCATCTCGTGGGATGAATCAAGACCTACACTTCTCGCAACTCCCATTTTTGCAAGAGAGCAGACGGTCACTCCAGTGCCGCAGCCTATATCGAGAACACGAAAGGTTCCCTTATCTTCGCCCTTCTTCGTCCACTCGGTAATGAGGATTCCAGCTTCGGCCTGGTTGCGGATGAAGGGCCGACAGAGCTGATCATACACGGAGCAATAGAAGGAATCGTACAGCTCTTCGTTCGTAAGCCATGTATGATTCTTATCGTCACCCTTCATGGCACCGGGTATGTCATTTTCAAATCCTTCATCGAGGACAACTGCTAGAGAATCCATCTTCTTTTCATGAATGAGTCTCATGTAACCGAGAGCCATTAATATAAGGAGTATGAGAAGGATGTGCCAGCTCTCCATTTACTTTTTATAGGATAGAATTAGATATCATGAAAATTATCTCGGCTTCCTGCACGTCTTCGCTCTCTTCTTCTTACCACATCCACTTCGATGCTCCTTCAATGCCTTGCAAAGTCCTTGAAACGTATCGCGATTTACGAGCTGCAGATCATCTTCCATGCACCGCCGCTTGAGCCACAGGGTGCGTATGATAGCTGCCCGCGACCCCGTGTCGAGGGTGCTACAGAGCCATGCAGCCCGCCATTCCTTGAAGGGCAGAGACTCACCAAGGCTATTCCAAAACATCTTGTAGTATTTCATTCGATCACCGGGACTCAGAACATTCCACTGATTCTTCATACCGTCGCTCGCATCAGCGGGCGGATTCGGGGGGCAGTTCATGGGCGTTGACTTCTTGGCAGCGAGACAGTGCGGGTGATTTTCCGCAATGCTGAAGAGAAATTCCCAGCCTTCGAACTCGGTGCGAATGCAGCCCGAGGCAATTCTCTCTTCGTACACCCTTTTTACAGATGCAAAAGGGGGGTCTTCGTCCTTTAACAGGTGCTGGTCTCGGAGCTTTGCGTTTACTTGGCAATGAATTCTGTAGAGCCACTTGGACAGGGCGGCTTGGGATACAAGAGCGGGTTCTAGGGGATCTTCTTCCATGTATTGGTGCAGGGAGGCACGGCAAAACTTGCAGGGGAGGACGAAGGGGAGGGACTGGAAGAGTGCTGCGACTGCTTTATTTGACGGCTCGTAGGTAAATGTTATGAGGTGGAGAAGTCGCCAGCCTGATGGACCCCAGTACTTGGTGTCCATTTATTATCAGGGCACAAAAAATGAAATGTGGGCCTGGCCTGCGTATCGTACCTCGGCGATAAAACATAAGAAGACAACCCAATAAATGAACATTTTCGCCCTCTCCATCAGTCCCCGCCAGTCGGCACAGTATCATGGCGACAAGCACGTAGTGAAGATGATTCTAGAGTCATGTCAAATGCTGTATTCTGCCCACTGGTTCCACGATCCTAGTGGGAAGTCTATTGAGTCTGCTCCACCACGACTCAGTGGCGATCGTGGATACAAGCCGGCACATATGAATCACCCGTGCACGAAGTGGGTCCGTGCTACCCTGGGGAACTATATGTGGACGGTGCGATTGACTCTTGCTCTCATTGACGAATACGAGTACAGGTGGCCTGGGCGTGTGCATGCGTGCAAGGAACATGCAATTTGGCTGAAGATGCCGCCGCCACTGACGGATACGAGAATTCTCGCCTTTGCGGTGGCGATGGATGACGAGTACAAGGTCGAAGGCGACCCTGTTGCATCGTATAGGAAGTATTATATTCAGAGCAAGTCTGTAAGGGGACTTGATGTGTATACAAAGAGGAAGCGTCCAGGGTTTCTTGGCATTAGGAAATCTACAGTGCCATTCGCATAGTAGGGGGTAGGGAGAATTTATAGGTTGGTGCTACAGGGGCGAACGAAGTAACGGGTGTCGGTGACGGTGAAGGCGACGGGGAGGGCGACGGTAAAGGCGAAGGGGAGGGCGACGGGGAGGGCGACGGTAAAGGCGAAGGGGAGGGCGACGGTGAAGGGGAAAAAACTACAGCCGGTACAGGGCTTGCAAAGATGGTTGAATAACTGGAAGGTGAAGGGATAGTAGGCGGGCTGGTCTGGTTGCGACAATCCCAAGAATAGGACCCCCCAGTCTTTTTTGTACACTCTCCATTTTGATGCCAAATGCCATTTATACCTTCACATTCTGCTTGTGTATAGAGACGTATTGCATCCAGTTCAGGTGAATCATAACGACCCTTGGCACATGGTGCGGGCGGGCTGGTCTGGTTGCGACAATCCCAGGAATAGGAACCTCCAGTCTTTTTTGTACACTCTCCATTTTGATGCCATATACCATCCATAGAGTTACATTCTTCTTGTGTATAGAGACGAATTGCATCCAGTTCAGCTGAATCATACCTACCATCACTGCATCCTGCAGGCGGCGGAGGTGATTCAGCAGGAATCCCCCACTTATTCATTAAGTATTGCTCTATGCTTTGCCTTTCTGCTCTAGATAATATGCTTTTGTATATGATAATTTCTGATATAATTGCTAGACTACCCCCAATTTGCGTTGATGAGTTTGTAAAAGCGTATGTGCCCGTATTACTCACACCCTGCGTGCCATTCAAATATGATATTATCGATGATGGTGATATTAATGTATCGACTAGTTGTAATTTATTTAATTTAACTTTAAATCCGGATGAATACGGTGTACTCACGCCTTGATAATTTATAAATAGGTTTGCACCATTTGTAAATAGTTGTCGAGAATTGTTATTTGAACCCTGCAATAGCACAGTTACGCTTGTGTTAGGAATTGAACAGACTATAAAGGATGTCTCTATATTTCCAGCAATACTATAGGGAGTTATATAATAATCAGTCGGTGATACACTCACTCCACTAGACCACGTTGGTGCCCCTATTGCATTGCCATTGTACCCATTGCCAGACTTATCAACCCATGTAGCTAGGGTAGATCCAGCAGAGGGAAGAGTCCCTGTTCCCAGGGGATCTTTGCCATCGAGCCAGACAGCGAGATTGGGTAAAATACGGGGTGTGAACGAACCAATAGAAATAAACCCCTCATACTTGTTTCGAGTCATGAGAGCATAGAAAATGGCTGCAAATGCCACTAGCAGCCCACAATATAAAAGGATACCCTCTATCATCTAATCACACATTGGTTTAAAAACCCCCTACGACGGTGTAGTAGAATGGAAGCACAGCTTGTCGAATATTTCAAGGATAAGCATCTCAGCATTTCTACTGTGCTAAGTGCATCAGTGGTACTCGCAGAGAAGGTAAACTCGGATACCACTTTAACTGGTTTACAGAAGACGGAGTTAGTTGTCAGTGCCCTTCGTGATTATCTCAAGGATACTCCCGAACTGGTGGCCCTGGTTGAGGGCGTTGTTCCGGAAACGTTACGTCTGGTCGTCTCATCGGCTAGAGGTGGGATGAATCTGAAGGCTCCTGTGAAGAGATGTATGTTATTTGCGGCTTCTGCACCTTGTGTACCTTCTGAGGCGAAGGTTGCGCTGACATCGGCTGCAGAAGTTTCTCAAACAAACACATCCAAGACATCGAAGACATCCCCGGGCTCGTGGAGAAACTGGTTTTCCTTCACCAAGGCAGCCGCAAAGACGGATTCTGCCCCCGAAGTCTCCGCGGTAAAAGTGGTTAGCCCGGCAGAGGAGTTAAAGCCGACGCTCGAAGTCCGTGAGGCCAATTGGAAGTCCAAGGCTTAGGCATAAAGGCCTACGATCAAATAAAAATCTAACCAATGAATATAAAAATGGCTAACGTAATGGGATCTCCTCTGAACTCAGGCCCTCTGACTGGCGGTCGCCGCAACACCAAGACGCGCAACATGAGAAAGGGCAAGAAGAACGCCAAGAAGACGGCGTCCCGCAACAAGAAGCGCAACACCAGAAACCGCACGGCCAAGAAGCGCAACACCAGAAGCCGCCGTTAAGTACTAGTGTCTAGTGTCAAATACTCATATAGTGCATATTACTATTCTTAGAATAGCAGTCCGTTTACGGAATTTAGTCATACATCCTTAATGGATGACTAAAAATCTAAAAATCATAGATCTACTCCTCACATTCCAAAGCCACCCATACTGAGCGGCACGAGGTACGGACGAACAGTCGAGTCACCATTCGGCACAGTCTTGCACTGCACGGTTGATTCAGGGCACACGGGTCTCGGGCAAGGAGCGGGAGCCGGACATACCGTGGGAGGAGCACACTTCACCTCAGGGCATCTGGCACGCGGGCAGGGCGGGCACTCACCAGCATCCTTCATGCAAGAGCTGTTATCGATGATAACCGGCTGCTGCTTCGGGATGCTGCTCTTGAGAACATACTTGCTGAGGTCGGGAACCGGCGGGCACTCCGTCTTCAGCATGTAATTGGTCAGGTCGGGGCATCTCTGAGGAGCAGGTACGCTGCTCTTTAACACATACTTCGTCAAATCGGGTGTTGAGCAGGGAGGGCATACCAGGCGGGACGCAAGGGTTGTGGGGCTGGCACTGCATCCGCAGGAACCGGCAGGCTTCTGGCAGGTGTTGCAGACAGGGACAGTGCTATCAGCAAAACCCTCGAGCGAGCGACCCCCAAAGTACTTGCCGAATCCGAGGCCGACACCAAAGACAAGGACAAAGAGGGCAAGGAGGATTTTGGGTGTAAGTTTAATGGGGATTATAGACGCCATTCGCCCTTCTACCGTGAGTTACTAAAATTAAGTGCAAAGGGCACTTAATTTTATCTAAGTGCAAAGAGCACTTAATTTTATCTAAGTGCAAAGAGCACTTAATTTTATCTAAGTGCAAAGAGCACTTTCGCTTAGCTTCGCCAGCCAGGCCAAGATACAGGCGGGCACCCTATTTGTTCAGGAAGGCCAGGGTCTGATGCTGTGGCCGCCCGCGTGCACACCATCTTCGCATGTCCTCTCCAGCTATATTCAGGGCTCACTTGGGTACTGGGTGACAGGCACCCAAAGTCTCCAGGGTCGAGACCCATTCGCCCGATAGCTGAACAAACATCGATTGTCCTCTTCTTCCAGTCAAAGGGGTCTTGGTTTGCATTTGCAGCTGCACTTGCATCTCCAGTAGGATTCGTACCATCGGCAAATCCATCGCCTATAGATCCTTCCAATGCTGCAATCTTCCCCTGGAACTCACCTCTATACAGTGACTTCGCAACCTCCTTTGTCACTTCATTCGGGCTTGTATATGACAGGCTCATATTGTAGGATAGACCATCTGTGAACTTATTAAAGAGGGTTTCTGCGAGCTGAGCACCTGAAATATCACCGGATTGATAATTATTAAAAAGGCTGCTCAGAGTCGGCATACCATTTTTGAACAGGGTACCGCCCATGCCGGCACTGTTTGCCCCGAGAGATGGTAGGAAGGCTGCGTAGTCTTGCTGTGTAATAGGGATCATATTGGGATCGAGCGTTTTGTTGTTTACCTGAGAGATCAGTGTATCAACACTATGCTTCATTTGTGCGAACACATTGATACGGGCCTGCATGACGGGGTCGGTTGTTCCGCTTGCTTGCAGGCGGGCGATTTCTACCTGAAGCTTTAGGCTCAGCGTCTGTAACTCAGCGAAGGAGATGAAGGTTGAGCTAGAGCTAGAAGGCATGAACGAAGTCGAAGAGCTAGATGACATGAACGAAGTTGAAGAGCTAGAAGAGCTAGAAGATCCCGTAAACCCCTCCACCGTATCCTCAGGGATGACTGTGTGTGCCACCTTTTGCAGGGCTCGCAGATTCTTCCCCATCCTGTTCAGGTCCTGTACCTTCAGCTGAGGAGGGTTGGAGGGGTTTGCCTGTAAGAAGAGAAGTTCCGCCTTCACTGTCTCATAATCTCCCTTGAACTCGGAGATCGGAAGCTGCACCGCAGAATCGCCAGAATTGATATAGGGCAGCTCCATCTCATAGAAACCGTCCATGGCGAACTTCAGCTCGACGATTTGCGGAATGAGGGTGCGGGGGTAGGCAGGGTCATAGGGGGGTCTCGGAACAGCAGCTAGCTCTGTAAAGGGTGCACTCGGCAAGGATGTAACTTCTGAGTTTGCGGCAGGGGAAGCGGGCAGTCTCGAAATCGTCGGACCTCTCGAAAAGCCCTCGCTTGACTTCTTCCCAGAGCCACACGTATTTAGTATAATTGTAACGATAAGTATACTAAATCCTATAAGTACTAGAGCACCTAGCCAATCCATCTAATTCTGTGTAATATAATGCCGGAACTTACTGACATTTACTAGCAACCAGAGGTACAGACTCCAGGTAGGAAGAACCCTGGTCGACGGAGGGATGTTCAACATTTGTTGGGTGCATGGTACGACCCGAGTTTCTGAGGTGGTCCTTGAACTCCTTTGTCATCTCATTCTTCAGAAACAGGTAGGTATCGAGGTCACTGTAAGGTAGGGGCGAACTAGCCGAAGGCGAGCTAGAGGAACTAGAGGAACTAGAGGAGCTAGAGGAGCTAGACGAAGGGGATCCAGAGGAGGTTGACGGGGATATGGCAGCGTTTGCTTTCGCCGTGGCAGCCGTTGAGTTCAGACCACCACTGTAATAGAGTAAGTCGGTAAGACTCATTGTAACGGTAGCACCATCGGTAGCAGTAAAATATTCTCTCGTGTAATACTGTCCAATAAAGAGTATACCAAATAATAAAAGAAGAACAATACTTAACTTCTCCATCTGTTCTGAGCACGTAGTAAAATTGAGCACACCCTGTGGCATAAGCCTGTGTCCCAATGTTATCGATACGCCATACCCAGGACAATGCGATCGAGGCCGGAATTGATGAGGCTGGAAGAGGGTGTTTCTGGGGGCCTCTCTATGCGGGTGCTGTCATCTGGCTCGACGAGTCAGAAATGACCGAAGAGCAAAAGGCTATTTCAGCAAAGATCAAGGATTCGAAGAAGTTGTCAGAAAAACGCCGGACGGTTCTCGCAGATCAGATTAAACAGCACGCCAAGGCATGGGGGCTGGGAGTTGTCTCAGCAGCCGAACTCCACGAGCTGGGAGTTACGCGGGGAAACCAACTCGCCTTCTCGCGAGCTCTGGCATCTCTTACCATTGTACCTGAACGCCTCGTTATTGACGGATGTCTATCGATCTACGATCATCCGTGGGCCATGATTCCCCAGGTCGTTGAACCGGAAGCAGATACAAAATATGTAGCTGTTGCCGCTGCATCAATCATCGCCAAAACGGGGCGGGATTCCTATGTGGTTGATACATGTAAGGGCGATCCGACGCTCGATCAGAGATATGGGCTTTCCTCCAATAAGGGATATGGGACATTGAAGCATAGGATGGGTATTCTGCGGCATGGGACTGTTGACGAGCACAGGCCGCAGTTCTTGCGGAAACTGCTTTCGAGCTAGAAGCTTCTCAATGATTTCTAAATGCCAGCGACTCCTCCTCGGATGTTAGGTCTCTCCACTTGAAGGTGCTGATGCCAGTCTCATTTCTTCCTGTGAGTATACCCGCCGTTCCATCGGCACATGTCCACACCAATTTGACAAAGAAGGAGGGATACTTAGCCAGGAGGTCCTGATAGGTTGAGTACTCAGGTAAAAACTTGCGATTGTAACTAAAGACCACTCCCTCGATGCCCCACGACTGAATCTCCGTGTTCTGAATGGAGAGAAACTCGTTCTTCATGTATGCATCGAACTCATTCTTTTTACCGACGATGGTAACGTGAATAATATAAGCCTGCATCTGGTTATTTTACGCGACCCTTTTTTATGCCTTGTGCCTTCTGCTGAAAGCAAATGCAGAAGGCAGTGGCTTAACAGCCTGTAACACTATTCTTCAGATGGATTCACAGGTTGTCTTTCTATACCCCAAGAAGGCGAAGCTCCATGGACTGCAGCAGGACGCTCTCTTGGTAGAGCGGGCTCTGAATCTGAAGCGTACACCAAGACATGCTGACCCCTTGGAGCCTCCTGTACAGTGCGATATCGCGGTCCACTTTGAGATACCTGTATATGGCTGGATGCCGTGGGCAACAAAAAACTTCTGCGTGGTGAACCCCGAGTGGTGGAACGATGCATGGGCACCCTATCTCAAGCATATGGACCTCCTCATTTTCAAGTGCCAGGAGGATGCCGACAGATTCAAGACAGAAAATGTACCCACAATAGTCCTCCCCTGGACCTCGCCCGTACACTCCTATTCCTTTGACTCCTATCCCCGTGGCACGCTTACCAGCAGTGGCTGCCTCTTCTTATGTGGTAAATCGGCCCATAAGCGTATGGGAGCGAATGTTATCGCCCCTCTCTGGAAGGAGAGCTGGCCCCCGCTCCACATCTATACAAATGAACCTCTTGATAATCAGCCAATCACCTCTAATGTAACCGTGCACATTGAGGATCTCGTAGAGGCAGATATTCATGCTCTCCAGGCCCTCTATCCCTGTCACATTGTTGTCAGTGCATCTGAGGCTCTGAGCCTCGTTGCCCACGAGGGAATGGCCGCAGGTGCCTTTCTTATTGCGAATGATTTACCGACCTACAAGACACTCGACCCTCTCTCGTCATACCTCATTCCGTCGACACTTGTCCCCAACAAGGCGGGTGTTCGCGATACCTTTGAGAAGCTACCTGATAATCTCGAGGCAGCCGTCCAGGCCTTCTTGGCCTCAGACATCGAGGCGACACGGACTCGCCAGAAGAAGTTCTTCAACGACCGTTTTGCCGCCTTTAAGAAGGCCGTGAAGGAGCTTTTTGCGGCTCAGACGATTCAAAAGTCTGTGCCCCTTCCTCCCATTATCCAGGACGCTGATCTCCCGAGTATCAGCGTGGTGACCCTGCTATACAATCGCCGTAAATTCGTCGACCTTGCCATGCACAACCTTCTTATTACAGATTACCCGAAGGACAAGATTGAGTGGGTCGTGGTTGAGGATTCCGATATAACGGATGAGCAGTCATCGGACAAGGTCATTAAGTTCGGCCGCAATGCGGCTCCCATGAGCGTATCCTATATACCTCTGGAGGCAAAGACTGATATTGGTGAGAAGCGGAATATCGGGGTGAAGAGAGCTCAGCACGATATTATTCTTATGATGGACGATGATGATCACTATCCTTCCACGAGCTTTCGCAGGAGAGTGAGCTGGCTTCTCAAGCACCCCTGGAAGCCTCAGGCGTGCGTCTGCACGACGATTGCATGCTACGATCTCATTCGTGGCGTAAGTGCCGTCAATTCACCCCCTTTTACAACAGGTCTCAAGGAGCGGGTATCGGAGGCGACGCTGGTCTTTAAGAAGAGCTGGTGGGAGCAAAAGGGGTTTCCTTCTGTCTCGATGGCGGAGGGAGAGGGATTTGTCGAGGGGCGTGAGGACGAAGTATTAGAAATTCCTCCTCAGCAATGTATCGTGGCATTTTCCCACGGAAAAAATCTTTCTTCGCGGAAAATTCCTGAAGCGGCACCGTCGTGCTTCTGGGGATTTCCGAAGGAGTTCTTGACATTTATTCACGGCCTAGCTGGCATTGGGGTGGAAGAGGCGGGTGTGAAGCTATCGGCTTAGCTGCCGCACGACAGGCAGCCCTCAGCGTCGGCCTCGGCAGCGAGGCGCTCGAGGAGTTGTTTACGTGCCTCGGCTGTCATGCCTTGAGGCGACTTCTCTTTCTCCTTCTCCTTCTCATCCTCCGAGTCATCATCGTCCTCCGAGTCCGACACAATCTCCGCAACCTTCCCACCCGATGAGATTGCCGTGAGTAGACGAGGATCCACGGTAAACTGTTGTGCTACTACCGGTGCTTTTGAGCGCAGGTAATAGCAACCCGTCTTGAGACCCGCCTTCCACGCGTAGAAGTGCATGCTCGTGAGCTTCGAATACGTGGGGTCGGCCACGAACAGATTCAAACTCTGTGACTGATCGATGAATGCTCCACGTGCCGCCGCCATGTCGATAAGCGTCCGCTGCTTGATCTCCCAGGTCGTCTTGTAGCGTGCCTGCATCTCGGCAGGGATTGACGCAATGCCCTGCACGCTGCCATTGCGAGCAACGATCTCCTGCTTGAGGAAGTCGGTCCAGAGGCCGGCCTCCCGCAGCTCTGTCATGAGGTACTTGTTCACAATCGTGAACTCGCCCGCCAGCGTGCGACGAGAATAGATATTCGTCGTAAACGGCTCGAAGCACTCGTTGTTCCCCAGGATCTGCGACGTACTTGCCGTGGGCATAGGGGCTACGAGCAGACTATTGCGAAGACCATGGGCCACGACCGCAGAACGGAGGGAAGTCCAGTCGAGGGTGCCCCGCTTCTCCGTCATAGGGGTGACGTTCCACAGGTCGGGCTGCAGCTTCCCCTGGGATGCCGGCGAACCCGCAAAGGTGCTATAGGGACCCTCCTTCTTGGCCAGCTCCATCGACTGGCTTACGGCCTCAAAGTACATGTACTCGAAGATCAGCTGGTTCAGCTCAGCAGCCTCGGGCGACTCCCAGTCGTACTTGAGCAGGGCAAAGACATCGGCCAGACCCTGGATGCCAAGGCCAACGGGGCGATGCCTCATGTTACTCCGCTCGGTCTCAGGGGTAGGGTAGAAGTTGATGTCAATGACACGATTCAGGTTGCGAGTTGCAATGCCGACCGTCTTCCGCAGAATGTCAAAGTCGAACGTGTAGCCGCTGGCCCCGTGCACGACACAGCTCGGCAGGGAAATACTCGCCAGATTGCAGACAGCAGTCTCATCCTTTGACGAATACTCGATGATCTCCGTGCAGTTCCCAGTCAAAACGCCATTGAAGATTCCTGCATGGTTCTCTGGTTCATTAAAGCAGTAGGTATCATCGATGCGACCATAATCTGCTACCGAAACGACAGTTACAAACTGTTCCGCATTCCGCTGAGGCTTCTTACCCTCGAACATAAGGCGGTGGCAGAGTAGACCAAGGTTCTTCAGGCGGTAGAGACCAGATGAACTAATGAGGATACGCCAGATAGGCTTGCAGTCAAACATCTTGCGCCCACCCTTTCCATCTGGTAGCATCGTCTGGCGAGCATCGTAAAGTTTGGTAATCTTACTCTGAATACCTAGAGTTTGCACCATTAGGCGAACACGATCCAGGAATTCGTACTCGATCGAGGCGAGCTGAAGAGACTCATTATCCCCATTTACACTGACGGTGCCATCTGCGTCAAGAAGACCAGCAAGCCACTGAAGCCTACACTTCAAACTTGCATTCATAGGAACATAGAACTTCTCGGGAATACTCTGGTCAAGAGTTGTGTTAATGCGACCAGCAGCGTCTTCAGCCCCTGACGTGCTCTTTATTGCAAGCTTATCAATGAGCTTCTTCTTTTCGCCGTATAGGCAACAGATTTTTATAGGTTTCTTACTTGCACCGATATTTACGGTTCCATCGCCGCAGAAGAAGCCGTGTGTATAGGGGTGAGGAATATCCTCCTCTGGATTCCCCTCAACTAGACCAAGATCGCACTTTGCTAGCTTCATTCCCTCTTTCAGCTCGGAAGCATCAATGCGTGTTGCATCCTTCACCGAACCCTTGTCGGTATAGCCATCGCGTACAAGGAATTTGTGATAGGGGGTGCAATGGATATCAGCACCATTGCTAAGAGATACGGTAAGAAGACGTTGTTGAGATCCAGTCTTGTGAACAGTTGTCTCACTCCACTTGTCACCATTCCAAACGTTCACCTGCATCCCCTCAAGTTCGTGAATCAGGAACTGGCCCTGGTCGGTGAGTACATATGTCTCGGGAGCAACGCATAAATTGCTGCTCTTAATCGTACCCAGATTCTGCTGGTTCGACTTGGCATTGCAGGGATCCTTGTAGAGGAGGTAGGGCGTGCCGGTCTCGATCTGGGCATCCAGGATCTGGAACCAGAGCTTCTGGGCGTTTATCTTCTTACGCCCGCGTCCCTCGGCCTCGTATTTGTGATAGAGGTCCTCGAACGCCGGGCCCCACACATCGTCGAGGCCAGGAGCCTCGTCGGGGCAGAAGACGGTCCAGTCCATGTTCGCCTCCACACGCTTCATGAAGAGATCGGGGATCCAGAGAGCATAGAAGAGATCGCGAGCACGGTCCTCCTCCATACCCGTGTTCAGCTTCAGCTTCAGGAAGTCCTCAATGTCGGCGTGCCACGGCTCGAGATAGATAGCAAAGGACCCGTTTCTCTTGCCTCCGCCATTGTGCACTAGACCGAGGTGTGACACGGTATAGTCGTGCGGCCCGTCGATCTCAAAGTCGTGCACAATCCCATCATAGAAGGTCTCATCGATCTTCTCGATGCGTGAGAGCAGATTGTTGCCGTACCGCATGAAGGTAAAGCAGCGGCTAGCGGGGGCGTCAAAGAGTTCCAGGATCTCGGGAATACGAGGGATGCGAATCACTGTCGTCGGCAGCCGAGTCGTAATGTTCTTGTACGAGGAGACGTTCCCCACCCGATTGCGAGTGTAGCCCGAGGAAAGGCCACCGAGGCGAAGGAGCATGTAGCGAATGGCCTCAATGATCGAATCGGATGTGACCTCGACGGTGATCTCCTTCTCGCCCACACAGCCATCGGTCTCAATCAACCCCTGTAACACCTTTACGATCTTCGGCTTGGGCAGATGCAGGAAGGCAGGATCCACCTGCTTCATCTTATCGTTGTACAGCTGGGCACGCGTGAACTTGAAGCCCACGTGCGTGCTTGACCAGATAAGCTTTACCGAGTTCGGCGAATCGTCGAACGCCTCCGTGATATGAATGCCCCGTGCACCGAGGTAGCTGCGTACAAAGTCGGCCGTCTCTACCTTCGTAACGGTGCTGAGGCGGACGCCCGCAGAGCTGCCCGAAATGTAGCCGTCGCCGAGGAGAATGCCGTACATACGGCAATCATCCTCCGTCAGCTGGTGGATGTCGGCCTCGTAGGTGGGAATGGGGAAGACGAGGAAGTCGCCGACCTGGAGATCACGAGCATCGTGGAAGTCCATCACCGCATATCCCTTCTCGAGACGGTTCTCGATCGTGCGAAAGTTCAACCCGATCTCCTGGCCGGTGAGAGCCATGATCTGGTGCTCGGGCGTAGTACGAACCGGAACGATGCTGCCCTTGACCTGGATCTCGAGCATAGGACCGGCGTACTGATGACGAACAGGAAGAAGCACCTTCTCGTAGGTACCCTTGCTGCTAAGCACACGATCTGTTACACCGATCTCCTCGATGGGCTTTGCCCCTCCAGTCGTATAGACTAGCGTATCAGGAGTGAAACACTGGTCAACATAGCGTGCAGTCGCATTGTAGTTTCGCAACATGGGCACAATTCCGTTGCTCGTGCCGTTCGTGCCGCGAATGATGGACCCCTTGGCACGGATCTTGTGGATGTGCAGGCCAATGCCGCCCGCATTCTGGCTAATCGTGGCACAGTCCTTCAACGTCTCGTAGATGCCGGCAATGCTGTCATCCTTCATGGACAGCAGGAAGCAGGAGGAGAGCTGCTGACGAGGCGTGCCGCTGTTAAAGAGGGTGGGCGTGGCGTGCGTGAACTTCTTCGTGCTGAGAGCGTGGTACGTCTCAAAGGCGAGGTCGAGGTTACTAGCCCACAGGGCGAGGGCAACACGCATCCACACATGCTGGGGACGCTCCTTGATGAGACGCTTCGCATCACGGAGCAGATAGGCCTTCTCGAGCGTCTTGAAGCCAAAGTAGTCAAAGAGGTAATCACGGGAATAGTCGATCTCAGCGTCAATGCGTGCTGCAAGATCAGGATTGCGACAGAGAGCCAGGATCTCCTCGCTGATGTAGGACCCCTTCGGCTGGTTGCTGAGCTCGATCATAACCTGGCTGAATGACGCAGACGTCTTCTTCTGGTGATTACTTACAACGATATTAGACGCAAGGGTGCCCCAGTCGGGGTGGTTGGTAGAAAGGGATGCCGCCAGCTGGCCGGTCAGCTCGTCGATCTCGCTCGTCTTGACACCGTCGTAGATTTGGCTCAGCACCTGCTGTGCAAGAACGTCAGGGTTGATCGTAAGACCTTTCGAGGCCTTGCGAATACGCTGAAGAACCTTATTGAAACTCACAGCCTCGTACTCACCGTCGCGCTTAATAACTCGCATACTATAGGCCATCTTGATAAGGTTTAGGACTTTTATGCCGCAGGATTAAAGTATCACTTTTTTTGTTTACGTCTACGTGTCCTTCTGCCGCCCGTAACTACAGGACGCGGCGTGAGAACAACAGGACTTAGGGGTGGAAGGGTGTTGGTGCCGTCCAAGAGCAACCCTTTTGCATTGTTCCACGTAGATGCAAGATCAGCTCGTTCCACATGAATGGTAAAAAGACATTTGGCTCCATCTTCCATTGCAGACGTGTAGACAGAGTCAATCTGATCTTTTGCATTGTCAAAGAAGTATATAGGATAGGGTATATGAACGAACGGACCATCCCCATAGTACAGTTCCAGTATTTTCTCGTACGTTTTCTTATAGTATCCTGGGTTGGATCTATATAAGATATACTTGAACAGGTTGTTACGACCAACGGCCTTGGCAAATTCTCTGACCTTTGCCATAATATCTTCCACGTTGCCATTTGCGGTTAGAATGAAACATTCAACCCGTATGTCACGAGCTAAGACATCTTGTACGAACTCTACAGCAGTCGGAATAGGTAAGCCGTAGTCAGAGCCGGCAGGATATTCGCCGTTTTCGTAGAGGTTGTTATCGGAATAGGAGAGGGTATCATCTAAGTCAAAGATGAGGATTACCTTTCCCCTTCGTACAGCGTCTAAGGAGCCTACTTGTTGGACATTTCCTGAATTCCAATCCATTTACTGTGGGTTAAGAAAAGAAAGCCATTCTGTAACAGATGCGTGGGTATATAGTACATATCTGTGTCATTCTAGTCTGTTATTATGTATTTATGCGTATATTGAACCTACCCAATGATACGGCTTTGCTGCGTGGGGGCGATTTTTGAACCTCCTGTCTTTTGAACCTCTACCAAGTTTCAAAAAATAGACCTACCCAGATTTGAACTGGGGTTGTAACATTCAAAGTGTTATGAATTGACCTGGCTATTCTATAGGTCTAGTGGTCTCTCGACCAATTGGTAAGATAGATTCACCTTTAACCCTGATCTTCAACATATAAACTCCCGCAGGCACAGTCAATCCACGCCTCACCAAAATTACAGTTATAGTGCTTATGGTGTAATATGTGGTGGTTTCCGATGAGCCACGTTGTGCGATGGTCGTGTCTCAGCATACCACGAGCGTTCAGGAAGGCTAGAATGATGAGAGTATCCAAGACGGTATACTGATAGAAGGCATAGGGGAAAAAAAGACCAACGCCCTGAAAGATATCCTCTACTATATGGGCTTTGTAGGTATCAGACCAGATAAGTGTATCTGCATCTGAGCTGTGATGCAAAGAATGGTACTCATATGCGTATGCATGTAAGAGTACGTGTGATATATAGAACCAGATGTCATACGAGAGAATCGGAGCGATTAGGTATAGCATCTACTCCTCTGGCTAGAAACTGATTTAAGCACTTTTCTTTAAACTCCAGAAGAATTAATTCTTACAGTTAAAGCTAAGCTTCATTGTAGAAACAATGACGTCATTCGAGTTAGTTAAAGCAACTGATATACATCATACATATCGCGAAACTACCCTTTCTGGTCAGTATGATATGCTGATAATATCATTGGTACATCAAGACATTGAAATGATAAAATATATAGCAAACAATCTTAAAAGATTTGTGAAGGGCTCCTTCGTTCTAATCGTTCATGCAAATGGACAATCTATAAATGAAAACGATCTACCAGCCTGGTGCTGGTTGGCCAGAGACACAATTAAAACAACACACCCTACAACCTCTCTACTTCATGCTATGACTTCTTGTATAAAAACTGCCCTGCAAACCATAGACTTTATTAACTGTATGTATATATCATCGGGACCAGTGTTTTTTAGAGATTTCGTCGTACCGACTGAACCTACAGTATGTGCTTCAAGCCACGAAGATATATTTTTTCCAGATAAAAATTTCACGTATACCATGCCTATTCCTATGGAATGTCTGGGGAAATGTGCAGAGTATTTACTAGAAAAGGGTGGTGTGAATTATGGTGGTTGGCAATACAACCATTATACCCCAAATGGAATGGACACTGATATAGACATACAAGAAATTATCAAAAAACGCCCAGAAATTAGATTTATAAAAGGGTCCCATGCGCCAGGGATGGTTTTTCCACAGGAAGTATGTAAAATGCTTCTAGAAGACGTAAATGAGTATTTTTCAAAGGGAATTATTCGCATGTACTCATTGGAAGAAATTCTACCATCAACGTATTCTTACTGGTACGCTTTACAACATGGACTACCTATAAAAAGGAATGTAGTATATTTAAATTGGCTACATCAATATATTATGACTGATATAAAGTTTATCGAAAATCTTCCTACAAAATGTCCCGAAGCCTATGCTGTAACAAAGGTTCCCTATGATTTAAAAAACCCAATACGAGAGCACTACAAGGGGGTTACTACCAGCTTATAAAAAGCCTACATATAGGCTTCCCCTGATATTCGTCTTCGACGAAACCGACAAAGCATCCATCCAAGAGCCCCCGTAAGGTCTTCTGGATCAGCACAAGGGCAGGACGATCAAAGCTACCAGCTATCTCAATGGGCAGATCGACCGCCAGCTCCGTATACCCAAGCTTGGCAGCATCCTTTAACATTCGCTCGCCCCGCTTCTCGAACCAAAAAAGCCACCCTTCTGCTATATCAAGGGGTGGAGATGTATCAGCCGCATTTGCCTTGTTTATTGTACGCAAATCTTCCGCGTTCAGCATATCCTACCTATATATCGCAGCTCTAAATCACCTTCTGCTCCTTGCCCCCTTGTCCCAGCAACAACCTATGCTTCGTCAGAATGCGGGAGCCAATGCACATCGATTCCAGCTCCTGCACCAGCAGCTTGTATGCATACGGAATCTCGATCGGGCTGAAGTTTGTCGTGTTCCCGCATCCACGACACATCCAGATGCTGTCAACCGGATTCACCACGGCAATCAGGCCACAATCCGAGCAACTGAAGCAGCGGAATGCGTCCGAGCACTCCATAAATCTCTCCTTGGTGAACTCGGAAATGCCGTGGGCAATGACGCAATCTCTCTCCATCTCACCAAACCGCAGACCACCCTCTCTGGCCCTCCCCTCGGCCGGCTGGCGTGTGAGCATTACCAGCGGACCACTCGCACGGCTATGCAGCTTATCCGCAGAGCAGTGCCGCAGACGCTGATAGAACACCGGCCCCACGAAGATATTCGTCTCCATCTGCCGCCCCGTAAACCCGTTGTATAAGATCTCATTGCCATACGGCTCCATGCCCAGGCTGTCGCGGAGCAAGGAGGCCAGGCCATCCACTGTAACATTGTTAAAGGGTGTGCCGTCGCCCAGAGCTCCCACCTCGCAGGCCGCCTTGCCGAGGAGAGTCTCCATCATCTGTGCAATCGTCATGCGGCTAGGAATACAGTGCGGGTTGATGATGATATCGGGAATGATACCTGACGCCGTCTGTGGCATGTCCTTCGCCTCGAGAATCATCCCACATGTGCCCTTCTGTCCATGGCGAGAGCTGAACTTGTCGCCGATCTCGGGTACACGGTCCTGCCGCACACGGACCTTGGCGAAGGAATAGCCCTCGCCGTTCCTATTACGGAAGATACGGTCTACCCAGCCAATCTCGTTGTTTCGCATAGTGCGTGAGACGTCACGGAACTGCTTGCTGCCGGCGGGAAGGACCATGCCTGTGGGTACACGAAGCGGCACGACCTTTCCAATCAGAATGTCGTCATTGTCGACGTACTCATTCTCAGGCACGAAGCCGTCCGCACCGAGCTTATCGTATCTGGCATTCTTCATCTGGCGGGTGAGCAGCGGGTCAGGGCGGAAGAAACGCTCCTCCTCACCAGAGGACTGGTTCTTCTTTTCCTCGTCCTTGTACGTGCGGTAGAAGATGCTGCGGAACCCTCCTCGCTGCAGGAACGACTCGTTGATCATGATCGAATCCTCCTGATTGTAGCCGCTATATGTCATGATGGCAACCGTGATGTTCTGGCCACACGGCATCTTCTGTGTTCCGTAGAACTTGCTCATGAACGGAGACACGAGCGGCATCTGCGGGTAACAGAGCATGTGTGCCATCGCATCAAACCTCTCGCGGAAGTTGAGGGAGTACATACCCATGGCCTGCTTGCCCATGGCACAATTATGCACTGCGAATCCGTCGCCTGCTACGAAGCTGTGATTTTCAGACTCTACCGTGAGATCGGCAATACGCACCTTTGCATGCGGAGTAACTGACTCGATTGGAACAAATAGGGTCTTTCCCCTGCGAGATGTCTTCTTCAGCCACTCGTCAATTGTGCGATTCTTCAGTTTGGGACAAGAGATCACCCGCCCCGCTGTCATGCTGCGAATGACACCACGAACCTTCTCAAGAGGCATAGAATGTGTGTCTGAAATCTCCTGGAGTGACTTGCCCGCTGCATACTCCCCACGTATCTTACTTATGAGACTCTCATTCCTCTTAGCAAAGACCGCCTTCATCTTCAGGTACTCAACAACCTCAGCACTTGCCATTAGCTTCTGTGAATCATACCTATATCCAATGGTGTCAAAGGTGTGGACAAGGTTATTCTGTCCATCTGCGAACTTGTAACCGAGTATTACGTTCTCACCGTCGTTCTGCTGCTTTGTCATAGAGGTGTCGACCATGAACTCGCGGAAGAGCACAATCATCTGTTCCATGAAGCTGGTAAGCGACTCCTGCAAATCTGACCGGATCTGTTGCGTAGTACTAGCACAGATATAGTTATAGCCACGCGTCATCTTGTTCCAGCGGATACGGCAGCCATCGCCGCCCTGAAAGCCCGCAAGGAACTCCCGCTTAACAAGAGGCGAACCACCCATGATCCACGAAGGAACAGGGAGACGGGTTGTCTCTGTATATTTTCCGAGTGTAGGCTTCAAGCATACAACCAGTGAGGGGAAGGCACCATTATGGCATATCTTGAAGGTCGTGTGCGTAGCCCCATTGAAGTCACGAACTGACTTACTGATTGACACCATACCAAACCCACACTCTTTTACATCGTTCTCGAATGCCTCTGCATCTTCTGCCAATCCAAAGTTGGCCTGCAGCTGAGGAGTATGCCCCCCGTGCTTTTTATTATATACATTTATGGCACCGTCGGTCAGCACGAAGCCAAAGATGCGTGCCAAGATAGGAACACGTGCATCCGTAGAATATAGAGGTAAATTCATCTGGCCTATGTGACTCTCAATAAGCTTGGAAGATAGGTTATGGCCTTTGAGGATATCTCGAACCATGGCCTCGTCAAGGATGATGGTCTTTTCTACTGCCGCCGATACAGATGCCGGGTGAATCTGAATTCCTATGCGGGTGGTTGGCTCCAGCTCAGAGACTTCCTTCCAGCCATCATCGGTCATAAACTGGTGATCCTCTGTTGCAATGATCTTGCGACCAGACTCGGTGAGCAGCTCAAAGATTGCCTTGTCGGTCTCGCGTACGTAGTGGTGAATGACACGACTCGGGGAAGGTAGCTGAGTCACGGGATCAAATGTAGTGACAATGTCGCCAACCTTCGCATCGCGGATCGGGATGCGTTGCCCATTCCATAGAAGTAGTGGTTCCATCTCTTCTACACACTGGTAAGCATTTCTCGGCGACTGATTGTGATCAGGGAAGGGGATGTTGCTTCCCAGGGAGCCGAGGATGCACGAGGGGTGGATCTCGGCGTGCGTCTTCGTCGGGTCTGTCATCACCTCACGGGAGTACATGGCAATGTGGCAGCCCTCCGTCTCGCCAGGGTCGATGTACTCGATGAGCGTGTGCCCGCCCTCAGGCGTCTTCCAGAGCAGCAGCTCCTCCCATGTCTTCATCTGCAGGATAAATGCCGACCCGCCGCTCGAATAGATCTCACGCAGGGCCGGTGCATAGTACACAGGACGCAGCATACGCCCCGCCTCCGTCGTAATCCACAGCTCGCGAAGGGCGATCTTCCAGATAATGCCGGTCTGGGGGTGGATCTCGCACCGCCGCTTTGCCTTGCGCAGCTCCTCGACCACCTCCTCCACATCGGCACTGGCGAGAATGCCGATCCACGCCCCGTTCAGGAAGACACGGAGCCCCAGGTGCTTGTCTGTGTGCGTCGTGGCACGCAGAGGCCGCAGCTTGCCTGTCGTGTTGATGAAGTCGAGCACGGTCCTCGGGTTGCTGAAGATGCTGACGATCGCAATCGTGCTCATATTCTTTACAACACCAACGGAATGACCCTCTGGCGTCTCACACGGACAGATATAGCCCCACTGCGTGTTGTGCAGCTTGCGAGGAGCAATGAGCTTGCCCATCTTCTCAATGGGAGTGCTGACACGACGCAGATGCGAGATGCCGGCAATGTAGTTGAGCCGATTGAGAACCTGACTCACTCCGTTCTTCGACGGACCGCCGGCCTTTGCGGACCCGAAGTTGCCGGTCGCCAGACACGTCTTCAGACCGACCTCCAGATTCGTGGACTTGATGACCTTGTGGATGTTGCTGATGTTCAAGATATCCTCAAAGTTGCCGGTCGCCTTCCAGCTGCCTCCGTGAATCTCCTTTGACAGATACGTCTTGATGTCCTTGATCATCATAGTGGCAAAGTGGGTACGGAAGAGGTTGGCGAGCAGGAAGCCGGGCAGATCGACACGCTTGTTCGGGTATGCATCGCGGTCGTCGCTAGGAATGCGGTTCGTGGAAACCCAGAGAACCTTGCGAGTCATGTGGGCTAGGTAGCACGCCTTCTCGTACATCATATTGTCGGCGCCGATGTGCGGGAAGAGTTCCTCTGCCAGGATGTCCTGGATGGCGATCTGAGGGCGATTACCACGGGAGGCCCAGACCTTGATATAGGTCGACAGGGCCTCGAAGGCCTGCTCCTGGCTATGGACATGCGAAGACTCTGCGATCGACTCCTGGAGGATCGTGTCAAAGGTGGAGTCGCCACCGGGTCCGAGGATCAGCTCAATGCACTCCTTGTCGCTCGTAATGCCGAGGGCCTTGAAGAGAATGAACAGGGGAATGGGGGCCTTCATGCGGGGGATCGTGGCACGAAGAAGGTGGATCTGCGTGTTCTTGGGGTGGTACATAATGCGGACCGAGTTCGACTTGGGCACCTGGTCGTTATCAGGGCCGATGCTCTTGACCTCGACGACCTCGAGCTCCTTCGTCGAGTTACGGTTGTTGCGGAAGACAAAGGGGCGGTTCTCGGACATCCGCTCCTGGCTGATGCAGGTACGCTCGCCGCCCTGGATGATGAAGTAGCCGCCCATGTCCTCGCCGCACTCGCCGATGCGGGAGGGGTTGATGTGCTTCTGATCGGCGAGGAGACAGTACTCACTGCCGACCATGACCGGAATCTTGCCGAAGTGGACATTGGGGAACGTCCGCTTCTTGATGTTCTGACGACCGCCCTGTGTGTTGTCGATCTCAATGTAGGTAACATTCACGTCGACGAAGAGGGGGGCAGCGTAGGTGAGGTTCCGCAGCCGGGCATCGTTGGGCATCATGGGGAGGACGGCACCGTTGTTCTCGAAGATAGTAGGCTTCTTGAACTGGGGATTGCTGAACTCGAGGTGGACCTCGTACTCCCGATTGACGGGGCCGAGGTGCTGGGCGGTAGACTCCTCCTTGTGGCCCATGAGTGCATTAGCGGCGGACGTACTCATACCGGTCGCCGATGCGAGGGCGGAGCGAGGACCGCTAAGAGGGATCTCGGGGCTCCCGCGAATAATGACAGGGTTCACCATGGTAATAATTTCAGGAATATCCACATTCATGAAATGATTCACGCTTTCGAGTTGATGACTAATGATCTGTTTGCCGTCGGCCTGTTTGAAATACAGGTCGAGGGTATGGTGCCATACCTTCGTGTCGCCAGGCGTGTTCGTATTGGTATTCATGTTGGACAATTTGTTGTATCGGCCGAATCGATCAATTTTATTTTCGCCAACGGGGAGGCTCTAAGCCTTTGCTTAGATCTCCACGAACCCCAATACCAAGGCTTAGTAAAGGCCGCTTCAAATATGCAGGCCTGTAGCCAAGAGGGTGGGGGAGCTTTGTTAAAAAGGGGAGTGGGTTAAGAGGGATATTTGTATATTGGGCGTTTACGGCCCACCTCGGATTTATATTTTGACCAACCATTCTACCCATCTATATTTTATTCGTCTATACTAGTATGCCTGATACTACGAGAGTTCTTCGAATTACAGGGGAGGCGATGAAGGGTATGGGTCTAGCCGCAAAGAGAAACACCCGCAAGCAGCGGGGCGGATATGATACTGTCCCTGGGTCGGTCATCCCCACCCCTAGCCAAACCCCTTTTGCACAATTAATGAAGGGGGGCTCTCCTTCTCCTTCTTCCGTTTCTTCTTCTGTTTCTCCTTCTTCTGCCTCAAGCTCCGCGACATCTAGCTCCGCGACACCTAGCTCCGCGACATCTAGCTCCGCGTCGCCCATTTCAGGTGGTGCCCGCAAGCTGCACCTTGCTCCTAAGAAGGAGGTACTGAAGCTAGTAAAGAAGACCCATGTAAAGCCTGCAGAAAAGGTAATTGAAAAGGCAATTGATAAGTCGACAGACAAGTCAGTAGACAAAAGAGTCAAGACCCGCAAGGTCATTCGCATTCAGATGGGGCATCTCCGCAAGAGCATGAAGCGTGCTAGCGACATCACCAAGAGTAGCAAGGAGAAGAGCATCGAAGAGATTGAAGATCTCCTGGTCCGCGAAAAGATACTACGGAAGCGGAGTGCTGATCGCCCGATGAGCGACGGAAGACAGCAGACTCTTCGTGGAATGTACAGAGATTATGTACAACTCCGGTCAAATCTTATGTAACCGTCTAGGATGTTGGTAAACTTAAACTCTACTAAACCTAAACCCCACCAGCAAGATACTCTTAGGATGGTATCCATGATATCCTTGTACCAAACATTTTACAAGGAATACAGTGCCAAATACGGACCCAAAACATGCATTCTTCTCATGGTCGGCAAATTCTACGAACTATATGATTTCGTAGATGCCAACGGAGAAACAACGACATCCATACGCTCAGCCGTCGAGCGTATGAATATCGCCTTGAAGGAAGAAAGCAATAAGGGTCCTAGCGGCGAAACCCTTCTCAAAGCCGGCATTCCTGAACAAACCCTCCACAAATTTTCCCAGGTTCTGAGCCAAGAGGGATGGACCATCGTAGTGGTTGACCAGGTTAAGGATGCCAGCGAGAATGTGATCGATCGCAAAGTGAGCCGCATTATCAGTCCAGGAACCCACACAGAGATAGGTGGCCGAGGTCGCACAACGGTGGCTGGCATGTATTGTGACTGGAGCTGCAGTCAAGGCAGGGAAGGCAGCCAAGGCACTTACGGAATGTCAGTCTTCGATCTTTCAACTGGTGATATCTTTTCTCTCGAAACAAAATCCATCGGCGAGATTGTGCATATGGTCCAAGTATATAATGTAAAAGAGATTGTATACAAGGGGCCCGACGACCCATCGGTCCGTGCTCTTCCTGCCACCGTCCACCTATCGAAGCCCCTGGAACAAGCTTTCTCCTCTCCGCTGTTCCGCGAAGAATTCTTCCAGTCCATGTTCCGAAAATCTCTTCTCCCCATTTGCCAGGCCCTTTCTCTTCCATTTCCGAGGCGACCGGTCCTCGAAAAAGGCCTCTGCACACTTTTACAGTTTGTGCGGGAACACTTCCCTGCAAGCGTAGCGACTGCTTCTGCTCAAGGCGAGGCCCAAGGCCAAGTACAAATCCTCCGCCACCTTTTACATACTCCTAGCAACTATCTCCAGGTGAACAACAACGTCCTCGAACAAGTCAATTATATAAATAAGGATGGCCAATCCGTCTTGACTCTTCTCGAAAAGACACGCTCAGCAATCGGCTCGCGGGCCCTTCGTGAGCGAATGCTTCGCCCTATTACTGATGATACTGAGCTCGAACGGCGTTGGAGTGATATTGAATGGGCTACGCGTATGCGAACAGACCCTGCAACCGATACGAAGATAACAATCGACAGGGATTTGAAGGGGCTGTATGATCTGCCGCGTATCCATACTCGCATTTCTGCTGGAACTCCTGCGGCAGCCGACATCTTACAAGTGTTCCAGAGTTATACGCACGTAGAATGCTTACTTGATACCTTGGAGGAGACACCACTCGCATGTCCTCCAGAACTTGCCGCGAAGATAAGAGATTACCGCCAACTGTTCACGAATACCTTCGATGAGCGGAAGGCAATGGCGAGGGATGCAGGAGAGAGTATCGGCTTTCTTACAAAGGAGGCGGGCCCTGAGACATCCTTGCTAGAGAGAAAGGAGCTCGAGATAACTTCTTCTTGGCTGGCAACGTGGAATACCTTTTGCAAGGGAGTCTGTGTTTCAGCGGAGGAATGTGCATTCCAGAAGAAGGGAGACGGTGATATTCAGTTCGAGTGTCCCAGATCTATTGCAAAAATGGTTGTGCCGTCCGCTTCTTCCACTGTATGCCCAATAAAGGGTCTGTCGTGCGAATTGAAGAAGTCGGGTCCTCTGGTCGTGTCATGCCCCCAACTCTCTTCCTGTATTGCGAAACTTCATGATGTACACCGGTCGATTGAGGTATCGTTACGCAAGGAGTTGTATACCGCGTGCGACCTCCTCTGGTCTTCCTTGGAGACGATCCAGCAGGACTGGATGGAGTGGTTGGGCTACGTTGATTGCACTGTCACACTTGCTGCAGTAGCTATTGAGCATACGTGGGTGCGGCCCACTATATCGACTCGCTTAGATATCAAGGGGTTGCGGCATCCACTTATCGAAACAGCCAAGACTCGCATTGCTTATGTGAAACATGATGTTGCTCTTTCATCTGCTGGAACAAAAGGCTGGCTGCTCTATGGAGTGAATGCGAGTGGAAAGTCGAGTCTGATGAAGGCTGTGGGCATCGCTGTTCTCCTAGCCCAAGCTGGCTCCTTTGTGCCGGCCGACAGCATGAGCCTTCAGCCATATCGCTCCGTGTACAGCCGCATCTGGAGCCACGACAACCTGTGGGCAGGACTCTCTTCCTTTGCCGTCGAAGTTGGCGAATTGCGTGATATCCTCGAGGGGGCGAGTGATCGTAGCCTTGTCCTCGGTGATGAGGTGTGCAGCGGAACAGAATCGGTATCCGCGACATCTCTTGTTGCAACGACTCTCGAACATCTCGATGCAAAGGGTAGCCACTTTATCTTTGCTACACATTTGCATGACCTGTTAAAGGTGGATGGGTTCCTGCCTCGGCCTGGCATATCTGTCTTTCATCTGCGGGTCATTCGTACTCTCGAAGGAAAACTCATCTATGATCGTACTTTGCAGTCTGGTAGTGGATCGTCGACGTATGGTCTGGAGGTCGCACGGGCGATGGGTCTGCCCTATGCATTCATGGAGAGGGCGTGTGAGATACGGAAGATGATAGGGGGGGAGGGGCTGCAGATGCAGCAAAGTGCGTGGAACTCCGATATATTTAAGAAGTCATGCGAACTATGTCATACGACTATCGCGAAAAATCTGGATGTGCACCATATTGAACACCGGGTGAATGGTGGTGACAATAGCCCGCGGAACCTGATTGTTGTATGCAATTCGTGTCATCATAAACATCATGCGGGAGAGTTGGAAATACCCCCCCTACAACAAACATCGGAGGGGCCTGAGAGAATATCGTTGGCGTCGAAGGGGAGTGAAAGACAAAGCCAAGGCAGTCGAACTGTTGAAGAAATGGAAGCCATTCAATCAGCACTTCATGTGTACAAGGGTCGTCCTCCGGAGCGAATCTCGGCGGCCTTGCAACTCGACGGTGTAAGTATTACGATCGCTGAGTTGAAGAGGTTTATAAGGAAGACGTAGCTCTTTCTCTCTTTCTCTCTTTCTCTCTTTCTCGACTTCGGTGAGAACTTAGGCAGTTGGGATCGGAGTTCCAGCAGGGAGAGCAATGTAGGTCATGGGACCGGCGGGGCCCTGGGGACCTGCAGCACCATCCGCTCCCGCAGCACCGGCAGGGCCCTGGGGACCAGCGGCACCAGCAGGGCCCTCACGACCATCGCGACCGGCGGGGCCCTCACGGCCATCACGACCGGCGGGGCCCTCAGGGCCAGGCGGGCCAGCAACAACAGAAGCGGGACCAGAGGAAGAAGAGAGTGCAGCGATCGTGGCCGCCTGCTCCTCCGTCACTTTCTTCAGAGCATCAATGTCACGTCTCAGGCCCTCAATCATGTTACGCAGCGGATTGCCACCCTGGTAGTTTAAACCGCTCATGGAAAGTACAGATGTCATTCTGCTCAAGAAAGTATTGTTAAACCGGAATTTATCCGCATCATCCGGAAGCAATAAGCGAAGCGAAAGGCGAAGCGAAAGGCGAAGCGAAAGGCGAAGCGAAAGGGCGTAAGTAAAAAATGATTTCGCACTGTCACCCAGAAGGAAGGTCCTACTATGATCATTCCAATCCGTTGTATGAGCTGCGGGACCGTCATTGCCGATAAGTGGAGATATTACAAGGAGGAGCTGAAGAAGCGGAAGGGTGTTTCTTTGCGAGACGAGTCAGAGGACAGATTCTACATGGATGGCACGAGTATCCCTAATACACTCGAGCTCGAGATCATGAAAGTGCTTCGTCTAAAGAAGCCATGCTGCAGACGCCACTTTCTAACACACGTTGATCTCATGGAAAAGATATAAATCATAAACAGATGGAGTTATTCTTGCCAGGACTTCTTGTACTATTAATTTCCGCAATCTTTGTCTTCATGATTCTTCCTCGCATGGGGCCTGTTGTCCTATCGATCGTGTCCATCATTACAGTGATAGCCGTTATTCTCCACCATAACTCTCTCTTTGCATCCGAGTATAGACTGAGTACGTGGCAGAATGCATTTTCTGCCTACACACCCTTTTTACTGGTAGGAATTGCTATCATGATGATTGTTGGTGTGGCGATGTCCCTTTTTTCGGGGGCTTCCAACATTCCGTCGCCTATTCAAAGTCTACAATCCGGCATAACGGCATCGATGCAATCCCTGCCTTCGGCCTCATCAGCAACAAACACGATAACGTCGGCAATAAATTCGACTTTAAAAAATAGCAAATCTCTGATACCTGCACTTGGTTATAGAGCATCGAATGTCTAAGAGTATCGAATAGCTAAACTGTTGCCATCTATTAGAATGCCTCGTATAACGAGAAAGAAAACCGTTCGTATCGGCAAGGTTGTATCATCGATACGAAAGGACATTGAATCCTTTCACAAATATTTACTCGCACCCCGCTCGGATGCACAGGTGAAGAAGAGATTCAAGGATATTTTTGGCGGATCTCTCTCCGAAAAGAGAATTAAGGATCTGCTGGCCATCTCCCCGCAGAGAGGTGGCATGGGTCCTATTGACCATATGATGGCTCCTCCTGATGTTCCTCTCTCTGCTGTTCCGTATGTGCAGAGAGGCTTTGGTTTTGCGAACATTGACAGTCTGACAGAGGGAAGCCCGAAGGAGTATCTGGGCTCAACACCGCAGATGGGGGGTAAGCGTGGAACTAGCAGCAATAAGCGTGGATCTCTCAGCAATAAGCGTATGACCAGATCCAAGAAGCAGCGTGGAGGTAGCCTTGCTGATTTCGCCGCTGCGGTTGGTGCCCAGCCCTTTCTGATGTCTGCCCCGCCGACGATGCTTCAGGCGGCGGCCCGTATTTCTACGGGACAGGTTGGCCTTCCTGCCCCTCAGCCTGAAATCAACAACCTCTCCATCATCCGCGAAGCACCGATTAATACGAGTAAGATGTTGCCTTGGTAAAGCGAAGCATATGGCTTTAGCCGACTACGCTTTAGCGTAAGCGAAGCATATGGCTTTAGCCAACTACGCTTTAGCGTAAGCTAAGCATACGCTTTCACATAACTCTAATATATGAGTATAGTCTAAGACCAGTTCCTATTTAAATAGGCACTTGCCTTTGGACTGAGGTCGACAACGACCAAAGAAACCACACGAGAAGATAGAGTTGCAGTATGTCATTTCCAAAGAAGCTACTCGACACGTATTTCAGTACATTTGATTACCCATTTGTACGCCACCACATTGATTCCTACGATCAGTTCCTATCACAGGATCTCCCGGCAATCATACAGTCGCATAACCCCTTTCTCCTGCTCAAGCAGCTCCTGCATCAGAAAGAGGGCATCTACAAGTATCGTGTCGAGATCTACATAGGTGGCCTACAGGGAACCGACATCGAAATAGGAACCCCGACACTGACCCTGCAAAAGACCCAGGAAATCCGAGTCCTCTTTCCCAACGAGGCCCGTCTTCGTAACCTCACTTACGCATCGACTGTCTACGCCAAGGTCCTTGTCCGTGTCACCATCGCCGCCGATTCCCCCACAGGCCAGCCCACCGTCCTCGATCACGAATACGCAAAGATGCCCATCTTCCAAATACCCATTTTACTTCACTCCAGATACTGCATCCTGCACGGCAAGCCGGCCCCCTTCCTCCAAGAGGCCGGCGAGTGTATCCGTGACCAGGGCGGCTATTTCGTCGTAGAAGGCTCCGAGAAGGTCCTCGTTACCCGTCAGGAACAGGCCTTCAATACCCTCTACGTGACCCCTAAGAAAAACGACCCCAAGGTATCAACCTCGGCCAATATCACCTGCTTATCCCCTGTTACACGTCAAGTGAAGGTCGTACTCTTTAACTGGATGCGGTCAACGAATACCCTCCAAGTCAGTATCCCCTTTGTCCGTCTCCCCGTTCCTATCTTCGTCCTGTTTCGTGCTATGGGCGTCCAATCCGACAAGGATATTCTGCGTCTCATTTTCCCCGACCTCGAGTCAGGCGAGGCACAGCTGATGATCCCCTACCTGCTCCCCAGTATTGCCGAGGCCGTGCCCTTCCTCGACACGTTTTCCGCCGTCGAGTTCATCCGTGTGATGACCAAGGGCTTCAGCAAGTATCACGTATATGACATCCTCTTTAACAAACTCTTCGTGCACATTACGGATACTCACGGCGGCAGCCGTGTCCATTTCTTAGCCGATTGCGTACGTCGTATTCTTCGCGTCCAGCTCGGTCTTGAAACGAAGACCGACAGAGACGACACGCGGAACCAGAGATGCCTGACCTCGGGTCTCCTCGTTCGCATGCTGTTCAACGGAGTCTACCCTGCCTGGAAAAAGGCCGTGCGTCTCTCCATTGACCGAGCCCACTTCAATAACAAGGCGACGTACTCGGATCAGAATTTCATGAAGCTTTTCCGTGAAGGGAATGTCGAGGAACTCTTCAATCTGAAAATGCTCACGGAGGGAATCATGCGTGGATTCAAGGGCAAGTGGGTTACAGGAGGAGCGGGCGGTGGCGGGGCTCTCGGCCACAGCGACGAAAAGACGGGGGTTCTCCAGGCCCTCTCCCGCATCTCCTACCTCGATTTCATGAGCCACTGCCGTCGTGTATCTCTCAATTTCGACACGGGCATGAAGCTAACGGGGCCACGTCAGCTGCACCCGAGCCAGTACGGCTTTTTTTGCACAAATGAGACGCCTGGTGGATCATCCATCGGTATCGCCAAAAATCTGTCGATGATGACTCTCATCAGTATTGCGGCAGATCCTGCTCCTCTCGCTGCGATGCTGGTGAAGCGTGGCTGGGTTCTTCCGTGCTCGGAAATGAACTATGATATGCTGGAAGTCTGCATCCCCGTATATATTAACGACGGCATTCTCGGCTACACGCTGAAACCGTTCGAGGTCACCCAGGTTCTCAAGTACATGAAGTGGACGGGGTGCTTGCCTGCTATGGCGAGTGTAGGATTCAGCATTAAGAACCGTAGAGTCTTTATCTACGTCGACGAAGGAAGACCCTGCCGCCCTCTCGTTCACTTGGATGAGCAGAAGCACCCCAAGGAGGCCTTAGACGCCGCGACAAACTGGCGTGACCTGATTATAGGTACGTATCCTGCAACAAAGGGTCACGGCATCAGTACTGCCACCATCGTCGACCCTTTTGCAGAGATTCCTGGCCCCCTCAGTCTAGAGAAATACGCCGCCCTTCTGAAGCCCATGTGTGGTCTCATCGAGTACGTGGATCCGTACGAGCAGAACGAAATTCTTCTTGTCAGCTTCCCTGAGGAAATTACCAAAGACACGAGCCACGTCGAACTCCATCCGAGTACCATCATCTCGGTGGTCAATGGAATGATCCCTTTTGCAAATTACAATCAGTCTCCCAGAAACCAGCTGTCGTGCTCGCAGTCGAAGCAGGGACTGAGTCTCTATGCCACCAATTTCCAGAACCGCTATGACAACTCTGCAAATATCTTGTGCTATGGCGAGGCACCTCTTGTGCGGACGTATATGTATGACAAACTGGGCGGCGGCGGCATGCCGTACGGACACAATCTCATCATGGCGATCATGTCCTTCCAGGGGTATAATCAGGACGACGGCATTATCTTTAACGAGGATGCTTTTCAGAGAGGTCAGTTCCGTAGCATAAATTACAGGAGTTATACGACGTACGAGGAGGTCGATAAGCTGGCCCAGACGACCAGCACAATTGCACACCCTAGCAAGGTTCCTACGTGGACGAATCTGCGACCGGGCCTCGATTACACGAAGCTCGATGATCGTGGCATTATTGCGGAGGGTGCGGTAGTTGACGAGAACACGGTGCTCGTTGGAAAGTACATCCAGGATAAGAAGGGAAATATTCAGGATTCCTCGCTCACGTGCCAGGTCTGGACATCGGGGATTGTCGAGTCGGTCATTATCACGGTAAACCCGCAAGGATTTAGTATGGTGAAGGTTCGTATTACACAGGATAGAATTCCCGAGTTTGGCGACAAGTTCAGTACACGCCACGGCCAGAAGGGGACGATTGGCATGATTTACAGGGCACAGGATATGCCGCGTACAGCGGACGGGATGGTGCCTGACATGATTGTGAACCCGCACTGTATTCCCAGTCGTATGACGATCGCCCAGCTTATGGAGATGCTCTTTGGCTGGGTTTGCTATAAGTCGTCGACCATTGGCGATGCGACGACCTTTACGAGCGATGCGACGTCGCACGAATATATGGGGAAGATTCTCGAGGAGCAATATGGAATGGAGCGGGGTGGAAATATGATTCTGTATGACGGTGCTTCAGGGAAGCAGATCGAGACGAATATCTTCCTGGGGCCGGTGTTTACCATGCGTCTCAAGCACATGGTGGAGGACAAGTGGAATGCTCGTGCGGAGGGACGCAGAGAGCAGAAGACACGTCAGCCGACGGGAGGTCGTGGTGCTCAGGGTGGTTTACGTATTGGTGAGATGGAACGCGATGCTCTGATCAGTCACGGAGTATCGGGCTTTCTGAAGGAATCGCTGATGGAGCGGTCTGATAAGGCACAGATCCGCATTTGCAATGGGTGTGGAACGGTGCCTATTTTTAATGCGAAGCAGTCTCTCTTCGTGTGCCCGCTTTGTGACGGGCCGCCGGCATTTATTGGCACGGGTGCCAATACTCTTGAGATCCTGCCGACTTTGGAGCGATCTCTAGCCACGACAAGTATCGTGGAGATGCCGTATGCGACCAAGTTGCTGGGAGATGAATTGCAAACCTATTTGAATATGGGAATGCGGTTTCTGACGGCAAAGGGTGTCACGCACTTGGAAACTGACGTATTTACTCTTCCGGAAGGAGGGTCGATTCAGGAGGCTCTTGATAAGCCGCTGCCGCAGGCCCCGACCGTTGATACGAGAGTACCTAAGTATGAGGCGGCTCCTGAGAAGATTGCTGATGCGGAAGAGGACTTGTTCGCTCTGGGTCGTATTTCGGAGGAGACGGTGGTTGATGCGGCGGATCAGGCACAACTAGAAGCAGAGGCCGATGAGCTTGCGGCAATGGCAGCGGAAGATGCAGCAGCGGCTGAGGATGCCGCTGCTGCTGCAGCAAAGCAACCCAACGGTGGTGCTACAGCGAATATGGCCGGTCCTGCTATCTCTCTTGGACCTGAAACCTACAACTATGGAGACCCTCGGGCATATCAGCAAATGCAAATGCAGCCCCAGCAAATGCAAATGCAGCCCCAGCAAATGCCTATGCAAATGCCTATGCAAATGCAAATGCCTTCCCAGCCTATGCAAATGCAAATGCAGCCCCAGCAAATGCAAAGCATCCAAAGCATCCAAGGAGTCCCCCAGGTGATGCAGAGCGGCGGATACCAGGAAATCCAGCCCGCCCCCTTCACCAACGCCTTTAACACCATTACGATCGACACCCGTCCGATCCAGGGCGGCAGTGCAGAACGCCACACGAGACGCAAAGAATACAGTCAGCGAGCACGCGAGGCCCCTCCTCCATCTGCATCCGCTAAAATCACGGTTCGCAAAGTAGGATAATAATAAAAATATACTATAGATGTACTGGTATATTTATATACTCAGTATACTTGTGATAGGAGTTGTGCTATACAAGACTCTACAACTAAAAGAGGGGTTTGCACCTGGTTATGCCCCCTATGTTACAAATACGCTGAATCCTATTGCCGTGATCCTCGGCTCGAATGTGCCAGCTACCATTGCAAATCCCGTCGTATCGCCAGGAGTTAACCTGCCGCCGACGATGGCTATGTATTCTGCCGCATTTGACTCAGGAAACGTATTTCCAGATCCTCTTCCCAGAGTAAATGCCGCCGAGAGTCTTATATCAGATATAGCTTTCTGCAAAAAGACAGTTATAGATAATAAAAGCGATCCTGGAAAATCCTTTTCCGACCCTACCTTCGCATCATCTTGCGGTATTTGTATGACACAAGGAACCCTGCTTCTTGATCAGAATGTATATAACAAGATGACAAATCCCGGTGGATTTGGCGTGGTCGCATATCAGGCCGATAAGGATTTTGCTAAGCAGCAGGGCATTCAGGCATATCCCTCCGCCCAAGCAGCATACTGTGACGCCCTTGATGTAGATAGCAGTGCAAATCCGAATGTATCAGGGCTCGTTACAAGTGCGGCGCAGTATGCTGCCACAAAGGAATACCTCACTAAGTCAAAATATAATAGTTACAGTGATCTGGCTAATTCGAGCGGGCAAATAAGTCAGAAGGTCAGTTGCGGATCATTTGAAACGATTGATAAAATGCAATTTACATATGGTCATTTGAATGATTCTACCTCTGAAAAGGGCTACCCTCTCGTAAGAAACACGATCTCATCTCCCGATCCCATTTTTGCTGGATGCCTTGGCCAAAACTCATGCACGTTTGCACCTAGTCTTCCTGTTGGACAGCGTCAGTGGACCTTGGATGCAACCTGCAAAGATACTCCTGAAGAAATTGTGCCGCCTGGTTTACCTGGTCTAGTAAAACTACAGTTGGCTTCGAAGTACTACCCATCCCCAAATGTTGTCCATTACTGGCCGAGCACCAAAAACAATATAAAATCCTTTATTCTTTACAAGAGTTACAACTCGCCAGAGGCGGCAGATGTAACGATGGAGTTCATGACAGCATCAGATATGAAAGTATATATCCACAATGAAAATGTCTATTCGCGTGGATCAACTGGATGGGCGGGTGTAACCCCTATCATCGGAAAACAGACGATGTATCCAGGCAATAATACAATTAAACTCGTTCTAAGATGTCTACAGGGTGCTGATAGTATTGGCCTCTATTTTGCAATAAAGGACTCTACGGGGAAGATACTCACAACGGCAGATACTACCTGGGTCTGGAGTGCCACAGCACAAGATGTTACAGGGAACAATGGCAATGTGTCATGCGACACCTATTGCCAGGGAAATAATGGTGGTCCTTGGGCCGGAGAACTCCCTGTGAGCTGGAACGGTGCGAAGTGCATTGGTTCGCCGTCGGATCCTAATTTACCGTGTAAAACGGCGAAGGGAGCTCCTCAAATATGTACGTGCGAAAAGACGGGGACGGGCTGGTCAACGGCTCCTATTCCGCCGCCGCCCCCGCCGCCGCCCCCGCCGCCGGCTCCTAGCCCGACCCCGCTGAAGACTCTTCGTGTGATTGATGCGAGTTACGGTAAGAATTGTGGCGTGGCCGCTGGGTATCTAACCGACTATTTCCAGAACAAGGTGGCAGGGCTCGATAAGTTTAGCTTTTCTGCCCGTTTTAATGATATCAAGGGAGATCCGGCGTATCTCTGTAAGAAGGATTTCGAGATGACATACGACTGCCGCGATGGAAATACGCAGTATGTCAAAATAGCAGGGAAAGATCAGGAGAATTACACGTTAAACATAAAATGCGATACGTCTGGTTCCCCTCCTCCTCCAGGCACTGCTGGTGGTCCTCCTCTGCCCCCCCCTCCTCCACCTGCGGGACCGCCCACCCAGGTAACATATGGTAACAATGGCACAGTTACATGCGATGCGTACTGTGCTGGAAATCCTTGGGACGGGGCATGGAACAAGGAGCTTCCGTCTGACTGGAATGGAGCAAAGTGCGTCAGCACATCGAAGCCGGCGGTTGGATGTGGCTTAGTAGCAGGAAGTGATATTGCTTGCACCTGTCAAAAAACGGGTTCAGGGTGGGCACAATCTGTGAGTATGCCTACGCAGGATGTGAATGGAAACAATGGTACGGTGTCGTGTGCCACGTATTGTGCAGGAGTTGGCGGCGGTCCTTGGAATGGAGAACTCCCCGTAAACTGGAATGGAGCATCGTGTGTGTCGACTCCGAACAATCCTTCTGTTGGATGTGGCAATGCACCTGGATATCCCATTACCTGCAGATGCACGCCGACTGGAAAAGGCTGGAACAGTGGTGGGGTTGGTCTTCCACCTCCACCGCCTCCTGCACCGCCGCCAGTTACTTCTTTTACACTTGTTGGACCTGGCAGTGCAACCATACCTGGAGGGAGGGCTTTCGGAGTAGAAGCAAGAGGAACCTTTGCGAATCCTTCGGGAGGTGTATGGACAATTAACGGAGTACGCCTAGGCTGTACAACTCCTAACTGTGGAATGATGGCTCCCAGCTCTGGTGTTGCAGATGTTGTTTATACAAACGGAGGCCAAAGTGCAAGATTAACTATACCAATCAGCTAACAGTAAGGCGAAGCTAGCTTAAAAATTGATATAGAAAGCTAAGTTAGATCATAGTCCAATATGAATTACGAAGTAGTTGATATACTATATCGTAGTCGCAAGACACTCCTTGACCATCTGGAAGAGGCAGGCTATGTAACGGAACCCTATCGCAAGATTGCACATACAGAGCTCGAGCAGATGGTTCGTGCGGGCCCTATTGCAGGTGCTCCCCCGGCTCTTCAGATGGATTTGCAGAGACGTGATGATTCAACGGAGACGATCCGCAAGTGCACGGTCATCACTACTCTCGGCCGCATCAAGGCTAAGCTCAAGGCCTTTACGGAGAAGCTCATTGATCCCGAGGAGACTGGCTTCGATGCTGCCACGACCGAGCTGATTATCGTGACCTTTGAGCCCATCGTGACAACCTTCCACAGCATGGCATTCGAGTGCTGGACGAAGCACTCCGTCCGCATTCGCTATTTCCAGGCAGAGGCACTCGTAAATAACCCCCTCAAGCACATCCTGGTTCCGCTGCATGAGAAGGTTTCTAAGGATGAGGAGGCGGCTCTTCTCCAGTCCCTCTATGCTAAGAAGACGCAGTTCCCTCTCATCCGCTTCCACGAGGACCCGATCGCTCGTATGCTGGGATCTCTTCCAGGTGATCTTCTGAAGATTACTCGTCCGAGCCCTACGGCAGGAAAGTACATTACGTACAGGGTATGTGTGCCGTGAGGCATGAGGCATAAGGCATAAGACATAAGGCATAACGCATGAGGCATAAGGCATAAGGCATAAGAGATAAGACATAAGGCACAAAGGCACAAAGGCATAACCTTTTAACACCAACTTATAGATAGTGAGTATGAGTACTCCACCGGTTTCTGCAGCATATCCCATTACTCTTCCCCAGTCGTATAATGGAGGAGCAGATGTTGTCATATTTCCTAACTCGACGCAGCTCGATAATATCTCCTTTCGCACCTGCAGCTCCTACGTTAGCAAGTTCGAAAATGCTCCAACGGTCGATGCTTTTTTAGACGGCTTTGGTTTCAATGCCCTCTATGACAATTTACAGGCGGGTAACACGAACCTTCTTAAGAACGGTGTCACGCAGCAAACTGCAGGTAGCATGATCCCTTCCTATATATCACGCTCAATGAACGACGTCGTCAGCTTCGGCTTTGTCACAAACTGTGTAACAGAGGGTGCAGAGCCTGAGGAGATCCTCATTAACGTAAATAAGGCCCAGGGAGAGCTTGAGCTGTCCAAGGATCGCTACGACTTTATTCATTCGCCTGAGACCCACGTCTCGAACTTTGAGGGGACCTTTCCTATTTATCGGCCCGTGAAGCAACAGACTCTGTTCGTCCTCTTCGGGGCTGGCATGTTTTTCATGTTACTGGCCCTCCTCTTCTTTTTACGGACGCAGGGCGTTCAAATTAACATACTGATGCCCCAAAGTACGATTGGAGTACCCGGCATTCTGTACAAGTACACGGGGGAGATAGTTATCGCATCCCTTCTTGGTATCGGCGCGGGGTATTTCTACAAGGCATACATTAGCCCTTAAATTCGGCGTAGAGATTAGATGAGCCTGACCCCTCCAGTCCCCGTAGCTGGAAGTATGGACGCCAATTCTACATGTCAACTCATTAATGTGAACCCGTTTAATGATTATAATAAGATCGTATATTCTGACGGTACTCTGCAGGAGTTCTCGATCACGGCTCCCTATACCCAGCCCACGAAGACGAGTCCCTTAAATAATTTCTTTACGAACTACTTTTACTCCGCCCCCAAGCCTGGTGTTCTTCGCAACGGGGGTTCGTCGATTGTAAAGAGTTACCTCGGCTACCCTCTCGGCTCGCCTGATTACAGAACGACCCCCATTGCACCCACAGAGTGGTCGACGATCGTTGAGAAGATTGTCACTGCGGGTGATCTTTGCTCGACTACGGAAATCTACAATACGAGCGAATATAAGAGTTCTTCCCAGCTCAAGGGTGTCGCACTCACGACGCTGTATCTGACTCTGGGCACCGATAAGCTGACACCGGGCGATATTTCGAGTATTCACACCCAGATCAATATCCTCCAGAATAAGAACTACCTCTTTTACACCTTCTTCATCTACGAGTACTGCTACTATCGCAGCATGTATAACACCCTGCTCACCCAGTATTTCCTCGAGTATACGACGATTGCTAATCCTTCCTTGCCCAACGTGGCCTACCTGAAAACCAGTGCGGGTACGTCGGCTTTGACCACGGCTGATTCGGCGGGCCAGGCATCTCGTCTTGATGGTATTGTGAACGTCATGTCCCGACTGAATTCTCGCCTGGTCGATATGCGTCGTCTGCTTACGGCGATTCAGATCTATTACTCAAATGCTCTGACCAGCTATCAGAATATTTTGGCTGATATGAATCACGAGGGAAGTGATATGAATATTGAGGACAAGATCGTTGCTCTGAGAAGTGATACGCAGGATATGGAAGAGTTGCAGAGCGAGTCGAAGTTCCGCAAGGGTATCATGGAGTACACGAGCGAGAAGAACAGATATTCGAATGTCTTACTGGGTATCTACGCCTTCTTAAATATTGCAGCGGTGGCTATGATCTTTACGATACGCGAGTAAGGGTATGTATACATTTAGAATAATCAAACGGTAAAGTCATACGCATCTTGTACATGACTTTTCTAACTATATAGTAATGGCATCAAGCTTTGCCTCAGCTTTTCAGTCGAGTCTCCAATCGAATCCCGGTTGGGAGGGTGTGAAGGTTACATCGATTGGTCCAGCTACTGTAACGCAAATGGGACCTACCTCCTATATTCCCAGTGTTACAACAGCCTTGAATAACTATAGTATACAGCAATTTCGTGTACCAAGTGGTCCAGGTACCAATATACCAGCGAAAGTATCTGGAGGGACTTCTTCGGATCCTGGTACAATGGTTATGCCAGGAAGTACGTATGAAAAGGGATATGCCATGTTTGCGACAGTTACAGGGTGTTTGGCAGCATGCGATGCAGATCCTAACTGCGTTGGGGCTGAAATGAGCGTCGTTGCACCTGTTTCACCGAAGGGAGGTATGGGCGAATGTGTTCTTAAAACAACTCTTGCTGGTGCGGTACCCACGAACAATGATTGGATAACCTATGTGAAAATTCCGCCTTCTAGCGTTGCGTCGCCTCCGCCTGTTGCTGCTCCACCTGTTGCTGCGCTTACGCCTCCCCCGCCTCCTCCACCGCCTGTTGCTACGCTTACACCTCCACCTACTCCAATAACACTGGTTGGACCTGGTAGTGCAACAATACCTGGAGGGGTCGCTTTCGGAGTAGAAGCAAGAGGTAACTTTGCAAATCCTTCTGGAGGTGTATGGACCCTCAATGGAGTACAATTACCATGTACAACTCCTAACTGTGGAATGATGGCCCCCACCTCTGGTGTTGCAGATGTAATGTATACTAACGGAGGCCAAGTTGGAAGATTAAGTATACCGATAACAGGCACGGCTCCACCAGCACCCTCCCCTTCTCCCATGCCATCACCTATGGCATACACCCCTGCTCCTAGCCCTGTTCAAACAAATACACTTCGTGTAATCGAAGCTAGTTATGGTAAAAATTGCGGCGTGGCCGCTGGGTATCTGACCGACTATTTCCAGAAAAAGGTTCTAGGACTTGAGACATTTAGCTTTTCCGCCCGTTTCAATGATATTAAGGGAGACCCAGCATATCTCTGTCCGAAGGATTTCGAGATTACATATGACTGCAATGATGGAAATACACAGTATATCAAAATAGAGGGGAAAGATCAGGAAAATTACACCTTAAACATGAAATGCGATACTTCTCGACCTGTAGTCAATACGCGTATACCCCCGCCAAGTAACGTTCCTGGAACCATGGATGCCAATTCCACGTGCCAGCTAGTGAGTGTCAATCCCTTCGTTGACTACAACCAGGTGGTCTATTCCGATGGCACTCTGCAGGAGTTCTCCATCACTGCCCCCTATACTAGACCTGCTCCTAATCGCCAGATTGACAACTTCTATACCCGCTACTTCTTTGGAACTCCGAAGCCTGGCGTTCTCCGCAATGGAGCCTCGTCGATTGTAAAGAGTTACCTCGGCTACCCCCTCGGCTCTCCCGATTATAGAGCAACCCCCCTGGCAGCTACACAGTGGCAAACGATTGTGGAAACTATCGTGAGATCAGGAGATCTGTGTGCCACGAGTGATATTTATAATACAAGCCAGTACGTCGACTCTGCTAAGTTAAATGGTCTCTCTCTTACAACCCTGTATCTCACTCTCTCGAAAGATATAAGCGAACAAGACAAGGTAAACATTCGTTCCCAGATCAACGTACTCCAGAATAAGAATATGCTGTTTTTTACCTTCTTTGTGTATGAATATTGCTACTATCGCACCATGTATAACACCTTGCTTACCCAGTACTTCCTTGAGTATTCCACTATAGCCAATCCCTCTATGCCGAACATCCCCTATCTGAAAACGAGCGAGGCGACCTCTGTTCTCACTTCCGCAGATCCACCGGGCCAGGCATCTCGTCTAGATGGGATTGTAAATGTTATGGCCCGGTTAAATTCCCGTCTGGTCGATATGCGTCGTCTTCTTACGGCGATTCAGATCTATTATTCCGATGCTCTGACCAGTTATCAGCGTATTCTGGCGGATTCCAGTCACACGGGCAGCGACTCATATATTGAGGACAAGGTCATTGCTCTGCGGTCAGATGAAGTTGATCTCACGCAGCTGCAGGACCAGTCCAAGTTTCGACAGGCGGTTATGGACTATACCAAACAAAAGAATAGGTATTCTGGACTTTTACTGGGGGTATATACCTTCTTAAATATTGCAGCTATCGCAATAATATTTACCATTCGAGAGTGATTAAAACATTAAAACATTAAAACATCCGCCGCTCACAGGTTGAATTACGTGGCATCGCACTTAATTTTCCCATTTCACGGTAGATGGTACAGGGGTCGATGAAATATGCCAGTGCCGGCTACGATTTTGCCCTTATAGCGAACAATCCTGCCTCGGGCACAACGGGGCAGATTGTATCCGAGATCCAGAATTATGAGAACGACGACTTCAGACAGGCCTTCTTACCCAGTCTCGACACGTCGGTGGGTGCCGTAAATACTGGCAAGTTAATTGGAAGAAACAATACACTTTCTAATTTAACAGATCAGCAGCTCGACCAGAATCAACTCCTCCGAAATACCTACAATAATGCAAAGGATACGTATACCCGGCAGGGAGAGATTAATGAGTGGCAAGCTCAAAACAAGATGGATACCCTCTTCTTCTTACAGATTCTCTTTCTCTACTTTGTTGTAATAATTGTTCTCCTGTATCTTCGCCAGTCGATGATAATCAGTGGAAGTATTGCCTATGGGATAATTCTCTTCCTGCTCATCGTTGTTGCGGGTGTTCTCTGGAATCGCATGACGTATACGAATATGTCTCGTGACACGAGATACTGGAATCGTAGATACATCACAACTGATGCACCGGTTGCTGTGAAAAAGTGTGAGCCTTAGAGATTTGTTCTAAGTACAACATATGCTATAAACGTCATTTTATAGAATATGTAATAGTAGTATGGCAAGCTGCCAGTGGTCAGAACTAAAGGAAATGAGTATTGACAGTGTGCAGTGCCCACCTGGTTCTATCCAAGGTTCGTGGGGCAAAGATAGATGTAATGTCTCAGATATTTCAACTGCAAAAGCAAACTGCCAGAGTGATCCAGGATGTACAGGTATTACATCGCAGGTTGATGCGGCTCACGGTGGAAGTGATGTTGTATCATGGGAACCTCGTAGCAATCGTAACGGTTACCGTCCGTGGCCAGGAGTTACTTCTTATGAATGCAAACGGGTTGATGCTCCTGCTCCTGCTCCTGCGCCTCCTAGCGTTGCGTCGCCTGCGCCGCCTATGCCTATCAACTACGATTTCACCCCACCCCCTGCACCCGAAACGCCTGCGACCATCTATCAGGCACGGATGGACGCCTTGTCTGCGTATTCTCCCTCGACCGTCCCGCTCAACATACTCCAATCCATGTTTGTAGCTGCTGGGTGCAGCCGAACCTTGCAAGAAAGTGATGTACCAGTGATATTCTTCAGGACCTTGCCCAGCATGGGCGACGTTCAAATCGAGATGGCGAAATACGGCAACGCCACGGCGGACGGCACAGCCACTCCTGAGCAGAGCAATTTCTGTCAGCCTCCCAAGTACATGTTGCCCAAGATGCTACCCAATGTCGACGTCCGCACGATGATTGGCAACCCGATCGTCCTGCCCTATATCCTGTCACATATGGACATCATTAAGAAAAAGCTCAAGAAGGCCTTCATACAAATGACAAACGAAAGCGTTGACCCGATGGTCGCGGAAACGATGAAACAGGTCTACGAGCTAAAGAACGAAAAGGCAATATACGATACGAAATTCACGGAACAGCAGCAACCGTATCAGCGAAAGGCGAAGACGCGGGGACAGACACTCCAAGAGTACATCTTCCTCTTCTTTTACATCTCTCTCGCCATCTTCACGGTGGCTATCATGATCTACGCATTTTTGGAGGGAGGACATAGTTACACGGCGGCCTTCAATGCCCTCTTTCTCTGCGTCGGTCTGACTCTTGCAATTACGGCAGCAATTCTACGATTAGCGTAGTATATACTAGTACGCCATGGCTACCCCAACCCCTGGTTCTCAGCTATATGCAATTACCCAACAACAAGTGGCCAGGTACTTTGCCCAGATATTCTTAAATCAGGGGGCGGATTCTTCTCTTGTGGAGACCTATGTCGCCAATATAAATTCCAAGGGTGTTGGCTTAACTGATCAATACGCAACAGATCAACTGAAATTACTTGCTGAGAAGACAGGTATTCCATTGACTAGAATTGCTCCCTTGGCAATGGCCTCTCTTCCCTCTACAACACCTACCCCCGTGAATACATCTGGATATTCATGTCCGACGAACTGGGCACAGATTCCGAGTGATCCGTTGAATGGCTTGTGCATGGTAACATGTGGGCAAAATGCTACATCCGCCACGACAGTTGACGGTTACGCATATTCCTATGGTCCGAAGAGCCCGTATGGAAGTCCAGTGGCATCGACCTTCCCTGATTCCGATTCCTTCTGTCGCATGCCTGTCGCAGATAGAGTGAATAAGATTGCTTCCATGAAGCCGAACGATACTACCGTTATGCTAAACTGTTCCTATGATTCGAATATGAAATATCAATGTAAGGTTGCTGAAAAGCCTATGCCTACTACTGCCCCTTTGAACACACCCTATTCTACGCAGCTTGGAGCATGCAGTAAGGGTCGCTATGATTCACCCGAGGTTGGTGCAATACGTCTATATACAAAAGCAGAATGTACTGATATAAATGGCATGTGGTATCAAAATGGAGAGTGTATAAAAAAGACTGGGGGTTCCTATTCTTGGGATTGTCGCAAGCAAATGAGCCCGCCTACTACTACACCCTTCACCACACCTATGCCTATGCCTATGCCTACACCCTATTCTACGCCTTCCACCCCAATTACCATTCCCTCCTCTGTCGACATAATAACCATGATCGGCAGCCCCACTGTTCTCCCGTTTGCCATAGCTCAGATGGATATAATAAAGGACCGGTTGAATGATGCCTTTATAAAGATGAATAAGCAGCCCGATACGGATCCTGCGATTGCGTATACCATGAAGCAGATGTATGAACTGAAAAATAAAAAGGAAATCTATGATATACAATTTGCTGAGCAACAGCAGCCCTTCCAGACTTCACGCAAGGGACGTGACGTTACCTTGCAGGAATATGTGTTGCTCTTTTTCTATATCTCTCTCGCTATCTTCACTCTTTCCATGATGAGCTATGCCTTTCTTCAGGGTGAAGAACCTTTTACCGCTGGTTTCTATGCCTTATGCATGGGGGTAGGCTTCGCACTCGTGTTCACCATGCTTATTATGAGATATGGATGAGCTTCGGTAGAAGCGTATGAGCTTCTGCTTCTGTAGAAGCGTATGAGCTTCTGTTTCTGTAGAAGCGTATGAGCTTCTGTTTCCTACGTACTACGATCCTTAATGAAATCCTCCTTCTCGTCGTCATCCGAGAACACGACTACACGCTTGTAAATGCCCGCATCCAGCGTACCAAAGTCCTCATCAAGACGATTCTGCAGCTCCTGCTTGGTAAGTCTCTTACCACTCAAGACCTCCGAATTCGCCCGCACCCAGCCATTGTACGCCTGTAGCACATCCTTCAGCGACACCTCCTCATTGCCGAACTCGGTCAGCTTGATACGAGGATCACGGAAGTCGAACATCCGCTCAGCCTTGAACTTCCCGTACATGTCGAACGACTCCTTGTACTTGTTGCTCTGGTCAAGCACCGACGCCGGCACCGGCTCCAGGCCATTCACCATGTACTCTGTCTCATATGTGTGCACGAGGAGGGACAGCCACGCCTCACGCCACCGCATAATCTTCCTGTCCAGATCCTTGTCGCGAGGGAAGATGTTCCTCGCCTTCTCGCCTTCGGCAGCGGCCTTCAGTCTCGGGTCACTCTGCTCCATGAACTCGCTGCCGAAGGTGATCACACGAATACGACGCCACGTACCACGATCCATTGCGTGGATAGGCGGAAAGCGGTTGCACATCATGAACAGCTTGCCTGTGATACGGAACCGCTGCTGGTCCTCGAAGAGACCACGTGCCTCCACCATGTCCTCACCACTGAACTGCTTCATGCGAGACGTGTTCAGCGGCTCCTTGTCATCGGGCTCCTGCAGGTAGATGAACCGCCTGTTCTTGATCGACACGATATCCGGGTTTGCCGCTCCGCTGTCAGGACGCTTTCTCGTCAACGCTGTCGCCTGCAGAGAACCAGCAAAGTCGCCCAGGGTGAACCGCATGAGATCGACCAGCTTCGACTTCCCGTTACCTCCCACACCAATGAAGGTGTAGTAGCACTGCTCCCTGTTCGCACCCTCCAAGCAGCTTGACATGAGTCGAATCATATAGTTCCTCACGTCCTCGGCAGGAAAGATCTTCTTGAGGAACTCGATGAGCTCGATCTGAATCGGATCGGCAGCATCGTAGTTGGTGTAATAGATGGAGTTGGCGGCTCCCATGTCGCCCTGGTTGCGGCCGACCATGAAGCTCATGTAATCGTCGGGCTTGCCAGGGCGGAAGATGACACGGCGACGCATCTGCCCGTCGACCTCGATCTCGTTGTTGAGGTCGATCACACCATTCTGGCAGGGGACCAGGTACTGGTTGAGGTTCAGGCGCTGGGTGAAGTCCTCCTCGCTGAACAGCTCGGCAGCCTCCTTCATGACGCAGTTCTTGAAGTCCGAGGAATAGAGGTGCTTCTCCAGCTTCTGGAGCAGCGAGAAACGCTCGCCGTCCATCGTGTGGACCCACTTCTTGAACCAGTCACTGTCAGGAGAGTCCGTGTCCTCCGTCGTGCCGAGGCTGTTGCGGAGGCCATAGTCGTCGTAGCCCTTCTTCTTCAGACGCATGCGGGCATCGACGACCAGATTGACGACCTCGCTGCTCAGCTTCTCACGCAGCTCCATGCCCTGGTTGATGTGCCGCCAGGTGTGGATACGCTCGTCGAAGGTGTACCACTCGACCTTGCGGGACTCGATCGAGGCACAGAAGTTCTGCTTGTACATCCGCTTCAGGATGCGAGCAGCATGGTGGTGCGTATCGTCGACGCGATACTGGACAAAGCGGACGTGGTCATTCTCGACGATCTCCTTGTACTTCTCGGGGGCGTCCTCACGGGCCCAGTAGTGGAGCGACTTCATCGTTAGCTTTGCACCGGTGGTGTTGCGACTGAACCCTGAGAACCACTGGCGCTTGTACTTGGCCCAGTCGGTCTCGCCGGCCTTGGTCGACTTCTTGGAGAAGGCGATCCAGACCTGGAACATGTCATCGCTGGGCTCGATGTTGGAGAGGCACCAGCCGGTCTCAATCCAGGTCTTGTAGTCGGTGGCACGCTTCACGCTCAGGCACTCTTGCACGAGGATCTTGGATAGCTCGATCTCCTCCTCGTCGTGCTTATCGGACACATAGAGAGCAAAGGGGAGGGACGGGTCGGACTCGGTTGCGGGAGTAGCAGCCGACGCAGCTGCAGCAGCAGGCGACGCAACGCTAGAGGCAGGCCCTCGAAGCAGGGCTGCATACTCCTCCTTCCTCTCCTCGAGTACGGGGTGCGTATCAGGAAACAGCTTGTATCGGACACTCAGCAGTGTCATCAGCTCCCTGTCCCCGTACATAGTTGTTTCATCTTCTTCAAAGACTTCCGTAGAGGTATTGTATACGAATACGGAATCAATATCGTAGCGGGGGACTTCATGCTTCGACTCGCCGTAGAAGAACCATCCCTGTTTTCTCGTCATAGCTGCATCGTAAATATCGGATGCCTCGTTCGTGTATCCGACTCCCTCGAAGGAGTCCTCGACGGCTTTCTTCTCGAGGAGCCAGGCCCGAAGAGCACGGTGCTTGTCATCCGTCAGGCACATATCAGGGCTCTGAATGTGAATGCCGTCCTTGATGCACTTCTTGCCCTTCTCGACGTAGGCCTGGGGGCGAAGGGAGACGAAGAAGCGGACATTGCGGTCGGTGGGAAGCTTGAAGAGATACTTGAGGCCGTCAACGATGCACTTGACGAACTCGGAGATGTGTGTCTTCTGGAACTGGTGCGACAGGCCCCGATCGACATTGAACTTGAAGTCCATGTCGATGAGGATTGGCTTGTGTGAGTTGAGCCGCGGCTGCTCGACGAAGTTCATGGGCCGACCTTTGGCCACGAAGAGGTAGTCGTGCATATGATCGAGGAACTCGTCATATTTTTCATCAGGGATGTTCCACGTCCCTGTTACGGCCTGGATGCCGCACATAGAGGCATGTTGCCGTTCTGCGACCTTGGTGCAGCGGTTCGCTTCGAGAAACCTCTTCAGCGGATGCTTAACAAATTGATCGATGGATGTCATAGTGGACATTCTACCCAGGGGCCTGGCTTTTTCAACTTTTTACTCAAATGCGGACGCCCTTCTGCCGTAGGCAGAACGCTTAAAAATTGACTGAGTTCCTGTCACTACAGCATGTCCACGATGACGGATGTGTTTCAATTCTACTCCTCTTCCGCCGCCACACCCGCCCCGGGAAAGGGAAACGGTGAGAGTCTTTCGAGTACCGAAACATACAAGGAGCTGCGGAAGCATCTTGGATGGCGTCGTACTCTAACGCACTCTGCAGAGACTCCTTTCACCTGGAATGGCATTGAGTGGAAGACGGCAGAAGATGCCTTGAAAAAGGGAGAGCTCAGAGAAGTTCTTACGGCTAAGTTCCAGGGAAATGAAGAGGCGAAGGCAGTGCTTCTTGCCACAGGGTCTGCCCAGTTATGGTATGGAGTCAAGGGAACCAAGGAGAGATGGGATATCTTGGAGGATATCCGTGAAGGTATAAAACGAAATATCGGTAGTACAACAGAGATGGAAGTGGTTCCTAAGCAAAATAAAAGTAAGAAAAATACATCAAAGAAGGTAACTGCATCTGCCTCGCCTAAGCAGGAGCAGGAGCAGGAGCAGGCATCTGAAGAGTCATTTGTCCCCGAGGCCGGCGATACTGTCACAGTGATGCCCGCAAATGTTCGGTCCATGGGCGTCGAGGAGAAAGCTGAAGTACAAGAAGTCGACTCCAAGAAGTCAGCCATCCGCTTTTGCACCGTCTGCGACAACTATCTCTATCTCCAAGTGGAGGGAGAGAAGCAGGTCCTCCAGCGTATTTGCAGAAACTGCGGGTTCCGAGACACGGAGGACCAGGGCGGTCTGGTGAGCGAGATGCACATCGAGCAGCGTGCTGCTGAGGGATACACTCTCATCAATGAGTTCACGCTCAAGGATAAGAGACTGCCCCACCTCTATAACACCATGAAGTGCATTAATGATAAGTGCCCGAGTGCTCTTCCTGGCAAGGAGTCTGATATTGTCTATATCAAATATGATATCGAAAATCTCAGATATATCTACATGTGTTACATTTGCCAGGCCACGTGGCGTTCTAGACGTTAGTCTATAAGGTTAGTCTAGAGCTTATTCAATAATCAAATCCTCTGCATAGTCTGTCGGCTTTGTCTCTTTATATAGTTTTTTCAATGCCTCAATATACCTCGCCCGCAGCTCGTAGATTGCTTCTTCTGAAGGTACTGAAGGCACTAGAGGCACTGCAGGCAAGACAGGCATGACAGGCAGACCAATAAAAGAAACGCATTTTGTATCTAATGGCTTTTTTCTTAGTAACAGCCATTTCGTACACATTTCATAGGAGGGGACGATCAAAGGAATCCTATACTTCCGTAAGAAGCTATGAACCCCCTCTAAATAGCTCCCTTCCAACGGATTGCAGAGTTCCGTTTCCCCATACGTTATCACAGGGACCAGAGGTTTCCCCGTTTCAATGGCAAGTCGAAAGATTCCCTTCCTTGACAGCAGCTTGACACGGATCTCCTTTTTTCTTATCTGAACCATCTCGTCCAAGCCGCCAGGTGACACTGCTAAAGAGGAGTGGGTCATCGTCAGAACCTTCTTCATATCATCGTAATTCGAATCCACAAACCTATCCTCTAACACCTCTTTCATTCCGAAATAATGGGTCATGCCTCGTATGACGGCACACTTGATAGGATGGATGGGCCAATCAGTGAAGTTGGTTGCCGTGTGCAGGACAATAGAGGCTGCCATATAACCGTGAGGGTGGAACATGTAGATGGACTGGACTGGTTTATCCTTTCTACGATCCACAACAGGAAAACTTTCTCGCAGATGTTTCATAATAGCGGCACAGTCGTCAGGAAAGAGTTTCGGCACCACCGTATTAATAAGAAAGATAAGTGGTGCCACCGTAATGATTTCTAGCCAAACAAGGAGGAGCACTCCAGGGATGAGAAAGGGGTGTATCAAGAATAAGCTCATGTACACCAGTGTCATAAGGACAGGAAAGGAGACTGGCAGCATGGCCCGATAAATATCAAGGTCCATCTATATACTTCATACATTCATGCAAGATGTATTTGGACGAGCAGTGCGGAGCAGTAAACTGCTTCCCTCGCGTCACACTGTACATCCAGGTAATGGGAAGAGTCCCCTCTGTTAAACGGACGTAGGCAGAGCTATCCCCATTTGCCGACCGCAAGGCATCACGCACCCAATTCCCCCATCGAGGTTCAAGACTTTGTCGTATACTTGCAATGTTCCACATTGACACGAGGAGTTGAAACATGTCCCGCCCCTCTTTGGGACACACATCCAAGGCCGGCAACCCATCTTTTACATCGACAGTGTTGTTAATACAGGCGAAGCCGAAATCAATGATGATTATGCGAAAGGGAAAGGTGAGGATTCGATCGTGTGACTCCCAAGTAATAGGGAATTTAGTCTCCTCTTCAACAATTAGCATATTGTTCACCTTCAAATCCCTGTGGTCGACGAGAGCGTCCTTTTGAAAGACCTCGAGCAAGATTGCAAGCTGGACCATGATCTGTGGAAAAATCTGGGGGTTGGTGGGAATGCGTTTCACGCACCAGTTTGAAAAAAGGGTGGGGTTGAAGATGTCCATGGTAAACCAGATGGTTTGGGTGGGTTTATATAGGAATATATCATGCACTTTAGGAATACAAGAAGGAATTCCGTAAGAGGAAAGTCTTCTTCCTAGGTACCACTGGACCAGGGCTTCCGTAAGGATACTTTCGGATCCCCTCGGACGTTTTACAGCGACGAGAAATTCCTCTGTACCTACCCTCTTATAAAATGCATCAATGGATCCATAGGACCCCTTTCCAAGGGGTCCGTGGGGCCTTAGGGAAAAGAGCACGGTCCCTGATGAATCGCGGACGGTACCCCTTATACAACAGACAGGGAGTGATGATAGTGGTATTGTATCCCAGAGGCGGGGGGAGCCTCGCCAGGCTATACCTACTTCGTTCAAGGACAGCGAGCTGTCCATCTATTCTTTCCCCCTATTTAGCATACACAGATACGGAGTCATACAATATTTGATCAGGGCTGTTGAAAGAATAGAATTGGGGATAAAGTGCGACATATCCTCAAAAGAGGCATCTGAGTTGGTGCCAAAGGCGTGGTCGAGGAAATCGGGGCCGTAATTCACATGGGGCTGGGCATGCTGTTCCCTGTGTTTCTCTGACCCAAAGACACTGTAATTGATAACATGCACGGAGGTGTATACTAGCATACCTAGGAGTACAATGGATCTCGGAACAAGGTGAACATCTGTGAACTCCTGTATGGCATAGAGGATCCCGAACCAGACTGCATTCTGCATGGTTTCCATAATGAGTTCGAGTAGCCGCGGCAGCTCCTTCTCGTGCGAATGGTGGAGACTCAGATGTATATTCAGGTAACGGAAGATACCTGTAGAGGGAAGATTATGATGCAGGCGGTGGATGAAATACGCCCAGAACCATATAAATCCGCAACCGGTTTGGAGCTGCAGGAGCGGGGTGTTCGGCTCTAGGAACCAACTGCAGAGGAAGGTTACCGTGAGGGCGGGACTATATGCACGCATAGCTGCGTAGATTTCGTTTTCTTCCCTTGCTTCCGCCGCACCCATCTCTTCTCTTCTCTCCCTACACCCTTTTACACAGTTACTGCAACGCATTTATGCATACGCTGCCAATTCAAAGGGGTGTTCGAGAGAGGATGCGGAGAGCTCGCCGTACTTGGCTTTCAGTGAAAAAGGGGTGACTGAAGAAAGGATCTCTTCTTGCAGATCGTACCATCGCACAGAGATATCGGCCAGATCTGGTTTGTCTTCTCTGACAAAAAAGGGGAGAGGGACATAGCGTTTCTGCCAGGCCCAGTAAGGAGACCAGCAAGTGTCAGGGTTTATGCGACACCTGCGACGGTGTTCTTCGGGAATCTTTCCTTCCTCGACGGGAGTCCAGCCATCCTTTTCGAGGAGGATAGACCACTTATATGTATTCTTTCTCTGATCCAGGTGCAGACGCTCATGACGCAGAACTTCCTTTAGCTTACTATCAGGGAAATAGGCCGGTAAACAGATGGTGGCAGGGGGGCGGGTGTGCGGCATTCCGCCGTCGGCAGACGGATTCATCGTCACAATTGTCTCACCAGGGAGGGCGTGCTTTGAAAAAGAGGGAGCTGCATCTGCATCTGCTCCTCTGAAAGGCAGATAGGTGCAGCGAGCCCGGGCTCGCGTATTTATCTCGGATGCCTTGCACTTTGCAAGATAGGAATCAATAGCTTCCGCTTTGTTGAGAGCTTCCATTACTTATCTGCCGGCTTTTTCTTTTTAGCCAGACGAATTGCGATGGCGTCCGAGACGCCCGATGATTCCCGTAAGAAGGATGTAATCATACTTTGCCTTGGCATCTTCTTTACCTCTGCCATGATACTTGGATCGCCGTGCATGGGGATGAAGCCTGCTGCATTACCCTTTTGCATAGATCGAGTAAGCGACGGGGTCTTTACGGATGATCCTAAAGACAAAGACAGAGAAGACAGTCCGAACATCTTTCCAACAAATGCCTTCTTCGAAGATTGCTTGCAGAAGGCAAGTCCTTCCTTAAACAGCAGATCCGACGCCAGCTGCTCCTTCTGCGACGTTGGGTCCTCCTCCCATACCGGTGCTACAAACCCAGGCATCTTATCGACGAAGATTCCGAATAGCTGTGACAGGGGATTCATCAGCTGGTGAAGAATGTAATACTCAAAGTCAGGCTCCAGCCCCTTTTCCCTGATGAAGGCCGGCGTCTCCACACGATCTCCCTGCAGATCACTGGCCCGTTGCCCCGGGGGCGGCTTCACATACACATACCCCACACGCTCACCACTAGCGGGAGCATTGCCCGGGTCACGAATCGCCATTCGGTCCGCCAGAATCTTGTGTGCCGGCGGTGTCGTCTTATATTCTGAGCGGAGCGACTTGGTGATGGTCAGCTGCGACAGTTTCATCTTGCCCTCGACCAGGGCCCGCACACCCTCTTGCACAACCCGTGTGGCTGCCACCACGTCCTGTCGCAGAAGCAGCTCCTGAATGGCCGCCCCGTAAATCATTTTGAGGAGAGGTGCGTTATCTCGTCTCTTCAGAACGATACCCATCGACGTCTCCTTGAAGGAATCCGGCGACTCCTCGTACTTGTTGCCCACGTACCTTTTCTTGCTGAAGATGATGAACGGATAGAAGACCTTATCATACTCAAAGTCATGCGGCTCCTTCAAGGTGCCTGTGATGAATTTGCCGGCCTCCTCGGTCAGCTCGATGGTCGCCACGACGGCCTCACGCCCCACGAGCAGCTGGCCATCGGTTCCTCTCGGATTGAAGTTGATGAAGATAGAATCTGTATCTCCATAAACGATCTCGGCCGAGCACCGAGGATCATTCGCTGCGGGACCGTAGAATCGCTCAATCGCCTCCTTGCTGTACATGATCTGTTTGCGGCCATACGCTGTAACAGAGGCAGCCAGATTCTGCAGACGGATCTTGAAGGTCGGTGAGCCCAGCTGACCATAGAGAGAGTTGGCCGTCACCTTGTAGGCATTCTGCTCCGCATCAAGCAGGGCCTTCTTGAAAGGATCGGCCGTCTTCGTAATTTCGACTCGCTTCGCCTTTCTTGCAGCGAGCAACTTGGCCACTATTTTTGGTAGCGTGCCTTTGCCGTTCTCAGCAGGCTGGGCGAATCGGCAGACTCGCACACCCACCCGCTCCTTCACTGGATGCTTGCGAAAGTCATCCTCTTTTGCACTGAGGATATCAAACTCAATGTCGGTCCACCGCGTCCCTGGCGGGGCGTTCTTCTCGTCTTCCACGGAACCGTAGGAGACCCTTGTTACACCGTCAAGGCCAATGTCCTTTACCCAGACCAGCATATCGTAGCTGATATTCTCGCTAATAATGGTACTGGGGTACAGTGAGGCGAAATCACAAACTCCAACAGGACTCGTGTAGAAGTTCGGCTCGGGTACGAGAACAACTGCACCCTCGTACCCCTCACTCGACTTGCTCCCTGAGGGAAGTACATCAATCAGCTGCCCGAGCTCCCTGCAATCCTTAAAGATCAGCGACTCGATCTTGATGCCCTGGCCCCGCGTAAAGATGTATGACACGGGGACGGAGCAAACATTCGCCATTGACATAGTCTCATTAAACACCTCCAGCTTCTTGTACAGCTCGTAGGTAAGCTCGCAGTCCTGGATACAGTAGGCGGCAACGATAGCTCTGTCGGCAGACGAGCCCTTCTGCAGACGGAAGATGTCCTGGGGACTTACGTCGTCCTTGACGACAGCCCATCGCTCCGCCTCGCCGAGAATGGACAGGTCCTCGTCCGAGGTTACCAGAATGCCATCCTCTGTTACACCAATCACGATGAGCTTATCGGTGAGATCCTCACCGAGCCCATCGAGAATCTGGATGGCTCGCCCGACCCGAGCATCCTTCTTCTCCTTGGTCTTCAGGAGCCACTTGCCATCGCTGAGCGACTCGATCCCCTTTAACACACCACTCAAATACACTGCACAGACGGAATCGAGTTTGTAAGAAGGGAGCTGTGCCTTGCGGCGAATGTGGCCCAGCAAGTCAATGCGAAGACGTCCAGGCGTCGTCCAGATGAAGAGGGTATTGTCACCCAGGGCGGAGGATGCCAGCTTCTTCTCCTCAAGCTTGACGGAAGGACGCTTCTGGTCTTCGTGGTAGAGGCGTGAAAGCTGCTGCACAGAGGCATCCTCGCTAAGGCCGAGTTCCTCGAGCCGCTCCCAGACGTATTTTTCATCAAAGCAATTGGTATTGTAGCCGACGAACACATCGACCCTACACTCAACGATCCAGCTCACCCACTCCTGTAACAGGGTTGCCTCGTCCTTGAAGGAATGAACTACCACGCCTGGAATAGGGTCGCATGTGCCGAGGACGAAGATGTGGCGGGAGGCAGTGCCATCGACGAGGACTGAGCCGATTTGAATGATGGGGTCCCCTGCGATGCCCACTTTGGATGCAAAGGCAGCGTCCAAGGCGGCAGTCAGGGTCTGGATGCACTCCTCCCTTTCTTTTACAGAATCCTTCTTAATCCAGAGCTTTACACAGGTGTCGAGGAGAGAGGGAGGTACCTGCGGTACCATTCGAAGGGGCTTCTTGAGCGGGGGGATCTTCACGGGACAGAGGGTAGTTCCGTTCATCAAGTCGAGGAAGGCTGCCGTGAGCGTAGTGAGAACCTCCTCGGCCGAGGAGCAGTGTGCCCACAGCTGCTTGGCGACTCGACGATAGCCCTGTTTTGCTACAGGGAAGCTGCCATCAAAGGAGTCACACTCAATATCCCAAATGACATGGCGGAAAGGTGCGACAGGGACGGGCGGCTCGGCACAGGGATCGATGTCAGTCCACTCGCACTCGATGCGGATATCGTCTTCGTCTCCCTCGACATCGACGGAGATCCAGCCGCAGGGATTCACATTTCGCATGTGGAAGAAGCGGAGCATGGGATCGATGTTGGACTCGTAGATGCGGAGGGTCTGGCCGTCGAGTATCATCTTGGGTGTCTGGGTCTCGGTCAGAAGGGCCTTCTTCAAGGTGTAGAAGGCTGACATGCTGGCAACCGACACTTGCAGAAAGGGGAATTGCTTGCCGCCGGTGTAGCCGTAGAGGAGGCCTTTGCGAACAAGAGTGGCCTCAAAGGCCGCACCTTTGAGGGCCTTGGTCAGTTGAGATACAATACGTGACTTCCAGCGTTGCTCATCAGTAGCCGTGCGGCAATCTGGGAGGCGTATGTAGAGAAATGGGCGGAAGCCGGTGACATCTATTTGGACAGGGGTACCCTCGTGGGTGGCTCCGAAGAGCTGGATAATGTATTCGCGGGATGATGTTACATCTGCATCTGCGTCTGCATACTCAGCGGCATCTGCATATGCATCTAGCTGCTGCATAACGAAACGGTCCTCGGAATGTGCATCAAATATATGGATGTACATTCTGATTCGGGTGGGACCGTTTCATGCGTTAGTGAATCGTTCAACTTTTATCTACGGGTACTGCTTCTGCGCTTACGGTTTGATCTACGCTTGCTCACACGACGCTTGCTCACACGGCGGCTACGGGTCCTACGACCTCCCTTCAGCTTCTCCAGAGAAGGGGTGAAGACTCTAGACTTCGATACCTTATTTTTATTTGTATTCTCAGAATCCTCGGCATTCTCATGCTCATTGAGTTCTAGTAAGCTGTTCCCGCCGAGAGAGTTGAGAGGCTCTGGCTGTTCCTTCACCTTCGTATTCGAATTTACAACCGCATTCGGATCACTGACGTTCTTGAGCAGAGTCGCCTTCCCGTTCGGCTGAACCTCAAAGACACTCGGAAAGTGGGTCACGTTCAGCTTGTCATTTAAGACCGTATTCGGGAGCACCTCGCTGTCAATAAGAGCTACATTGTGCTTATTCTTCCGCTTTAACGTGTTGAGCCAATCGGGCTTTACGCGCTGGCACGCCCCGCACCACTCCGCTAAGATGACAACAATTGTGACATTGCCATTCTTCAGAAGAGATTCCAGCTCGGCCGCCTCTGCGTTCGAATTTATATTGAGAGATTTCGGTTTTGCCATCTACTAGTAGAAGAGAATGCAAAACTTCGAGATTTTCATGCTCATCGCTTTTGTCGCCCTGTTTTATATGCTTTATAACTCCAAGAAAAACCTGAGTATGCTTACGAACCCGACTGCAGCTCAGGCCCAGCAAAATAAGAGTGTATACACAGCCATTGTAGGCGGTTCTGTAATACTTGCAGTTATACTCATAAGTGCATCGACAAAGCGTGCCGACATCCTTTTTACACTGATTGGAGTGGTGTCTCTCCTTTGGTATGCCATGGGTAAAACATGGCAGTATACGCCTGTCTAAACTTTTGAGCACTAAATTAGAAGGATGAAGATCTATCTAGCTATAGTTGTAATTGTACTAGTATCCATATTTATACTTGTACAATGCAACCCGATGAAGGAGGCTTTTTACGGTCCGCAGGACCAAACCCTTAGTCCAGGTCCGCAGGACCAAACCCTTAGTTCAGAGAAGCAGGACCAGGCTCAGGAGGCTCAGGAGGCTCAGCAGACTCAACCCCAGACTGACTCAGTCGACCTCCCTTTTACAACTGCCCCCATAAATGACCTGGATGATTACGAGCACAGCCTCATCTTCAGGAACGAGGGTGCAAAAGAAATGACCAAGGCAACTCGCGATCTTCTTATGTCCTCCTACCCCATGGATTGGTCTACGCAGCCTCCCAGCTCCGCAGCCTTCGAACAGGGTCTCGCTGAATTCAATAACGACTTAGCATCACGTCCTCCCATGGGACCCGGTCCTTACGCCACCCTTGAAGGCTTTTCCTTTGCCCCTCCGGACGTTGAAAAAGAAGTGCTGGCGACCTATGTTCCCATGAAGGCGAACGACCTGACGACCTATTCCGCCGATGATGCGAAGAAGCTGGTAGATAAACTCTACTCGTCGAAGGGGAAGATTGCCGATATGAAGCAGTCACCTACAAACTCGAATGTCTTTTATATTACGGGAGTGCGTGATAAGAGTGCACCTATTGTCTACGAGGAGCCGGCTGCTGCCAGTAAGGGACCGGTGGCCGCCGCGGGCGAGAATACGATTATGGCCCCTACGGTGTATACATCGGAGAGCGAAGGCCTTGACCCCTTTTTTACACCTGGCGACGTGACCCGTGATGGGAAGTGGGATTACACGAGATTTACCCCGGGCCTTGAGAGATCCTTTGCTCCGAATCAGCCCATGCAGAACTGGTACTGAAAGAACTGGTACTGAAAGAACTGGTACTGAAAGGAAAGCTGAAAGGAAAGCTGAAAGGAAAGCTGAACATCTAACCCCCTGGACTACGACTAACGATGGGAACAAGTTGATAGTTACGAATAATGCGGCGTCCATCTTTCCACTCATATACGCCCGGTGAATGCTCGGATCCTCGTGTAAGAAAGGGCCATAGTTGATGAAAGGCATAGCCTATCCATCCTCGAGAGTTCGCACATATACAGTTATCGTCTAAAATGGCTTTTATTGCTAATATATCATGTTTTGTATTCCATGTAATTAACTCTTCATATAGAGCCTCCTGCTCCCCCTCTTTCATACGAACCACCGCTCCATACAGAATGGAAAACTCTGTAATAATATCGAGACTAAAAAACATATGCAGGAGTGAATCCGTAATATCAGATACATGACGACAGAGTCGTTTTAAATGTATCTTATATATATCAACTACTTCTTGTATAGGCGGTGATAGGATCCAGTCGTGAATCATACTGTGATACAACTTCCTATCATGCTCATCTAATATAACAGTCGTAGACTCCATGCTACTATAGCAATATCGATTTCTATGTTCAGACCTCAAGTCTCAGAAATACAGATAGGTAGGCTTCCAAGTGTTCGGCTGGGCATTCACAAGCAAACGTCCACCATTGATGGGTTCCCACAGTACCATGCTGGCATTTCGACTCGCAAAAAATCCCCTCTGGGTATTTGTACCCAAGTGCAAGAAGTCCCTCTGCGGCGAAGGTATCCTGCATTTCACATGCATGATGCTTCCCTTCAAGTCCACAGACTTCTAGCATGAAGGAACGCCTTCTATGACTGAGCCCACCTCCCTGCCCTGTACTCCAATTCCATTCTGATGCCACATACGGATACTCATAGATAATAGCAGGAATCGGTCGGAGTAAATAGGAGTCTGTCTCCATGCAGAGGAAATAGTCCTCGCTAAAAGAGCTCCAGAAGCCTGACTGTTTCAGCAGGGAATTATACTCTTGTTTACCACGTTCCACGGTACCAATATCGTGGAAGACAGGGTGTATATGAATGTTGGGCAGTTGCGATCCACACACCTGTTGCACAAATCTACCGTTTGCTTCACTGCATATAATGTGAAGAGAATACCCTTTTGCAAAATATACAGCATTCTTAATGGTAAACTCGAGATTCGGGTGGCAGCGTCGTTCCACAATAAGAATCGCCTTATCGGATACACGAGGTATGGTACATGTCTCCCAGGCCTTGTCCATTGCGGGTCCATAGGTGTTTCTCAAATACGAATACACGAAGGGTTCGAGTTCCATACGACATTTGTGGAGGAAGACATTTCTGTCTGGATAGGAGTCACGACTACCATTCAGACACTCTATGACAGATTGAATTGACATCTCCTCTTTATGGGTTAAATGCTCAGGGTGATATAACGCAGATGATCCTGGACTCTCGCGAACATGGATTAAAAGCACTTCTACCTGGCGCCTCTTCTGAGACCTTGCCCGTAGGAGATATTTGGATAGGGGTTTCGTCTAGTTCTACGACAGAGCCTAGTTCCACTTTGCCTAGTTCCACGTCGTCCAAAGGCCTCATCATCGAGCGGAAATCTGTTGCTGATTTGGAGGCGAGTGTCGTAGACGGCCGCTACAGGGAGCAGCGGAGTCGGTGTATGGCTTTTGCAACCGAGAGATCAGCCTCCTTCGTATATATCATCGAGGGTCCTCTGGAAGGAAGACGACTAAGTACGAATGCGTTGACAAAGTATCTGACGAGACTTTGTATACGCCATCATATTCCTGTTCTGAGAACGAATACGATCGAAGAAACGGCTGAGCTATGCAAGGTGTTAGAGGATCAGTGGACGAATGATCCCGCTGTCTTTGTACAGCCGGCTTCTCTTTCCTATGTCGAGACCCGAGGAGCCACACGGCAGGCAAATACTGACGACCCGACTGTGTTTGCGGTCTCTGTGTTAGCGTGCTGCCGTGGTGTAAGTGTATCGATCGCTCAGGAACTGCTCAGGTCGTTTGGTTCTCTTCCACGAGTCATGGCTTCTTCTCAAGATGATTTGGCAGCGGTGAAGGTGGGGAAACAGACGTTTGGGAAAGTCAAGGCAGAACGCCTACATCGCTTGTTGCACAGTGAAGTGACACCTTCAGAGGCGACTGCTTCTGCTACTGCGACTGCTTCTGCAAAGCCAAAGGCCACTCCTAAGCCAAAGGCCACACCTATAACAAACCCTATGGCACTTATGGAAGATTAGAACACTCATATCCGTTACACTTATCCCCACAAATCCGACAGAACCGATTTCGCTTTGCCCGGTCCAGGTCGCTCCATTGTCTGTAAAAATGAATCAGGCGGCTGATATTCTGAGGTGGCACGCTTCGGCGGCTGTTGTTTCGCATCAAATGGTCCTCGACCAAACTCTGCTGCTGAAGGTGCAGGCATTGACGTCAGCAAGCTGATCTCATCATTAAAGCTGACAGTAGGCTTGGCACTAGGAAATGTGGCAGGTGCCTTCTTCTTCTGTGACCCTCCCTTGGGTAAGGGTAGATCTCCCTGTTGCTTCGCCGACGCCGTCGCTGAGCCAGACAAAGAAGAAAATGGCGATGCCGCCTTTGATTCTCTCATCATCGCCTGCACGATCGGATTCTGCGATTGTAAATAGGCCGCCTCGTGATGTTTCCAAGAAATATACAGGAGGTTCGGCCAGGTGAACTTCACCTCAAATCCAGTGGTCCGTAGCTGAAAGACAATGTACACTATACAATCCTCCATATCCATCTTCGGCAGACCCAGAATGAAGGGCGGCACAGAATACAAAATAGAAGATGTTGTCCCGGGTAGCTGAGAGGATGAGTACACTCGGTGATAAATCTGCTCCAGCAGAGTATTGTACGAACGAAGGCGAGCGTGATCTCTCCGTTTCCTCTGATCATATAGTTGATTCAGCTCCATCTTCGGAACCTGGATCACATCCCTCCTTGGCCCCGACATCTAACGACATAAAATCTTTTAATCTCCGCATTCCTCCACGGATCCTATCGCTCTGCGGCGGCGGCCATCTCTGTATTACCCATCTCGGTGTTCTGCGAGCACTCCGCGAAAGGGGGCTCTTAAAGCACCTCAAGGGCATTGTCGGAATAAGTGCTGGAGCCCTCGTAGGTCTGACCTATGTCCTCGGATATACGTTGGAAGAAATCGAGCGACTCCTCTATAGCATAGATATAAGTATTTTCACAAGCATCGAGTCAGATTCTGCCCTCTTATTCTACGAAACTCTCTGTGTGAATTCGGGCCAAATGCTGGAAAAGTTCCTAACCAGCCTCCTGGAAGCAAAAGGGTTCTCGGCCACCACAACCTTCGCAGAGCTTCACACCAAGACCTTCTTCCGCTGCTATGCGACCCGTCTACAATCGAGCAACATCCAGGAATTCAGCGTGGCCCAAACCCCCCATCACCCGGTCCTCTTCGCCGTCCGTGCTTCCATGTGCCTTCCCGTAATCTTTGCACCGATGAAGGATCCATTCACAGATACTCTTTACTATGATGCAGGACTCATCCACAATATGCCCTTTGCCTTCCTCAATGAGGAAGATAAGCGACAGACCCTCTGTGTCTACTTCGAAACCCTGCAAGAAGGTATCGAATATGAATTCACAAGTGTATTTAAATACGCCCTCAAATCCTTTTACAATGCACGAAATATACACTATTTACGAGTCTACACAGACTCCATTATTACAATTCCTGTGAACCCCCTTCTGCTTCTTGGCGGTGCGACAAAGGAGGCAAAGGAACAGTTGATTGCGAATGGATATGTGGGGACAAACGCCTTTCTGAACAGCCCTACGAAGAAGGTGACGCGTCGATATTCGGTTTGCTGATGCCAGGTTTAAAAGGTCTACATACTATTCTATCATATCACATGTATAATGCGTACTTGCATGCATTAGATGGTTTGCGTGCTTCTGGAAATATAAGCACATTTAAATCCGATCATAATTACAGGACTGTTTTAGAGCACGTTTCTCCAAATGAGGGGGGGGAATATCTTAGATTACTACGTAGCCTTACTGATATAACGGAGGAAGAAATCACCACCTATTGCACAGTAAATGATTCTATTGGGAGCCCTCTAACATCTATATATGGTGCTTTACAGACATCCCCTACGAATCTAAGATATATCTTGCATGCATTCTTAATTATGCGTCATATGCTGTCAGTAGGTATATCAACCGTTGATATTGTAGAAGTTGGTGGGGGATATGGTGGATTATGTCTGGCATTACACTTTTTTGCAAAGAAGTATACTATTTCTATTGCAAGTTACACGATTGTAGATTTGAAAGAGGCATTATATCTTCAAGAGAAATATCTCAAAGCAGTGCTCCCTAATGTAGAGGTGACGTTTGTAGATGCTTCGACATTCGGATCCGCAATTACTACGCAGAATATGTTTTTAATTAGTAACTACTGTTTTTCCGAGATATCTGCTGAATTCCAGAAACAATATATACAAACACTATTTCCTAAAGTATCGCATGGTTTTATGGCGTGGAATTTTATTCCTACGTACGATTTTGGTTTTACAAGGAGAGAAGAGGAGGAATATCCTATGACAGGTAATTCCAATAAGTATGTATACTTTTGAGATGATATAGAAATGTTAATGTATTTGTTTATGTGGCCAGCACGTAGCTGTTCGCAGTTGCTTATATTCATGTAATGTATAAATATCGGTATCGCTTGCACTCGCCTGCAGTTTGTAAACAAAAACTGGTAAGATATTCTCCCCATCATTTGTCTGCCATGTGCCGCCATTGAAGTGAATGAAACAGGGTTTTTCATCTAACATTACATTCACCACTCGCCCTCTGTGAATATACAGTTGGTTCCACGATACCCAGTGCATATTCTGAAAAATTTTCTGCCACGTATCCAACTTAATTCGGTCAGAAGGATTTCGAAGGTAATACTCAATAAAGTATGCCTGATCACCCCCATTTAGATTCGAACACATCCTTTCTATAGTCTCATCGTCATGCCAATATAGAAGCTTCTGGATTGCATGCTTATAGCCTATATATCCGCCTGAATTTATATAGATCGAATTGGTTGTGTATTCTTTGGGTGGATAATATTCCTTATAACGCTGAGGATAAGAATTTAGTTCAGCCCCTAATAAGAGATCGCACTCGTACCACTTAAATTTAGTAAGGATTTCTTCCGCAGATGCTAATGAAAGTACATCATACGCATCAACAAAGCAAACAATATCATCATCGCCAACTCCTTCTAGGAATTTGCGTGTATATATGATTTTATCAAAATACCCATTCCAGGTAGATTTAATACTATAATGAATATGCAGAGTACTTAGTTTAGTACTTTCCTTTATATGTGTTAGCATTGCTTCATCTGTTGCAAATGTTATAACATGCAACATTGTATAAATAGTCGATCTATTTCTTTAATACGCCTTAATAAGCCGCAAAGCCTCTGCAGGATCACTGATCGGCTTCTCCAGCGAGGTAAGGGCCTCGATGAGAGGCTTATACTTCTTGTAACTCAGTCCAAATTTATGAATGATCTGTAAAAAGGTCATGCCCGCCATAAAGATATCGAACGTTTTATTATATTTCTGCATGAGCTTCTCTTTTTCTTGGCTTCTGCCAAGTAGAGCAAAAAATTCGTTACGAATTCTCTCCTCCTGCTCACGGAACGGGGGCGATGCCTCATAGTCCTTGTCAATGGTAATCGCTCGTACATCCATGAATTTATCCGCAAAATAGCTGGGAGCACCCATAAGATACCACTTTACGGGGCTCGTGCATATCATATCACCTACATAAATCTCATCAATTGGGCTCGCCTGTCCCCAATCGATGAGCTTGAATCGGTCATCGCATTTCACTATATTGTCCAACTTTATATCATTGTGCTGATACCCACTCTTTTGCAGAACTACAATACTCTCCATGATTTCTTTCAGGGGTGTGACATCTCTAGCAGTGAAGACATTCTTGCACATCGTTGAAAATACAACATACTTCGAGCCTGTGTCTGATATGAGTTCCATTCCCACAATACGTAGTTTTCTGAATCCTGTTACAGGGGTAATGGTCAGGAACTTCAGATTATTCTTATACGCGGTGAGGATGCGTTCGTTTGCATCCAGCTCCTCCATGAAATCTCTGTGAACCGTAGAGCCGGTTATGAGGAACTGGCTCTTGAACACTTTGGCAATGATCCCCTTTGTCTTGCTCAAAAATGCTAGAAATTCCTCCAGATCGGACCCTTTTAAAAGAATATTTGTTTTATCCGCAGTATATAATACTATACTGGTAACCTTTTCGCCGCGAAGAGGTAATGCCTCGAGATGATAGGTTTTTCCGTGAAACCCTTCACCGATCATGCGGGCAAATGCCCTTCTTTTCCTCCGAGTCTTTCGGGAATCCATTTCCCACTAATAAGGAGATATATTTTAAAGAAGCCAGAGTCCCTGATGCCTCATGAGAAGTTCTTTGCGGCTCCCTACTAAATAATTGAAATGGATGAGGCAGGTCTCAGGGGGGAAGGTTACCTTTTCATCGAGTCGATAATAGGATCCGTTGGGCATTATAGAGGTTGGCATAGTTCTGTGCGGTAGACCCTTCTCTTTGATTTTATGGACTAGGAATTGTTGATCTCCCGAAAATGTAGGAATATCATTTGCGGTATATTCAAAAAGTCCATATAAATTCTTCTTATTTCGCACCACGAAGACACCACTGCAAAGCATAGGGCAGAAAAATCTGTGTGAACATTCCATATTCTCCTCGCCACATTGACTGAAAATATCTATATCTTGATATAACTGCATTTCATCTAAAAAGTGGGGGGACGGATCTGAAAATAAGAAGATATCCGTATCAATGTATCCCACCGCTTTTACGCCAAGGTCATACGTCTCTTGTAGAGTGTATCGAATGGCATCGAGCTTTGCAAAGACTATGTTTTCATATTCAGCCTCCCCCCAAACTTTCAATTCGGACGGTAGATCCTTTACAAAATCTGCCATGATACATATACACTTTGGCGTACCCTGCAATTCCATATACGTATATATATCGAGGCAATATACAACCAGTTGAAAGTCCAAGGGGACCGCAGATTGTAGAAAATTCTTCGCAAAGTGAATATATCCGTAATTAATAAGAGTGATCCATACGATCTTTGCATTCTTACATGCGGCCAGGTCTCCCATTAGGGCTTCGTATGCGCTAATCCTTATACCTAACGGTACCATTTCACACCGCACATACGTTGCGTCCAGTAATTCCCGCAGTCTTGTATAGTCTCTTGCTCGCTGTAATGAGAAAGAAACAGTGGCGAAAAATCATATTCCCTATATAGCATGTCCTGGTAGATTCTTTCCAGATACTGTCGATTGATCTCCGAATAATCCACCGTCCAAAGGACAGGGCAGCCCTTATATTTTGCCTCTGTTAGTGGATTTTTCTCCATAATTGGAATGCAGCCAGCGAGTAGGCCCTCGTAGTGCCTATGACAGTCAATTCCATTTCCTTCGGGCGATACTATAAATTTATAGAACGGCAAGGACCTATAGTATATATCGTGGTGCATTGAACAATTCGGTATTCCTGCATTTGCTAAGGTGCGAACAATGGACTCTCGATTTATTCCCGAGGGCCTTCTACGCTGGTCTGTTCCCGTATTTACTGCACATAATACAAGCTTCTCATGAGAACCGATTTGTTCGGCCTCCCCTCTCTGTTCAAGTGCGTATTGCCACGACATTCCAATGGGAAATGGCTGCCATGCGTCATCAGCCTCCTTGGAGGATGCCTGTACAATAAGACTATTAACATCTTTTAGAGTTTTTTGCCAGGTAAGTAATTGCATATCCTGCTCATTTCCCCACGGATTCTGTTTAGACTTTGGAGATGAATATAACTCTCTAGTAGATGTCCGACGATATAGCCCATACAGTCTACAGGGTGATAAAGTATGGTATTATTTTTGGCCTCGTTGTCGGCTTTTCGATTCTCCTGGTTGGATCCCTCCTGGTGCGTGACATAGGATACATTCAAAAGAACCCGAAGTTCTTTATCAGTGAGACGCTTGTCATGGGTATTCTCACAGCCCTTCCTGTGATTTTTATTTGCTATCTGCGGGGAGTTCCTCATGTTGATACGCTCCATGATTTCACTCTCATCTTTCTAAAAATAGTTTTCTTGCATCTTGGCTTTCAACTGAGTGGAGTATATTCCGCCCTCTTTCCGATGTCGTCGAAGTTGAAGTAGTGTGTATGCGTCTATTTGGAACTGGACTGTATGACAGGCCGGTTCCAGCTAAGCTTTGCAAAATGCAATCACTTTACAGGTTCGACTTGAGAAAGGCATTCCACCCGTCAGCGTCGCGGGCATTGCACTCCACCGTCGTGCCATCCGCCTTCTTCAGCACAAACGTGGGGAATCCCTTGACCCCCGCCGCCTGCACCTTGGCCGCGTCCTTATCGGCCTCATACATCTGGGCAGTCACTACGGTCTGCGTCGACATCCACGACTGGAAGGCCGGCTTCACGGCCTTGCAGTGCGGGCACCAGTCGGCATAGTAGAGTGTGAAGGTTGAGCCCCCGCTCGTAAACCCCTGTGTCACATACGGTCTGGCTAGTAAGTAGATTCCATACAGAATTGCAAATCCAAAGCTGACAGCGATAGCATTCTTGAGTGTGAACTTCATTCTATTCAACGATGAGAAAATGTAAATCTCTTTCCATAGCCGCATCGAAGCGAAGTCCAGGGTACAGGCGACGAAGCACATATGCTTCGGCGGTCGAGGTAGCCCGCTTCTCCGTAAATTTACGTCGAAGTGCTGATGCATAGCATGCCGAGTATGCATACTCTTCGGCAACTGTCCAAGAAGGATCTCGCCCCTTGGGAAGGGGAACCGAGATCCAGTCTCCTTCTGAGAGTACAAGCCGGGCGTGTTGCATAGCTACTCTAGGACTGAAAGCTTTATATATCTCGTGGAAACATCATGAGTGCCCAGAGGAGGAAGAAAAAGAGGGCGGTGTGAAGGAAGAAGCCTTCGGGGGTTGGGCAGCCACCGTCTGCAATCGTGATCCAGCGACCGAAGGCACGCTGGAAGAGTTTATAGGTTTCGGGGTTGGCCACGAGGAAGAAGACTAGGGCAGTATAGGCTGCATATTTTGCTTTGAGGGCTATGTTTACAGAGGAGGCAGAAGAAGGAGCAGGAGCAGGAGCAAAGCTAGTAGCAGTAGAACCCTTATTCGCCTTAGACTCAATCATCTATATGGCCATCACACTTTATACAGAGATAAAGAAACATCAGTGCACCAACAGGTATCTCATTCTTCCGTATATTCGTCAACTCCTCTGTTACATCGATTTCCATATCACGTATGCCGTGGAGAGTAGTTCCTTTTCCGATGAGTAAAAAGGGTTTCTCTCCACGAATATCTGTGAACTCTGGAGGACTTGACTCATGGATTGTTATAGGGAGGGTTAGCTCAACGTCGAGGGTACGAACGGCTTCGGCGATAGCAGAGAAGCCCGAGGGGAGATCGATTTGTTTGTAGGTTAGCACTTCTTCTGCAACTGCATCTGCATCTGCATCTGCAACCGCTTCAGCAACCTTCGTCAACACCTCCTCCAGAATTGCTTTTGCTGAAGGCATGTCGGCAATCTCCTTACACGCCTTCCGCTGTCCCTTCAGGAGCATGGCAGAATAGAATAGGCAGCACGGAGAAGGTGATTTGCGGATGATATGTATATCTTCAAGCAAGGAGTCAGTGTAGGGGTATACACGCCTCATCTTCTTTTCAAATGCCTTCAGCTCATCCTTTGACATATGCTTGACTTCGTCGACCGATGGAACGGGTATAGAGATGGCCGAGTAGCGTTCGAGTCCAGGCTTGGCTGCAGGGATTTCGTAGGCCTTCATTTGCCTGTCCTTGATTTCTAGAAGAGTTTCCACGCAGCGTAAGAAGGATTTAGCCTTGGGGTCTATATCCTCGAGGCGATTCATGGTCGCTGATACAGAGAAGCCCTTGCGAGTTACGGCCATCTCGATGGATGACTCGAGGTCAGTTCCGCCGAGTGTCTCGCAGACTGTCTCGAGGACTCTTTTGCGAAGATCCTTGGACTTGATTTCCTCGAGGTGACTCATGGCAGTACTATAGACTCGCTCGTACTCTTCTTCTGCATCGTCTTCTGCTTCTGCTCCTTCTCCTTCTCCTTCTTCCTTCGCATATGCAGCTGCATTGGGCTTCAGCGCATCATGTATCTTATTGAATCGATTGAATGCTTCGCCTTCCTTGCCACCACCTTTCTGCATCTGCATCTGCGAAAGTACATC
>Ga0209296_1000078_pt1 | contig 83259 bp, 69 predicted proteins | sample S_130206_EF_Meta_FD_187319 | JGI IMG/M metagenome (GOLD analysis project Ga0209296, IMG submission 187319) | Freshwater microbial communities from Lake Simoncouche, Canada to study carbon cycling - S_130206_EF_MetaG (SPAdes) (version 2) | ecosystem: Environmental > Aquatic > Freshwater > Lake ...
CCATAAGTATGCATACCGTACTTCTGGCGTACGGAATCGGGTTCCTTGTTTAAATCAAATGCAGTCTGGGTTGTATCTTCAGAAAGCAGTTGCATTGCACGGGCACGAATAGCTTTCATTTCTGGCGAGGTATTGTTCCCATCGATGCTGGTTAGCAAATCCATTCGCTCTTTCACCTGCACCAGTTTTTTTTCTTCGATTCCCAGATTCTGGATTTTAAATGTCGGGGTGCTCGGATCCCCTGGAACCATAAAAGGATGGCTACTGCGATCTAGATACGCTGAACCAAAGCTGAAAGTGTCGATACCCTGCCTGCCCCCATCCATCCCCGCAATGTAGTTGGGGATTTTTGAAATGAAGTTTTCGCGAACCTTGGCGAACATCGAACCAACCATGGGGTAATCGTTGACAAATCCGACGGGGGACACGGGATCACGGCCGGTGAGAAACTTTTTGTGCCCGCCGCCATGATCAGAGAAATTATGCGCGATCGAGCGGATAATGCTGAAGCGTTTTGCAGTTTGAGCATGGAGTGGAAGTAGTTCACAAACATCCAAACCGGGAACTGTTGAGCGAACGGGTTTAAAATCGCCCTTGTAATCAGAGGGTGCATCGGGCTTCATGTCGTAGGTTTCCATGTGCGGTGGGCCGCCAGGAAGCCAAATGAATATTACTTGCGTATCAGGGGTTTGCTTGCCTAGATTTTTTTCTTGGGCTCTTGCGGAGTGGAGGTTGTTAAGAAGCATCCCGCCTAGGCCTGCGGTTCCTATTTTTATGAACTGTCTGCGGGATTGGGGCCCGATACATTTTTTAAGTTCTGATTGATCCATGGTATGCTCCGATATCAGGCAGGTAACTACTTACTTAAGCTTATATCTTAATTCGTCTAAAAGCCCTAGTCAAACCTAGAAATAATACTCTTTTTGTTAATTTTCTAACTAATTACGCTTTAAAGCCACCCAAGAGTTAATCTCCTGCCCCTTTTCCACATAAAGCACTACCTTTTGCTCCCGGATATTGGGCCTTAGTTTCTTCACCAAATCCACAACGCCATTCGAAACTAGTATTTGCGAAGATTCTTCGATCACCAGGACGCCAAATTCAAGCAACTTTTCTACGCTGATAAGGCCACGTATTTCGCCATAGCCATTCTGATGAAACACCACCCTTCCCTGCTCTCCACTTGCAGCCAAGCCTACCGCAGCTAAGGCCCCCACGATTCCATGATCTCGACCTGCAATAGACCATAATAAACACCCGGAAACCTTGGCTTTTTCGATGGCCTCTGCTGGATTGACCCATTCCCCCGTAGTGCGCCAGCCATGTGAAATCAGAGATTTTGCCTGATCTTCAGTAGCAAGGCAAAGGCCGGGGTCGCTTCCCTCAACAAAATGACTCAAAAGAAACTCTTTGCAGAAACCTGCAAGGGTTTGAAAATCAATTGGGACTTTGCATTCAAGTTGCATCGAGGCAGAACCATTTTTAGAAGTGTAAGGTACCCTGGGATCGTACCAAAGCTGATGCCTTAAAATCATCGTTGTTTCGATTCCGATTTCTTTGAGTTTTATAGCAAGTGCCATGGCTATTTGATTGGTGCCCGGGCTTCCCAGAATATCGGTGTCATCAAGGCCCAGAAAAATTCGCATGTGTTTGCCCGTGAAGTTGAAGTCAATCAAGAACACCCTTATAGCCTTGCATTTTGTGCTTTCTAATTGCAAAATACATCCTTTGATGTTCTATGGGATGAGAGTTGATCGATGTTGAAAATACCAAAAACTGCAGGCGGATGGCGCGCAATCTTTTATAGCTTTCGCATGGCCAACAAAGTTGGCTGGATGCGACTCTGGAAAGCCATGACTACAAAAAATGCCTGTAAAACCTGCGCTTTAGGCATGGGCGGGCAGGCTGGCGGCATGCGTAACGAAGCGGGGCACTGGCCCGAGGTTTGTAAAAAATCCTTTCAAGCCATGGTTGCAGACATGCAGAAAGGCATCACTCTAGAATTCTTTGCCAAGTACTCTATCAAAGAGCTTCAAGCTCTATCATCCCGCGAACTAGAATGGTGTGGCAGGCTAGTCCATCCTCTTTATGCAGGCCCCGGCGATACCCATTACCGCATTGTTAATTGGGATTTTGCCTTCAATCGCATTGTCAAACAGATGAAAGATCATCAACCTCAAGAACATTTCTTTTACGCTTCAGGAAGATCTTCTAATGAGGCGGGATTCCTGCTGCAATTGTTTTCGCGACTTTATGGCACCAACTATGTTAACAACTGCTCGTTTTACTGCCATCAAGCCAGTGGTTCTGGGTTGGCAGCCTCTTTGGGGACGGGCACCGCAACGGTAGACCTGCAAGATTTAGATAAAACAGATCTTTTTTTTCTTATCGGAGGCAACCCCGCATCCAATCACCCCAGGCTTATGCGCACTCTGATGCAAATTCGAAGGCGTGGCGGCAAAGTTATCGTGATTAATCCAGTCAAAGAAATTGGCTTGGTTAACTTTAGCGTTCCCAGTGATGTGCTAAGCCTACTTTTTGGTACCAATATCGCAACCCATTATCTGCAACCCCATATCGGGGGTGATCTCTCCCTTCTTTACGGCATCGCCAAATTGTTAATAGAGCAAAATCAGGTGGATCAATCCTTTCTTGAAGCTTCCACCGAAGGGGTGCAAGAATTCAAAACCATGCTTGATGAGCTTTCTTGGGATACCATCGAAAAAGATTCGGGTATTTCCAAAGTCCAAATTCAAGAGGTCGCAGATGTTTACGCCAAGTCTAAAAATGCAGTCTTTGGCTGGACCATGGGTATTACCCACCACCTCAACGGCACCAGTAATGTTCGTGCAATTGTCAACCTTGCCCTATTGCGTGGCATGGTGGGTAAACCTTCTTCAGGTTTACTACCCATCCGCGGGCATTCAAATGTGCAGGGAATTGGATCGATGGGAGTCGTGCCCAATCTAAAAGAGAAATTCCTCAACAACTTGGAAGGTTACTTGAAAACCACCCTGCCCCGCTCGCCCGGTTTAGATACCATGGCTTGCATGCAGGCAACGTATGATGGCCAGATGAAAGCAGCTTTTTGCTTAGGTGGCAACCTATTTGGCAGTAACCCAGATTCTAATTTCGCTGCCGATTCTCTCGCTAAACTTGACCTCATTACTTACCTCAACACTACTTTAAATACAGGCCATGCATGGGGATTGGCCAAGGAAACCCTGATTCTCCCGGTGTTGGCACGGGATGAAGAACCCCAGCTTACAACTCAGGAGTCGATGTTTAACTTTGTGCGTGTAAGCGATGGTGGGCCCGCAAGGTATAGCGGCTTAAAAAGTGAAGTAGAAATCCTTGCCACATTGGGAAGCCGGGTTGTGGGCGACCTGCCCAACCTTGATTGGCGTGCTCTTAGAATGCATCGCACCATCCGCGAAATGATTAGCCAAATCGTTCCGGGGTATGAAGATATCTCCAAGGCGGATACCAGCAAAGCTGAGTTCCCAGTTAAAGGCCGTATCTTTCATGAAGGCCATTTCCCCACCCTTTCAGGCAAAGCTTCTTTCTCGACCGATGCACTTACCTCGCAGGATGTTCCAGATGGGGAATTACGCCTAATGACAGTGCGAAGCGAAGGGCAATTCAATACCGTGGTGTACGAAGAACAAGACATTTATCGTGGGCAGGAACGCAGGGATGTCATTCTTTTAAATCCGGAAGAAATGAAAAGCTTAGGTTTTAAGGAAGATGATGAAGTGACGGTAAGTAGTGCCACCGCAAAAATGGGCCCTATAAAAGTCAGACCGTTTGATATCAGACAAGGAAATGCGCTGATGTATTTCCCCGAGGCAAATGTGTTGGTTTCGAAAGATATCGATCCAGTATCGCGCACCCCTTCCTTCAAAAATGTCTTCGTTAAAGTTAGTAGATATAAAGCGGAAGCAGGCAAAACCCCACTCGCTATTGTTTGAAATTCCATTCGTGGAACTGAACCTAGGGCGATGCCCTAGGCTGTTTGAGGTTGCCCTTTCAGGGCATAAATAGCCGAAGTCATCTAACCCCGCTTCTCTTTCAGTCATTTTCCCGTAAGCGTGAAGGTGAATTCACACTTGAGGTGCAAATGGAGCGGTTGCAGCGGGGTTTCCCCGTCGCAATCGCTCTGTCTTTAAACAAGCCCCATCAATGAACGAAACGTAATAGCAAAACCAACACCCATAATAGCGAAGCGAGAGGGCCCTTTTCCCGGTGGGAAGAGGGTTGGGAGTTGGGGGGAAAGAAAAAGAGAAACTCAAATTAATAAGGATGGGGCAAGTAAAATTACGCATGGGCAAAGAGGATACCTAGGCCGCTGGTCTCTTCCAGGGAAAGTTCTGTGCGTGAGAATCCTGCATCTTTAGCCATGCGCACATATTCTCTGCCTTCTTCTGGGATATCCGCTTCGATCATATGTACCTTTACGATTTTGCAGGATTCGGGGCATTGGCCTTGGGATTTGTTTTCCATGTAGTTGTAGCAGAGGGTGAGCCAATCTTCGCGGGATTGGTCGTTTAGGCGCATGCCGTCGATGATTGCGAGGAAGCCACCTCGGTTTAGCTTTTTACGTGCGTTTTCGATGCAGCGTTTTTTGTCTTCGGTTTTAAGGTGATGGAGGGAGTAGCTTAAAAGAATGAGGTCAAAAGATTCGCCTGGTTGCTCAAGGTAAATGGTGAAGTCTAGGGGGATGAGGGTTTTTTGCCCATGGAAGTGTTTGAGGTTAGGGAAGCTGAGTTTAAGCACTTCAGCTGCGATATCGACCCCGACATAGGACTTTGCGGGGTGGAGTTTGAGTAAATTCCCTGCTGGTTCACAGTCGCCACAGGCGAGGTCTAAGAATGCGTAGTCTTTGGGGAGGTTGTTTTGGATATGGGTAGCTAGTTGTTGGAAGAGTTTTTTGTGGTTTAAGAGGTCAAGGTTGAGAAAATCGCGGTAGGCGTTCCAGCGCGAGTCAAAGAAGTTGCCAATAACTTGGGATTTTTGTCCGCTGGCCATGTTTTATCCTGTATTTAAAGCTAGTTTTTATGTTTTACCGGATTATCTGTTAATAGGATTATACCCATGTTGGATGGTGATTGCTGTTAAAAACAAGGATGTTGCGGTGGGATTTGTGATAAAGGACTTTTGCTTTAAGTAAGTATGGGAGATGGGGCTAAAAGCGGATTTGGTAAACATTAGGGGTTCTTCTAATTAAAAAGCAAAAGTTGGGATATAAACATTGCGCTAGTTCTTTTCAGATGGTAAAAATATTATAGATTTAGATCGGGAATTTAGAATTCTGTCTTCTATGGTTTCATATTTCATTAGTAATGGTGTATATTATTAAAGACAGATTCTAAGCGTTATTATTTTTTTCTTTCTTTGAAAGGATGGTTCCCATGTTGGCACGCTTGATGAAACAGAAGAAATCAGGTTTTACCCTGATTGAGTTGTTGGTGGTGATTGCGATCATCGCTGTTTTGATTGGTTTGCTTTTGCCTGCAGTACAGAAGGTGCGCGAGGCTGCGGCCCGTACCACTTGCGTTAATCAAATGAAGCAACTTGGGCTTGCAACTGCAAACTATGAAGGAACTTACCAGAAGTTTCCTGGCCTAAGCACGAATAGCACCATGACAGTAAATCCTGATAAATACAGCCAGAGTCTTTTTACTCAGCTCTTGCCTTTTGTTGAGCAAGAAGCATTGCAAAAGCAGCTTGTAGCTGGAAATACAATTACTTTCAACGCGCCAGCTGCTGGAGTTGACTATCGTGGTACTGTAATTAAGATTTTGCTTTGCCCCGCTGATCAAAGCCCCTTGGATGGCTTAACAGCGATTAGTAAATTTGGTGGCACCAGTTATGTTCCAAATTCCGAAGTTTTTGGTAATAGTAATCCTGCAGGTGCAGCATTGGTTGCTACTAACGATAGGCTTTCTTCAACCTACAATATGGGCAGGCTGACCTCAAAAGATGGTACTTCTAACACAGCCATCTTTTTTGAACAGTATGCTAGTTGTGGTTCAGGTGGTGTAGCTGGTGAAAATGCTTGGGTTGTGCCAACTTATGCTACCACAGGGCCTACAGGTGCTACTGCTGGTGCGTTTGCCGTTGCAGGTGGTATTCATTCTGTAGCTTATCCGTTTGTTTCGAATAATGGGCAAGTTACTACTGTGGCTTATAGCGGTTGGACTGGTGCTGGAACAGCGTCGCCAGGTACCCCTTCCGGTAGTACTACTGCTTTACCAGCAAGGCCACAAATTTCAATACCTGCAGTCGGAACCATCGCTGCTCTTCCTAATCGATATTTTCATCCTTTCCGTAATGTGACTCAAAATGAGTGCATTAAGGCTACTGGTGGTGGTATTATTCATCCCCAGCATACTGGCAGTAGCCCGCTTGCTATGGGTGATGGTAGCGTGAAAGCTGTATCGAGTGGTATTACCATCGCGACTTGGGCTTTTCTTATTAACCCAGAAGATGGCCAAGCACTTGGTTCTGATTTTAACTAAGGTTTCTTGAAGAATTAAAACTTAAAGGCTGGGAGGATTATCCTCTCAGCTTTTTTTTTTGTTATTTTGATGTTTTTTTTTTATTGTTGTTGACAGCGCTCATTTTTTTATCATAACTTACATAGTTGTAAGGTTCGATCATTTTCTTCATATCTTTCTTTCTTTCTTTCTTTCTTTGAAAGGATGGCGTTTCATGTTTGCACGCTTGATGAAACAAAAGAAATCAGGTTTCACCCTGATTGAGTTGCTGGTGGTGATTGCGATCATTGCCGTATTGATTGGTTTGCTTTTGCCCGCAGTACAAAAGGTGCGCGAGGCTGCCGCCCGTACCACTTGCGTTAATCAAATGAAGCAACTGGGCCTTGCAGTTGCGAACTATGAGGGAACTTACCAGAAGTTTCCTGGCCTAAGCACGAATAGCACCATGACAGTAAATCCTGATAAATACAGCCAGAGTCTTTTTACCCAGCTCTTGCCTTTTGTTGAACAAGAAGCTTTGCAAAAGCAGCTTATAGCTGGCAATCCAATTACTTTTAATGCGCCAGCTGCTGGAGTTGACTATCGTGGTACTGTAATTAAGATTTTGCTTTGCCCCGCTGATCAAAGCCCAGTCGATGGCACGACCATGGGAACAGCTACTAATGCCACTAAGTTTGGCGGCACCAGTTATGTTCCGAATTCGGAAGTTTTTGGTAATAGTAATCCTGCTGGTACAGCCTTGGTTGCTACTACCGACAGGCTTTCTTCTACCTACAACATGGGCCGATTAACATCCAAGGATGGCACTTCTAACACCGCCATCTTTTTTGAACAGTATGCCAACTGCGGTTCTGGTGGTATTAACGGTCAAAATGCTTGGATTATGCCGACTTATGCTTCAACCGGGCCAACAGGTGGAGTAGGCATGGCTGTTGCAGGCATGGCTGCACCAGTAACTTCGGTGGCTTATCCTTTGGTTATTAATGGTGGGCAAATTCCCACTCAGGCATTTAGTGTTTGGGGTGCAGCGGGGACCGTACCTCTTCCGACTCCATTGCCTGCGAGGCCTTCTATTACTCCTGAAACTACCGCTCTCACCAATCCCTCCGTAGCTCTCACCAACCGCTACAACCATCCATTTAGAAATGTAACCCAAAATGAGTGCGTTCGAATTGTTGGTACCGGTGGTATTATCAATCCTCAGCATACTGGAAGCAGTCCGATTTCCATGGGCGATGGTAGTGTGAAATCTGTTTCAAGTGGTATTACTATTACTACTTGGGCTTTTCTGATTAATCCTTCAGATGGTCAGGCGTTGGGTTCTGATTTTAACTAACAAGGATTGTTGTTTATAAAATCTCAGGCCCAGGTGCTTAAATGTACCTAGGCCTTTTTTGTTAGTATCAGATAATTATTGTGGTAAATTATCTTAGGTTGAAACTTGTCCCATGTTTATGAGGCCAATATGACTCTTTATAAATTAAGAAAAGGGTTTACCCTAATTGAATTGCTGGTGGTGATTGCGATTATTGCTATATTAATTGGCCTGTTGTTGCCTGCAGTGCAAAAAGTGCGCGAAGCGGCGGCTAAGATGACCTGCACCAATAATCTTAAGCAAATGGGTTTGGCCCTGCATGGAGTATTGCAATTGAAAGGCGAGTTCCCAGCCCTTAATGAAACCAATAACGGAACCCGAAGTACGAATCCGCAAGGGAATGAAGGCCGCAATTCAGGTTTGATGCACCTTTTGCCTTTTATTGAGCAAAACGCAGCATACACCATATTAAGCGATTCCGGGACCTTTGGCGGAGTCAGCGTTTTACCGTTTGGCCCGATTCGAGACAGATCTAATTACCCCCCATATGTAACTCAAATTAAGGTGTTTGTCTGCCCTAGCAATTCGACTCCAAACCCTATTTGGGGCACTGCCGCTTGGGGCCCTAGAAGTTATGCTGCTTCTGTGGGAGACACGATCGTAAACAATCATTGGAATACGAATAACCGCGGGGCTTTTTCACGAAACCCGACTCGTGTTTCCGAGATTTCTGATGGTTTATCAAACACTCTTTTTATGGCGGAACGAGCCTTTGGTAGTTCGAATAACAGAAGCATCAAAGGGTATTTTGCCAACAATGTTGCTGGTTTAAATACCATGCCCATTAATTGCTTGAGTACCGCAAGCAATGGCACATTTCTTACGACTCAATCAGTAATGACGGACCGACCTTCAGGTGTACAATGGTTTGATGGTTATCCTGCATTCACGGGAGTTTGTACCATTTTGCCGCCTAATAGCCCCTCTTGTGCTTCGGAAAACTGGGGCGATAGTTGGGGTGTTTTTAGCGCAAGCAGTAACCACAGTGGCGGAGTAAACGGGTTGATGGGCGATGGTTCAGTTCGATTTATCAGCGATGCAATAAGTACCGGAAATTTAAGTTCAGCAGAACCTGCCTCAAGTGCAATGAGCCCGTATGGAGTATGGGGCGCAATGGGTACTAAAAGTAGCAATGAAGTTTCAAACGAACTGTAATTTTGTAGTTATTTACATGAAAGCCATTGTGATGAAACAGAATATTTTTGAGCCATTGAACTTGGTTTGTAAAACGGTACTTACGTTTATGGTGATGGTTGTGGCTGGCTGCGGGCAGGGATTACCTGCAACGGTTGCAGTGACAGGTGAAGTCACCTACAAAGGGGCTCCGGTAGAAGGGGCAAATGTTGTTTTTGGGCGTGGTTCTCGTTCGGTGCAATTGGGGGAAATTGCAATTAGTACGACGGATAGTAACGGTCGTTTTGAGATGATCTCACATTTTGGTGGCCAGGCAAGTAAACCAGGCGTAATTCCAGGCGAGTACAGAGTAACTGTATCAAAGTATATGCCTCCTCCAAATATGACCATGGCTCAATACGAAAAGCTCGCATCTGCTGCAAAAAAAGCTGGTGAAACTGGCGAAATGGTGCCAATAGACAAACAACCCCCGCCATTGGTTGATATGTTCCCACCCCATTACGCGGTAAGTGAAAAATCAAACTTAAAGGCGAATGTTACCCCGGCTGGTCCTAATAATTTTAAATTTGCCTTAGATTAAAGTTTGAACCTGGTCAATCAGATGCAACCCACATTTTGGCAAAGTGTTAGGGCGTTTTTAGAGCTACGGTTAAGCAACAGTTACGGCATCTCTTTTTTAGCAAAATCTAAATGATGGTTCCTTTTGCTAGTCAAAATGAAGCGTAGGTTTTTAGTTTCTGTATGGTTTCTTTGTTTGTAACTGTCCATGTTTCGAAGTGGTTTTGCCAAAGATTAGCTTGTTAATTGTTTGTGTTAAAAGTAGGATTTGTAATGTGATGCTTATATTTTATTTTATTTCAAGGATCCCCACCATGTTTTTAAGTTGTAATAGACAAAAGCGAATGGGTTTTACATTGATTGAATTGTTGGTTGTGATTGCTATTATTGCCATATTGATTGGCTTGCTATTGCCGGCAATCCAAAAGGTGCGTGAAGCATCTAACAAAATGTCTTGTAGCAACAACTTAAAACAAATTGGTTTAGCTGTACATGCGTTTCATAATACAAACGGTACTTTACCCGCGGGTGGAGTTTCTGATAGTCCTCCGATCGGTACAGGTGGCGGTTGGGGAAGTGCGTGGACTGTTTGGATTCTGCCTTACATTGAGCAACAAAGCCTTTTTAATAAATTTGTATTCACGGGTGGATCTGGTTGGGGAAACGCTAATAATTACACAGCGTCTTCCAATATCAAAATCCCCACTTACCTTTGCCCTTCCAGTCCGGTTGGTAATGTTGCGCCTAGTCCGTTTTCAGGAACCAATATTTCTAGTAATCATTATGTTGGTGTCACGGGTGCAGCTCCAAATGCAGGAATCGGATTTACCGAAGCTAGGTCTAATCAGGGAAACTCCGGAACCGCAGGCTGCTGTTCAGGTGGAATAGCCTCCGCAGGAGGGGCATTGGTTCCAGGTACTCCTAGCCTAACCATGTCCAACATTTCAGATGGAACCAGCAATGTAATCCTCGTAAGTGAGCAAAATGATTATCTTACCACCGTTAACAACAGTCGCGTGATATGGGGTGCTGGCCTTTTACACGGATTTATGATTGGTTGGCATACCACTGCAACACCACCAAATGCCTGTAACAATGGTGACTGCAGAACATTTCAAATGACAACTATTCGGTATTCCATCAATCAAAAATCTGGCTGGCCTAATGCTCCCGGCAACTGCGGCACGCAAGGGGTCTGTGATAACATTGGGACCAATATACCATTAAACTCTGCGCATTCTGGTGGTGTAAACGCTCTTTTTGCAGATGGTTCTGTAAAGTTTATCACTGATAATGCAAGCTTGTTAACACTTTCACGGTTGGCCACTCGTGATGACGGCGCCACTTTAGCAAACGACTATTAGTCCTAGCATTTAAGAACACTAGCGTAAGCTTTGTTATCTTGGTTTTTCTTAATCATACCTTGTTTAATCGGAGTTTTATATGTTCCGTAATCTTACTTCATTTGTTTTATTAATAGCTTGCCTCGGGCTTGCCTTGGGGTGTGGCGGCGTTAAAGGAAAGGTCCCTACCAAGCGGGTTCCAGTTTCTGGAACTGTAAAACTCGATGGCAAACCACTCGCAACGGGAAGGGTTACATTCGATGCTCAAAATGGAGAACCACCTACCACTTGCGATATTTTGAATGGTGCCTATAGTGGAACAGTGATGATTGGGAAAAATAAAGTCATGTTGATTTCCACGGTAAAACAGAGCATGAAGGAAAAAATGAAAATGGATGGCCCTGGTTATGATGAGATGGTCGAATTTAATATTCTTCCAGATCGTTATCACAGTAAGAGTGAAATAACCAATGAAGTGGCAGACCCCGGCCCCAATCAGTTTGACTTTGATTTGCAATCAAAGTAAGTAAAACCTTGCCCAAGATTCGCGGCACCGAAAGTCATGAAGTTCATTAGAGGTTGAAATCAATAAAACTTTATTTGTTAATGAAAGAAGCCTCAAGGGGTAATCCTTGGGGCTTCTTTCGATAAATTCGTATGCAGTTTTAGCGGGCAACTTCAGGCTGGAATACTTTCAAATACGATGCAATGTAATCGCCATACATTTCTCGTAATTCTTCGGGCATATCCTTGTAACCGGAGATGCTTCCCCTGCACTTTTCTGCATTGCAAAGGCATTCTTCGGGCATATGGTGGATTTCATATTCAAAAGTTGCGTAATCAAAAGTGAGTTCTTCGTTGGCAGCGATGTGTCTAAGAGCGTGGGCTTCGGCAATATGCTCTTCAGCTTTGATCAGAAGGCCGCAATTAGGTTCGCACGAGTGGTTAAATAATCCCAAGGGGTGATCAGGAACGATGTGCCCATCAGGGGAAATTTGGATGGTGTGCATGGTGCGTACTTTTGTGGGTTTGCCCCAAGCCTTAAGAATAACTTCGCCTGGAACAAGATTCTCGGTGGCAATAATTGCCTTCCCTAATGGCCCATGAACAATTTTAATTTTAGAGTTTTCAACCCGTTCACCACTATCCATTTTTATCTCCCTGCCATTGCTTTCCTTTAGTCGCGTCGAAAGGAAATCAACCGCATCATCAACCGAATCTGGCTGAATCACCAACAAATCACCGGGTAGACATTTTTCGAGGCCGCTCTTTAGCGCAGCTACACCGCCACGCACCTCTTCCACATCTTTAACCCGTATCCCGTCATTTAGTCCTTCGCGGAACAAGGCAAAAATTTCGCCCGGCTCCCTGCCACGAAGGTAAGTATCTTCGTAAAGTACGACCCTATCGAAATGGTCGCCCAATAATTTTCCTTGCTCGATGATGTCACAATTACGACGATCACCAGCAGCAGAATAAACCACACTTCGTCGAATATGAGGCAAATGTTTTATTGCCTCAATCAACCGAGAGAGAGCTGAGGTATTGTGGCCATAATCCAGAACAATGGTTACGCCATTAAGTTCCATCATATTGAAACGCCCAGGTGCTTGCAATAAACCGCCATCAAAGCTTTTTAGGCCTTTTGCCATTGCAGAAATCGTAACGCCACAAGCCCAGCCTCCAGCTACCGCAGCAAGGGCGTTTTCAATTTGAAACCCTACTAAACCACCGTGTGTGATTGGCACTTGGTTAATATTTAACAATTGTTGTTCATTGTTGCCATCAGCAAGGATAATCATACCTTCCTTAAGGAACACTACTTTGCCGCCAGACTTGCGATGATTTTCAATAATTTCGTTATTTGAAGATTGGGAGAAGAAAATGATTTTTCCTGAGCAATACTGCTGCATCCCCACAACCAAGGGGTCGTCTGCATTTAATACCGCATAGCCATTGGAATGGGTTGCTGCAACAAGGGTGCTTTTCGCGTAAGCGAGTTCTTCCAAAGTTTCGATATCGTTGAAGCCTAGGTGGTCGCCTTGGCCAATGTTAACAACAACCGCAGCTTGGCAGCGGTCGAAACCCAGGCCTTCACGAAGCATGCCGCCTCGGGCATTTTCGAGCGCAGCGCTTTTTGCCATTGCGTGTTGTAAAGCAACTTTGGCACTTTTGGGGCCTGAGCAATCGCCAGTAAACAAGCGCTGGTCGGCTAGGTAAATGCCTTCGGTGCAAGTCATTAAAACAGGGGAATGTTCCTGAGCTAAAAGGTGTGCGATAAAGCGGGTGGTGGTAGTTTTTCCATTCACCCCGGTTACCGCGGCCACGGGAATTCTACCTTCATCCCCTTCAGCAAATAGCAAATTAAGCAAAGCACTTGCAGCATGGTTCCAGTCTTCATCATCCTTGAGATAGTAGGAAATATCGGGGTTCGCTCGAATTCCAAGAATGGTAAAACTTGAATCACTTAGATTTAAATCCAATTCGAGTTCTGCGACATCGAGCCCGACTACTTTTGCAGCCATAAGAACAGCTTGGCTTAGCTCTTTGGGGTAATCGGAAATGGGTTTTGGAACCCACGAGCCATCGATATCTTCGAGATAGGAAGCGACTTCCGAGCCAACCACCAAGGCGTAAACTCTTTGCCCCTTATACATGGGTTCTGATAGCATATAGGGAGTTTTTGCTTTAATCTTTGCAAAAACCTCACCAAGGATTTCATTGCTTTCGATGGCAATTGCTGGGTTGCTGCGTGAGGTGTAGCGCGGCCTTAATAAAAAAGGAAAGCCCATTTGAGAAGCATAGGCTTCAACTTCTGGAAGTTCTGAAACGGGAATATTATGGGGAACAGGCAAGCCGATATCTGCAAGCAGTTTGGAAGCGGTAAACCAATCGTATGCGATCCAAGAGGCAACAGCGCTCGTATGATCCGTGAGCGAACCTTTAATGCGCCTTTGTTTGAATCCTTGGCCCAGTTGGATCATATCTTGGGCTAGGATTTGAAAAGGGATGCCTCGTTTTTTTGCTTGTTTTCGCAGAGCTTCTTGTAGGGGGGTGAGTTTGTATTTTTCGTAGCTTTGTTTGATTTTTTCGAGCCAGAGTTCGAGATCTGAACTGGTATCATTTATGGCTGCAAGGCAGATGTTTCTGGCAGCTTCGAGTGCTAATTTGCCGGTGTATTCTTCCTCGTATTCGATTGCGACTTTGTAAACCCCTTCTTGATGGGTAAGCCGGGTTTTGCCATAGCCAACCTGAATGCCAGCAAGGCATTGGAGTTCAAGAACCACATGCTCGAGGATGTGAGCGAGGTAGGTGCCCCGTTCGAGTCGTTGGAAAAAGCCACCGGGTTCGCCCACGCTGCAACGATGTTCGAAAAGGGAGGGAATCCAGAGTTTGAGCCTATCGTTAAAGCCCGGAAGTTCAGCGGAGGAGGAATCTTTCAAGGTTCCAAGGTCTAGCCAGGCCTCTAAAACAGGAAAGGTAGCCCAAATATTTGGTCCACGCAGGGCCAAAATTCGCTGAAATTCCATTGTTATGCGTCTTTCGATTTGCCAACTGGATTCTATAACCTCTTGGAGTAACGATCTCCAAAATCCTTACAGAGCTAATAAAATAAAGTTGCAGACTTAACAAGTTATTTAAACCCAAAGAAATAATGATGTTCTGCCTTCTCTTTTGATTATTGCTGAATATTGAAAAACAACTTGATCGCAACCAAAAAAGATTGCAAATAAAGGCAGGCTTTGGGTGTTAAAATCGTTAAAGTTTGAACCTTGGGCTTAATTGGTTTTCTGAAAGCAAGTAGACTTTGAATTCAAGAAGTTAGCTAAAGGAATTAACTTTTTCGTTAGTTTTTCAAGTACAATTACTTATTCGCAACTAGCTAAAAATATAGGGTTACTATTGAGCAGCAATTTGTTTTTTACTTCTGATGCAAACTCTGCAGGAGATGGCTCATTTCCGGAGCTGGAAATAGACCTAGATCATAACCTTTGTTTTAACCCTGTTCATTTGAAGCTTCTAAAAAACAAGCTGGTTTGTTATAAAAACAAAGCCAATCCCAATGATTTTCAAGAGTGGACACTTGGGCCCGATTCCCAATTTGAAGCAATCTACCAACATGGTTTAGGTACCTTAAAAATCACCCTTGCTTCGGGTGTGGAGTTGCGCTGGAATTTCACAACCCAGAAAAAGCCCGAAGTTTATCAGTTTATCCAAGATTGTAAAAAAGCCCTGGGTGTGGTTTTGGAAACAATTACCACCATCTGTCCAGGATGTGGCGGTATTTTGAAAACTGATGAACTTTGCCTCACTTGCAACCCGCTTCCTGCGCAAAAAGGGACTTCGCTGAAAATGCTTCTGCGGCTCTTTGAATTCTCGAAGCCGCAAATGCCTCTTATTATCCTTGGCTTTTTCCTGACCCTTTTTAGCACCCTTGTAGGCCTTATTCCCCCTTACCTCGTCATGCCTTTGACCGATGATGTGCTTATTCCCATGCAACAAGGCAAGTTAACCGAGTTCTCTCCGGTTTTTTATTACATCGGATTGCTGGCATTGGCAGGCGCAGCAACATGCATACTTGAATGGGCACGATCCTTTTTTTCTAGCTGGGTTAGTGAACGCATCAGCGCTAGTTTGCGTATGAAAACCTATTCGCACCTTCATACCCTTTCGGTTGAATATTTTGGCAGCAAAAGAACAGGCGATATCATGTCGCGAATTTCGAGTGATACCAACCAGCTTTGTAATTTCCTTTCCTCGCATGTGGTCGATTTTGCCTCGGATGTGCTCATGGTTTTGCTCACTGCGATTACTCTTTTTGCGATCAATCCTTTTCTTGCGCTAGCCAGCCTTATCCCTTTTCCTTTTGTAACTTTCTTGGCGTACAAAATGCGCGGTCACCTTATGCGTGGCTATCGTAAAGGCAGTATTGTTTGGGCTGATATGACAAGCGTGCTTGCGGATACCATCCCAGGCATTCGTGTGGTTAAGGCTTTTTCGCAGGAAAAACGTGAAATACAGCGCTTTGATCATGCCAACTCTGTTGTCGTTGCAACCAATGATTATATCAATCTCTGGTGGGCCATTATCTGGCCCTTGATTACTTTCATTACCACACTTGGCCTTTTAATTGTTTGGGTTGCAGCAGCTTGGCAGATTTTTAAGGGCCATATCACCGTAGGTGTCCTTACCGCTTTTCTGGCCTACATCAGCAGGTTTTATTCCCGCAGCGAATCGATGATAAGGTTTATGTCTTATGCTCAGAGGGCCTCTGCAAGTGCAGGCCGTTTGTTTGAAATCCTCGATCGAAAACCCAGCGTGCCCGAACCTTCAAAACCCATCGCACCAAACAAACTCAGGGGCGATATTGATATCCGCAATTTGCGATTCAGCTATGGCTCACGCGAAGTACTTCATGGCATAAGTCTTTCGATTCGCAAGGGTGAGATGATTGGTATTGTTGGGCCCAGTGGCGCAGGAAAAACCACACTGATCAACTTGATTTGCAGATTTTTCGACCCTTCCCACGGTTCGATTTCTGTCGATGGTACCGATATTCGCAGTTTCCCAGTTTCTGATTACCGCAGAAATATAGGCATCGTTCTTCAAGATCCGTTTCTGTTCTTTGGCTCGATCGCAGATAATATTTCCTATGGTAAACCAGAAGCAACACGCAAAGAAATCATCGATGCTGCACGCTTTTCTAAGGCTCATCCCTTTATTCTTAACCTACCCGAAGCCTATGATTCATTGGTCGGGGAACGGGGGCAATCGCTTTCGGGGGGCGAAAGGCAACGTGTTTCCATTGCCCGCGCACTTTTAGTAAATCCCGGAATTCTTATCCTTGATGAGGCTACCTCTGCACTTGATGCGGAAACCGAAAAAGAACTTCAAGCAGCGCTCGAAAATCTGGTGGAAGGTCGTACCACTATCGCTATCGCTCATCGGCTTAGCACCCTTAGGCGCGCAGATCGTTTGATTGTGATGGAAAATGGAACCATAGCGGAAACTGGCACTCATGCCGAACTTTTGCAAAAGGAAGGCCTTTACTTCAGGCTTCATAAAGCGCAGCAAATGCTAGCAGCAGGATACACCATATGACTTCTTCGCCAAGTAGTAGTAACCAGCAAAACTTGTGGGCCGAACCAGATTGCAATATTTGCGTCCGCCTAGCAGATGGCACTGTTGTTAAAAACTTGATCCCTATGAGCCTGTTTCCACTTTCAGAGGATAACAAAAACATTGTCATTCTTGATGCTAATCAACAAGAGGTTTTTTATATCGACGATTTGCAGCAATTAGAACCAGTCTTGGCAAATGACATTCAAGTGGCATTACTTCGAAATCGCTTCATCTTGAAACTTCTTAAAATTCACAAGGTCACTAATCTTAGGACCCCCGCAGAATGGAAAGTGCTTACCGATCGGGGAGAATCTTCACTTATTTTCTCTTCTGAAGAATCTATTCGCAGGCTTCCCGAGGATGGTGCTTTAATTCAAGATTCTCAGGGAATCAGGTATCTTGTACCAAAGATCGGCAGTTTAGATTCGTTTTCTCGCAAAGTTATTGAGTACTATATTTAACAACTATGAACATTAAAATCACACAGAACATGAAATTCATCAAAGGCCCAAGCGCTTGGTTCAAGCATCAGGTTTGTACTTTTACTCTTGATGCTGAGCAAATTAAACACCCTGATGATTCTAGGCTGGCCTTGTTAAAAGAGTTTGCCCTACCCTTGCCCGCTAACTCAACCTCGTTGGGTTTATGGTTGGCGCAATTGGCGAATGCCCTGCAGAAGTTTGCTTCTTATCAGGGAGACTTTTTTTCGTATCGGGTTCTTACTTCAAAAAATGCCAGTGAAAATTCTTTGATCATTGCGTTTGCTTATTTGGAAGAAGAAGTCGCCCGTGATTCTCTTCTTTGTGCTTTATATTTGGCGCAAGTATCTACGCATTTGCCCTGTGATAATTCTGCTGAAATCCCTAATCATATTCGGAAATTGGGGTACAAAGTCGGGCTTGGGCCCAGTACCTATGCAATCTGGGAAGCCGCTTTAGAGCAGCAAATTCCGGTGTGGAAGTTGAGCGATTGTAGTTTGCTGCAATTGGGGTTGGGGAAGCAACAGCAGCGGGTTTGGACTGCTGAAACAGGGCAAACACCCTTGCTCGCTGAAAATATCGCGCAGGATAAAGATTGGACCCGCCAACTGCTTGAAACCGTTGGCGTCCCGGTTCCCCAAGGCAGAGTTGTTGTCTCTTGCGAAGATGCTTGGGCCGCTGCTCAGGAGATTGGCCTTCCTGTTGTTGTAAAACCCCAGTTTGGAAGCCAAGGGAATGGCGTTTCCATTAATCTGCTTTCGGAGCAGCAAGTGCTGGACGCTTTTGATAATGCCAACGCTTTTAAGTGCTCAGTTGTTACAGAAAGCTTTAAAGAAGGTGCGGATTATCGTGTATTAGTGATTGGCGACAAAATGATCGCTGCTTCTCTTCGTGAACCTGCGCAGGTTATTGGCGATGGAGTTTCCACTATTGCCCAACTGGTTGCTGCGGTGAATCGCGATCCACGCAGAGCGGAAAGCCATGCGGGCGTTTTAAGCCCGATCCCTCTTGATCCTATTTCGTTTGCTGTTTTGGCTTCACAAGGGCTTGCTCTAGATTCGATACCGGATAAGGGCACTAAAGTTCTTATTCGAAAAAATGCCAACCTGAGTACGGGCGGTACTGCAAAAGATGTTACCGATTTGGTTCATCCTCAGGTTGCGACTCTTGCGATTTCTGCTGCCCGGCAATTGGGGCTAGATATTTCTGGGGTTGATATTATTACCAGCGATATTTCCAAACCGCTTGCTGAAACGAATGGCGCAGTTGTTGAAGTTAATGCTGGGCCTGGCTTGCGCATGCATCTTGAGCCTTCCGAAGGTCAGGGGCGGCCTGTGGGTAAAGCAATAGTTTCTATGCTTTTCCCAAAGCCCGCTAAAGCGCTTATTCCTGTAATAGCAATCATTTCTGCAAAGGCATCAAGTTCGATTACAGATTCGGTTTTTCGAAAAGCACAACACTGTTTTGGTGCTACGGGATTAATTGGAACGGATGGGCTTTTCGTGGATGCAATAAAAATTGCGAAACGTTCCGGGTGTGCTGGGGTTGATGTTTTGAGGTTGTGCCAGCATCCAGATTTAAAAGCTTTGGTAGTTGAGTTTAGCTGGGATGAATTCGCTTTTCATGGCTTGGGCTTATCCTGTTACTCCTTAATTGTTTGCGCCGATGCCCCCAAATCAGAACTTTTTACTCAATCTGAATTACTGCAGCAACTTCGCCATGGGTTAAGTTCTTCGGGTAAGATTCTTGTTCCTGAAAATCTTGCAGGCTTGGCCCCTGCCCAGCCTACTTTTTGGTCTAAGGCCCTGCTCTACTGCACTTCCCCATGGAATGAATGTTTGAAATACCTAGCACTAAACCCGAGTGGCATCATTCAAATCCATGAAGATGAGTTGAGCTTTTACAGGGGTGAAATCAAAGAATCTGAACGAACTCTCGCTAATATACAAACCAGTGGTTTGAATCTGGTAGCTGTTGTTGAGCATCTGCTTGAGCAGATTGGCGAATAATTTAGCCTAGTAAGCATTCTTATTTTGTCTTTGCCTGCCCATGGGTTTTCATGGACGCCAAAATTTCGTTGGAAATTTCAGACGCGATGCGATGTTGCTGGCCGCTATCTTTTAGCCCAGAGTTTGATACAACCGTTTTTGATGCAATTGCGATGGGGTTGAATCCTGCAATGATGGCAACAGGGGCTGTGCCTGGCATTTTTCTGCCACTATCTGAGGTGTCCATAAGGAAGAATGGTTGGCCCCCACCTATTGTTGGGTCGGAAAGTGCAGCATCAACTGCTATTTTTTTGTTTCCTGCGCCAAATCCTATGGCATTCTGGGCCACTTTGTTACCCTCATTTAAACTCACAATTTGGCCGGTTAATCTCCAGCCTTCCCCTTGTGGATACGTTGGCTGATTCCAAAACACCGCGGGCAAACCTGCATCTGTTAGATTTTTTGCAACCTGCATCGCAATGCTTTGGCCGATGGGTGTATTCCGATCATGGCCTGTTACCGCATCGGTAACTCGTGGTCGGGAATCGGCTGCTTTTCGCAGTGGCCCTTTCGGAATCAGGGAGTCATCTTTGGCCAGTTCATCGGCGACAGCTTTATCCATGGAGAAAGGGAGAACATAAATTTTGGTGGGGTGTTTGGTGGGCCAAGAGATAGCTGCTTTTTGGGTGAAGCTTTTGGTGGGTCCTTGGGCAAGGGTAAAGGCGTTGATTGAGCAAGTGAAAAGCGCGATTATTATAATGCGCGTAAAAGATTGATTCATTTTGATCTTCCTTGACTGTGTTGGTCGCATTCAATTTGCGATCATGGCTTTCATACTAATTAAAAGTAATCAATTAAGGCAAGTTCAGTTCGTTTGAGGCTTCCGGGGGATATTGGGTGCCACTGATGAATCTTTTGATTTTAATTGCGTGATTTTGTATATGATTGAAATGCACAGAAAGGAGCGATCCGTTTATGAACAAGCCAACTAAAGTAATCCCGATGTTTGCCAATGAGGCACAGGAGCGTGCGTATTGGGAATCGCACGATTCAACGCAGCATTTGGATTGGTCGAAAGCCCGCACGGTGATAATGCCTAACCTGAAACCGACCACCAAGACTATTTCTCTTCGGTTGCCTCAGCACATGCTAGATTCGATCAAACTTGCAGCAAACGCCCGTGACGTACCTTACCAATCCTTGATAAAAGTGTGGCTGCAGGAAAAATTGAAAAGCAATTAAGTAAGGCCTATGGCGTAAGCTACATTAATAATTGCAGCAGCAACACCTTTACGGGTGCTCGTTACTTATCTGGCACAAAGAGTTCTTCGCTAAATTGGCGGAATGTCAGCCCAGGATTCAGCTTCGCCATGTAGGTGATATTCCAGGAATCCTCAGCAAGAACAACAAGTCGTCTGCGGTGGTCCTCGACGAGCCGGGAACTGTATGTCATCGATAACTTTTCAAGATTAGCTCGTTCGCCTTTAATCCATGCTGCCGCCTTGAACTTAAGAGGTTCGATCTCCACCTTGACTCCGTATTCCACATCGAGTCGCGATCGTACAACATCGAACTGGAGAACGCCAACTGCAGCAAGAATAGGCTCGCGTATATTTGTTGAGTCTTCAAAAACTTGAATCGCCCCTTCGTCTGCAAGTTGCTCTAATCCATCAGACATTTGCTTCCTGCGTGAGGTGTCGAGGCAGCGAATAACAGCAAAGCATTCGGGGCTGAATTGTGGCAAGCCCTCGTAATTTAGCGCCTTGCCTTCGTGAACCGTGTCGCCTAATCGCAATCCGCCTGAGATCGCCAGCCCCACAATGTCGCCTGGGTATGCTGCGCCAACCTCTTCTCGTTCACGGGCGAATACCCGGTGTGAGCCTTTGATGCGGACCCGTTCTCCGGTGCGTGCATTTTTTGGCTTAGTATCCTTAGTGAATATGCCAGAGCAGACTCGCACAAATGCTACTTTATCTCGGTGCATCGGATCCATGTTGGCTTGAATTTTAAAAACGATGCCTGCAAAGTCAGGACGGTCAGGCGGTATCATACCGTTGTCACTACGGCGAGCGCCGGGTGCTGGGGCTAGCTTCAGAAACGCTTCCAGAAATGCCTCCATGCCGAAGTTGTTCATGGCGCTACCGAAGAAGACGGGCGTCATTTTGCCAGAGAGGAACGCACCTTGTTCAAAGGCTGCTGCTGCACCGTCGAGGAGTTCCAGATCTTCCTGACAACGATGTGCCAGAGATGGATCGATGTGATGTTCGAGGTCTTCAAGTTTCACCCTACGGATAGGCACTTGCAGCGAACCACTATCGGTTGGTTCGAAAAGCAGCACCTCTTTTTGTAGGCGGTCGTACACTCCGCAGAACTCGGGGCCGTTACCGATCGGCCAGTTGACCGGCACTGCGACGATTCCCAGCACTTCCTCGATTTCACTTAGCAAGGAAAGCGGGTTTAGGCTGGGTCGGTCCATTTTGTTGATGAAGGTTAGAATTGGAATCTCTCGGACTGCGCACACCTTGAACAGTTTTCGAGTCTGAGTTTCGATCCCCTTGGCTGCATCAATTACCATGACTGCGGAATCGGCTGCGGCAAGAGTACGGTAGGTATCTTCGCTAAAATCTTGATGGCCCGGGGTGTCCAGCAGGTTAATGATATAGCCTTTGTAAGCGAAACTAAGCGCGGTCGAGGAAACGGAAATGCCTCGCTGTTGTTCGAGTTCCATAAAGTCGGACGTGACTGTTTTGCGGGTCTTTCGGCCTCGTACTGTTCCTGCTACATCGATGCAACCAGCATAGAGTAGGAATTTTTCGGTGAGGGTGGTCTTGCCGGCATCTGGGTGTGAAATGATTGCGAAAGTTCGCCTACGGATAGCCTCGCTGGCTAATTGATCCGCGCTGCCTGCCTCTCCTGCGTTGATGGGGGCTTCTGGTGGATCGAGATCATTTTTCAAAGGTCAGGCTCCATAGGATGTTCGCATTTGGCAGTAGTGAGAATAAAAGGGGTCAGGCCTCTTTTTCTTGCACTTTTCTTGCTTGCGCCCAATAGTTAACTCACCTAGTAAACTAGCATCCCACCTCGAAAAAACAAGGGTGAGCGAAGGCTGGCCTCGGTTTGCGCAACCGTGGGATAAAAATCCAACAGGGGGATGTGATTACTCATAACCGTATAATTCTATCAGAAGGTTTTGATCTCAATTATAACCAACCAAGTGGAACTTTTGAAGAAAGCCCTGCCCGTGAAAAAGTGGTACTTTAAATAAGCTTTTAGGGCATGTTGCAATTCAGCTTTGAGTATCCTTGGCTTTCGCCGAAGCTTCTTTCGCCGCTGCCCTGCGTTTCTGCTCTGCTATTATCCCATTAAGCGATCTCTCGATTACTGCTTTTTTCGCCTGCGCTTTTGCCAGTCTGTACGCCGCTGCTCCGACTGCTTTTAATAATTCGCTCATGATGCCCTGCTGGAATGAATGTTTCTTAACATTTAAATTGTAACAAGCATTATCGTGATCTCTATAGCTTTTAGGTTTTTTAATTAACGGGATTAGTTCTTAAAGTTAAAGAAGGAGTATTGTTGATGCCACAGTTGTTCAAATTGTCTGGGGGGATAAAAAAAACAAAAGTTGGTGAAGGGGATGGTGTAATTTTCGTTGGAGTCAAGGCTTGCGGCTCGGTTAGATTGCCAAAGATCATGGCCACGTGAGCAAAAGGTGGGAATAAAAAAAGACCAAGGGGTGAACCTTGGTCTTTTATGGGCGCTACAGGATTCGAACCTGTGACCCCCAGCGTGTCGAGCTGGTGCTCTAGCCAACTGAGCTAAGCGCCCTATCTACAAACTAATGTAGCTCATTTCATCGGGTTTTAAAGGGGTTAAACTTGAATCATTATGGAAATCATGGCACACCCCCAAAAAGAGGCGGGAAGTGGTCAAAGCTGCAGTTTTAAACCATATTGAATCAGATAATCTGCAAGTATAAGCATCCTGCCAAAAGGTAAACCCCTCTGGTTTTCATTAAAAACCAGCAGTTTGGCTTTTGGGCTTTGAGGTTGAAGGCTGGCTAATTGGCTGCCAGTTTCATCTTCCCATACCGTAATACCCAAGGGAGTAATAGTTCTGTAGCAATAAATCCTGCTCGTAGGCATCAGCAATTGGTTGGAATAGAGGAACCCCACGGTAAGATCGCAGGCATCATTGATAGTCCAGTTGGCAAACGGGACTTTAAGCTTGTTAAGAGTAAATACGACCGGGTTGTCGTCATCCTCGTGGACAGTCCAATTCTGACTGAGGATGCTAGATTTATAAGATGCGTTGCCTAGCGGCGTTGAGTTTTCAGGGTTTTGAAATAATAACACAGGGCCCGATTGGACGGTTGAAATCAGAAGCTGTGGGTGCTCAAGCATAGTGATATATGTTAACCAAAAGCTTGTAAAATGAAAAACATTTATCATGAAATCAAGGGTAAATGATTGACCCGTTGGTGTTAGTAGGGTTATCTTTGACTTGTTAGACACGCACACCTAAAAACTTTTTAAAAGGAATTAAACAATGAGCTTTTTTATGGACCGTAGGGAATTCGTAAAAGATAGCGTTGTAGGCGCAGCTATTGCTGCTGCAGGGCTTGATTTTTCTAAAGTGGATACTCAATCCAAGGAGCCTGCAAATGCAAAGGGCGCCTCTGGCGAACAACTCAGGGTGGCTGTGGTTGGGGTTAATGGCAGAGGCATGAGCCATGTGGGCGGCTTTGCAGGCAAGAACAATTGCGTGGTTACCACCATTTGCGATTGCGATGAAGCGGTGATTGGCAATGCCATGAAAACCATAGAAAAAGTACAAGGCAAAGCACCCAAGTTCGAGAAAGATTTTCGTAAACTTCTGGATGATAAATCGATTGATGTGGTGAGCATTGCAACCCCAAATCATTGGCATTCCTTGATGGCGATATGGGCATTGCAGGCTGGAAAAGATGTGTATGTTGAAAAGCCTGTCAGCCATAATGTTAGCGAAGGCCGAAGGGTTGTAGAAGCTGCGCGCAAGTACAATCGTGTTTGCCAATCCGGTACTCAAAGCCGTAGTAACCCTGGCATGCGCCAATCGATCGAATACGCCCACAGTGGCAAGATTGGCGAAATCATGATGACCCGTGGGCTTTGCTATAAGCCTAGAGGTAGTATCGGTAAAGTTGCTGCGGATAAGCCTATTCCTTCGACCATGGATTTTGATTTGTGGTGTGGCCCTGCCCCGATGAATCCCGTTCATAGAAATAAAATTCATTACGATTGGCATTGGATTTGGGATTACGGCAATGGTGACCTGGGCAATCAGGGTATTCATGAAATGGACAAGGCTCGTTGGGCGCTTAAAGCTATGGAATTGCCCAAGGGCATATTCAGCTTGGGTGGCAGGTTTGGTTATGAGGATGATGGTCAGACCCCTAATACCCAGATTTGTTCCTTTGATTATGGTGAGAAGGCGCTGGTTTTTGAAGTCCGCGGTTTACCCACCAAGGAGTTCATGGGAACGAAGGTTGGGAACATTTTCTACGGTACCAATGGTTACATTGTGTGTCCAAGTTATGCCACGGGTATTGTGTTTGATAAAGATAACAAGGAAGTTGCCAGGTTTAGTGGCGGTGGCGACGGTCACCACTTCGAGAATTTCTGCAAGGCAGTAAGGGCACGCAAGCCCGAGATGCTAAACGGGGATATTCTTGAAGGCCATCTTTCCAGCGCACTATGCCATTTGGGCAACATCAGCTATAGGCTTGGGAAAGATCAAATGCTTTCTGAGAAAGTGGCTGGGCTTGATGAAAAGACTACCGAAGCTGTAGGCAGAATGGCTGCCCATCTTGCTGATAACAAGTTGGATGCTAGTAAGACGAAAGTCACGATTGGCAGAAAACTGGTTATGGATCCTAAGACTGAAACCTTTATCAATGATGCGGAAGCCAACTTGATGCTTACCCGCCCCTACCGCAAAGGTTACGAGGTTCCTGCTAAGATCTAAGGCTTAAAAAAGAGTGTTTCAAAGAGAGAGAGAGAGGCCGAACGCTTCTCTCTCCCTTTTTTTAGATAAGGTCGAGTTGACGCTTTGGCATGCGGGCGATATTGCATTCTTTGCAAACCCCTCGAACAATGAAGGAATGCCCTTCACTTTGAAAACCGTAGGCAAGCGAGGCCTGCCTGATGGCTTCTTCGATGGAAGGGTTTTGAAACTCGATCACTTTGCCACACTTGGTGCATTGAAGGTGATCGTGCTGAGGGTAGCCATAATCGTGTTCGTAGAAGGTACGGGGGCCGAGTTCTAGCCTGCGAAGAAGGCCAGCATCGACAAGTTTATTAAGGGTTCGATAAGCGGTGGCCCGACTAATTTTAAGGCTAGCGGCCTGCATATCTGAAATAAGAGCTTCTGCATCAAAGTGATCATGGTGGCTAAAAATAAAGCGAACCATATCTCTTTGCTGGCCAGTGAAGCGCTGGGATTTATTACCAGTGGTTAGGTATTCCCTGAATTTATCTTCGGGAGATTGGGATACGATAACAGATTGAAGATTCACGGTAGATGTCCTTTCAGATCAGGAAATCAGAGGAAATGGGCAATTCCTCTGATAGATTATGATAATCGATTCCTTGAAGATCTCAAAGGGTTAACCGTAAAGAGAGGCATTTTTCAACCTAAATCGAGTTCGCCCAGCATTTTATCGAGGGCAAGTTCGAATTTTTCGGGGGTATCATAGGTGCCTGCAGCGATTTCTTGGCGCACTCTGCTAACCAAATCCTGCCTGATGGGTGCACCTTCATTTTTGCGCTTGGCGACGGCTTTGGGTTGTGATTTCCACTTTTTGCCGGTTCGTGAAACTGGTCCGCTTATAGTCGATGGTCCGTGCTTGAACATGATACATGTCCTTTCTCTAGGAATTCTCCGGAAAGATGGGTCGGAGTTTCCAAGAAGATACTACAATCTTTGGCACCGAAGTGCCAACCCTAATGCTGGCCCTGACAAGAAAAGAAACCTTGGCCACTTTGCAGATGGGTTTCAGGCTGCCTTCGTAGAGCCCTTTTCAGAGCCCTGCTGTTCGAACGCTCAACACCTGAATTCTAACATACTTATCGTCTCCAAGATGCTGAAGGATGAGAAAAAATATAGTAAATTTACAAGTGGTAAGTTGGGGGTGTAGCGGATGCGATAAAAGGATGACCAGATGGTTGCCTATACTTCGGCATCGACCACATTTTGAAACAATCCTTCCCAAATTTACAGATTAAATTTTGCCTTTGGTTAGCTTATTGGTGACTTCGAAGATGATTTCTGCTGTTTTTTTGACTTGTTCCATGGATACATCGAGGTGAGTTACTACCCGCATCAGATTTAATCCACTTGTATGAATCAGGATTTTCCTTTCTTTTAAAGCAGCAACGAAATCAGGAACCGGCGCAAGTTTGGGATCCACATGGAACCAGACGATGTTGGTTTCAACAGTTGGTTGATCCATTTTTAGCCCGGGGGTGTTTTGGATGGCTTCACCAAGTACTTTGGCTTTTTCGTGGTCTTCCTTAAGGCGATGGATGTTATTGTCTAAGGCGTAAATTGCGCCCGCCGCAATGGTGCCTGCCTGGCGCATACCGCCCCCAAACCTTTTGCGAATTCTCCTGCACCTTGCGATAAATTCTTTAGGGCCTACAATTGCGCTTCCTATCGGTGCTCCCAATCCTTTGGAATAGCATACCGAGACCGAATCGAAAAGCTGGCCCCAAGCCTTGGCTTCGATTCCTGTGGCAACGATAGCGTTCCATAGCCTTGCACCATCGAGATGAAAGATAAGTCCGTTTTTGCGAGTCCAATCATGAAGTTCTTTAACTACCTTGAACGGTTGCACCCTGCCCCCGCAGCGATTATGGGTGTTTTCCAATGCAAGAAGCCTGGTTCTGGGGTAATGATCATTGGGCGGGCGAATGGCATCTTGTAGCATTTCTATATCGATTAAGCCGTGATTACCCCTTATGGTTTTACACGAAATATTACTTAGGGCTGCTGGGCCGCCACCTTCCCAATTGAACACATGGCAAAATTCCTCGCAGATCATTTCATCTGCCGGTTGGGTGTGGGCTTTAATGCAAATCTGGTTGGTCATCGTGCCCGATGGGCAAAAAAGTGCTGCTTCGTGACCCAGCATTGCTGCGGTTTGTTCCTCTAGTTTGATAACCGTTGGATCTTCTTTAAAGACATCATCGCCCACTTCAGCGGCATGCATAGCAGCGCGCATTTCTGGCGAAGGCTTGGTTACGGTGTCACTTCTTAAATCGATCCATGAATCTGCCATTTAATCATCCTTTTGATCTGAGATCAACCGTCTTACTTTTTGTTGTTTTCCATGTACCATTTGTTGTTTTCGAGTTTCATACTGATGATGAAATCTTTGAGGTTAGGATCTTTAAGTGAAGCTGATTTTTCTGAGGCGTTCAGTTTTCCTTCTTTTAGAAGGGATTCTAGAGGAGATTTTAGGCCTTTTTTAAGTTTTTCACGGGTTTCGGCAACTTGTTTGGCAAAGTCGCCTTCATGCACTTCGCGTACATTTTTATCGATGAACGATGGGTCTGCTAGGTGCGCAAGCATGTATTCGATTTTATCCGAATTAAGTGCTTTTAACAATGATTTACGCAGGTTCTCGGGGCTGTTTTGCGGGAATGTAGCCTCATCAAGTACGATGCCAAACCTGCCGCTTTCTTTAACCGCCTGGGCAGGCAATTGGGTTGGGATGTAAGCAGAATTCACCAGCATAAAAAGAACAATCACTACATTCTTCATTGCTGCCCCGTCTTGAAAAGGTACTTGGGTTTGGAACCTAGGACATTGTACTCATTTTCGGTTATACTACCATCATGCCAGGAAACTCATTTGGAGAACTGTTCAGAGTAACAACATCGGGCGTAAGCCATGGCCCGGGGTATGTTGCAATTATTGATGGTTGTCCACCCGGACTACCGCTCGGAATTGAAGATTTGATTCCGGATTTGCAAAGGCGAAAGCCTGGGCAGTCAAAAATCACCACACAACGTAAGGAAGATGATCTACCAGAAATTCTCTCGGGGGTTTTTGAAGGTGTCACTGATGGTACATCCATTGGTATTTTATTCCGCAATAACGATCAGCGAAGCCATGATTATGGCGATATCAAAGATAAATACAGACCTGGCCATGCAGATTACACTTTCGATGCAAAGTATGGATTGAGAGATTATCGAGGCGGTGGTCGTTCGAGTGCGCGAGAAACTATTTGCAGGGTGGCTGCTGGTTCGATTGCTCGGAAATTACTTGCGACCCAAGGTATTAGGGTTTTAGGTTATGTAACTCAGGTTGGTGATATTCGTTTTGAAGCTATAGACCCCGCAGCAATAACTTTAGAACAAGTTGAAAGTAATGCAGTGCGCTGTCCAGACCCAGTCATCGCAGAAAAAATGTATGCACTGATTGATCAGGTGCGTTTGGAAAGAGATTCGATTGGTGGCATTTGCGAAATGGTAGCTACTGGGGTTCCTGCAGGCTTGGGCGAACCGGTATTTGACAAACTAAAGGCTGATATTGCCAAGGGATTATTGTCTCTGCCTGCTGTGTTGGGTTTCGAATATGGTGCGGGGTTTAAAGTAGCTAGCATGCGTGGCAGTCAGTGCAATGATCATTTTATAGCGGATGAAAAGCTTCCGAGCAAAGTTGGAACCAAAACCAATAATCATGGCGGCATGCTGGGCGGTATTTCGAGTGGTCAGCCGATTGTTTGCAGGGTTGCGATCAAGCCAACTAGCAGTTTACCCCAAAAACAACCAACGGTAGACAAGCATGGCGTTGAAACAGAGATCTTAACCAAAGGCAGGCATGATCCTTGTTTGTTGCCTAGATTCGTACCGATGGGTGAGGCGATGATTTGCCTAGTGCTTGCAGACCATTGGATGCGCTGGAAAGCCCAATGCGGATCGATGATGAAAAGCTAATCAATCAATTTTTACAGCAAAAGCGTAAATCCAAGTAGGTTCATCGGGTTTAAAGTCATTATCTGTGGTGATGATTAGCAATTTTCGGCCATCTGGAAGATCGGGGCCAAAAGCAAGGCCTTCAATCTTTGCGGGAAAGTCTTTTCCCTTCAGTCCAAATTTTGGATCAAGCAAATCAAGAAAAAGGGTTTTGGTTACGGGAACAATGCCTTCGGGTAGTTTAGGCGCGGGCAAGGATATGATTTTTGAAACATCGGTCGCGTTTTTTGTGCTAATGCGAAAGATCTTTTTGAACCCTGCAGATTCACCCGTATCGCCATCCCTCTCCAATACCAAATAATCTTCTTTGCCGATTGCCAAGATTTCATTTACTCCATTATTTGGACTTTCCATTTTGTAAACAATTTCGCGAAGGTGTTTTCCTTCGACGGAAGTTTCTAAGAAGCGAAGGTTTTCGCCATTATTTTTCAGGTCGGAATTACTGGGGTTACGATCTTGAATGAGAGAGCCTTGTAAAGCAGCGAGCCATTTTTTTTGGTCTGATGAAATAGCGATACCTTCAAACCCTTTGTTAGTAACCCTACCTTTTTTATTAAAGGGTGGAAATTCTTTTTCAGCTTCATCTGATTTGTTTTGAATGAGGAACTTTTCTGGAATGAGAAACTTGTGCTTTAGTTTTCCTGTGGAATCAAATAGCCAAACGGAAGGGCCATATTCATCACTTAGGAGAATAGATCCGTTTTTTAAAACCCGCATACCTTCGGGGTCAAACCTGTTGCCAGAAGGGCCAAATCCCTTGGATAATCCAGTTAAGGGGTTGCCTTCCGGTGTTTTGAGAAGGGTCGTTTTTAACAGTTTGAAATCGATTTTTCCTGAAGTCGAAACGGTTATTTCAGCTAAATGAAATCTGCATGAATAGGAATTGGCTCCATCACCTGGGCCTCGATCGGGTAATAAAAGATACTTGTTTCCCTGTCCGGTGTAAGCGATTGCAGAGCCAAAGCCCCCGAGTCTGTTATTGGGAGATTTATCTTCCAGCAGATTTTCCATGCTCGAAAGATCGGAAGCTGTTCCAGAAATAGACGTTTTACCTAATAATTGAACTTCTATTTGCTGGGTCGAATTCCATAAAGTTGCAAGGATCAAGAATATTGACATTGGATTGCCTTTAAAGTTTGCGTTGTGAAAATTCAGCAATCAAAGAAAATTACTATAATCCTTGAAGTATGTTTTTGTCGTTAATTATCCAAGAAGCTGCATAATTCACTGAATATTCATGAAACTTGCCATAGATCGTTAACTCGTAAGAAAATGGAAAGCAAGAAATTGAATTGATTGTTAGACAAACGCACTCATTACACCTAAGATTTTACAGAATAAGGCTTTTGCTTTAATTACGGAGATATTCCATTGAGTCTGGTAGTACAGAAATTTGGTGGTTCGAGTGTTGCTAATGCCCAAAGAGTGATGGCTGCAGCACGCAAAGCCATCCGCGCAAAACATGCAGGCAATCAAGTTATCGTTGTCGTTAGCGCTAGGGGTGATACCACCGATGAGCTGATTGCGCTTGCCAAAGAAATTACTGAAACTCCGCCCGCTCGCGAAATGGATATGCTTTTATCCACTGGCGAACAGATTTCGATTTCATTGATGGCGATGGCGATCCAATCTTTGGGTGAACGAGCCATAAGCCTTACCGGGGCCCAAGTCGGAATCGTTACCGATAGCACCCATACCAAGGCGAGAATTAAAAGTATTTCCACAGCCAGAATGCGCAAAGCCTTGGAAGATGGTCATATAGTCATTGTTGCTGGTTTTCAGGGTATTGATGAAGATGATAATATTACAACCCTAGGTCGAGGCGGCTCTGATACTACTGCAGTGGCACTTGCTGCAGTGATGAAGCATGATCCTTCTGGCCCAAAATTGGAAGTTGCCTGCGATATATTTACCGATGTGGATGGGGTTTATACAACCGATCCAAGAGTTGTCCCTGATGCCCGAAAAATTGAAGCGATCAGCTATGATGAAATGCTGGAGCTTGCAAGCGCTGGTGCAGGGGTGATGCATTCGCGAAGTATAGAATTTGCAAGAAAGTTTGATGTACCATTGCAGGTGCGATCTTCTTTCAGTGACAGCGAAGGCACTTGGATTGTTCCCGAAACCGAGTGGATGACAAAAATTCCTGTATGTGGCGCCGCTTTGGTGCGGGATGAAGCTCGGATATCATTGGAAGGTGTGCCTGATCAGCCTGGAATAAGCCATCGGATATTCGAAGCCGTTTCTGCCCGAAATATTGTTGTGGATATGATTGCACAGAGCGTTGGCAGTAATGGAAAAGCTAATGTTGGGTTTACAGTCCCTTCTCATGACTTGACCGCCACGCTTGAAGCATTGCAACCATTGGTTCAGGAATTGGGTGCCAGGTTAGTTCATGATGCTCAAGTAAGCAAGGTTTCGATTGTTGGTACAGGAATGAAAACCAACACGGGTATCGCAGAAAAAATGTTTGCAGCACTAGCGTCTGAAAAAATCAGCATGAAGATGATCACCACGGGTGAAATCAAGATTTCAGTATTGGTAGACAAAGCGGACGCGGAAAAAGCCTTACGGGCAGTGCATAGCGCCTTTTCGCTTGAAAAGCCAAGGTACGGTGCGGGCGCCTCAATAGGAGATGTCAATCACTCTAAAATTGCGGCCCGGCAAAGCAGTCAGAGTTCAGGCGATCTTGTTGAAATAACCCAACAACTTGCAAGTATGGAAGAAATCTTGGTGAGTGAAATTCATCAAGCGGTGGATCAGGGCAGAATCACGCTGTTTGGCCTGCCCGATAAACCAGGGAATAGTCTTGCAATTTTTCAGGCTGTTGCCAGCGGTGGCATTGTTGTTGATATGATCGTGCAGAATTTGTGTGGTGAAAAAGTTGATCTTTCGTTTAGTGTGCCCCGGGAAAAATTGCAACCTGCCCTAACTCTCGCAGTTGAAGCTGCCAGATCGATTGATGTCGATATTCAGGCTTCTGCCGATAGCGAAATTGCAACCCTTTATGTGCTTGGCGTGGGCATGCGAACCCATACCGGTGTTGCGCGAAGAATTTTTGGTTCATTGGCATCTGCAGGGATCAACATTCTGATGATCAATACGAGTGAAACTTGTATTAGTGTGGTGGTGCAGAAAAATCAGGGTAAGCTTGCGGAAGAGAAACTAAAAAAGGTGTTCGATATAGATTAGGGTTGGTAGCAATAAAATTGATGATTGCTAAAAGAAGAAAGCCAGACAAAAGTGTCTGGCTTTCTTCTTGGATATGCGTTGAAGTTGTTAATAAACTTCGCCAGGGGCACCTGCCTTGGAGTTGCCCGTGGCCTTGAGGTTTCCGCCGTAGCGGAAGTGCCAGCCTTCAGCAACCCGAATGCGATGAAGTTCATCCATGGTGAGGCCGTATCGTGAAAACCAAGGCTTACCCTTAGCTTTGACAATTTCGTGGATTTGAAGAACGCGGTCAGCGCAAACAGTGTTGGCAAAGTTCTTGCGAGCATCTTCGGTTTCTTGCAGAAAGTATTCTTTCCAGAATGCTCTGCCGCCTAAAATCCCACTTGCACCGGCCTTCATTGCCATTTCAACTTGTTGCTTGTAAGCAGGGAAATCAACGCCTGCGCTAAGAAGAACCCATGGCCTTTCGCTGACAGCATCAAGAGCCTTAAGGTTTTTCTCAAGCTGAGCATCGGATTCATTTCCGAGGTGGCCAGGGAATTCAGCTTTGTAAATATCGCAGAACCTGCTGAGTTGATGAGCGCTTTCGATAACGGTTTCAGCCTTGCGATTGATGAAACTCTTGCTGTCTTTCTTTTCGTCGCCGAATGGGAAAGCAACTGTTTCCAAAAGCAGAAGAATGTCATTTTTTTTGCAATCTTCGTAAACTTGTTGAATGAATTCGAATTGGTGCTCAGCGCTATTGGGTTCGGTGGGTTCGTATTGAGCAAGAAGCTTAACTGCATCAGCCCCGATACCCTTAATTTTTTCCACGCTCCAACCTGGTTCAAAACCACCTAAAGGAGCATTGACCTTGTTTTTGCCACCACCTGATTGCTCTACGCGAACCAAGATACCAACCGTTTTGGGGATGTTGAAAGATGCAACGCTGTTCCAAACGCCGTAATAGCCGTCAACAAGAACGCCACTAGCATTCTTGGAAAGAGATTCAGCCAGAATAATTTTAGCTTCGACAATTTCATCGAAGGTAGGTTCGCGATCCTGGCCTTTTTTCTTGAGGCTGTCGCGGATCATGGTGATCATGGAGCTGTTTTGGTCGGTAGCAACCATGGTCAGGGTGCCGTTGTCATTGCTAATTCGCTGAAGACCACGAAGTTTTCCTGGTGTTAAGCCTAAGCCAAGAAGCCGGGTAACGGAAATTGGGGAATTTGGGTTCGACATTTCTATAAATCCTCACTTTTAAAACGGGGTATAAAATCCAGCTTTGGAAATTCTATTTGTATTTGTTATCAGTGCAAGCACTAATCATGCAAATATGATGCTAATTCATGACTTCTTCAAAACCCCATAAAGATTTCATTAATTATCTGTTTGCTTCCCCAAGGGATACTCTTTATATATATTCAGTGAGGTAGTTAATTGTCCTAGTGAACAAATGGAGTTTTTATTATGTCGATGTTTATTGGCGAATCTTTGGTAGGCGATGGTAATGAAATTGCACATATCGATCTTTTGATTGGTTCAAAAGAAGGCCCAGTTGGCGTAGCTTTTGCAAATGCAATTGCAACCCAATCAGCAGGTCATAACAGTTTGCTTGCAGTTGTTGCACCAAACTTAATCTGCAAACCCGCAACTGTAATGATTACCAAAGTCACCATCAAAGGCTTGAAGCAAGCTGTTCAGATGTTTGGCCCCGCGCAAGCTGGTGTTGCCCGTGCTGTTGCAGATAGCGTTGCTGAAGGCGTTATCACTAACCAGCAAGCTGAAAGCATGGTTTGCGTTTGTGGTGTATTCATTCATCCCCAAGCTGCTGATGACAACAAGATTTTTGATTTTAACTATAAGGCTACCAAAGATGCTTTGAAAAAAGCTCTTGCCAATGAGCCAAAGGTTGAAACCATCACTGCTCAAAAAGACAAGGTAAAACATCCTTTCTCCCCTAAGTAATAATTTGGGTTGTAAGGTTTAAAACATGGGGGCTAACTGCCCCCATGACTTATTTATAGACTTAATTAAGGCGATTTTGTCATGGAAAAGAAAACCATACTAATCCAACTCGACCCTGATGCTCATGCAAGTGTCTTCGATCGGGTCGTTGCCATTGATTCCAATGTGGATGAACTATTTAGCTATGCGAATGTGCAACCCGATCAGGTAAGGGATCTTGTTCATGGCGCAATTTTTACCCGCAGCCCAAAAGATCTGAAAAATACTGCTATTTTTATCGGGGGCGGTAATGTTGAGAAAAGTGAAGCATTGCTTGCCAAGGCTCTTGGTGCCATGGTCCCCGAATATGGTTTGCGGGTATCAGTGCTATTTGATGCCAATGGTTGCAATACGACCGCGGCAGCAGCCGTTCGAATAGCAGTAAAAAACCTTGATCTAAAAGATAAAAAAGTGTTGATTCTTGCAGGCACCGGCCCTGTTGGTCAAAGAGCAGCACTGCTGTTGGCAAAGCTTGGTGCTAAGGTTTTTTTATCGTCGCGTACTATTGAAAAAGCACGATCAGCAATTGTTTCGATAGGGAAAAAAATAGGGGAATGCCCTGCCCCGGTTGCAATTCAGGTTGCCAATGATGTTGAATTAAAAAGCGCATTGGAGGGAGTGGAGCTAGTAATATCCACCGGAGCCGCAGGCGTTTGCCTTCTTCCTGAAAAAATTAGGCAGGCCGTTAGCACCCTGAAGATGGTTATTGATTTAAACGCTGTTCCGCCTATGGGCATCGAGGGAACTAGCGTGATGGACAAGGGCGTGATTCGGGAGGGTGTTATTTGCTATGGCGCTATTGGCGTGGGAGATTTGAAGATGAAAATTCATCGCGCAGCAATAGCAGCATTATTTACCCGAAATGATCAGGTCATGGATGCGCTTGAAGTCTATGAGATTGCACTGAGTTTTTAACGAAGCGCCTCTTCGATTCTTTCACGGATAATAGTTTCAAGCAAGGGATGTGGCCCGAGGTGGCCTGCAAGTTTAAACTGCACTGCTGGATACTTTTTAGTTAATAGTTCGAGCGATTCGATTAGGTCTTTTCTAACATGGATCCCTGCTGATAGAAAATAAGGTACCATGATTACTAACTGCGCGCCTTTTGCAACGCAGGTGTCTCCCCCAGTTTCAATTTCTGGTTCAGCAAGTTCTAAATAGGATGGTTCAACGATTTGAAGTTCGCTGGAAACAAGCCTTTTTGCAAGATGAATCAAATCCTGGTTAGCTTCCTTGTTTCTGCTGCCGTGCGCTATAAGCAAAAGAGCCTTAATCATAGTAAATCCCGTTGTTAGTTTCTGTTTGAAATATCTTTTCTAGCTTGTTTGATCCAAGCTTGAATATCATTGTCATCGATGGCTGAGGGTACATATTGAATATAAGATTCAAGGTTGAAGAGAGCTTTGCTGGGGTGGCCAGCTTGTAATAGTGCCACGCCTAAATCTCGCATATGTGAAGGGTCATTGGGTGCGATTTGTCTGAGCCTGTTCAAAATACGAATTGATCTTGGAACATCATTTTTTCGGAAATAAATTAGTTTTAAGTTGGTTAGCATGCGAATGATGACCGAAGCCATGGGCAAGGGCGAAAAATGACTTTCAGAAAGGGCGATCTGCTCGCCTGTTGCTTTGAATGAAAGGCTTTCACAATCGCTTTGTGAAAGGATTTTTCCGTCATTAAAAACATCGAAATAAACAGAATGGTTTCCTTCGCACGCCATGGTTACAAAGTGCCCTGGAAGTCCGACGCCAAAAAGCCTAAGGCCGAGCCGTTTACCTATGCAAATTGCAAGAATTGAAAGCGAAATAGGGATGCCCGTCCTGCGATCGATAACAAGGTTTAGGTAGCTGTTTTGAGGGTCATAATAGTCATTTTTATTACCATGCAAACCAAGGTCATGGGATAAATACCGGGCAAAGGCTTGAACCCGAACTTCAAGGTCGGTGCCACCAGGAAGTTTACATCCATGTGAAAAAGCTGAAATTTCAGACTTGTAGGCTGAAATATCCAAGTTAGGATATTCATCCAAGGCAAGACTGAGTGCCAAGGTCTCTAAACAAATACTGGCATTTGGGTTTTCTGCCAGTAATAAAAGATCGCTATCTAGATTCATGTAGCTATTATAGATGTTGGAGCAGCATAAAAAGTAATTTTTAGGTTATTATGGAATTAACTGTTAATAATGTTTATGGGTTGATTTTGCGAAGCAAGCTGATGAAGCTTGATGAGGCGAAAGCCGTATTGGATCGATGGAAAGAAGAATCTAAAACTGCACAATCCGATGTGATAAAGTTTGCTAATTGGCTAGTGAGCCGAAAGTATGTAACCGAATACCAAGCTAAGCTTTTGATCAAAGGCCATGCTGATGGGTATTTTATAAATAGTTATAAGATTTCTGAAAAGCTTGGTACGGGGCGCATGGGCGGTGTTTACAAAGCAGAGCATGAAACCGGACAAATTGTTGCTTTAAAAGTGCTGCCTCCGTCTAAGTCGCGTGAAAAAAATTTCCTGATGCGCTTCCACCGTGAAGCTCAGATGAATATGGAATTGATTCACCAAAATATTGTTCGAACTTTTGAAACGGGAGTTTACAACGGTGTTCACTACATGGTTATGGATTACCTTGAGGGTGAAACACTCGATCAATTTTTGAAGCGCAGTGGGAAAATTCCTCCTGATGAAGCCTGCCATATTGTTTATCAGGCGCTTCGGGGGCTTGATTGTATTTTTCAACATGGGCTTGTGCATCGAGATTTAAAGCCTGCCAACATGATGCTTGCAGGCCCAATTCTCAATTCTAAGGTGATGGATAAAACATTAAAAATTCTCGATATGGGGTTGGGTAAACTCACCAAAAATAAAGAACCCTTGCATCAGGTTGTGACCGCATTGAACCTTACTGATGAAGGGGCGATTTTAGGCACTCCTGATTACATGGCCCCTGAGCAGGCTCGGGATGCTCGAAATATTGATATTCGTGCAGATATTTACGGGCTAGGGTGTGTGCTGTATCACCTGTTGACGGGGCAACCCCCTTTCCCAGATACCAATATTATTAACCAAATTATCAGGCATCAGACCGAAACGCCAAAGCCTGCGAGTCATTTTAATTCCAAGGTCCCTGAGGGACTGAATAAAATCATTAATACAATGCTAGCGAAGGAGCCATCAGATCGCTACCAGACGCCCGAGAAATGTGCTCAAGCACTTGCGATTTTCTTGAATTCGGGGCCTTTTGTCGCACCTACCGTGCCTGATTCCGAAAACAAACTTAAAAAATATCTCACTTGGCTTGAAACGTCGAAGACTGCGCTCAAGGAAAAGAATAAAAATAAAAAAGAAGAGGGCATACTCTATGACCCTCCCTCAGAAAATAATGCGGATCAAGATAGCGAAAGTGATCCTGGTGTTGACGACGATTATTCAGTTACATTCGTATCTAGTATGCCAAAAGAGACTGATTCTTTTGCTTTTGATAATCCCGAGCCCGTGTATAAAAAAGCTATCAAAAAATCAAAGCCTGCCTCGGTTGGATCTTTTAACTTATCTCGCTTCACTCGAAATGAATTACTATTGCTGGGCACCGGAATTGGGTTGGGCGCCCTTGCTACTTTAATCGGTTGCATCGTTGCTTTGACTATCTTTTCTTCTTCAAAAAAAGAACATGATACTTCACCCTCACATCAAACGGGTGGAGATGGTAAAAAATGATTTTTCGTGCCAAGCATTACCAAACCGAACAGATAGTTGATGTTTGTTGTGACGATGGCAAAATTGTTTCTGTAGAAAAAGCAGGGAACTTTGTCCCAGATCATCAGGCCGCATATATTGCCCCTGCGTTTTTTGATTTGCAAATCAATGGTGCTATGGGTGTTGCTTTTAGTGATATCAACCTTGATGAAAGTGGAATCAGAAAGGTTCTTTCGGTTTGCAAGCTGCACGGTATAGAGGCAATTTGCCCGACAATTATAACAAACGCACACACTGTTCTGATTCATGGCTTTAATACCCTTCGAAAAGCTTGTGAAAGTGATCCTGTGATTGCCCGTGACATGCCCTGCTTTCATTTGGAAGGCCCTTATATAAGTAACGAAGATGGCCCGAGGGGCGCGCATCAGAAGCAGCATGTTCGCAATCCAGTTTATGATGAATTTAAGGAGTATCAGGAAGCTTCTGGCAATCGAATAAAATTGCTGACACTTGCGCCAGAGCTTCCGGGTGCAATTGATTTTATTCGAAAAATGAACCTTGATGGTGTTGTCGTTGCGATTGGACATACTGCAGCGAGCCCCATGATTATTCGAGAAGCAATTGCAGCGGGTGCCCGCCTTTCCACGCATTTGGGGAATGGTTCTCATGCCATGTGGCCTAGGCATGAAAATTATTTTTGGGAGCAACTCGGTTGTGATTTGTTGTCTGCAAGTATTATTACTGATGGGCATCACCTACCCGAGGCGCTGATAAAAACGATCGTCCGAGTCAAGCCATTCGAAAAACAAATAATTACATGCGATGCCAGTGGGCTTGCCGGGCTTCCCCCCGGAAAGTATTCGATGTGGAATCAGGAAATTGAAATATTATCAAGCGGAAAAGTCGTGGTGCCTGGAACACCCTTTCTGGCGGGCTCAGGCTCTTTCACTGATGATTGTGTGGCTCATTTAATTTCTCTTGGGGTTGTTTCAATAAGCCAGGCAATTGAAATGGCAACAAATGCGCCCAGAAAATTGCTTCAATTGCCTGAGATTAAAATTGAGGCGGGCAGCAAAGCGAATCTGATATTGTTTGATTCCAACAAGGATGTACCGTTCCGGATTAATCGGGTGATTATTGATGGCGAAGTGTTTAACAAAAGTTAAATAAAGTGGATTGGTTCCTATTTAGTGCCAGTCTCTGCGATGGGGAAAGCAATAAAATTTCATATTCAAATTCGCTGTGTAGAATAAGAGGTTTTGAACAAATTTGAATCACGGTGATGCTAGTTGATAGGGAGTGAAATAAGTCCTTGTTTGCGGGTGATGATGGCGGGTTTGTTCCGCTCTTAAAAAACTGAAGAAATGAAGAAGTTTCTTTGTTGTATTGGTTAAAGCGCTGGCATAGGATAAATCGATTGCATTAATCGTGATTTTATCAGAATTTAATTAGGTTGAAGTTATCTATGAGCCAAGCAATCTCCAAAGCTAAAATTCATGTCGAAAGAATGATGCACCGTAATAGTATCGCTGTTGCTGGTGAATCAATTGCTAGTTATGCACTATTGAAGTTGATTCCAGCAGTTGGCGGCGGCGGGGCTTCAATCGGCATTAACATGGCCATGGTTTTGGATGTTTCAGGTTCAATGTATGAAGAAGATGGTACTGGCAAAAGCCGTATTAGTAGAGTTCAAGAAGCCGCTTGTTCGGCTTTGAATTTCTTAAGGCCAAATGATTCAATTGCTATTGTTGCCTTTGCAAATAATGCTGAATTAGTATTGCCTACCACTTTGGTTTCTCAAAAAGATAAAATTATTGATGTCATCATGCGCATTGACATGTTCAATGTGGATGCGGGCGGCACTTCGATGGATCAAGGTATCGAATTAGCACTTGCTGAACTTCAGAAAAGCACGGGTGCCGGAAATATCTCGCATTTGGTTGTTCTTACTGATGGCGAAACTTCAGGGGAGCAATTGTGTAAAGAATACGCCAAAGCTTCTGCTGAAAAGAAAATTAATTTTAGTGTTATTGGTGTTGGTACCGAGTGGAATTCAGGTCTTATCAAAGATCTTGCATCCCTATCAAATGGCAAATGGCATTACATTGATGTTAATCAGGTTGATTCTGCTCAGAAAGTTTTTGCTAGCGAGTTTCAAAGCCTTGCAGCGGTAGGTTTTCGGGATGTGCAAATTCATTTTCGCCTCATGAAAGATATTAAAATCAGGCGAGTGCGCATGGTTGTGCCTGAAATTAAAGATTTGCCTTTGGTCGAAGTTGAAGATAGGCATTCAGTTGCGCAACTTGGCACCTTGGAAAAAGATAAGACCTCCCGTTACATTCTTGACCTTAGCCTTCCCAAACGGCCTGATGGAAAGTTTAAGCTTCTTGATGTTGAAATAACTTTTGATACGGGATCAGGTGTCAAAGAATCCAGTGGTTTGATCCCAATTGAAATGGCTTATACCGCTGCAGGTAATGGCTATATTAATGCTGAAGTTGCAAAGCATATTGATGAAGTTCAGATTTTTGAATTAAACAAGAATCTGCAGAATGCCATTTCAACCGGTAATACTCAGGAAGCCACTCGAGTTGCTCAAAGTATTGAGAAAAAGGGTGAAGTCATGGGTGCTAGGGCTGCAAAGAAAACAATGCTTGCCAAGCAGGTACTTGCTGAAATTAATCAAGGCGGTAAAGTTTCGAAAAAGACTCAGTTGGCAGTTGATGATGCGGCCCGTGCTGCTGATGAGTAATCTGTTTATCTGGTGTTATTAACAGGCAAGATGCCGCTTTGGAATAGGAATTTAGTATTAAGTTTTAAGTCGAGTTTAAGAGAGGTATTTCAATGATCGTATGTCCTTTTTGCCATTTTGAAAATGAAGACGGTGCCCTTTTTTGTGAGCAGTGTAAATCTGATCTCACAGGTGTGGATTCTGCTCCAGCAGTTCCTGTTGCTGCTGAGGCCCCTCCTCTTCCCGTTGCCGAAGCAATCGAGGAAGCTATACCTTTTGCCATGGCGGATGCTATTGAGATCGTCGAAGAAGTTCCTTCATTTCCAATGGCTGAGATGGCTGTAGAAGAGATGCCACCTTTGCCTGTTGCTGAAGCGATGCCGGAGGCAATTGCTCAAGAAGTTGCCCCTGCCCCAGTTGCTGAAGAAGTTGCCCCTGCCCCAGTCGCTGCTGCTCCTGTTGCCTCCCCTGTTTCGGATGACCCTTATTTTGTGTCGGATTCTGCGAATCCCCGCTTGTATGTGGTGCGTGGCCAGAAACCCAAGGTCGAATTCCCAATTCTTGGTGGCCTTAACTTTGTTGGTCGAGCAGATGACAAACCTGTTGATATCGACCTTGAAGATCAAGAAAACCCAGAACGGGTTTGGGCAAGTAGGCAGCACGCTGTTATTGAGTTTGAAGATAACAAAATAACCATCGAAGATCTTAACAGTTCAAACGGTACTTTCTTAAACCGAAATAAGATTTACCCCGGACAGAAGATGCCACTCAAGGCTAACGATATGGTGCAAATTGGTAATATTCAAATGAAGGTTATGCTTTAATAGTGCGCCTTCATAGTTGATGTCTTGGCGCAGTTCGATAAACAACGGCTGCGCTTTTTTTTTGAATCTCTAACTTGGATTGTGTGAGTAATAGTAATCATGATGATGACTTGCCCCAAGTGTTCCAGAGCTAATCCACAAGAAGCTGTTTATTGCTATTTCGATGGCTTTGTTTTAGGCGGTGCCGCCGCTGGAACGGGCCCCCTTGCAATCAATAGCCTTAGATTCCCAAGTCCATTTGTTTTTATGAGTGGCCGTTCCTGCCTTAATTTTGACGACCTTGCCATTGCCTGTCATGAAGAATCCAAACCCGCCGCTGACATGTTGAAACAAGGGTTCCTTGAATCTTTTCTTGCAAGCATTGGTCGTATCGATTTGTCTATGGCTGCAAAGGAAGCTGCGAAATTCCCTGATTCCTCTCGTGGATTAGATGAACTCTTGGGGAAGTTCCCTTCTTCTGTGTTATCTGAAGCAAGGCTTAATCTTTCTTCTCAGGAGATCAATCTTGGGGTGCTGAGTAGAACAGCCAAGCGGGAAATTAAAATTACGATTGAAAACGGGGGTATGCGCCTTCTATTTGGTTCCATCACTTCGGATAGTACTTGGCTAGCAATCGGGGAAAAAGGGAACGCTTCGGTTAAGAATTTTCAAACCACTGGTGAATTAACTGTCCCGCTTCGGGTTGTTCCTGAAAAATTACGCGCATCTGATAAACCACTGGTTGCCAAATTAAAAATTGATTCTTCTGGCGGAAGTTCGGTGGTGCTAATTCGGGCCGAAGTGCCTGTCACCCCATTCCAACTTATGCCGTTGTCTGGTGCTCTCAACCCTAGGCAAATAGCTTCTAAAGCTAAAGCTAATGCTAAAGAATCTGCCATTCTTTTTGAAAACGGCTCTGTTGCCAAGTGGTATGAAAGCAATGGCTGGTCTTATCCTGTGCAAGGGCCAAGCGCATCAGGAGTAGGAGCTATTCAGCAGTTTTTTGAAGCGTTGGGTCTTACGCCCCCGCCAAAAACTTTTATTAATCAAACTGTGGTCAATCTTGATGGTGCTCCAGGGCAGGAACTCACTTTTGAGTTGACTGTTGGCACCGAAGAAAAGAGGCCTGTTTTTGCTCATGGGTTTGCAGATCAATCCTGGATTACTGCGAAAAACCCCAAGTTGACCGGTAGCAGTGCGATTCTTGGATTTGTTATTCCTCAAATTCCTGATAGACCCGGTGAATTGTTGGTTTCAAAAATCGCAGTCACTTCCAATGGTAATCAGAAGTTTCTGGTTCAGGTAAATGTTCAGGTTTCTGGAAAGTATGTGGCTCCAAGGTCTGAGCCATTGCCTGAGTTGGTATTTACTAAGCAGCCAGTTTTAGTTCCTGGTGCCCCGCCCCCAACTGATATTCCTGAAGCTGAAGATACCATTAAGGTTGATTCAACTTTTAGAAAGAAAGCCAAAGGGCCTAATTCTTCGATCCCCTTGATTCATTTTGTGCCCTTTGCGGGTTTGGTTTCTTTGATGGTTATATTGTTAATAGCGGATGCAGTCGGTGTTGGGGTGGGTGGTAAGACTGAAGGGGGATCAGGGGTAGCGAAAAATGAAAGCGCACAAAGTTCCTTTGGTTATTCCTTCGACATTGATAAAAAGGCTGAATTAAAGCTCGATTTTAGTCATAAGTCAAAGTCTAGGAATTATCGTTTTGGCCTTTTTGCCGCTGATAAAAAAGATCCTAAAGATGAGTCGAAGAATCTTAGGCTCACCTATGATCAGGAGGGTGATTCAAATAACACCCGTATTCGTATTGATGATTCAGATTTTTTCTTTGCCCACGCAATGAAAGACGTTCGAGTTACCGAAGATAAAGAGGACGCTAAAAAGCGTGTATGGCGTGTTTCGTGTGATTATCTATTGAAGGGCGAAAGAATTAAAGTTTCACAGTTTGTTCAAATTGTCCCCGGCAGTCAATCAGGCAACTTGGATACTTGCATTATTCGTTATACCGTTGAAAACAAAGGGAAAAGCAGTCATAAAATTGGTCTGAGAATGATGCTAGATACCTTCATTGGTAGCGAAGATGGGGTTCCGTTTGTTGTTCCAGGTACGGATGGGTTTGTCACGAAGTTTACCGAGTTTTCCCAGAAAGATATGCCAGATTTTATTGAGGCGATGCAGTTTCAAAATCTTGACGCTCCAGGTGTTATTGCCCACCTTGGTTTGAAGGGCTTTCAGCTCCCCGATTGTGAACCAGAACCTTTATATAAACTCTATTTGGGTGAAAACCCAGGAAGTAAAGAGTTTGGCTACGATGCAGATGCTTCAGATCTAGCCATTAAAAAAGGCAAGGATGGTTCTCGCTTTACCGATTCCGTTGCCTTCCTTTATTGGAATGAAAGAGACACCAACCCAGGCGAAGTCAGAGAATTTGTTTTCAGTTATGGTTTAGGGGAAATATCAAAACCCGATGGCAGTTCTGGCGGCAAACTTTCAGTGACCACTGGTGGTAACACTAACGCAGGTAAAACTTTCACCCTTACCGCTTTGGTTAAAGATGCTACCAAGGGGCAGGCTGTTGTGATTGCATTGCCTGAAGGCGTTAATCTTGCATCGGGTGAAACAAAAGAAAAAACAATTGTTGAGGTAGATAGGTCAACCCAGATGTCGCAGGTTTCGTGGAAGGTTAGTGCATCAAAGGCTGGGGTTTATTCGTTAAAGGTTGCAAGTGGACAGTTTAGTTCGCAAACAAAAGTTCAGGTTCGTGAAGCTTCCAGTAGTTTGTTTAGGTAACGGAATTTAGCCATATGAGTTTTAATCTTTTTCTTTATTATTGTGCGATATTTGGTGCCTATGCGGCCCTAAGCGCTGCATTTATATCCAGATTGGTAACTCAAAGTGTTACTTCTGAATTATTGCAATCCGTGATCGATGGTGCTTTAGTAGGCGCGCTTATTTCTTTTGCTGTTGGTGTTCTTGATACGGTTTGGAGCACGGGGAAGTCTGACATCAAAAGGCTTGTAATTCGCTCCTTGGGCGCTGGCTTTGTTGGTCTTTTTGGTGGTATTTTGGGAGGCGTTACGGGTTCGTTTATTGTTCGTATTACTGGTATCCAATTTTTTGTTCTGATTGGTTGGACGATTTCTGGCCTACTTATTGGTTTGTCACTTGGGCTTTTTGATTTGGCGTTTGCACTTGCAACAAAGTCCCCTGCCCCACATGACAACAAAATTAAAAATGGGCTTATGGGTGGCGCACTGGGTGGTTTTCTTGGTGGTGCATTCTTTTTGTTCTTCAAATTAAGCCTTGGGGCCATTTTTGGCAGAGAGAATCTTCTTAGTGCTAGTGGTCTTGGGTTTGTTGCTTTGGGCGCTGCCGTTGGTTTCTTTATTGGTTTGGCGCAAGTGGTGTTAAAGGAAGCTTGGGTTCGTGTTGAAGCGGGTAAAAGGATAGGGAAAGAACTTATTCTTTCCAAGCCTGAAACCTTTTTTGGAAGGGCCGAAACCTGTGACATAGGCCTGTTCGGTGATAATTCGATTGAAAAGATTCATGCGAAATTGTTAATGCAAAAAAATCGCTACTTGATTGCAGATGCTGGTAGTGCTTCAGGAACTTTTCTGAATGATCAGAAAGTTACCAAACCCACCGAACTAAAGGCGGGGGATCTTATTCGCTTGGGAAGTTATCTTTTAAGGTTTAACGAGAAGCCTGGTAAAAAGAAGTGATCTTTATTCTTTTACAGGTTCGTAAATTAAGGTCTTAAGCTATGCCGATAGTCTTTGGTTGCCCGAAATGTAACATGAAAATGCAGCTCCCCGACAATTCGGTGGGTAAAACCTTTGCGTGTCCAACCTGCAAAGTTCCGTTTACAGTTCCAACTTCTGCATCTCCAGTTGCTCCTTCAGCGCCTTCAGTAAATATCCCAGCTCCGGTTGTAAATAAGCCCGCTGTTTCACCTGGGTCTGCACCAGTTGCTGCAACTCCTAAGGTTGCGAAAGCAGATCCCAGCCAAGTTGTTTCTAAACCAAGTTCCCCTGTGATTGGGCCGATTAACTGCCCTGCTTGTACAGCGCAACTTCTGCCTGGTGCGATTTCTTGTATGGATTGCGGTTACCTTTTGCAGGCTGAAAGTACCTTGGCAGAAGGTGATGGGGTAAGCCCAGCCATTTGTACTAATCCTGTTTGCGGATCTGCCAACCCTCCCGGTGAGCGGAACTGTCAGCGTTGTGGTCAAGTTCTTCCATTTGCTGCAGGGCATTTAATTAATAATCGATATCGAATTGAAAAGCAGTTGGCGATAGGTGGTTTTGGTGCTGTTTATCTTGCAACGGATATTAAAGAATCGAACAGGCCTGTAGCAATCAAAGACATGATTTGCGAAGATCCTGGCGAATTTGACATTCGATTGAACTTTTTCAGGCGTGAAGCAGACATTCTGAAATCATTGGATTCTGTTTCCATTGTGCCAAAGGTTTATGACTTAATTGAACAAGGTGAGCGGGCTTACCTTGTTCTTGAATTTATCAAGGGTAAGGATTTGATGAAAATCCTTGAATCGAATGGCCATACACCATTCCCGATCGAAAGTGTGATCGAGTGGGGGCGAAGCATTTGCGATGTGCTTCAGCATATGCATTCTCAAGTTCCTCCTTTGGTTCATCGCGATTTGAAACCTGAAAATGTCATGCTTCTTGAAGATAAAAAATCTATCAAAATGATCGACTTTGGTACAGCCAGAGATTTGGGTAAAAATCAAAAAGACAGGCATGCTGCAAAGACTAAAGTTTATACAGAAGGTTATGCACCCCTAGAGCAAATTGCAGGTAAGCCTGAACCTCGTAGCGATCTTTTTGCACTCGCTTGCACTCTCTACCAATTGGCAACAGGTAAAGTTCCAGAAGGTTCCATTACTGTTCATGAAATTGATCTTTTGCTGAAAGATACTGCCAATCCGATTCCCCCGCAGTCGCAATGGCTATTCGAAATGATCAAAGTTAATTTAAGTGAAGATCCTAACGAACGCTATTATAGCGCTCGGGAAATCAAGGCTGATCTAGAAAAAAAACAGGTTACCAAAGAAGTGCCTTGTTCAAAATGTGCTTCAATGAACAAAGTTCGTCAGCCTTTTTGTGGTAAATGCGCAGAGCCTTTAACCGACGCCACCCCTCCTTGTTATTACTGTGGTAAGAATAACAGAATGGGTAGTCGATGTTGTATTCATTGTGGCAACAGGCTTCGATAAGCCAATGTTCCTGAAATTATTTGATAATGCTTTAGAGGTGATTTTCGATGCATACTGATCCTTCTTCCTCCAATAACCATGAACCCCAAGCCGATATGCAAGGGGATATTCCTCTGGCAATGCCCATTGAAAACGATGATCAGTTGGCAGAGGGTTTTATACCTATGGCCTTGCCTGTTGAGATAGAAGATAGCGCATCGAATGTGGTTGTTGCCCAAAGTGAACTGAATGATTCTTCACCAACGGTTTTGCCTGAAGTGGTAGCTCCGCAGAATGATTCCAAGCCTGAAGCAGTGGTAATTTTATGCAAGGTGTGTGGATCTCGAAGAGAGAAAGATAATAGTTCATGTCAGGATTGCGGCTATTATTTCACTGAACTTGATCTGGCTGGTGCTGAGTTAGTTGCAGATGGTCTTGGTACTGTAGTTGGTACGGAATTAGTAATTGCAGGCAGATATAAGGCTACGAAAGTATTGCGGGAATTTGCAGGTGTGAAAATTCAAGCTGGAGTTGATGTTGCAGCTCCAGGCGGCCCGGTTGATGTTTTGATTTATTCACAAGCTGATCTGGGCGAGCAAATCGAGACCGCTAAAGTGGTCACCCCCGAAAATGATGAGTCCGATGATTTTTTACCAAGCTTTGATGATGCATTGCTTTCTGGTTCAGGCGGAATTGAAGTAACGAGTGAAATGCCAAAGTTATTGGTATGGCCTAATTTGGGTTGGTTAAGATCGACTTTGGATGCTGCGGATACGGTTGGGCTGCCTAAAGTTCTTTTTGGTGGCACTGAAAATTCCACAAATTATCTTGTTCTTGAAATTCCCACTGGAAAAGACTTATGGGAAGTTTGGGACGATGAAAGTCAAAACGCCAGCATCAGATTTTCGTATCTACAGGATCTTGCTCGTATATTGGTATCGCTACACAAAGTCGGAGGATTTCTTGAATTTGTACGACCTGAAAGTGTTGTACTGACTAGTGAAGGTAAATTAAAGCTTAAGGATGTCTTGGAAATCCTTCCCCTACCTTTCCCCCCTGGCAGTCCTGTGCGCGGAACGTTATATACTCCCCCGGAGTTGTTGTCGGGTAAGGGTTGCACTTCACCTAGGCCATCTCTTTATAGCTTTGGTGCGTTGGTTTATTCGTTGGAAATATTGCATCGTGAATTAAGTGAAAATGATTTTGAAAAACCAGGGGTCCCTAAGCCTTTCATCCCTAGATTTCCTGATATTCATCCTGCGTTTGGCAGGTTGATTTCAAAAACGTTTCGTACCGAAATTCATGCAAGATTCCCCACTGATGAAGCGGGCCGTGATGATAAAAGTGGGTTTACAGAACTTATCGCAACGCTGGCTTCTGTAGGCCGTAGTTTGGATAGATGCAGGCTTGAAATTGCTAGTTGGACAACCACGGGTATGGTTCGTACGGGCAATGAAGATGCTTTTGCTCTCATGCATGCCACCGAATCGCGTCAGGATGATTTAACGGATACTGCCCTGGTGTTTTTGGCGGATGGTATGGGTGGTTATGAAGCTGGAGAAATTGCTGCTGCGATGACTATGCAGATTCTTAGGCAGAACCTTACCTTGAATAAAATGTTCGCTCAATTTGCTGGGGGCTCGGCCTTCACTAATGATGCAGCAAGCCCGCCACCTAAAGGCGAAACTCATGCCCCCGCAGAACTTGATGTGGAAGCTTGCAAGATGTTGTTTAAAGCTGCTCTCAAAGATGCAAATCGCCAAATATTTACTGCCTCAAGAGCTCCAGGTAGCAAAAGACGTGGTATGGGCTGCACTGCTGAAGCCGCTTACATTGATGGCAAAAATCTAGTCGTTGGTCATGTCGGAGATAGTAGAGTTTATCATCTTTCTCAGGGTGAGTTAATCCAAGTTACGCGAGATCAAACTTTGGTAAATCGACTTGTTGAGCTTGGAAGCATTACTGCTGAAGAGGCAGAGGATCACCCTCGGAAAAATGAGCTCCAGCAGGCTATCGGCGGCCAACCGGATGTAGAAGTAGGTATCTATCATGCAAGAGTTCTTGCTGGGGACTGGGTGTTTGTTTGTTCGGATGGTTTAACTAATCACATTTCAAATAAAGATCTTAAAACCATGCTTGCCAATGAGGCGCAATCTGCGCAAATGGCAGCCCGAAGGTTGGTAAACCTTGCAAATATTGAGGGTGCAACAGATAATGCAACCGTGGTTGTTATCCGATGTACTTAATCAAAGTGCTAGGTTAAATTTGGAAGAATCCTTGACACGGCTAAACTGGTTGGACTATAAATAGACTGTTCGGTCTAATTGTAGTTTGAGCTTTATTTTATGAATCAAAGTCGCATTGATATTACCTTCATTCGCAAAGAGCAGATTGTTGATGCTGCTGTTTGTGTAATTGCGCAGCAAGGATTGCAAAATTTTTCGCTTTCTGAAATTGAAAAGAAAGCGCATATGAGTCGAGGTCAACTTACTTATTATTTTCCTGCAAAGGAAGATATTTTGTTGGCTGTTTTTGATCGGTTCCTTTTCTTGATGCAGCTTGATTGTCAAGTGCAGGATAAAAACACAGGAAAGCCCTCTGCAGATCAACTTGAAGGTTGGGAGCGCATTTCAAGAATTATTGAAAATGTGTTAGCAAGGCCCGTCGAGGGGGATGGTTTTCATGCTCTTCAATACACTTTTCTTTCTCAAATTTCCCACAGGGCAGACTTTCGCTTAAGGCTTAGTGCTTTGTATGAGGAATGGCGCATCAGGATCACCGCTGATTTGAAACACGAGTTTACAGCAGTAACCAACGGTTTGGATTTGCGTAGCCTTGCCACTTTGATTGAGGCTATTTTGCATGGCTTATCGATGCAGCGGGCCGCTGATCCTGAGGCATTTGATCCTAAAACCATGTCTGATCTGGTTTTAAACATTCTATTTACTTACATGAAATCCAAGTTTGGTTTAAATAAACAAGTCATTAAAAAGAAAAGATCTGAAGGAGTTCGACGATGAACATTCTCAATAGTTCGCAACCAGTTTCAAAAAACCAAGCTAGTTTGGAAGAACGAGTTAGATCCCTCAAAATTAGTTCTTCTCCAGAAACCCAATCGATGCCTAAATCAACAATTTTTGCTTGGGGGCTTTGCCTGATTATGATGATCGTTGCAGGATTAATGGCTTGGAGGAGTTATAAAATGACTCCTACAGGAACCGATTCAGTTCAGCAAAAGCTTCCTAGCCAGATAAATAAATCGTCCGGGACTGATACGGTGAAAGCAGGTTCTGAAAAATCCTCTCCAGCACCTTCGGTCCCCGGAAAAGAGAATATTGTTCTTGAGGCCAAAGGTTACATTATCCCAATGCATCAGATTCAAGTCAGTCCGAAAGTTCCGGGGATGATCGAAAAGCTTTATGTTGAAGAAGGTAAAAGAGTTAAAAAAGGTGATGTTCTTGCCGTACTTGAATCCATCGATTACAAGGCTGATTTTGATAAGGCTAAAGCTGTGTTGCAAGCTGCAACTCAAAGAAAGCTGGAGATTAAAAATGGTAACCGACCTGAAGAAATCGAGCAATCGAAACAAGAGTATCTTGAATGCCTTTCAAACCTTGAGCAATTACGGTCCGATTTAGTTCGAAATCGCAGACTCACTGGATCAGCTTCACTTTCGCAGCGCGAAATGGATGTTGCTTCTTTTAGCTTTGAAGGTGTGGAACGTAAGTGCAGCAAGTTGAAATCTGCCTATGATTTAATGGTCAAGGGGCCAAGGGAAGAGAAGCTTAAAGCAGCGGAAGCTGAGGTCGACCAAGCGGTTGCAGATTTGGCAAAGGCTCAATGGCGGCTTAATAATTGCGTTATAGTTGCTCCCGTTTCGGGTGTTATTCTGACCAAAAAATCTGAAGAAGGAAATATTATCAACCCTGCTGCTTTTAATATTTCTGCTTCGCTTTGTGAAATGGCCGACCTCACCGATCTTGAAGTAGATCTTTCCATCCAAGAGCGGGATGTAGCTTCGGTTTTTAAAGGTCAAAAATGCCTAGTCATGCCGGAGGCTTTTCAGAATTACGCACCCTTCTTGAAGATTCATCCAAAAGGCTATGAGGGTACTATTTCGAGATTAATGCCAATCGCGGACCGCGGTAAAGGTGCTATACCTGTTCGTGTTAAAATTAAAGTTTCTCCTGAAGAAGAGGGCGTTTATTTAAAGCCCGATATGGGTGTGATTGTTTCTTTTATGAAAGATCAGTCTTCCAAGTAACGAATTTTAAAAAGGATGATCATGGCTGAAAATATTGTTGTTCGAGTAGAAAACCTTACCAAAAGTTTTAGCAGGGGCATTGAGAAAATTGATGTCCTTGAAGAATTGACACTCGAGGTTGAATCGGGAGAGTTCTTGGCCCTTATGGGCCCTAGTGGTTCTGGTAAAACAACTCTGCTGAATATTATTGCTGGACTTGATACGCCTACGAGTGGAACTGTTACCGTAGGGAAAAATCTGATTAGCAAGATGAGTGAATCAATGCTTGCATCATGGCGAACCCGGCATGTGGGTTTTGTTTTTCAGTTCTATCACCTCTTGCCAGTCTTAACTGCATACGAGAATGTTGAATTGCCCCTGCTTCTTTTGCCTATGACCCGGGCTCAGCGAAAAGTCCAAGTTATGAATGTTCTTGATCTTGTTGGTTTGTCTGGACGAATAAATCATATTCCTGGTCAACTTTCTGGCGGGCAACAACAGCGTGTTGGTATTGCTCGGGCCATTGTGACCGATCCCGAATTAATCGTCGCCGATGAACCCACTGGGGATTTAGATTCAAAATCAGCGGATGAGATTCTTGATCTAATGGGGGTATTGCAGAAAACTTTGGGTAAAACCATCATCATGGTTACTCATGATCCAAGGTCTGCGGCTCGAGCCCAGCGAGTGTTGCAACTTGAAAAAGGTAAGCTCGTCAAGGATTCCAGAAACTTTTCTTATGTCACCGGCAATGCTGGCAATTAGGGATTAGATTCATGAATAATGTTGAAAAGTATCTTTTGGAATTACTTGATAGCCCACTGCAGTTGGGGGCGTTGATTCTTGGAATGATCGCTTTCCTTGCAATCGTTGTCTTTGCTAATAGCTACCTGTTTTACTTTCGTCTTATGTTTTTAAATCTTAGGCGGAATATAATTCGTACCAGCCTTACTGCAATTGCCTCGATAGTTTTGGTGTTTGTTGTCACATTGGTATGGACTGTCCTTTGGTTCTTAAACCTTGTAACTTCTGAAAAAGCAAAAGATTTCAAGGCTATAATTACCGAGAAATGGCAGATCCCCAGCCAGATGCCTTATGCATATGAATCCAGCCTTTCAGAAGGTGCACCAAGCCAAGAGGGTGATTATAAGATTGATAAAAGTATTGATGCGATGACATGGCAGTTCTATGGGGCGACCATTGATCCTGAGAAAAAAACGCGCGATAACATTATCTTTTTCTTCAGCATGGAACCCATGAAGATGACCAAGATGATGGACGGGATGGAAGAATATAGCGCCTCGCAATTGGATCAATTAAATAAGCTTTGCGAAGAAATGGTAAAGGACAAGCGTAAAATTATCGTAGGAACCGAAAGATTGCAGGCAATCAATAAAAAAGTCGGCGAACGAATCAAGCTAACCAGTTTTAATTATAAAGGGATCGATCTTGAAGTTGAAATCATTGGTTCATTCCCGGAAGGTCGTTATAACCAAAGTGCCATTTTGAATCGTGATTATCTGAACGATTCCCTAGATGACTACAACAGAAAAAATCCAAATTCGAAACACCCCATGACTAATCGGAATTTAAATCTGGTTTGGATCAGGGTTCCCGATAAGGATGTTTTTCAAAAAGTTGAACGACAGATAACTGATTCGCCTTCTTTTACAAGCCCTGCGGTAAAGGTGGAGACGGCTTCCTCGGGTATATCCACATTTCTCGACGCTTATCGAGATCTACTCTGGGGACTTCGATGGATTTTGGCTCCATTTATTCTGGCAACGATGGCGCTGATTATTGCAGTTGCAATCAGCATTAGCGTGCGTGAACGAAGGAAAGAAATCGCGGTTATGAAAGTCATTGGGTTTACGCCAATGCAAATTCTTTTTCTGGTGCTTGGCGAAGCGGTTATGGTCGGTGGATTTAGCGGATTGATTAGTTCCGTTGCAACGACGATGGTTATTAATAATGTGGTTGGTGGTATTAAATTCCCTATCGCGTTTTTTCCAATTTTTATGATTCCCATTGATGCAATTTGGTGGGGGCCTGCAATTGGAATTAGCACCGCATTGGGGGGCAGTTTGCTTCCTTCTCTTTCTGCATGCAGGGTAAAGGTTTCTGAAGTATTTGCAAGAACCTCTTAAGTTATATCGGAGCCTTTAAATGAGTCTTTTTTCTATGCTTGCGACTTCGCTGATTTCTATAGTTGGCCTTACTATTTTGCTGGCTTTGGTGGGCAAGGTTCCTATCAATTACAGCATTCGAAACCTAATTGTTCGTTGGCCCATTTCTCTTATGACCGCACTCGCATTCACCATGGTGATTGGCGTTCTTATAGTGATGCTTGCCTTTGTTAATGGGATGTACAAATTGACAGAGAGCAGCGGCCATCCTGAAAATATCATTGTGCTTTCTGATGGGGCCACCGATGAAATCTTCAGCAACTTGGGTTATAGCGATGTTAGTGAAATAGAATTTAATCCTGGTGTGAGCCGTGATGAATTAGGGAAACCCCTTACCAGTTGGGAAACTTATGTGATTGTTAATCAGCCTATTCCTTTGCATGCTCGTAAAGGAGATAGGCGCAGGAGATTTATTCAGGTCCGTGGGATTCTAGATCCTGCAAGATCCGGGAAAGTTCATCATCTGGTTTTGAAATCTGGAGACTGGTTTTCCACTGGGGATGCTGGCGGTGGGGTTAGAGAAGTTACTGTTTCAGAACCTGGTAAGGAACCCAGAAAAGTTAATGCTACAGAAGCTGTTTTAGGCCAGGGTATTGCTAAGGAAATCGGCCCTGATTACATGAAGCCCAGCCTTGAGGTTGGTGATGTTTTTAATATGGGAGATAAGTATTGGGTTGTTGCAGGGATCATGGATTCAGGTGGTTCTACTTTTGATTCCGAAATCTGGGCCAAATGGAAAACTGTTGCAGAAAGGTTTGGGAAAGTTACATACACCACTCTTGTTATCAAAACCGATAGCAAAGAAGTTGCGTATGCCACCGCCACTGATATTGTAAAGAATTTTAAAAAAGCTGCTTTGCAGGCGTTTGTAGAAACTGATTACTACGACAAATTAAACAACACCAATAAACAATTTCTTGTTGCGATCTTATTTGTTGCTGCAGTGGTTGCCATCGGTGGCGTTTTTGGAATTATGAACACGATGTTTGCTGCGATTAGCCAGCGAAGCAAAGATATTGGCGTGTTGCGGATCGTTGGATTTGCCCCTTGGCAAATACTGGTTTCGTTTTTTCTTGAAGCCATTCTACTTTCATTTTTTGGCGGTGTATTGGGTTGTATTGTCGGGAGTTTTGCAGATGGTTTTACTGCAAGTAGTATTATGAGTAGTGGTGCAGGCGGTGGTAAAAACATCCTCCTTAGGCTTACCGTAGATATGAAACTTATCTTTAGTGGAATTCTATTTGCGGTAGCGATGGGAATGGTAGGAGGCTTTTTACCTGCAATATCTGCAATGAGAATTAAGCCGTTGGAGTCTCTCCGTTAATCGGAGTTTTAATTTCTCTGCAGGCTAAGGCCAGCGATTCAAGATTTACTTTTGAATTAATTTCTTTCCCGAAATTAACATACACAAGGCTTTTTGCTTTTGTATTTAGATTTAGCTCGCGTGAGATAAGTACAGGGACCACAGGGATATTCAATTCGTTAATTATTTCGAGTATGCCATTAATCCAAGGCCCGTTTAACGAAAGTGAAATGGCGTGTTGCTTTGCAATATTTTTTCGGGATTTTGCAATTATCTTGGTTAATTCCTCTGGGGAGCATTCGTTAGAATTCAACCATGCCAGACTGTGTTTTTTTGCCAAACGATTGATTAAGGCGGGGATGTTTTCCCCAGAAGAATTTGCGTGGAATAGATTCCTTGGGGTTCGGTCGGTTGCTGAAAGAATCAAATAAGAATCTTCAAGATTGTTTCCCTCATGAACAATTAAAACTGTGCCATGGCTTTTTAAATTGTGTAAGCCATGGGCTCTTAAAATGTATTTCGAAAAGAAGAATCCCCAAAGGATTGTTCTTAGAAATAGGTCAGGCATGCGGATTCTTATAATGATAAGAGTGGCTAATGTGAAAAAAGCAGCGACAAGAAAAAGGTATCTCGGTAGAAAATGATTATCGAACAATGCTGGCTGCCTTTCGTTTTGTTCATAAAGCTTCCGGTGTTCAACTCCCCCTAGGCGATACGATTTTTCTACAATTGTAGCACCAACCACTACATCTTCTGAAAATTTATCAATGGCGGTTGTCGGAGAGATTTTGAAAGATGTTTCGGTTTTGTTGCCATCAATTGTTGTACTACTTAGTTCATAACTGATGGGCCTACCATGGTCCAATTGAATGGATTTAAGATTGCCTTCAGTTATTTTGTAAAGTTGAATTTCTGGGCAAACCCCGGATAAATGTGCCATTTTTACAATGATAAAGAATAAAAAAGAAGCAAGAATTGCCCCCGTGACATTGATGAGGTTGCTTGTGGCGATGACATCGCCTTTGCTCGATTTTGGAGCGCGATCTTGCAATAGGGTAAAAAGCGGAACAACATAAAAACCCGTAAAGAAACCGGTTGTTATGATAAAGGAAATAAGAAATCCAAGGTGGTCTAGAAACAACGCTTCCCCAATTAGGCCAAATACCATTCCTATGATGCCAATCGGAATAAGACCCATTTCAATTTTTCCACCCGAAAGATATCCCACGAGAGGACTGCCAAATCCTATTCCAAGTGCAACCATCCCAACTATTACACTTGTTTCTTGTTCGCTCCATCTGGGAAGTTGAGACTCCCCATGCATATAAATGGTGGCCCTACTAAATGCGACAATAAACGTGAAAAAGGCAATGCCTATGACTGCAATAGCTAAGGGTCTCGAGCGGAACATTTCTTTAAGATTGGCGTAAACAGGCTGATAAAGGTAAGGCGGGAACTTTCGAAAGGGATTTGCAGCAGGGATTTTTTCGATCCAAAGGCTAGCGATGGCGCCAATTGCTGCAAGAATGAAAAGAATGATGCCTATCCAATATTCTTGCCCTTTAAAATGGTAGGACAATACTCCGCCAAAAACGGTGCCCAAGATCACTGCAAGAAACGAGAGGGATTCTAACATGCCGTTGCCCTTTGAAAGCATGTGTGATTTTAAGATTTCAGGCATGATGCCATATTTTGCAGGTACAAAAAAAGCGCTATGCAAGCCCATGAGAAATACTGTGGAAAGTACAATCCAAGGGCCTTCATCGTAATCCTGATTACCTAGCCAGAATCCAAGTAATGCAATTGCAGTGATTAAAAGTTCAGCCATTTTCCAAAATATTAATGAGCTTTGTTTGCTGTAACGATCTGCAAGGTATCCTGCCAAAGTGCAAAAAATTGCCCAAGGTGCGTAAAAAAGGATGGGCATCAGGGAAATAGCTTGGGCTTCATTCAAAATCGATTTATTGATAGCAAAAAACATTGCGGAAGCATGAATCGCCTGGTCATTAAAAGCAGCAAGAAATTGGGCAATCAATAGCGCAATGAAAGTCCGTGAATAAAGAGTGTTGGCGGGTTGGTATACCTGTGCGTTATTAATCTTCTCGATGCCGTTTGCCATTTTAATTGCCGCTTAAAAATTACTTCAATTCATCAAATTCAATTGAGTAGTTATACCAAGACTGGAGATTGAATAAGATAAAAATTTAGATGCTTTTTGCTACTTGTTAGAAAGTGCCAAATATCGTTCTTTAAGATTTGATGTAATACTTTGGGTATCTGGTAGAGATTTTCGTGCCAAGTCGGGGTTTGCAATCCCATCGACAACGATTTTAATGCCCACATCCTTACCCCATGCCATGATTTCAGCATATTTTGCCTTGCGGTAGCTTGCATTGAGTAACTTTCGGAAACCTAGGCCAGCAAATTCGAAGTCAACTCCAGCCGACCACATGGAAAACATCTGCTGCTTTTGTTTGTTCAGGTTAGAACGAAATCCTAATGGAAGGTGCATGTAAGAAACGGTGGTTCTTTTTATGCCCTTTTCTGCAAGAGTTTCCAGTAATGGGAAAAGGTTGGCTTTGGAGTCGTTTATGCCGGGAATAAGCGAATCTAGGCATATTTCAAAGGGAATCCCCAAGTTCTTAAGAGTTTCTACCTGTTTCAGCCTAGTGTTTGGAGCAGGGCAAAAAGGCTCGATTAATTTTGCGATCCGATCGTTTAAGGTGTGAAAAGGTAATAGGAGTTGCACACTTTCTTCTAAATAAAGCAAAGTTTCAAAAAGTTCAAGATCCAGGGTTGCTCGGGTTTGATACCAAATCTTGAATCCTTGATTTGCCAAGAACTTTCCCAACGCAATTGCAAGTGTTCGTGTTTTTTCAAAGGAACTAAAGGGTTCGTAGTTCTGGCCTATTAAAATGGCATCTGGTAATGTTTTGCTGAATTTTATTTCCCAGCCCGTTTTTTGTTCTGTATCCCGAGGCAAACTGTAATCAAGCATTTGAAAGTTGATGTTTAAACTTGGGTGAGAAGGCTGAAAGGGGCAGTTTTTAGCTAAATTAATGCCAAATATGCTTTCTTTTGATGTGTCGAATAGATGATACAAACTCCGTTCTTGATTATCATGGATACGAATTTCTGGGAGTTTGGGGAAATTCGACCCTAGTTCATAAAGGTTTGATGAACTGTGTTTTTTAGCTTGGACCATCCTGGCCTCCTAAGAAGAAATCAATAATTCTCCATGTAAGGTAATGCTAAAAAGTAAATTGAGAAGCTTAGCAGGGGAAAAAAACATACCTTTTGAAAATTGTTCAGCTGACAAAAGTTATGCTTAATTGAATAAATATTTTGTCAAAGCGTAGAAATAAGGTTTTTATTTTGCTGACAAAACGAATGAAAACATGGGGTATTCAGTTAAAATCGGCATATTTAGTACAAAGCAGTTAAATTGCCAGTATTCCCTATATTTATGATCGTGGTCTTGTGCTACGCTGTGCAATAGTTGCAAATTGCTTTTATATTCCGAATCGTCGGCGGTTGATTTGTAACAGGTGATTTTGCTGAATTGAAAAGTTCATGGATTCTATTGATCAATTTTTGTTGGCAGTAAAAACCAAATCTCTCCATCTAGGGAGATTTTTAGGTTTGCTGAATTTATTGGTTGCATACCGTATTACGGATGAAAGTGGCCAAGTAGTTTCCAATGGATTAACTTTTAGGCAAGTTTCTGAAAAATTAAAAAAGAGTCGTTGGAATCCTGATGATGTTGAAACCCTTGGTTTGAAATCTGCTGAATTGCCTCAGAGGGATAGGTTGCGCTTTTGGTATGTTGCCCTTGTTAGGGCGGGTGTAGGCGGTTCCAAGGCTATGATGGAAGCAGACACTCTCGCAAAAGCAGTTAAAAAAGTTGGCTATGAAGCTCAGTTACCTGAAAAGAATTAACCCATTCTGCCTTGCTTGCGATTGACCCTTCATTAAATCCGCTTTATATTTTCCATATAACAACTTTATCGTAATTAGGCATTAGAACTTTAATCAGTTCAAATTGTTTGGAGAAGGAATGACTACACAAGAGCAACCCCATCAGCAGTTAGTTGAACATCATTCCATGAGGATGTCCTTTGCGGATTTTGCAGAAATCCATGGAAAGAAAATCATTGTTGCTGCTATTTCTATCATTTTGCTTTGCGCAATTTATTTCACCGTTAGCACGGTATCGAATAATGCTTTTGAAGAAGAGTCGAAGCGTTGGGCAGGTCTGGGGTTCAGTCAGCAATCTGCAGTGCTTCAAGAGTTTGCTCAAAAAAATTCAGGTACAAGCCAAGCTTTAATCGCACGAGTTGAAGCTGCTAGAGTTTTACTTGCTCAAGGGATGACTTTGTTCGCAAGCACCAACCTCGAGATTAAAAAAGAAGCAACGAACAATATTGAAAAAGCCATCGAACTTTATGAAAAGGTTGTTGAGGACGCCTCGTTGATTCCTGAATTAAAGGCGCAATCTCTTCTTAATGCTGGGAAAGGCCATGAGGCCCTTAAGCACTTTGATAAAGCTAAAGATTACTACACCCAGGCTAGTTTGTTGGGCGACAAAACTGGTGCGGGTGCCCTTGCGGTTAAATACCTGAAAAATCTTCAGGATAACCAGCTTGATTTGGCGACTTTCTACAAGAATTTTGATTAATTATAATGGATGAATTTGAACCAATTGATGATATTGATATAGATGAAACTGAATTTGCAGAAATCGAAACCCCTGATCCTGAAGCTCAGCCTACTGCCCCGCGCGAAATCGATGTTCATGCCAAAATAAGGCTTGAAAATGTTAGACTAGATCAATTTCTTGTTATGCAATTCCCCGACTATAGCCGGGCTGTTGTTCAACGGGTGATAGAAGGCGGCGGGGTTACTGTTAATCAGAAAATAGCCAAGTCGAGCTATCGAGTCAAGCATGGCGACTTCATCAAAATTATACCTCCTGTCGCGACGCGTTCAGCACCTCAGGCCGAAAATATCCCCTTGGATGTTGTTTACGAAGATGAATACCTTGCGGTAATCAATAAGCCCCCAAATATGGTTGTACATCCAGCTAAAGGCCATTGGAGTGGCACCCTTGTTAATGCTTTGCGATATCATTTTGAGACATTAAGCACTATTAATGGTGATTATAGGCCGGGGATTGTTCATAGGCTTGATCGGGATACGAGTGGGGTTATTCTTGTTGCTAAGCACGAGCAAACACATCGCGAATTATCAATGTTGTTTGAGCAGCGGAAAGTGTTTAAGGAATATATAGCAATCACTTCGGGTGTTATAGAAAGAGACACTGATTACATAGAGGCTAAAATTGCGCATCACCCGACCGATCGGGTGAAAATGATCGTAACTAATGACGTTAGCAATGAAGACGCCAAAGATGCGTGCAGTTATTATGAGGTGATCGAGCGATTCAAAGGATATACCTATGTGCGAGTGCAACCTAGAACTGGGCGGACCCATCAGATTCGGGTGCATTTGGGAAGTATCGGCCACCCAGTTTTAGCGGATAAAATTTACAGCGGGCGCGATAGTATCCACTTGAAAAGCTTCCTTCCGAATCTGCCAGATGACGAAGATTCCTTACTTCTTGGGCGCCAGGCGTTGCATGCATTTCGATTGCGTTTTAAGCACCCGCGCACGAACCAACTATTGGAAATAAAGGCCCCAGTTCCTGTAGACATCCAGCAGACGCTGGATGCCTTAAGGTTGCACAAAAAGCCTTGAAATTTATGATTTCAATAAGTTTCGCAACTCTTCCTTCAGGCCTTGGATGGGAACGCGTTTCTGTTGGAGAGTATCCCGGTCTCGCCAGGTAACTGTATCGTCCTGGTTTGTTTGGCCATCAACGGTGATGCAAATCGGGGTGCCGATTTCATCCTGCCTACGGTACCTTCTACCAATGGCTCCGCCATCATCAAAATATACAGCAAATTCTTTTTTAAGATCGCCATAGATAGCCTTCGCTTTTTCAGGCATACCATCCTTGTTGACGAGCGGGAAAATAGCTGCTTTTACAGGGGCGATTCTAGGGTTTAAACGCAAGACAACTCTGGTTTCGCCTTCGATTTCCTCTTCGAAGTAGGCTTCGCAAAGGAAAGCCAAAGTGCCTCGGTCTGCGCCAGCGGAAGGCTCAATCACATGAGGGATAAATCGTTCACGAGTTTGGTCATTAAAGTATCGGAGGTCTTTGCCAGAACCACGGTGTTTTGGTTTTCCATCTTCACCTAGTTCTACAACTAGTTCGTCACCAGAACGAACTAATTTGCCTTCCATATGGCTCTTAAGATCAAAATCGCCCCGATGGGCAATGCCTTCAAGTTCGCCAAATTCTCCTGGAGGTAAAAAGGGGAATGCGTATTCAATATCAGCGGTGCCACAGGAATAATGGCTTAATTCGTCTTTGTCGTGGTCGCGTAATTGTAATCTGGAAGAAGATAAGCCAAGATCGGTGTACCATTTGTATCTGCGGTCGCGCCAATATTTGTACCATTCGGGTGATTGGCTTGGGTGACAGAAAAACTCGATTTCCATTTGTTCGAATTCACGGGATCTAAAAGTGAAGTTACGAGGAGTAATTTCGTTTCGGAAGCTTTTACCTATTTGGGCAATGCCAAATGGGATTTTTACTCTGGTAGAATCGACTACATTTTTAAAGTTTACGAAAATTCCCTGAGCGGTTTCGGGCCTTAGAAACGCCGAACTTTCTTCGCCTCCCATAGCCCCAACAATGGTCTTGAACATCAGGTTAAATTCGCGTGGTGGGGTAAGCGTGCCGATTGCCTTTGCATCCGGCCCCAGAACTTTGTCGAAATCGGTAATAGTAATGAGTGAAACCAAAGGCCCATCCCACGATATTTCATCTAATGATTTTGCGCGTAGATTAAAGAACTTTAAGGCCTTTTGTTCTGTTTCTTGAAGCCCTTCTTCCCCACCAGATTGAGTTGCAATAAATACCCGCTGTTCTTTGGCAAGAGCCCATCGACCCCTTACCTGATCATGCCTGTACCGTTTTTTTGATTCCTTGCAATCAACCATGAAGTCATGAAATAAATCGTAATGGCCCGAACATTTCCAAACCTGAGGATGCATGATGATGCTGCAATCAATACCCACCATTTGGTGTTCGCAGGGGGCACCGTTGTTGATAAGAAGTTCATTGTGGCCTGAAATCATATCCTGCCACCAAGCTTCCTTGATGTTTCGTTTTAATTCGACTCCTAAGGGGCCATAATCCCAAAAACCATTAAGGCCGCCATAAATTTCACTCGACTGGAAAAGGAAGCCTCTTCTTTTGCAAAGCGAAACAAGTTTATCCATATCCATTGACGTTTTCCTTTAAATGGAGCCCGATATAGTTTTTAAAATATAGCACTTATAATTGCTTGCTATTTTAAATCGCCTGCATTAGTACCACAAATGTTCCTTCTTATCCTAATGGAATAGGAATTAAGAGGCAAAAATCATGTTAAAGAATAAATTTGAATTGGTCTCAAAATGTCGATTAATCCGGTCTTTTCAAAAATACAGCTTCCCGGTTTGTGCTTGACGATTATTAAGCATGTCACTTTGGTTGTTCTGTCAAACTCCAAAACTCATCAAAAATCCCTGATTCTTGCAATTCGGTTTTCATGGGCATTGCAGCCGAGATTTTTAAAATCGCATAATCTCCCCAACGTGGAAATAAAAGCGCATTGGTTCCTTTTAAATCTTCTGTGCGAAAAGTGTGTCCACTGTTGATGACAACATAATTTTTACTTGAAAATGGGCTTGGGAAGATGAATGCAGGCATATGTTCCGCACTGGTAAAGGTTTTGTTTTTTAAAAGTATGGAAGATTTATTCCATTGGATTGGTGCCAATGGCAGAACCTTTGCAATTAATGAATTTGAGCCGCCATCGCCAAAAAGAATGATGTTTTTTGATTCAAGATCATTGGTGGTTACCATGGAATCTTTTTTAACGGGAAGTTCCGCTCTAAAAAAGAATTCCCAATCTTTTTTGAATCGTTCAAGTTCTTGAAGTGATGCTTTGTGCGCAAGTTCATTCCATGGAGTGCCACTGCCGGTCACGCACAAAAACCCCTTGGTAAAAGCATCGTCGATCGGTCCCTGCAGGCCTGGAACTTTACCTTTAATTGCGGGTGGTTTAGAGGCAGGCATAGACCAGATGTTTTTGTCGTCTTTTTCAAGAATTATTTTCATTGAACCATCAACTAATATTGGAGTAGCGAAGATTTTTTGCCCATCAAAAACTATAGCAATAGATTTGCTTGGGAGGGGGAATTTACTTTTGTCTGATGGTAAACTGATCGCAACTTTTGTAATGTTTTCGCTTTGCAACTGGTAGCTTTGGCCGTTAAATGACCCTTCAACTCTGGATCGAATGTAATGTTTTTTTAATCCTAAAATCTCAATCCAATCGCATTTCGCATACTTAAGGGTGTAGGTTACAAATTTGATTTTTTCTGGATAAGGTGCCCTGCCCTTGGCAATATGTGGCGCATAAGCAGCAAATGCTTTTTGTTGCCATTCAGGTGGGAATTTATGTTCCAATCCCGGAGCGATTAAGTGTTCCATCGGCAAGCCAAAACTTTTGATGTGTTTTTCCATGATGTTTGCAGCTTGCTTTTGTTTGTCCATCTCGCCTGAATAAGCAACCACCGGAATATTGAATGCATTTTCCGCATAAAGATATGCATCATAAATACTCAAACACGCTTCCTGTTGATCGGGAAGTTTTGTAGGCAAATTTGGAGCATAACCATGAGTGGTTGTAAAGCCTGCCCCCGGTCCCATCACGCACCAGCGATCCGGTTGATGTAAACCCAGATGCCAAGTTCCAGCACCGCCCATGGAGAAACCGCGAACAACAAAACGGGCACTATCAATCAAGTGATCCCGTCCTATCCGTTTTTCTTGTTCTGTAAAGTTTTGTATGGCTTCATTGAGATCAGTTTCCCCTGCCCAGCGGTATGCATTATTTCCCCTTCCATATATCGAAAGTTGGATAAAATCCTGGTCAACTGAAAGCGGTTTATCACCCCTATTTTCATAAAGAAAATTAACTTCATTTAGCTTTTCATTCTTTCCATGTAGTACCAAATGTAAAGGGTATTTCTTTGTTTTAATTGAACCAAAATCTTTTGGATAAATGATTGCATACGCTTGTAGCGAATTATCAATGGCGGAGCGATAAGCCCTAACTTGAGGCGTGTTGAAAGTAGATAACCAAGGTTTTTGATTGTTTTGAAGTTTTAAAGCCCGGACGATTCCTTGGTCTGCGATAAAATTCGCTTTTTTGAATATGTCTTTTTGTTCAAAATCTTTGGTTCTAACAAGCCAATCAATCGCTTTGATATAAATTTCGATTTCAGGTAAATCGTTTTCATATGCTTTGCTTTTTTTAATTGATTCCAATTCTTTTGTTAGAAGGGTTCTTTTTGTGAAAAGATTAGAAATTTCTTCTTTGAAAGTTGTTTCTTTTCCTTGTTTAGTTGCGACATCTTGTTGAGAAAAGGAGTGAGTTGCGAACAATGCGATTCCCGCTGGCAAAGCTATAAAAAATACAATCCTTGCAATGTAAATTACTTGCATGAAAAATTCTCGTTTTTTTAGGTTGATATATCTAAGGATGGGTTCTTTAGTCTCGCATCGAGTTGCGTAGTAAATCAATCGCTTCTTGGGGGCAGGTGTCTTCGAGTCTTTTGCCTTTTTTTTCTAATGATTCAGAAAAACGAATGGCAGTATCTTGCATCCTTTCGTGGGTTTCTTCAGATCCCCCCACCAAATAGAAATGCTCGCAATTGGTTATTCTCTGGTGGTCGTCCTTGTTATCTAGGCCCAGTCCAACAAATCCTAAAACTTTTGCTTCATCTTTTTTTGATTTTTTCTTCATCGTAATTCAATCCTAAGAAATAAAACTACAATCCAAGTTTCGCATGGTTTTTTGTAAAATCAATGCCGCATACTCATTTTTTATCAATATTTTAACGTTTTTTGCCTTTATACCTATGTAGTACATCCTTCCCTTACGGAACAGAATTATTCCAAGATGTACAATATTGTCGGGTTTTAAATAAAAGGTAGCAATTTCTTGGTTTTTGCTATTTAATATAATTAGTTAATGAAGTTTTTGTTTAAACCATGATGCGGAGTGTTATTCCGCAAGTGGTAACTATTTGTATGTGGTGAAGAAATGACAATAGAACGCGTCCCTATGACCCGAGAGGGTTATGAAAATTTGTTGGTCCAATTAAACCGAATGCAGAATTCGGAAATGATTGAGATTGCTAGGCGCATTGCTGATGCTCGTGCCTTGGGCGATCTCAGCGAAAATGCCGAATACCATGCTGCCCGAGAAGATCAGGGTATGTTGCAGGCTAGGGTTGATGCGCTTAAAGATAAACTAGCCCGTGCACTTATTGTGGATATGAGCAGTCTGCCTTCGGATAAAGTTGTGTTTGGCGCCCGAGTTGTTATCAAAGATTTAGACTCTGGTGAGCATGAAACATACGAACTTGTAGGCCCCGGGGATGAAGATTACGACAATAATAAAATATTGTCCTCTAGTCCACGCGGTCAGGCTTTACTGGGTAAAAAGTGTGGTGATATGGTTTCGTTTAAGGTTCCCAAAGGCTTGCTTCGTTACGAAGTTAAAGAAATTTCGTTTCCATAAATAGGTTTTGTTTCGTTTTATAGCTGATTTTTTTCTGGAGTAATACAAATGGCTTCCTCGTCGCATAATAAATTATTGATTAAAACAGGTTTAGTTTTTTGTACAGGGATAGTGCTCATTGCGGCATATATATCCAATGCGGATACTAATCTGCAAACCGCGGGTGCAATGGCTAAAGCTGTTGATGAATTTTCTGCAACCCTTTCTGCGGAACAGAAAAAGAAGGCATTGTTTACTTTTGAGGACTCGGAGAGAACTAATTGGAACTTTGTTCCACTACAAGATAAAGCTAAAAACCCTACGCGAAAAGGCTTGCGTATGGAAGAAATGTCAGGAGAGCAAAAGCAACTTGCGCTGAGTATGGTTCAAGCTGGTACCAGCAAAGAAGGTTATTCCCGAGTTCGTGGAATTATGGGTCTTGAGCAAGTTTTAAAGGAAAACGAGAAGAACGGTACCAATATTCGAAGCTCTGAGTGGTACTTTGTCTCTGTTTTTGGAACCCCTGGTGCAGGGAAAAAATGGGGATGGCGTTTTGAAGGCCACCATCTTTCCTTAAACTTTGTGATTGAAGGCAATAAAGTGGTAAGCGCAACTCCATCTTTTTTTGGTGCTAACCCAGCTTTGGTATTAAATGGTGATAAAAAAGGACTCCGCACCCTTCCTGAAACCGAAGATTTTGCAAAGAAATTGATCGCATCCCTTTCCGATGAACAAAAAAAAGTTGCATTTACTGATAAGTTGTTTGCAGAAATAGAACAAGGAAAATCGGTGGCTCCGACTTTTTCGAAGGGGTTGGAATCTGGCGCATTAAATCCTGAACAGAAGAAAATCGTTCAAGAAATGATCCGTGCTTATTCTAATCGTTTCCCGCAAGATTTTGCCGAAAAAGAAGCAACCAGGCTTGTTGGTTCTGATTTTGCAAAAATTGATTTTAGCTATGCTTTGGATAAATCAAAACCTGGTGAACCCTACACCTACAGGCTTCAAGGCCCTGATTTCTTAATTGAGTTTATAAATATGCAAGCTGATGCTAGTGGAAATCCAGCAAACCATATTCATAGTGCCTGGAGGGCTTCCAAGGGGGATTTTGGAAATCAAAACTAATCCTTCACCTAGTAGCCGGTTTTTTCGACACCAGTCGGGTTTTCCGGCTGGTGTTTTGTTTTTTCGCTCGCTAAAAAATCGATATTGTTTTAAATATAGCCTCTAATAAAAATATTTGATTATCCTAATTAGTTGGCATGGCGTTTGCTCAAATACATATAGCAATGAATATCTTTTTTTTGCTAAGATTCAGGTGAAGGTCTTTTGCCCAGAAGCCGTTACTTTCTTTGTGCATTTTAGAGTTCAATGCTAAATCGGTAGGGGTTTTCGCCCAAAACCCCTGCTATATTTATATGTCAAATTTTGCATATCAAAAATTTTTACTGGTTAGTAATACTTCTAAGATAAAACCAACTCATAGCGTGGTTTTGCTATTCCAGCGGTTTGATATACCTTTATAAAAATCAACCCTTCGATCCCGAAAAAAGGGCCAGTTTCTGCGCGTTTCTTCGATCATCTTCCTTGAACAACTTGTGACTATTACTTCGTCTATCTGCTCATTTGAATGATGTAGATAGCCCCCGTAAGTGTTTAATACATGCGAATTCCCCCAAAACTCTAAACTGCCACCAGAACTGTTTTTCTCTAAACCTACCCGATTTACTGCTGCAACATATACTCCGTTTGCGATCGAATGGGATCGGTGCATTGTTAGCCACGCCTCTGCTTGTGCTTTGCCGTAGATTTCTTTCTCATGAGAATGCCAGCCAATAGCGGTGGGATAAAAAATAATTTCTGCGCCTTCAAGAGCGGTAAGCCTTGCAGCCTCTGGGTACCATTGGTCCCAGCAAACAAGAACTCCAACTTCGGCAAATGGGGTTTTAAAAGACTTAAAGCCAAGATCTCCCGGAGTGAAATAATATTTTTCATAAAAAAGCGGATCATCAGGAATATGCATTTTGCGATAAATACCAATGATGTTTCCATCTGGGCCAATAACTACCGCAGTGTTGTGATAAAGGCCTGGGGCTCGTTTTTCAAAAACTGACCCAATAACTACGCAACGGTTTTTCTTTGCACAAAGCGCCAGAGCATCCGTGGTTGGCCCCGGAATAGGTTCTGCCAACTCGAATAATGCGGGATCTTGTACCTGACAAAAATAAGGTGTGAGAAAAAGTTCTTGCAGGCAAATAATCTGCGCACCTTGGGATGCAGCTTCGTCAATACCCGCAAGAGCCTTTTCAAGATTCGTATTAGAATCTTGCTGGCATGCCATCTGGATTAATCCGATATTGAAAATATCATCTTTTTGCATAATGTTTTTCCAGAAATTCAGGACCAAGGCTCTGCTAAAGTATAAAATGGATAATGAACTATTAATGAATAGGCTATTAAAAACCTGTTGATAAGTCTTGGAGTTGATGCGTGCAGAATATTTCTTTAAGTGATTTACATAAACAAATTAAAATGCATCTGGAATGCCTTAAGGTTTCGGGTATTGAATGGCTTGAAAACAATAATAATTCTATTTCGCAAACTAGTATGCCCTTAGTTCATGAGCAGTTACCTTTGGCAAGTATGGCAGGCCCTCAGAATGTTGTTGTTACCTCCCCTGCCCCAGTAATGCCATCACTGCATTCACTGGAAAAGAAAACGCAATTATTGCAGCAGCTTAAAGATGAAGTTGCATCTTGTGTGAAATGCCCTCAACTTGCCCAAACAAGAAAAAACACTGTCTTTGGCATTGGTAAAATTGAACCCGATATTTGTTTTGTTGGGGAAGCCCCAGGTATTACTGAAGATGAAAAGGGAATCCCGTTTGTTGGCGAAGATGGCTTATTGTTAGATAAAATTCTTAAGGCTTGTGGCTTATCCCGGGATGAGGTTTATTTTCTAAATATTATTAGTTGCAAACCGCCTGATAAACGATTGCCATTGCTAACAGAAATTTCCAACTGTCGCGGGTTTCTTGAAAAACAATTGGCATTGGTAAAACCAAAAGTGATTTGTTGTCTTGGGTCTTGTGCCGCAGAAAATCTACTTGATACTAAAATACCAACCAACAAATTAAGAGGCAAATTTTACGATTGGAAAGGGATCCAAGTTTTATGTACTTATCATCCGTTATATTTAATACGGAATCCTGAAAAGAAAAAAGAAGTTTGGGAAGATATGAAGTTCTTAATTTCGCACCTTGGACGATCGCTTCCAACCCTCTGATTTATGTTCTTTCATGAAGCATTATTTTTTCCATGACCAATGAGAAATCAATTGGGTTTTCGATGAATGTGTTTCCGTGCCTAGCTGGAATATGCATCAGTTTTTTTTTGCCCACTAAGAAAACAGTATGAAGGAATCGCCTGCGCAACTCTGATTCAGTGATCATTTTTGCAAAAGTTTCTTTGATGGAAAGGTAGCTATCTAATTCAATAATAAGGTGCTTAAAAGATTCACGACTGTAAACATTAAGAGCTTGTTCAAGGTTGTTTGCCTGCAAAATTCTAAATCCCCTGTTTTGCATATATGCTTTTATCAATTGCCTCTTTTTATCGCTGCGGATAACTAAAAATATAGTGGAACCATTTCCTGCAGGATTAGCACCATATTCTGATAAGATTTTTTTTCGAATGGATTGAATTGCGATTTGAACCTGTAGGAAATCGTTATAGCGCGTTTTTGGATCGATTGAAATCATGTTCTTGATGATAGGCAAAGTTTCCGATGGTAATGTTTTTTCGAATTCCGTGTCGAATAGAAACTTGAATTCATTGCTGTTGTACATTTCTTTTCTTTTTTGAAATGATCCTGGAAGCGGAGGTTTTCCTGTAAGAAGGTGATAGAAAAGACAACCTGCAAAAAATATATCTGATTGCGTAGGGGAGGAAGGTGCGCTTGAATGTTTTTCTAATCCCGCATAATCAAAGGATAAAGAATTTTGGTTTTTAATCTGCCCTGTTGTGGGATCAAAAATTGACGCAAAACGAAAATTGTTGATTTTAGGGTGTGATGTATTATCTAGTAGAACTTTTGCCCCCGAAAAATTCCCATGTGATATACCCATCTTTTGTAAATATAAAAAAGCCTTGCAAATATCTTCCATAATTAAACAAGCTTCAGGGCAACTTAGGAATGTTTTGATTTCTAGCCAGTCGTAAACAGATCCACCTTTGACCCATTCAAGTGCAAGGTAAGGCGGAATGTTTTTAGTTCCGGGAAATAAATCCAAGGTTTTTACAATGTTGGGGTGGTTGATGTCATTAAGAATTTCTCCTTGGCGAAGAAATTTCAAAGTTTCAGCATTATTGCTGCTATGTCTTTTTCGTAATACTTTTAATGCAACAATTTCACCAGTATCAATTTTCTTTGCTTTGTAAGTACGGCCTAAATTGCCTAATCCAACAGGTGAAAGAAGTTGGTAACCGTTAAACAAAAGCATGGTACCATCACCAGCTATAATTTTTTCAATCTGCCAAGCAGTTAGGTGGTTATTTTGGATAAGAATTTTCGGATCAATTAAATTACCATTCACTGACCTAATATGTGCCAGCACTTCTTCTGCAATAGGAGGAGTGATAAGGCCAAGTTTTTCTGTTAAATGAACCAAACCAGTAAATTCTTCGATTTCCATAATAATTATTATTGCATGTAAATTAAAAGATTTCGATGGAAGGAGTTAAATTTTGGATAAATGGTTGATGTTTTGTTAGTTCCGGTATTTTGGGGAAAAGATGTGGAGTAGGTTGAGGATGATTTTGTTGAGAAAGTTGTAAACTCGTATTGAAGTAAAATGTTATCAAGGCTATTTGGATCGCTTGTAGTTTGGGATTATAACATTGTGGGTGAAATAACATAATAAGCTGGTAAACAAACATGGTTTTTTATCATATACGGGTAAGCAAGCGAATTTTAATGCGATCCATGTTGATTGGATTGTTAATTGCTGCACCGGGTTGTGCATCATTATGGGATTCCGTTACCAGTAGAGAATTTAGGATTCAGAATTTGTTTATGCCTTCTGATCCGCCTTTGGTAGTTTTAGAAAAGAGTGTAGATGGGGATAAGCGAGCTGTTGCACTTGCTTCGCTTAAAGAACCATTGGCAAATAAGGGCACTGCGGAAGATCAAGAAAAGGTGTTTAAAATACTTTCGGACGCAGCATTAATCGACCGACAAGCTATATGCAGACTTCAAGCAATATCAACACTTCGCACATTCAAAGATTCGCGAACCTCTGAAGTCTTGAAAGATGCTTACTACCGGGCTTCAAATTTTAATCCCGAAACAGCCACGGTTATTAAATGCCAAGTGCTGAATTCACTAGGTGAAGTACGAACACCATCGGGTTTAGAGCTACTGGTTAAAGTGTTGAAAGAACCAGCAGTTGTTGGTTCTGAGCAGGATCGCCAACAAAAAGTTGATGAAAGAATTATTGCAGCCAAGGCGTTAGGGAAATATAAGGAATATCAAGCATCAGAATGCTTGTTATCCGTGCTACAAAGTGAACAGGATGTTGCATTGGTCAATTGTTGTAGAGATTCACTACAAACAATTACAGGTAAGAACTTACCAGCTAATTATGAAGTCTGGGCAAAATATTTGCATAACACAACAGATAAAGATCAAAACCAAGGGTTCTTTCAAAAGATATTTCAAACATCTGGAACAAGTAAGTAGTTATTTATCTTTCATTGGTTTAGCTGTGGGAAACAAAAGAATAGTATCTGCAACCGGTTGGTAAGTAATTCCAATAGGATCTAAAATTCCAGTTAGCCATACTGCAAAAGGAATATTATTTGCGGCTGAAGCTTTTACAGGCTTTTTGTCTGCATCGTCGATCATCATAACTGCGAATGCTTTTTTGTTGATTTCAAATTTAACATTGTATTTTTTTGTTAATTCGTCAAGCAGTTCTTGAAGAGGCTTTTCCACACCTTCATCTTCTTTGATTTTGGTCTCGAGAATTTTTTTGATGTCCTCATTTGGCGTTGGCGCATCAATAGTCGGCACCGAATCAGAGCCTTTTTCAATAGATTTTTTAATATGTAGCATGGGTTTAACAAAATCTCTGTCACGCATGGAGATTATTAACCCATTGTTTGCAGCAAGAAAAATCCTGTCGTTAGTTCGATTTACAACTGGAAATACAAATTCGTGAATATCCCAGGTGGTTAAATAGGCACCATTGTTTCGATCAATGATCACCATTCTGCCGCTTCTATCAAGGGTGTAAAGGAACTTGGAATTAGCCGCAATTAGCCGATCAGATTTTTCTTGCGATGGTGTAATTCTGTTTCCATTATTAATGTTCCACATTGGTAAACCAGTTTCACGAGATAATTTTACCAACCCATTTCTTTCTCCAGTTACAAATATTTCGTTATCGGTCAAAAACGGGCGATGATGAACCGTGCTTCCAATCGTGTAGCGCCATAGAAGTTTGCCTGATTGCAAATCAAAAGAATGTAAACAAGCATCCATAGAACCGATATAGGCAATAGATTCATAGAGGGAAGGCGGAACAATGACAGGTTTGTCGGCAGAGTAACCTTGGTTCGCCTCAAGGGTGGTGTGGCTTATATCTGAATGTTTGTTAAGGGCAACCAAGTCGCCTTTAATGCCAACTGCAGAAACAATTTCATCCGTGACCAAGAGTGGGTAATTTAAAATCAGTCGGGTTTGAAATTCCCAGATAATTTTTGGTTGGGGGCCTCTTGAACGAGATGTGCCCGCACCAAATGCGGGAGCTAAAGCATCAGCTTCAGCATCGTTATCGGGAACATCAACAATTGCTTTTTTTGTGATACGATTAAAAAAGTCTGATTTTTCATAACCTGAAAACTCACCATTCTTTTTGAACAAAGGTAGTGCATAACAATAAATTCTGCCGTTTGATCCTGATAAATATAGGTGGTGCTTATCGACTGATGGTGGGGCAGAAATCGATATTCCAAAACTTGATTGCCATGCGATATTACCGTTTCTTCTATCAAGTGCGTAAAGATCATTTTCGTTAACTGCGAAAACAAATTTATCATTGAAAGCAAGGTTGAAAAATACTTGATAAGGTTTACCGAAGTGAGATTTCCAAATGACTTCGCCTGTTTCTGAATTAAAAACAATAACTGTGCCACTTCGAGTTTGGGCTATAACTTGATTTTCGGAAATTTGAATATCGTGATAACCATCCCGCTTTCCTTCCATAGGAGAGAAAGCTCGCCACATCATTTTAAGGTTAAGTCTGTCTAGAACTTCTTGGGAGGGGATTTCAGGTTGGGAGAAAACCCTAAGATTATCTGCTGCTTCGGCAGTATACCCGCAGATGAACAAGATTAAGGTAAGGTAGAAAGTTCGCATTTACAAAATCCCTTTTAAAAATGGTATCAAATGGAATCTACCACAGGATTAAAAATGCGTTATAAGTTTGACAATTTAAAATTCAAAATATCTTGTGATTATCACAATTTGGGAAAACCTTTACGGTTATGCCTTTTTTTCTGGAAAAATTCAGAAAGAATGCTGGAGCATTCATTTTCAAGAACGCCCGTAACAACCCTACTTCGATGGTTTAGCCTAGGGTCATTTAAAAGATTAAAAAGGGAATGGCACGCACCCGCTTTAGGATCCATGCAGCCATAAACAACCCAAGGTATACGCGATTGAACTATTGCCCCAGCGCACATAGGGCAAGGCTCAAGGGTTACATATAAAATGCAGTTTTCAAGGCGCCAAGATTGCAAAAATTGTGCTGCTTGGGTGATTGCAATCATCTCCGCATGCGCCGTTGGATCTTTAAGTAGTTCTCTTTGGTTATGTGCCCGAGCGATGATGCCTTCTTTGGCAGAAACAATCAGAGCCCCCACAGGGACTTCATCTTCTTGCTCGGCAAGACGAGCTTCTTCGAGTGCAATTTCCATGTGCATTATGTGGAATTGATGGCTCGGGTCTGAAAGTTCAAGATTGAATTGATCCATATCCATGATAATCTAATTTCAATATTTAAAATAAAGGGTTAAATCAACCAATTACTTTAGATTATAACCTATGTTGATAGGGTTCAAAAATTTACTTCTAAAAGATTGCAGGTGTGTAATGTTTTCTCTGGAAAAGATACAGGAAAAATTGAAAGAATTTGGTTTTGATGGGTGGTTGCTTTATGATTTTCGTTTTTGCAATCCCTTGGCAAGGCGGGTGCTTGGGTTATCCGAAAAGCTTTTTCTCTCAAGACGATGGTTTTATTTTATTCCTGCAAACGGTGATCCTGTAAAAATTAATCATAAAATCGAACCTGCCGCACTTGCTTCTTACCCAGGGATTCCAAAGATTTATCTCCGATGGCAGGAATTAGAATCATCTTTAAAAACAGTTTTGGCGGGAAAAAAAAGAGTTGCAATGGAATATTCTCCGAATAATGCTATTCCATATCTTTCGAGAGTTGATGCTGGGACTATCGAATTTATCAAATCTCTTGGAGTTGATATAGTTTCTTCCGGTGATTTGATTCAAGTTTTTGAATCTTGCTTGAACAAAAAACAATTTCAAAACCATCTTGATGCAGCAGTTCATACACGGGAAGCCTATGAGGTTGTTTTTCGTTTTATTGCGGAATCAATACGAAAGAAAATAGAAATTAAAGAAAGTGATGTTATTCGGGTTATCATGGAACATTTTTCCAACAATAATTTGTTTACTGATCATGCACCAATTGTTGGTGTTAACTCGCATAGCGGGGATCCGCATTATTCTACTTCCAGCGAAACAGATCGAAAGATCCAAGAAGGTGATTTTATCCTTGTTGATTTGTGGGCCAAGTTAAATGATCCTGAAGGCATTTATAGCGACCTTACTCGGACAGGATTTGTTGGAACTGTTGTACCTGAAAAATACACAAAAATCTTTGATATTGTTTCCCGTGCGCGTGACGCTGCGATTGAGAAAGTAACTAAGGCTTTTGCGGATGGTACACCAATAGAGGGCTGGGAAATTGATAATGTGACTCGAGATGTGATAGTTAAGGCTGGTTATGGGGAGTATTTTTGCCACCGCACCGGTCACTCGATTGGTAAAGAAACACATGGTAATGGTGCAAATATTGATGGATTAGAGACCTTGGATACTAGGAAGATTCTTCCCGGAAGTTTGTTTTCCATTGAACCAGGGATTTATCTTGAAGAGTTTGGTGTTCGGAGTGAGGTGAATGTTTTTGTGGATTGGGACAAGAAAATTCAAGTTACAGGCGGAAAGCCACAAACTTGTATCGTGCCGATTCTTAAAGATTATTGATTAAATGGTATCCGGGGTAATCTTGTGAAAGGGTTTTGTGTGTACCCGAAGCGATTACCCTTTTGTTTTGAAAAAAGTAAACTTTATCGCAAATAGACAGAGTTGCTTCGCTTCCTTGTAGAAAAACAATAGTTTTCCCTCCAAGTGTTTTTTCGTAAACAGCATTGATAATATCTTGATTTTGAGTTGGATCAAGATTGTGAGGTTCTTCCAAGATAAGTGTTTTTGCGTCAAGGTAAACAGATCGAGTTATCCCTAGAAGAAATTGGAAAACAGAATCAATTGGGTTGCTTTCGGGATCATAAAAAAAGTTGTAACTATCTGGATGAGTTAGAATGGCGCCATGAACGTTGGTGATTTTTGCTGCCTCCAGCATTCTTGGCCAGTCAGGATTTTGTGAATAATTGCATATGATGTTTTGGAAAGTATCAGGCATGATTTGGAAAAGTTCTGGGACGAAAGTTATTTCTTTTGGAATCAAATTGATGTTTAAACTTCTTGCGTTGATGTTGTCGAAGCGTATTTCGCCCATGTCCGGGGTAAGAGCGCAAGATAAAAGAAGACCAAGTGCTGTTCGCTGTTCTTTCTGAAGGCCAGCAAAACCGATGCGACTATTTTTATCAATATGAAGGCTAAGGTCGCTGATTAAAGAGTTGTTGAAACGGTTTTTAATAGAGACCGCATCTAAATGGATTGTTTTAAAAGTTGGGAAAGCAAGTGAGCCTTCATGATGTTGGGTAAATCCAGATTTGTCTTCCAGTTTTTTAAATAGTTCCGTTGTTGTTGGGAAATTCTCGGTCATTATGTTTTTGCAGTTTATCAATAGCTTTGAATAAAAAGCAGTAAAGAAAGCGGTCGAACCTGAGATGAATAAATCGGGTGTGTTTGTGATTTTAAGGGTGATGAATATTTCGGACAACAGAAGATAAATTCCGAGGCATAGAATGAAACAAAAATATCCGAGGTGTTGTTCAAGATTGATGTAGAGGTTGATTCTTAATTTTGTGTTTAGGTGTTTGTTTGATGCAAGGGAAAGTTTTTCGAGCCATATGTGTGAAAGTCCGAAAGCTTTAGAAAAAGACATGACCTTGTAAAGTTTAAGAAACCAGGCGGATTCAGTAGTAGAGTTTTGTTTTTGTTCTTGAAGGAAGAGTTTGATTTTGTTTGCAAGAATTGTTTGAATCGCAAGAATAAGGAAGAATAATCCTGAGAATATAAGAAAGAGAGCTGTATTTGCAATTAGTCCTGCGGTGGTGAAAAGAATTATTGCAATAATAGTTGGTTGTATTTTTGAGGTGTAAAGCAAAAAGAGTTCACCAGTTTTTTCGATGAGTTTATCTACATCCGAAATTTTTCCTGTGTGGTTTAGCAGTGATTGTTGAGATTTTAAAAAATCATTCTGATAGAAAACTTTTTGTAATATTGCGAGTTGTTTTTCTTTACCATAAAAACAGATTGATTGTTCCAACAAGCGGATTATAAGGAAAGAAAAGCTGAAAGATGGGATGAGTATTGAAATTGCAATTTGCGGGTTTGGGCCCCAACCGTGAAGCGAAATCCAGGCCCAAAAGTGATTAACAAATGCTGATGAAGTTTTAGGCCCTGAGGTTAAATCTGTTTCGTTTTTTATGAATGGGAGTGCTTCTGAAAAAAAGAAAAAGCAGGTGCACCAACAAAGAAATAATACAAATAAAATCGCTGAGTATTTGAGAAACGATAGAAAAAATGCAACATAACGCAACCAACGGGTGGTGGATTGGTAGTTGATAAGTTTGAAAAAAAACAGTTCATGGTCAATAATTTCGGGCATATCCCACCCGTGTAAGTGCCAAATCCATGGCAAAAAAACAAACTAAGCTAGATCTCGATCTTCAAATAAAATCAAGCCGACAATAAGTGCAACTGCGGTGTAAATTAATCCGTAGAAACTGACCGATAAAACATAAATAGCAAAAGGTATGAAATCTGGAGGCGTATCTCCAACGATGGCTGGTCCCACCCGGAAAAACTCCAAGCCTGGAAGGAATAAATCGAAGACGCCCGCCATAAATCCAAGAAGTCGCGAAACTGGAGAATCAGGGTCTGTTGCTTTAGCTTTTTCACCAATTGCAACCAGTACGGGGGTAAGGTGTGCAAGGAAGTATATTACGAGAACGGTACTAAGATTTACAACCATGGGCAAGCGAGTTGCAAGCGAGACGGAAATGGAAACCAAAACGCTGACTTGGCAAAAGCTAAGGATTAGTCCAGGAAATGTTTCAAGTGTGTGTTGCGTCCAGAATGCAAGCCCGTTGATAAGATCTTTGGTTTCCGATGGTAGAGTTGAGTTGGATAAAAAGAGTTTGATCCATTCGGGGTTGGATACAGGATCCATTCTGTCGAGCCAATGTTTATAAAGAAGGATGGATTGAAATATGACAAACAAAATCGAGGACATAAGAAAAGCCGAAAGAAGGATACCAACAAATTTGCCTAGAAGAAATTGCCTGCGTGAAATCGGTTTGCTCATTAGGGTGACTGCGGTACGGCCTTCGATTTCTTCACTTACGGAAATACTGGCCGCTAAAGTTCCGAATACCACCGCTGCTAGCATGATGGTGTCGTAGCCTAGTTCTTTAACCATAATGAGGTCTTCGCCGAAGGTGAAGTAAGGAATAAAAGGGGAAACAAGTAGAGCAAAAAGGGCTAGGCTGGAAAGGAGCCAAAACATAGGTTGCCTAATGCCTTCACGAAAAGCGGCTTGGGCAACAGCGCCGCCTTTAGGCCAGATTTTGAGTAGGACGAAAAAAGTAAGAACAAAGGTATCAAGTATTAATTGTGTTTGAAAGATCCCCCCATAAACTCTACCAGCGGTTTCGATGCTATTAGTTTCTTGAAGGAAGGTATGAAAAATCGCGGGGAAAATCGCACCTAGAATAAACATGGTTGCTAAGGTGCTTAATAATGCAAAAGTTTTGGGTTTGGCGTTGGAGTAATTTTCCGAGAAAAAAAGAGTGATCATCCAAGGAATGGCAATTAAAAATTGGGCCCAAATAAAGCCTGATTCTATAAGCCATTGTTGAAACGATAAGTTCATAAGATCCAAGCCTCGGGAAAAACCAACATATTAATAAACAAAACACCATGCAAATAAGTAAAAATAACACTTTAATAATCTATGTTATAGTCGACATAGCCAAGAGAAGGAATAATATTTACCTTTATATCTGTGATGTTATTGTGAAATCTATCTTGTACCAATTTTAGGAACGAGTCAACCTTTTCCTTATCTCCTTCGGCCGAGAGTTCAACGGTTCGATTTGGGAGGTTTTTAACCCGCCCACAAAGTTCGAAATGCTGGGCAATTTGAAGAACTGTCTGTCTAAATCCAACACCCTGAACCAATCCGGATACTACTGCTTTAATGCAGTATAAGTTGTTGCTATGCATAGGTTTAGTTGGTTTCAATGCGGTAGTTTGGGTGTACGCCCCAATTCAATTTTTCACGCAGAGTGCGATAAAAGTTCTTATTGGCAACCTTGGCTAATTGGAATTTTACCGGTGCTTTTTTGAAGGTAATGCTGGAGCCTTTAACTAGGGGGATTTTTTCCTGCCCGTCGATAACAAGGCTGGTTCCTTTAGTTACCCGGTTCATGACCAGATTGTAAATTTTTGCAGAAGAATCAACTACGCAGCGGCTTGTAAGCACATGCGGGCAAATGGGATTGATGACAAACGCTTCGATTTCTTGATTTAAAATAGGGCCACCCGCTGAAAGATTGTAGGCGGTTGATCCGATCGGTGTACTCATAATCAAACCGTCTGCCATGTAGGTGCAAACGGTTTCCCCATCGACAATTAAATCAATTTCAACCATATGGAAAGGTGCACCAGCATGGATTGAAATCTCATTAAGGCCGAGAAAGGGGCCGGATTTATCTTTTACATTGGTAAGACATTCAAACATCAGGTGGTTGGTAATCCTGAAATTGCTTTTGGCTATTTCCGGAATGCACTCTTCTAGTTCCGCTATATTTAGGTCAGCCAAAAACCCCAAGCGTCCAAGGTTTATGCCAAGTACTGGGATTTGGTTATAGCCCATTTGTCTAGCAGCCCTAAGGATCGCACCATCTCCTCCCAAAACAAAAGTAAGATCAGCTTTGTGTTTGGAAAGATCTTCTTTTTGCTCAAGATCAACTAGCACAACTTCGAAGTGCTTTTTAAGCAGGGGAAGAAGTTTTTCTGACTGGGTTGTCACGCCAGGGCGTTGTGCATTTCCGAGGATGAAAATTTTCATCAAGTGTAGAGGTCCGTAAGTTATTTTCCAAGGGTTTGTCTGGAGGCGCTTACATCCTTGGCAAACCATTGCTTTGCAGTGTTGGCTATGCCGATTGCATCAAGCCCCAAGTCATGAAGAAGTTCAGTTCTTTCGCCATGTTCGACAAAACTATCGGGCAATCCAAGACGAATTAGCTTGCGGGTTTCAATGCCAGCAGAGTTGGCCGCTTCAAGCAGTGCACTGCCAAAACCACCTTCTAAAGAACCTTCCTCGATGGTAACAACCAAGTTGGATTCTTCCATGGCTTTAAACAAGGTGTTTTTATCTAACGGTTTTAAGAATCGGGCATTGATGATGCCAACCTGGAAGCCTTCTTCGCGTAAAACTTCAGCAGCTTTGCAGCACTCGTCAAGCAAGGTTCCATAGGCAATAAGGGTGATGTCTTCGCCCCATTCAAGTACTTCTGCTTGGCCGATTTCAAGGGGGACAAAATCGCGTTTAATACGCTCGAGATTAGCTTTTGGATATCGAATAACCGTTGGGCCATTGTGAGCCAGTGAAAGGCGAACCATTGGTTCAACATCAAGTTCATCACCAGGAGCCATCACGGTCATGTTGGGGAAAACCCGCATGTAGGTGTTATCAAAAGCTCCATGATGGGTAGGGCCATCAGGGCCAGTAATCCCCGCGCGATCCAAGCAAAAGAGTACGGGTAGATTTTGCAATGATACTTCTTGGAAAACCTGATCAAAAGATCGCTGTAAGAATGTTGAATAAATATCAACGATTGGGCGATTGCCAGTTTTGGCGAGACCCGCTGCAAATGCGACAGCATGGGATTCGCAAATACCCACATCAAAGAATCGCTCAGGAAATACCTCTCGGATCTTCTCCAGTTTGTTTCCTTGGCACATGGCTGCAGTGATCACGCAAACTTTTTTGTTTTCCTGCATGATTTTAAAAATGCTAGAGCTAACAGCATCGGTGTAGCCTTTACTGCCCCCGCGTTTCATTGAAATAAGGGTTCGTTCAGGGCCGACTTTTTCAAAAACCGGTGGAGTATGGAATGTAACAGGATCTTCACTTGCCTGAGGTACACCGCATCCTTTTTGGGTGAGCACATGCAAAAGGATTGGACCTTTTTGTTCTTTGATATCGGCAAACCATTTGAGCATTCCGGGTAGGTCGTGGCCATCAATTGGGCCGAAATAGCGGAATCCAAACTCTTCAAACAATCTTCCGCCCATTAAAGACGCTTTGAGTCCGTCTTTTAGTTGTTCAAGGGCTTGTTTGGCGACGCTGCCGAATGGAATCTTTTCCAGAAGGTCTTTAATTTGTCGTTTTGAATCTTGGTAAAGCGAGGTTAATCTTGCTTGATCAAGGCATTTTGCGAGCGATCCCACTCTTGGGCAAATCGACATTTCATTGTCGTTAAGAATCACGAGTAGGTTTTTATCAAGCCCACCGGCGTTATTAAGGGCTTCAAAAACAATCCCCGAAGGAAGAGCTCCATCGCCTATAACTGCGATACTGTGCCTGTCGGTATTGCCGTTGAGGTCGTCGCCAACTTTTAATCCAAGAGCGGTAGAAAGACTACAGCCTGCATGGCCTGTCATAAAAAGATCAAAATCACTTTCCGCGGGATTAGGGTAACCCATCAAGCCACCCTTGGTGCGGATGGTATCAAAATTTCGATAACGGCCCGTAATTAATTTATGGGGATAAATCTGATGCCCGGTATCCCAGATGATGCGGTCTTTGGTGAAATCGTAGCTTAAGTGAAGGGCGACGCATAATTCAACCACGCCCAAATTGCTGGCAAAATGCGCAGGTCTTAAACTTAGTACTCGGACTAATTCGTCTCGCATTTCCTGACATAGGATTTCAAGTTCCTGATGGTCAAGAAGTTTAAGATCTTCGGGGCCTTTAATTTTCGGAAGAATTCTATGCATTGCAACTATCCTTTGTGCATCCTAAAACCCGGCGTCGATTGCCAGATGTGTTTTCATTATACCTAATGATCGCGTGAAACAAGGTAATCCGCCAAATCAACCAAAGGCGCTGCATTGGGGCCAAGTTGGCTTGCCAGATTTTGCGCGTTTTTACAAAGGTCTACCGCTAAAAGCTTACTCTGTTCAATCCCCAATAAACCGGGATAGGTTAGTTTACCCTTTTGTGCATCTTTTCCAACTCGTTTTCCTGCAGATTCGCATTTTCCTAGAACATCTAGAAGATCGTCGGTTACTTGAAAGGCTAAACCTATGTTCTGACCGTAGTTATCAAGTATCTGCAACAAATCTTCGGGAGGGGTTCGGTTTTGGCTAGCAAATGAAACAATAGCCCCTAATTTTAGACTTGTGCGAATCAAAGCCCCTGTTTTTCGATCGTGCAAATTCTTTAAGTGCTGTATAGTTGGTTCTTTAGGGTGATCTTCACCACGCACTCCGGGTTTTCCTTCCCACGCTAAATCTTCTACCTGGCCACCAACCATTCCGCTGGCCCCTGCCCCTTTTGCTAATTCTAAACAGCATTCTGCTCCGGCTAGGGCTGGGTAATTCTTTGCTAACACTTCGAAGGCTTTGGTAAGAAGCGCATCGCCCGCAAGAATTGCCAAGGCCTCGCCATAAACTTTATGGCAAGTCGGTCTGCCACGCCTTAGATCATCATCATCCATAGCAGGCAGATCGTCGTGAATCAAAGAATAAGCGTGAATAAATTCTACAGCACAAGCAGCGGGCCATGGGTTAGTGTTTTCAAAACCAAAGGCGTTTGATGCAAGTAATACAAGAACAGGCCTTAGCCTTTTACCAGGGGCAAGCACGCTGTAGCGCATTGCTTCTAATAAACGAACAGGCATACCTTCTTGCTGTTGAAGGCAATTGCTTAAATGAGTATCAACTTTGGATGCTAGGGTTTTCCAAACACTGAGGAAATTATCCTGATCCTTGGATATCTTTTGCAGCACTCTTTTTTCCTTAAATACCAACAGCAAATGTCAGATGGCTATATTAGCATTAATTCCTAGGCCACCGCCAATAGGTATAGTAAACCTTTGCAAGCTTCGCCTAAGCATTTGTAAAATAATAGCGATCAGGCAAGCTTTGTCGATCAAGTTAACTGGGGAGATTGTCTTTTTCCACAGAAAACAATCCTTGTTGCTCTTTTCCCTCAGTGGATTCGTGGTTGAATTTTTGCAAAAGGGGTTGCCCTGAAGCATCCACTCCGCTTAAAAGTTGAATTTTCTGTTCAGCTTCTTTGAGGCTAAGTTGGCAACTTTGAATTAGGCGAATGCCTTTTTCGTAAAGCTTAAGGTGGTCCTCAAGATCGATCTGACTGTTTTCGAGTTCTCTGACAATTTCTTCAAGATCTTTGAGCGAGGCTTCGAATTTTTGGGCTGTATTTTTTTTGATTGCCATGGTGCTTTAACTCTCCAAATGGTGATTAGTTTTCGATGTTTTTAACTTCGCTGATAACAGTTCCATTGTGCAGCCTGGTACAAAGCAAGTCGCCTGGGGCCAAAGATTCTGCAGAAGAAATCACTGCTGCTTTATCAGATTCAAATTGTTTTGCCTTCATGGTGATGCTGTAGCCCCGGGTAAGGATATTAAGCGGGCTAAGTGATTGCAGCTTTTCAATGAAAAATGCAATTTTCTCTGTTTTTTGGCGCATAAAGGTGCTTGAAGTCCGATTGAACTTTTCGATCGTGTCGTCAATGCGTTGCGATTTTTGATTCAAATAATCCAATGGTTTTTGCAAACATCTTCGTGTCGAGAGTAATTTTAAATGCTGTTGAAACTTCTGGATTTTTAGATCTATGGACTGATGCATGTATTCTGCTGAAGCTTCTAGATGACCAGCAATTTCGTGTTGATTAGGTGAAATTCTGGTGGCAGCTTCGGTAGGTGTGACTGCCCTTAAATCTGCAATAAGATCTGCGAGTGTAAAATCATCTTCATGGCCCACCGCGCTAACGGTTGGGATTAAAGATTCGAAAAGTGCATCTGCAACAATTTCGGAATTAAAGGCATACAAATCTTCAGAACTACCCCCTCCCCTGCCAACCACCATTACATCTATTTTGAAATCTTCAATCAGGCTGGAGCGGTTAAGTA
>Ga0209296_1000079_pt1 | contig 83058 bp, 120 predicted proteins | sample S_130206_EF_Meta_FD_187319 | JGI IMG/M metagenome (GOLD analysis project Ga0209296, IMG submission 187319) | Freshwater microbial communities from Lake Simoncouche, Canada to study carbon cycling - S_130206_EF_MetaG (SPAdes) (version 2) | ecosystem: Environmental > Aquatic > Freshwater > Lake ...
TTCACTTTCGGTCGCTCGCATTATTTCTCTTGCGATGTCGTTACATAGTTCTTCTTGAAGTGTGCCACGACGAGCACACCACTGAGCGATCCTAGTATATTTAGACAAGCCAATAAGTTTGTTGGCAGCGATGATTCCGATGTAAGCGACACCAGACACAGGTTGATGATGATGACTGCACATAGAACGCAATTCGCTACGAACAATAAGCATACCTTCATATCTATCCGCTGAATCATTTGGAAAAGCTGTTGCATCTGGTGCTGGATCATATCGACCTCCCATAATTTCGTTGTAATACATTTTAGCAAGACGACGTGCCGTGCCTTTTGAGTTAGGATCGTTCTCACGATCAATTAATAAGGTATCTAATACTTTTTCAAAAGCTTCTGTTGCTTCGTTGATTAGAATTTCCTTGTCACCTTCGTGCAAGTAGTCACTGATGTTATCGCCAGCCCAAAAGCGTTTACCTTCACGTTTCATATTAAATCGAATAGCATCCGCTAGGTTAGCTTCTTTGTAGTCTTTATTACCGATAACCGCATCTTCATATCCAGGATGGTATGGTGCGTCTTCCACTAATTTAGAATTAGTTATTGCGTTTTTTAAATCTTCTGACGTAAATGTTGTCAATTTTTTCTCCGAGTTATTAAGGTCGTGGATGACCAGTCTTGTTACTATTATAAGGGATATTTAGATTTTTGTCTACGGCTTAATCAATTATTTTAATCTTTCGGCAATCAGGATATTCTACATATTTAGGAGCCTCATTAACCATTTGTAACAAATGGCTTCCTAATTCTGCTTCTTCGGTTGTGGGCTTGTAATGGTAACCTACATGAAATACTTCTTGTGCCTGCCAAGGCCGAATGCCAAGATCTCTACCATCGTAGCGTTGGGCCAACATTGTTTTGTATGCCTGTGCATCATCCAATAGAATAGCGCCACCACGACCAATTTCTAAAGGTTTACTACGACCAAAACTTACGCAAGTTAATGTACCTGTGCGATACATACCACGTTCTAATCTACGAGCACTATCCCAAATACGTGTGCCAAAGAATGGATATTCTCCTACCCAAGTCTGGTATTCTTCGTCTGTGTAATTGTAATCAATGCCTAATTTGTGCATGGTCATCGGTACCGACAAATAGGTAAATGGTGTAAAACAAGTTTCTTTTACCTGATCATACCGCATACACAACTCAATAGCATGAGTGCAACAATCGGTCATGACAGCGTATGGTGCGCCAGTGTATTCTGCTAATTCTTTTTCAAATTTTAATATGCTATCAAAGCTCATCTATTATACCAGGTCCAGGCGTGGGTGATCATGTCTTCTAAATTAAACTGTGGTTTCCATGTACTTGTACCCATAAATTTTCCAGCATCAGCAGTAAGTATAGCAGGATCACCGTTACGTTGAGGTCCGTGTGCTACTGGAATATCTTGGCCAACTATCTGTGAAGCCAATTGTACAACTGCAAGATTACTGTTACCAGCGTTAGTGCCAAGATTGTAAACGTCACTTGGTATGGAAGAATCAATAGCTAAAATATGTGCTTCGGCAAGATCCTCTACATGGATATAATCTCGAATACAGGTTCCGTCATCGGTAGGATAATTGGCACCATACAAGGTAAAGTCAGTATTATTTTTAACGCTTTCTAATACACGGGCAATAATATGAGTAGCACCCGGAGACTGGCCATGTCGAGCTTGGCTATCAGCACCACAGGCATTAAAGTAACGGAATGATACAAAGTCTAATCCGTAGGCTGTTTGATAGCTTTGTAACATCCAGTCAATCATCAGTTTGCTTTGACCATATGGACTAATGGGCTCAGCTGGATCAATTTCTTGTACTGGAGTCATAATGGGATTACCGTAGGTTGCGGCACTGGAACTAAAAATAAATCTAGGTCGTTTATCGTGATTTTTGACCAGGTAATCCAGCAAAATTTTGGTCTTGACAAAATTATTGTCGTAGTATTCTTCTGGATTTAATATACTAGGACCAACAAGGCTAGTACCAGCACAATGAATAATAGCATCTGGGCAAAATCTTTTAATGGCATCTAAGCCTAGCTCACCAGAAAAATCACCGGTGTGCCACTGGCACGGAACAGGAATCAAATGGCCTGGTGGCATTTCTCGATCAATAGCTAAAACGTCGTGCCCGGCATCTACTAACTTTAGTAGTGTTTCACCACCGATATATCCAGCGGCTCCGGTTACTGTTACTTTCATTCTTCGATCTTTCTTACGTGATACTTGGCTTGGCTTACATGATCACGATACCGATTACCTGCACGATTCCATTGTTCGCCGTTGCCTTCTAATATGTCCACAACACGATCAATAGTACCGTCGGTCCAATCACTAATTAAACCCATGTTGTGATGTGGTGCTTGTAGCAAGTTTTCTAACTTGTGATATGCATCGTCGATACTCCAAGGTACATATAAACGATTAGGATCATCAGCAAAAGTCTCGGGAAAACTTCTGTAAGCAGGATAAAGAACATTACAACCCAGAGTATCAGCTTCTGAGACGGTGTTAGAAACCCAGTCTTGTAATGCGCAATTAAACAATACACGAGTATCGTTAACAAGAGTATAGTAATCATTTTTCTTTAAGTTTTCATAAATGGTAAGTTTACCTTCTGCTTCTAACTGGCGAGCACGGTTGATATATTTTTCATTATTACTACGTAATGGGCCGCCTTGGAATATGGCAAACTCAATATCTTTGTGACGTCCTTGATTGTGATACATTTCAATCAAATCCATGTAGAAGTCCGGTTGCTTCTCTTGATCAAATCTGGCCGCAAATCCTACACGCATCTTACGCTGGTCAAACGGTTTGATATTTGCCGCCCCACCTATTCGTTCTAGAACTTCCTGTTTGCCAAACGCTAGTCCACTAATATTGTAGATAGGAGCAGTCCAACCTGCAATACGCATATGGGCAACCATTTCTTCATTAGTAGCTAGTACACCTGTTACAAATTGGTTAACCATCTTTTCATACGTTGACATCCACTCCGCCATACCCCAAACATGAACGAAGTCGTCAGGATCAATGGCTTGAGCAAGACAACGAACATAAATGCGAGGACGCTGAGCAGGATCAACTTGATCGAGAATGTAAGGTAAGCTCTCAATACCGGGTTGAAACATGTCTTCAAAGTAGATAACATCTTCATTTGTGACTTCTCCATTTCGCATCATTTGAACTAGGTTCATCATCTGGCTCATACTAAAAAAACTACGCCCATGTGCGTCCAATACTTGACCTACACTGATACTTTGTGTGTTGTCAATAGTAGTACCTGGAACATAAACTACATCTAAGCCGCGGTGATCAAATACACGACGATTCCATTCTGTGAGTTGTAGAGTGTAGCGGGCCTCATAACTTTCTAGGCCCATATAGAATAATTTACGCACGGCGATATCCTGAGAATCTGCGGCCGTCTTCGTCCCACATGTTCTTGGCGTTTTTGCCTTGAGTAAACTTGTTGTATTGTTGCCAAGCATAGCTCTTGAAGTTGTATAAATCTTCTTCTCTGTATCTGTAGCCATAATCAACACAGAATTCCAAATAGAGTGATAAATCTTCAAATGCCTGAATGGCTCTAGGGTTTACACGATGTTGGGGCTTGCCCATGATAGTTCCTTTAAATTACAATTGATTGCGTTGGACGAGTAAGGTTATAACTAATGCAGCATCCGTTCTCGCCGTCTTCGGATACTTCAATTACTACAGCACGATTGGGATAGCGGTCAGCTATCTGTATATATAGGTCATCCGCCATCATCTCACAGGATTTAAAATCTAATTCTAAAACGGTATTCGCACCGTTATACAACGACTCGAGCCATCGTTTAAACTGTATGAACTCAATGTCTCGGTCGTTTGAGAACACATCAATTGACACCCGGAAATGAAATATATGGCGATGAGGATTAGCAAGGAACGATACATCATATTCTCCTGCTGTATTTAACTTGGGATCCGTGGCAGCCGCTGGGTAGCAATGAATTCCTTCTTTTTGGAATGTTACCCAAATCTGCCGTTGTGCGGATGTTTTAATACGTTCAATAGTTTCACGTTGTTCTTGTATCATTTCTGTAATAACTCCATGGTTACAATTTTACCAATTGATTCAGATAAGTTTTCTTTTTGTGTAATAATATGCAGTTTAATACGATTTTCGTCCTTCTTGTGGTCATACCACCTGGACTCTACTATTGTGCCGCCGCTTACTGCTTGTACCTTAAAGTTAATAGGATCTGGAAGGTCAATGTTACTTGGGCTGTCATCGCATATTTCGTTATCCATTAAGGAAACACTGATGTTTCCGCGACCTATCCTAGCAGGCCTGCTATCTTCAGCATCTATTAAAAAGTGAAGCAGTCGTTGTCTTAGCCAGTTTCTCATTTTATTACTTCGTCCTTGGTATATTTAGACCAGTCAGTGAACACCTGGCGTTTTTGTAAGTCGTGTAGGCTGTGACACCAGACGCCCGGGTTTGTTGCTGCAAAGTCTCGGTCATCAATTTTAATAGTGGCATTGTATCCAAATTGTTGAATGTAAGGAAGTTTAACACTAATCATTGGAATAAAGTTGTGAAACTCAACTAAGCTGGATTCTAATAGTCCTTCTGCTTGTGCATGATCTAGGTCAAGGGTACAATAGGTAGAGCGTTGTTCTAAACAACTACGAACCATGTATTCCCAATCACGCCAACCTTCACCATCGTTTTTATCTAAGGCTGGAAAACTTTGATTGGCACCAAAATAAATGTGTTCGCAATCGTTGTTATCAAATTCTTGTAAAACAATTCGCGGATCCTGCACACCCACTACAAACAACGTCTTAAGACCAAATGCCGGCGTGTGTTCCACTTCGGTTCCTATAAAGAAACTTACTTCATTGTGTCCAGCTCTAATCATTTTCTTTTGCGCCTAATTCATATGCAATATTAAGTCTAAGTTTAACAAGTTCGTCTTTGATATGCAACCTTTGCTTCTTCAAAACTTCTAAAGTAGCATCTTCAAACACTCCGGTACTTTCCATACCATCAATACGTTTATCCAATTGAGCATGTTCTTCTTCCAAATGTCGTACTCGACTTTGTAAATGGTCAATCATTGAGCCTCCAACTCGTTTAGTTTATTTTCATCCAACTCGATATCGTCACTATCAACGCTATCGTCCTCTTCTACATCAAACAGGTTATTAAACATGCTCATGGCATTTTTGGCTTTTTTGCCTTTGAATCCACGTGTGCCCACAATGTCCATCCAGTAACGGTCATAGTGCTCGATAATAGCTTCAGCTTCTGCACGGTCGGGAGTGGCAAAAATAGCATCAACAATGTCTTTGAATCGAGCATGATCGCCATTTTGATTCCACATCATAGCAGGCCAACTTCCGTTGTCGTATTCACGATTGGCACGTTGTACTGCTTCTAAATGCATCCAAACATTATGCCCCATTAGTAATGCGTAACTAAAACTGTCCCAGGATGTTTTGCCGTTCTTTCCAATCTTGTTTAGATCTGGAGCGGTATGAAAGTGTGCCATGTTGTTAGGATCGAATATTTCACCATTTAATTCAGCATCGGTTTTACGCACACCTGGTTTGTAGATGCAGATGTCCTTCATCTTTAAATGTTTGCTAATGGGACTTTCATCAAAATGTTTGACAAATCCTTCGGCTAATACACCATCACGATATGTTCGTGTATCGGTACTGAACTTTTTATCATCCACAATAGGACTCATACGATAACACCACTTTTCATTGTGTGGCAGATCTATGTGATGATATACCTGTCCGTTGGCTGTGGCTAGGAACGGACTTGCACAATCAAAACTGATGGTAAATGCTGGATTTACATACTTGCGTACAGCACGTTGAATGTCGGTTAGCAACACTGCCCACTCTAGTTTACTTGTGCCCAGGAAGTGCATCCAATCGTGTATGCCTTCTTTGAGCAAACCATCGTGACGTAGTGCTACCAACCGACGCAACACAAGATGCACGTCACACATGTTTTGTCCACCCATTGACCAACCATTGAAGTGTGTATCTGGATACACCGCAGGATCGCAATAGTCCTTCATTAGTTCATACCAACGGTCTGCGTCGGCATGATTGGCACCTTGTAAAACATTAAGGAACTTGGCACCACCGTTCTTAACACCCTTGCGGTGCTTCATGAAGTAGTCGTTGTTGTACTTGGTAGCGTCTACTGCTTCTTGTAGTGTGGTAATCTGGCAAGCTGCACTGGCTTTCTTATCATGAATAACCCAGGTCGGGATATCAAGAATCATGCCGTAGTCGGCAACACCATCCAACCACTTTAACACAGCATCACGTTTCTTTTGTGCTTTAGGACAACCTGAACCAGCTTTCCAATCGCCTTCCCATAAGCCTTTGGCAATCTGGAATCCACCGGAGTCGCCTAACATGAGAGTATTAGGATCCCTATTACGAACCATATCTTCGGACCAGTCCTGCTTGTTGAGATCCAAGTTAGCATGCCCACCAGAGTACAGGCTCCACTTGTAAGGAAATAGGCCTTTTTGATCATTAAGCCAATTCATCATTTCCATATCTGGAATGCCTGCTGGCATACGAGCCGGGTCTACATAAGGACCATTAACTAGGTCTCTTTGTTTGCCTATAAAAGTAGCGTAGAAGCCACTAATAGCTGGTAAGAATACAGCGTAATCTTTTTGTTTGGCTGTTAGGTTATCTTGTTCGATCACTTGCTTTGTGCTGGAAGTTTAAAGCTATAAGTAGCCAATCCCGAATCTACAGTAATCTCAGCAATCCCATCATCACTAATACGCATGACTTTGTCCCCGGTTAGATCTAAAATACTAATCACAGTCTTAACTGGCCAAGACCATTCACGTTTAAGTGTGCCACCTACATCGTGCTGGAATACAAAGTTACCGGCATGGGTTGAATGATCACCAAAGAAAAACTTTAAATCTTTGCCGTCTGTTCTTGCTTTAAAGTTAACTTCTTCGGCATTAGCAGCAGCTTGCATTTTTAATCGTTGAATAGAAGCCACAGAAGGTTCAAATTCAATGTGCCATGTAACTGGTTTCATTTTAACGTTTTTCAATTTCTCGTTAATGATCTCAGTAGCCATAAATCGATAGCTATTTTTAAAGTCGCCTTCGGCATTTTCAAATGTGAGTTGATCCAATGCACCTGTGTCTTTGCGTGTGATAGCAAGTTTGGCGTTTTCTTTGTAGGGTTGTAAATTTAACAATACCTTGAGCTTGCTTAGATTTGGCATGCCAAATGTACCAATAAAATCTGCTACCGGATTGGCAAAAGTGCCGTCAACAATAACGCTACGGTCTTCGGCTAAGCCATTAATGGCTGTAGCTTTGGTGTCGCCGGTGATCTTAACTAGGTCAATGCAACCCAGGTCATAAGTGTGTTCTACTAAGTCTAGTAAGTGATCTTTCATTTAATTCTCCTCGTTTGTTTATTGTACAGTGTTTATTTAGATTTTGCAACAGGTTTTGATTTATTTTGGAACTATTTTTGCCAAAGTTTGCCCACCCTTGAGACTAGTTAGTTCTCCGGGTTTTTTTAATTCTAACCAAGTGGTTGGGCCTGGATCATTCCAAGAGTACACAATTTCGTAGCCCATAGAGACAGCTAATTCTCGAACCAAGTATCCTGGAGTATAACAACAATAGTAATTTTCAACCAATCTGATAGCACTGGGTCTATCACAGTCGTTGAATGTAAATGCTAGTATACCACCAGGTTTAAGTTTTTGATATATTTCTGCTAGATATTTTTTAAGAATTTCAAATGGTCTAAAATTAAAGTAATTGTAGGCTAAACACATGCCAAATTGATCATTGGGGATTTTTGTTAAAATGTTTTGATCTAACTCTTCACTGACAACATATGGTCTTAGACGAGTTTGATACTGTTCATTAAATCGATTCATAGCCGGGGTTAAATAATCATGACTTAAATCTACCAAGTAGAGAGGATCATATGCTACCATGTTTTCAATAAATGTTTCTAACCCAGGACGAATGATCAACGCTGGATATTTCCAATTAGCATATTGACTTAATCTAATTTGGAATGGAGCAGTATCGAGGGTATTGGGTTTTCTTAACTCAAGTACAAACTCAGCAGACCGAATTAGCTCACCTTCATACAAGGTATAACTTTCTTGAAACCATGGTCGTTCTGCTGCTTCAATTTTTTGATTTAATTGCAATTTTAAATTATTTAAATCATCTTCAAATTTAGCAAATACTTTTTGTATGTCAGCATATTGACTGTCAAGATCGTGAGTAAATGATGTCATCAACTCTGGTTGTGTGCCTACTAGATGTAAGATCTTATCCAACTCAAGATTGGCAGTTTGCAACGCAGGCACACTTGACAATGCATCTAGCTGATTACGATATGCAACAAGTTCGCTAAGTTTCATATTACCACTCAAACAAAGTTTCAAAAGTATTTTCTGTGTTGGTAGAACTAGCTAGGTCCCACTCCAACACACTTAACAAGTTGTCGATCTTTTGATCAACTACTGTGGCTTCCATCTCGCTGTCATCAAACGGTAGTTCTTTGAACCATGCAGGTAATTGTTGTTCATCTGTAGGATATCCAATACTGGTCCATCCTAGAGGATTGCTTTTGAGTTTGCACACAATAGTTTTCATACCATCAACAATTTGCAAACTATACTTGTCACCATTCATCCTACGCAAGTTATTCCAATTAAGTGCCGCACGAACATGCCCGGGCATGTTGGCTTTGCCCAGGCGTTCTTCTTCTTTGCCGTACTTGGTCAAGTTGTTTACACGTTTTGGACTGCCTTTTTCCCAACCTGGACGTTCTTTAAAAACGTATTTGAACTCGCGAATCTTAGCAATAATCTCATCACGGGTGGCACCAGTTAACACATCATTGAGAATCTCACTTAAGAACTCTTGAATAACTTTGGGCGTGTCACTGCGTTTTAAATCTAAGCCCATGGCCTTGACCTTACCAGGCTGTCCAGCAACGTCTAAGCGTTTGCCTTCCTTGTCAATGATCATCACTGCATAACGCTTTTTGGTAATAAACAAGCCCTTGCTGGCTACTACCTCTCGCCCACCTTTAATCACTTCGCCCATCTCTCTAGGCACATGGAATGCAGTTTCCATAAAACCTGGAAAGCTGATGTTGACTTGATCCGCAATTGAATCATACAGTTGTATAGCCATGTCTTTTGACCAAGTCATACGTCCTTCTTCGACTTCTTTTTTCAGCACTGGCCACGCACTAAAATAACACGAGTCTGTGTCACCGTAGATAATAGTTTCACCCACATGATCATACTTGCCAGTGATACATTCGTTTACATAAGCATCCATGTGCTTGGCAATGGCACGACCAGTAAGGGTTGTAGACTGACCAATACGCTTATCAAAGAAACGGCAACCAGGATTAAGAATAGCACCATAGAGACTGTTAAGGTTAATCTTTTTAACAAGCTGACGCTTGTCCCAGTATTCTTCATCTTCTGCATTTTTACATTCTTTCAATTTGGACTGCATGTCTTTACGTTCGGCATACCAGCGTTTTAACAAGCCAGGAATAACACCCTCTTTTTCATAGGTAAAGATAGTACCATTGGCACTGATCATCCAAGGTTGATTGCTGTCAAAGATCATGCGCCATACTTCTGCGGCACTATGTACTGACTCTTCACCACCTTGCCAGTCAATGGTGATCTCTGTGCCTTTTTCTAAATTCATTACTGCGGTATATTCCAATGAGGCAAACACGCCTTCCCAGGCTGCAGCAAAGCTGGAGCCAGAATTCATTTTATCTCGAATATACCGGTTAGTCATAGTGGGGCGCAGTTGTCCTACAATAGTTTCTGGACCCATATTCAACGCACGAATTGCACTTGGATATAGAGAGTTAATATCAATTGATCCAATGTATTCGTGAATTCCTTTTTTGGGATATGCTACATAAGCACCGGCGGCTTGTGTATCCTCATCTGAGTAACGTTCCTTACGATTAGGAACTACCATGCCACGCTCGTGAGCTTCGTTGATGATTGCTTGTTCTGTAACAGCCACAGCACCCATGGTGGTTTGTAGTAGCACAGTATTTTCATGTGCTAATGTATTAGCAAGATCAAGAAATTTTAATTTCTTGTCTAGCTTGGCCAGAATCATTGTGTCTTGTCGGTTGTACTCAATGAATGTTTTAAAGTTTTGATTGTACAGTTGATCCAATGTGCCTTCAAACACTGTTTTAGTTTCACCAAGTTCATATTCGGCAATGGCATCCAAACTGTAACTGTGGCGCTCTTCGTATGTGTACTTGCGATACAATTGCATATAGTCCATATGCACACGACCAATCAAGTCATAAGTTTCATTTTCTGCACCAAAGCGTTCAAATGTACGTTTCTTAGGATATTGGTTCCACAAGCAAAATCTACGGGTATCATCTTTGCTGAGTACACGGGTCACACGATTCACAGTGTATGGAATATCAAAGCCTTCGCTGTTCCACCCAGACAAGGCATCAGCATCTTCAATCAGATCCAAGAATGTGTTGAGTAGGTCTTCTTCAGTTTCAAATACAATGGTATTTTCAAAATCACCAGCAATGTCGCGGGCAGTAGCCGGGCTCATGTGCTTGGGCGGCATCACCAGTGTGACCATTTGATTGAGCCATTGCAAGTACACTGATATGGCGGTAATGGCGTTGAATGGATCTGCAGGAGGACTAAATCCACGCTCGGGGTCGAAGTCGACCTCAATGTCAAAGAACGCTACATTAAGTTTTGGGCCGTCTTGACCTTTGTAGTTTTCTTCAAGGCAACGGAAGATGGGATTAATGTCTGATTCATACAGTTGTTTGTTTGACTGTATGCGAACTTCCTTGCGAAATTCTTTGCTGTTTCTAGTGCTGAATCTGCTGACAGGTGTACCAAAAATACTTTGAAACTTGCCACGGGCATCATCATAGTATAGCACATAGTTGGCTGAATATTCTTGATAGCATCTCTTGCCATCACGCCGTTCAACTATGTGAATACGATCGTGTTCTCTATCAAATAAAGCGTCAATATAACTCAAATTTTTCTCCGTTTATGGCCGGTTAGCCATGATTCATGTTCCTTACGGGAACGACTCGCTGTTGTTAAAACAGTACTTATAATGTTTTGCCAACTTGAACTAAAATTTGTTCTAGCAATTCGTGGTCTTGTTGTTCACGACCAAATTCAGATTTGTGTGCTAACTTGATAGCTTTCTTGAGAATGTTTGGTTTGATATCTAATTCTTCTGCAATGGCCTTGACTGTGTCATTGAGTCCACCGGTTAGGGTTTCAATTTCAGACATTACTGACATGCCTTCATTGATGATTTGTGTAAGTTTGTTTGTTTGGTCTGCTGTGAATACGCGATCTGACATTTGTTTCTCCTGAGTAAGTTTTACTATTATACAGGGTTATTTAAAAAAAGCAAGAGTATTTTGGTAAAGCTCACTTAGCCAAACACGCGATCGGGCACGACTCCGAAATGTTTTGCAGGCAGCAGCCGCCTACACCAAACCGTAACTAAACGGTCCTAAGGGGTGTTCTATACAGGTGAGTAGGGAAGTACTGGTCGATCCTCTTCACCGTTTTGTTCTGGATATACTGGGTATTGGGGTTTGTTCATATGTCTACTTACCATCCACATGCAGTTGACTGCCATTATTAAAACTGGGGCTAAATGGACTTTGTGCTACACGGCCACCTTTGCTTTGACTCCAAGCATAGCCAGCACGATGACCTGAACAGTCTTTGGTACATGGTGATCCTAAGAATTCAAGTTCATTCAAGTCATCTTTTAAAAATGTATCAGCAAATGCCTTGCATAGTTTTTCTAGTTTGAGATTACGTGTGATTTCTATGTGATACTTTTTACGTATCCGTCCCTGGCTAGGATCTTGATAGCCAGCATAGACTTTATGAACACCAACTTCGTCAATGAGATCAGAACAGTTAACTCCTTCACGTTCAGCCATGTATTGAGTGCATGGACTACAAGTTGTAATAATAATGCTACCATCAGGAATAGGACCAAAGCGAGCATAGTAACTGTCAATAGCGGCACGTTCACCGTGAACACGATGGCCGTCTCGAGTGGGGTAATTGATACCTACTACACAATTGTTATCGGGATCGAGCACAGCGGCTGCTACCATGCCTAGGCCTTGATCTTTTTGTTGACCTTGAATGACTAGAGAACATAACTCAGCTAGAATACGATCTAACTTGTCATGATTGCGGATTTCAAAGTCTGTGGCTCTCATTTGTTATATGTTGCTACTTGTTTACATAGTGTAATAAAGTCAGCATCACTTAAATCTCGTTTTGCTAAGTTTACTACTAATCTAACATATTGAACATTGCCTGGAATATAACCTTTGCTTGAATCAATTCGATCTGCACTTGGACTATTTAGATCTTTAGCCGAGCCACTACGACTAAATGGAACTCCAGTTAATGCACATTTCCAACCTTGTTTATTAATAATCTCCCATGCCTGCTCTTGGGTAATATTAAACTCTGTGCCAGATTTTGGTGCTGAGTGTTTTCTTCTACGAAAAGCAGCTGCCCATGGACCGTGCATTGAATTTTTTGAATCATATCCAGGCAACTGTGTTGCAGCATGAGCTTCATTTAGAATTTCTGTAGCTCTCATCAAGCACCAAGAATTTGTCGAACTTGATTAACATAAGCACTGACATCGCTGGTGCCAATTTCGTCTACGTCACCTACATTGTAAGCAACTTCTTCTGCGGCCTGCATGACTTTGTCTGGACCAAACTTCATCAACAGGTCTGTGTGGGCAGTCATGATACGATTAAGGATAGCACGTTCTACACCGCTAGTGTCTTGCTCTTCAACTATTTCGGATTTACGATTCACCGTTGTGTCTGGATTGACCTGTTTTAGTTTGCCCCAGGTTACAGTTTGTTGAATACGCTTGGCCAACTCTTTGGCCACGTCACCATCTTTGTCAACATCAATAGCCCGTTCAAGTTTTAGTAACAGTGGCTTAATCTGTTCAAGTGTACTACGGTCAACAGTAACACCTTTTTTCTGTAGGGCTGTAATTACATCCTCTGCACGATATAATTTAATAGCATTCATAGCTTTATGCCAGGCCATTGCACCAAATGCCGCAACAGGAATTATCATAACACCTAACAATTCTTTATAGAACTGTAAATCTGACATGTTGATTAAATCGAGCCCCTCTTCTAATTCTTCCTTAGCAAATGGCAAGTACCAGAACCAGTTTTGAAATCCACCTGGGTTGGTATCGTAGTCCATGTGCGCACGGTTACGGGCCCCGGACATCATACGAGTAAATTCTCTATGTGCATTGTGTTGTTCTGCAACAGCTTCCAGTGCGTCGTACAGTTGACCGGCTTTGAAACTGTCTCTGTGGCGTTCAATACCAGGAGCCATGCGACTGTACACATCGGCCAAGTCGGCATGCAGGTTGCCCGTGTCACCTTCGGTTACACCTGACTTTTGAATCTTATCAGCATAGAACTCGCTACTTGCAACCTTGCCGCCATTCTTCTCAGCATAGACCTTGGCACCTGGATGTGTCTTAAACTTTACAACCTTGTTACCGTTATATACTACCCATGAACCGGTAGGATCTGCCTTGGTTTCTTTTATATCTAGTCCGTGTTTTTGTTCTTCCTCTTTCATTACAGGATTTAGTGTAATCTTATCTGCCTTAGCCTTGTCGCCTTCGCGATACAACTTTTTCTTCCAGTTGTCATGGAAGCGACGGGCATCTTCATAGTAGTCAAATGTTTTAACACACTTGCCGGCCAAGCAAACCTCATATGGTTCTACTTTGTCGAAGTCTTGATAACCTTCAAATGTGACTGTATTGGCCGGCAACGCAATCTTGCTTGTTGGGTGCATGATATATTTGTAAGCTGCGGCTTCGGCACTGTTGGCGCCTTTTTGCTTGGCAATGTTATATAGACCTTGTGGATTTTTAATGTAGTCAGCAATCAGCTGTCTAACTTGTATTCTCCACTGTTTTTCTGGTGGTAACGGAGCAACGTCTGGACCAATACTAGCAGCATAACCTTCTTCTACATCTTCATCGTACCAGTCGTCATTATTTTCATTATCAGCATTTTTTTTTTGATCAGCTTCGTAGTAGTTGCGGCCTCGGCCTTTGAGCAGATCTTCCTTGCCAGGAATCTTTTCTACAGGAACATTGCCGGGAATGCCGCCTTCGTCAACATCTAATCCGCCTTGGTATTTCTTTTGACGATCAAATTTGATACCCATAGCTTTTTCAAGACTATTAGTTGTGCCTTTGTCTAATTTAGCCAGTGGATCTTTTTCTTTTTCAAACCCACCATACACTCCAGGTTTGGCATGATGTTTAATACCTGTAGCAGTAGGAGTCACTTGACCTTCGCCAGTTAGTGCACCATAGCCCATGGTCTCGTTGCGTACCATATGATAGCTGTCACGCTCGGCCTTGCACTTTTGAAATTCTTTCATTAGTGCTTGCTTGGCTTCTGGTGTATCAGCTTTCTTGGCACGAGCAACCAAGTCATCCATCCGCATAGCCAAGTCATCAATACGTCGTTGTTCTAATTGATCTACTGCGCCTTCTGCAATTCTGCGTTCGTGGTCCGTGTTGAATAAGTCTAGTGCAAACATTTTTTTATTTTCCTTAAGCTTCGTCTATGTAATCCGCTGCTTCATCACGCCTACGTTGACGAGCGTTAAACATTTCCAAGGCCATCTCAGCCTCATCTAGTGTTTTAAATTTTGTGGGCAAACAACGGCCTTTACGATGTATTTCAAAGCCATCTGGTTCATTGCCGTGTACTTCCCATAAGCCACATTCATTGGCAACAGTTTTAACTGTTGTATTTTCTTTCATGCTTACACCAGGTTCACCCGCAGGTTGCTCTGAAGGAATCTCACCACTTAGAGCTGCGCCAATTTCGGTGTCTTCATTTTGTTTGGCAACGAGAGTTCTATCTTGTTTATCTTTGGCCTTGATATCAGTATCGTCGTGCTTCTTGTCTTTGAGATCTGTATCAGTTTTGATTTCATCTGCTATGTTGCTTAGATAATCAGCAAATGATTTTTTAACCTTGTCTAGAACATCTTCGGCTACAGCAGTTTCATCCAGCTCTTCTGACTCTTCGCACCCACCAACTAGTTTGCCGGCCATTGGATTCTTAGGATCAGTTTTGGCTGTGAGCACTGCTACTGTTTTGGGTTTAAAAGTAGCACCCAGTTGATTGACACTGCGTTGGTTTTTGTCGAGTCCTTCTTCAAGGATTCGTAGTCGTTCTACGATCGAATAAATGTCGTTATGGTCGTGCGCCATTGATCATGCCCTTGCGTCTTTCAAATAACTCTTCAATTGCCATGAATATTTGCCATGACTGCTTTGGCGTTCCGCGGCAAAATTTGCAATGTCTTCACGACCTTCAGCAGTGGCAGCATCAAATACTTGCTTGCTCATGTCAATCATGGTCTGTGTATCTGCGAGTAATTCTTGTAACATCAATCGGGCACGAGGAACCTTGATTTGGTCCTGTATTTGTGATAATTCTTGGAAGCGACTTAGGCTTCCTGGAGCATATTCTTCTGTAGTACGGATATATTCAGCAATGGGATCTACAGCTGAATATGCATCTTCGTAGATTTTTTGAAAAAATTTGTGCAACTGTCCAAAGTCTGGACCCTCTACGTCCCAATGAAAATAGTGGGCTTTTAAGTAATAGGCAAATGTACTTGCAAGGTAAGTTTTTAACAAATCAGCTAACATTATTTCTTCCGTTTATATTTTTTGTACTCTGCAGGCGTGTTAGGCGTTGCGTCGTCCGTAGTGTATTTAGTGCCACTAAAGAAACTTCCGCCATTTCTGCTAATCATGCCGCCCAAGGGCATACTAACAGGCGCTATACTACCGCTACAAGTAGTGCCACTGCTAGCGCCACCATCTTCCGTTAAATTAACAAATTCATGCAGTCTCATTGCGAATCCTTAGTACGTTATCTTTTACTGTTCCAGGGCCATAATCAACTCTGATGTTTGTCACTTGCAACTGTGCCAAATGGGGTGGAACCAACTCAAAACGAATACGGTATTCGCCTGGTTCAGCTTCGACCTGCATCATTTCTTCAAGACGTGAATCAGTCCATCTCCAGGTGCGTTCAGCAAACAGTTCGTCATCGAGATACAAGCGATACGTAGGGGCTAATCCTTCCCACTCGCAATCAACATCTGCTAGTACTCGTACGAACTGTTTAGTCATACTGTATTTAGCGGTTAATTATTTGAGTTCTTTGGTTGATCCAATGTGCCAATCTTCTACTCCGTATTGGGCTTTCATTAGTCTGCGAGCATCTTGCATGTTGGCCGCTGTTACTGTAACATCGATATAGCCCACATAGTTGGGTTGTTGGATACGCACAGGTGCAGTCCAGAGTTTATATTTTGGGTATATGTCTCGAGCTCTCATTGACCTGTCCATTTAGCAAGCATACTGGCCATACTGGTATACATGCCGGTACCACGGCGGCCACTGCGCATACTGTGAACACCGGGTTTCACAGGAAATGTGTATCTTGTCCAGTCTTTGTCTTGATCTATAATTTCATCCGTCGGCCTAGGTTGATATTGAGAGGTACGTTCCATGTTGTAACCTTTAACTTCGACACCAGGGATACTGTTCAACATCAACCACATGCGTTGTCCGTGCCGGGTCTGGGTATCACCAGCTTCTATAGTAAGTTTCAATATGCTCAGGGCAATGCCATACAGGGCTTTGCCCAATCCACGACTGCGGTATTGAGGATTGACAGCCACGGTACTAATTCTCCAGGCATCAGTCTTATCGCGGGTATAAAATAAATCAAGTTCTGCGGCTAAGGTATCGCCATCAAAGATCATGATTTCCAACTCTTCTGGGCCTGTCTTGCCTACAGCATAGGTAAACCCTGCACCTCCGGGCAACTCTTTTTTCTTTACCGCATACTTGGGTGGAACAAGAGTATCGGCATCGCCAAAATCACCTTGTGGTATGCGGGCTATTTCTTTTACTAAATGTTTTGCAGGATCAAACTTATTACCTGCCATGTAATCAATAATCTGTTGATACTTGTGATCACCGAGCCATCCAGGTTGATTTAATTTGCGTTTTACAATAGCCTTAAACTCAGGACGCTCACGCCAATTCCACGAGTCACCGTTTAGTGGAGTGACAATGCTAAATCCTGGAGTATTTGGGTTGCCACTGTGGTCTGTAATTTTGAATGCTTTACCATATAAAGAATCAAAATCTAAGTGTTGGCGTCGCTGACTTTCGTCCAGCTCTGTTTCCCATACATTTTGACTAGGACGATGCTTACTCCAAAACCCAGCACCGGCATCAGTTTGTTGACCACTACGCCGTATTTGATATCCTAGACTTTTTACATAGTCATACATGATGGCAGCAATACCTTGCCCACGATAACGTTCATCTACTTCTAAATCTTGTGGCAACAATGTATCGCCATCAATTGAAAACAACACATGCCCTAATTCTTTACCGTTGCTAGTAGCCGTAACCTGTGCTACTGTATTTTCGTCGTCATTGTCGTCAACATACTCATCATCTTTTACTTTTTCAAAAGATAAATCTATACCATCGCGGTTGGCCCGATGAATTCTAGGATTTTGGTATTCAAACAGGTCTGGATCAAAATCATCAGCACTGATAAAATATGTAGTGCCATCGCGGTGCTGTAGTTGCACAGCATCATCTTCGCTTTCAACTTGAGCAATACTCCACCCAAGGCTGTTTAACACATGCTCAATTTGTGGCTGTCGATCCGTGGCGTTCCACCAGCGATTGGCCAGAACTACTAACTGATCTGGAACATCATCGTTGTCGTCACGATCCGGACTAGGAGCAAATTCTCGTAATCTCATAGGTATCCTACCCAAGCCGGCCCTGTATATCCTTGTGGGAATGCCTTTAGTGCTTGCGTGGTTCTATGCCCACCTTCCCATAACTCATAGCCATCGGGTTTTTTCACAACAATAATAGGCTCTCCACTAACACCTTGTTGTTGTATCTTGGCAGCCTGTGTGGCATGTCGTTCGGCATCCCTAGGCACCTGATTAGGATTTTTAGAGCCGCCTTCTCTTTTACGAATCTGTTCCTGTGTGCGAGGAGTAAAGACGTCTATGGTAATAGGCAAGCGTTCTAACCGCCATTGCCGGATTGGGTATTCTTGTAAAATATGCTGTACGTGAGCTTTTTTATCTTCAAGCTCCATGTTATCAGGAATTTTACTGTAGAGAGCGTCTTTGACCACATAGTCAGGCCAGTGTTTTGGCACCATGCTTCTTATTAGTCGCCATGCACCACCTTGATACTCAACTAGTAATTCTTTAATTTTCATTTGTTGTCCAAGGCCTGAAATAGTTTGACAAGATCTTGAGCTTCTACACCAAATACCAACTTTAATTGAGAGCCAGCATACAAATATGCTCCAACTTCTTCTTCAACGTGGTCAGTATAATCTAGTTTGGTAGTCAAAATCTTTTTAATAGTTTTAACCGCAGGATCTTGTGCATGATCCGTTAGCAGTTGATCTGCGTTTGTTTTAAATTTGCTGTCTAAGTAATACTTAGCATGAAACATTTCGTGCTTTACTGTGTCTGCATCTTTGCTGCCGACACCAATGATACAAAACTTCTTCATACCTTTAGTAGCTTTTTCTACTGCTGTAACCATGACTTGTTCGGCTGTAGATAATTTGCCAGCAGACTTTAGCCAAGAACGAAAAGCACGATCGGGAATATTAAATCCATCCCAGAACTTAAAATAGTCTACGTCACCATTTTGATTCATCCACTGGTCTAAAAAATCAACCAGTGTGACTTGTCCGCTTTTACCACTGTAGTGATTGCCGTCATAGTATTCGGCCACGCGAAAGAAACTGCGAGCCAGATTTGGAATAGTTTTATATTGTAGTAAGACACAGCCGTCAACAGGCCGACTGACCTTTATGTCACGACTAGTAAATTGAGGCTGTTTTTTATTATCAAAGTAACTCTTTACTGTTGCTTTGGTCCAGCGTTCAATAAGGAATTCTTCAGCTCTCATTTAGCAGTTCCAACGACGGCGTGCCTTGCAAATAGCCTTGTCTGGAGTTTTAGCACATGAAATGTTGTGCATTTTCATTTGTCCACGTGATCGTGAGCAATAGCTCTTGCGACGCTTGCTGGCCTTACTACCCTTCTTTAACTTGCTAGGCTTGGTAGTTACAGCAGTCTTTAACTTTGAACCTGGATTCTCTCTACGATAAGCGTTCACAGCTTTCTGACTCATGCCAGCAGTACGATCTTTCTTGTTGACCTTTTGCCAATCTTCGTTCAGTTGCGAAGTTACCGCAAATGCATACAGCTCGTCTTCTGTTAATGATTCTAAATCATCCCACACTACTTCGGAATCTACACCATTTTGAGCAGCAATTTGATCAATGATTGATTCAATAAGATCAAACTCTTCGGCTAGTTCGTTGGATTCGTGAACTGCAGGAGCATTAGGTTGTGCATTCCAAGTGTCGGCCCAATTACTGGCTTGAGCTTTTAACCATTTTTCAGTGCTTTGGCCTTCATCGCGAGCACTTAAACTAAATGCAAGCTGATCTTGGTCGTTGTAGTATTTGCGTATGCCACGATTGTCATCTGTTTGATAACCAAACCATTCTTCGTTGCCATTAGGATCAACCAACCAGGCTTCGCCTGAGTAGTAGTCGTTGGCAGTTTCGATAAATTGCCATCCTTTGTAACGATAAGTTTCAGTCTGATCATCGGAAGTTACTTCAACATCATTGCCATCACCTTGTTCATGTATAGTTTGCCCAGACTTAGTTTTGTTTGGTCCCTGTCCTCGATTTTTTGTTTTTAGCAATGCTTCTACAGCACCAAGTTGGTGTGCATATAGGTCGCCAAGACGATCAATATCCATGTCACCGCCGCCGTCCCATACCAATGGGTCCAAGAGGTTGACTTCAAACGAAGTTAACTTTACTCCTAGATTAGCAAACTTTTTAAGTTGGCCATATATTTCTTGGACCCTTGCAGAATTTCTAATCATTTTAGAAAGATCTTGCCACTCTGGATCTCTGGTGTATTCATGAGTGTCTTGGATATCAGGGCTTAGAAATACATCGTTAAACACATTTAACTCACGCAAGGCATTTTCCCAGTCAGCTCCGTCACGGATAAAACTTTCCGCCACACTTTCATTAGGCACACAGTTACGCACCTGTCCACCATTCTTGCCTTTTTTAGTGCCTTCTGCATGTTTGCCTGGCCAGCAACGAGTATAACCGTTTGAGTCTTTTTGACCCTTTTTGATTTCATTGATATTGCCGTGTGTTTTGCACATGCCGCAGTCTTCACACACCATTTCCATCTCTGTACTTTCATTGTGCTTTTTCCTACCAGCACAATGAGCCCGTTGACTAAACCCTTTAGGATGGCTACAGTTGATACTGCTCTTGTATTTTTGACTCCACTTTTCAGTGATAAATTCATAGGCTTTCATTCTTTGTGTTTCCTTTTCTGTCCTCTACGCATATTTAACTGCCAACGTGCCAGTTGTCCTTTACGACCTTTACTGTGTGATGCCTTTTCTAATTCTGCCATTGTGGCACCTTTGGGTATTCCGTGACGCTGACTATCGCCCGGACGTCCTGGCCCTTTGCCGTCAGCAAAGTTTTCTTCTAAACTGGATACGCTACGCAAATATATGTCTGCATCTGGATATCTAGTTTCAAGATTATCTTGCACTACATTGGCTTGGTTGTAACTGGCATGTGTCATTCTATGAATAACCTGACCAGTTATACGATTTACAAATTCCCAATCACGCGGAATGTCTGTAGCATCTTGTGGTGTGTCAAAGTTTTGAGCAACATCCGTTTCCACATCCTGCACACCTGGGGCATGGCCCGATGCGCGGTAGCCATAGTCTTCAGTTTCGTTAGGCAAGTTATTTTGTTTCAACCAACTTCCGTAAACCTGATCGGCTTCCTGCGGAGTCTGTGCATAGAATCGGTCTACGACCTTGTAGGTGGTACGGCTCACTATGTCATAGTTGTAGTCTATTTTCTTGGTTGTGATACGCTTGGCCAACTTGGCTCTTGGAGTCATTGTAGCTGGATCTTCGTAAGGACGAACCTGGAATCCAATGCCTTGATCCACATACTTGTCATACACAGCATCAGCCACTTCGCCTTTGCTCTTGCCTTTGACTATTTCAAGTGTAGCACCGGTTTTAACATCATACACTTCCCAGTCTTGTTCACCCATATTGACCAACTGATATTCGCCTGTGTCTAATGCTTCACGACCGTACTTGGCCCATACTCGCATTTTAACTTCACTTTCTGGATAGCCATTCCATTCTGCTCCAGGAACTGGTTCCCATACACCGTCGACATTTTGATATAGTCTAAAACGTTGATTCATTTTCTTTTCTGTGCCAATGGTCTTTTCAGCCCACTTTTTCTTGAGTTGTTCTGCTGTGAGCTCACCTGCGGCAAACTGACTGAACAGGGCCAACTGACTGTCACCTTCGGGCGCTACCAACTTGTACAGTTTCTTAGCATACTCTCTGCGTTCTTCATTGGGGTTGGCCGCAAGACTCATGGCTCTAGCATAACGCAACATGGTGCTGGATAGTTTTTCAGGGTCAGCATTTTCCTCAGCCAACCAGTCACCGCCAGCACTACGGAATTCAATGTAGCCATTTTGTATATGTGCTGATGTGTACTTGCCTTCGCCTACACCTTTTTGTATCTCTCTATGTGCCAGTTCGAGCAGGCCACTTTGCATCAATTTGATTGCACCCATAGGATCAGCACGGCCACCTTTGATGTTTTCACGGAACTTGCTCATGGCTGACTTGGTGTAGGTGTTGGCCTCACGACCAAACGATTGTAACACGTATTCGTCACCCAGGAACAGGATCAGTTTCAAGTAGTCAACGTCACCACCTTTGAACGGCACACTAACGCCCATGTGTAGACCGGTTGAGTTGTTGGTATAACAGTTGCCCTCGTCTGAATTGGCCCAGTCACATACCGCTTCTAGTTTTTCTAATGCTTGTTCTAGTGGTAAAGGCGGACTTACAATTTCCAAGCCAAAGTCTTCACTGTCGTCGGGTTGTAAACTAGAATCAGGCTCTAAAATCCACACGCCTTCCTTGCGTGTGGCACTGTGATAGTTGCTACTTACTTTAACCGGCATGTCTACAGCACTTTGTAAACTGTCGCCAATTTCATCCCATTCACGACTTCCGCCGTTACTACCACTGCCAGTCATGTAGGGCCAGTCTAGATCATAATTGCTAGCGATATCACTCATCCAGCGTAGGCCTGCATCATCAAAAAATCCTGAATCGTCATCTATCTGATAATTATCTCGGAAGTCATCTAGAGCGGCATCCCAGTTTGCACCTTGTTTACGAACTTCATCTTCTATTAGCTCGTCTAGCAGGCCTTCAGCTTCCTCTTGTGCATCTAAATACTGTTGATACTGTGGATTGGCTTCTGCGTATGTTTGTTGTTCTTTACTTGACGTAAATTTAGGAGCCCGCTCACCGGCATTGATAATTGCATTTATTTTATCGTCGGTTAAATCCAATAATGCCAACTGTTTTTGTATTTCATTGTCAAGATCCCAATCACCTTCGTCAACCATAACTTTACGGATTAAATCTTCAGCTTCGTTGCTAAAGTCTTTGATCATTTGCTCATCGTACCACTCGTAATATTGTTCGTCTAGGCCTTCTTGCAAGGCACGTTCTTGACGTGGGCTCAAGCCACCATAGTCACCACCTTGGAAAAAGTCTATGATTTGTTGGATGCTACGGCAACGTTCGTCCATGTCATAGTCAGGTTCCATGTCGTAGTCACTGTCGTCACCGCTGTTGGTGTCACGGAAGATCATCTCTGCTTCAAAGCCGGCACGTATGCCCTGTGCTTCTGGACTCTGGGCCCACTTTTGCAAGGCCGACGGGCTCATTTTAACTTCGTCTAGTTGCGTAGACTCGGCTACATTGTAGGTAGGATCTGTCTTTTGACGTTTCATACTCTTGGGCTGATTAGGATCAACAGGGTCAATATCGGTAGTAGTGAGTCCTAAGTTTTCTAAATCGTTGATATACTGGTGTTCTGTATCTTCGTCGCCAAATGATATAATAGTACTAGGAGGACCTTTGCCAAATTGGCTTTTGTCTGCTGCTTTTAGATTACTAATGTTCTTGCCTAACTTGTACCAGTCATACATGTCGCTGACATCTACACGTATAGTACCTTTAGGCATGGTAGGTTTAGTTTCTGGGCCTGGCGGATTATCTGGGCTGTAATCCTCGTCGGCTATACCTTTTTTAAATCGGGCCAATTCTAAATTTAATTTCTCAAACAGACCATTTGCTCGGGCAACCTGTGGAACGCCTTGCCGGTTGGTTTTTAAATTTAACTTGTTGGCTTCTTTGCCCAGTTGTCCGGGGCGAATGTCTTGTGTGAGTGCCATGCTGAATCGCGGATCTCGAGCCTGCTTCTTTGTGGGGATATATCCACTTGCGCCTTCCTCTAGTTCAGTTTGACTGGCATCAAACAATTCTGGGTGCAAGCGACCATAGTCACGCATGAGTATGCCAGCACGGGCATTAGCTTCGTTTTCATATGGTGATCCAGTTTCTCCAGCATCACCAGGCACTGTTTCACGCTCGTGTTGATGTTTGTGTGTGAGTTCATGTGCCACAGTACGGAGCACATCCATAATATGACGTTGGCCAAATGCTACCTCCAGCAAATGTGCATCATTGATATAACGACCAAAAGTCTTATTCACCACTGACCACTGTGGGTCACGACGCAACTTGACTGTGGGCATTGATTTGATTTTTAATTCTGCTACACAAAATTTGATAAAGTCTTTTAGTATTTGTTCATCTGATAACGACGGGGTGTCAACTTCGGTTGTTTGTTCAACCACCGAGTTGGCTTCTTCGTGTTTGAATCCATATGTAAACACACTATGCGGTTGCCGACGTTCACGTAAACTCAGTTCTTGATCTTTGGCTGCATTACGAGCATCATATAGTTCTTTAATCTTGCCTTGACTGCGTAACATTTTAAATGCTAGGTTTTCAGGACCAAATTCGCCGTGCTGTTCAAGTCCAGTCTGTCGCATCCGTTTAATCTTTTCAGCCATACGGGTCATGCGAGTTAAACTGCCCGACGCAATGGCCTTTTCAATTTGATGCCCTACAGTTTTAAATTTATTCTCAGTGCTAGTATCATCCACCACTGACTTAACACGACGCGGAACTTGAATCCAATCATCGGTTAATACGCTGTAGATACCTTGACTAATGTGTGGTTGATCTGCAGATTGAACATATAGTTCAACATCGTAACCGCCAATTTTAATATTGTGTTGTTCGTTATACTGAAACTTCTTAGCATCAAATAACTCGCGATATACTTCATCCGTGGGCATTTTGACCACTAGGTGTAGATCAATATCTGAGTTGGGAGTATATGTGTAGGCTGCATTTGACCCACTGATGGTTATGTCTTGCAAGTCAAGATCTATCACGCCTAGAAACTCGCGAAAATCTTCAGCTATTAAAAGTAGCTGGGCCTTGACTTCCGGCTTTAAATGCTCAGTAGAGTCCCACAGTCTAGGATTCAAGCGATCATTGAACTTGACTGCGTCGTCAAGGTTGTAGGAATCTAGTTCTAAAATATTCATTGTGTAATATTTAGCGCACAACAAAAAGCCGCTGTCAAAGCGGCTCTTGTTATGTTGGGTTATTATGTTACTTCTTTTTCTTTTTACTACTGGCCAATACTGTAGCTTCTGCTGGTTTAGCATCAACCGGTGCAGCCACTCCTGTTGGACCACCCAAAGCCACATTATTGGTTAGGGCTAGTGAATGCAGATCTTTGTACAGTTGATCTTGAGTCTGATAGTCAAACACATAAGTGCCGGTGTGCTTGAGTAGCACACGCTTGTCTACCCAAATCTTGCCGCCTAAGTCTCTGTAATTTTCGCAGAATGTCCAGTCCTCTGAATAGTAACGATTTTCACGCACTGCTGTGTCAAAATAAGTTTTCATGTAAGGGTTTAATTCTGGCGGTAGACCAATGTCGTTTGCAAATGGTTTTGTAGCAGGATGTGCGTTGAGCTTTTCAAATACCGCACGTTTGATCAACATAAAACCTGTGCCGGTTTTTGATACTTCCTGTAGGCCATCTGGGCCTTCTTCAGCACCATCAAAGCCGTTTACACACCATTTGACTGGCAGACTTTTCATTGGGTATAATCCACCAATAACGTCCACGTCACGATTCAACATGACCAATAAATGCCAAGGTTCCCAACCAATGTCAGCATCAATAAACATCAAATGAGTTGATTCTTTATTGTTAAGGAATTTGGCAGTGAGCGTGTTTCTAGCTCTGCTAATAAGACTTTCATTGGTCATGGTTTCCATGGTCCAATCAATGCCCAACTGGCGGCAGGTGTTGGCCCATTTGATATAGCTCATAAAGCATGACTCTGTAAGCATACCACCGTAGCATGGCATACAAATATGCACACGAGTGGTCTTCAAAAAGTCAATGTTTACTTGGATTTGTTGTTGTCCTGGCTGTGGTTGCTCAGTAACGTCGTTTACCTTTGCACCAGGTGTTTGTGTTGTGGGTGTTGCTTGGTTTTCAGCCATGGATTCCTCTATTAAAGTGTCTGATATTTAATAGAGTTTAACACACTGGCTTATTTTTTCCTAGTCTTTTTTCGTCAAGATAATCAACAACAACAGGATCTTGCAAGTTTGGAACGGCCTGGCGTACTTGTGCCAGTTGTTCGCGTAGATATGTGATTTTTGCCAGCAAGTGTTCCTTGCGTTCACGCATCACGTTCACAGGATTATCACCAGCAAATACTGCTTCTTGCCCGTAAATGATGCCTTCTGCAGGATCATTTACACCTAAGCGTTGGTCAAATACAGCCTTTAACTCTGGGTCCGGTGTGCCATATAAGTCTGTGATAATTGCCAGACGATCATTATCATTGCCATCGCGATACAGTTTACGGATGTCACTGGCACTGTTGGCATCTGCACCTTTGACTCGAAATTTTACAGTCGGAGTTATAGCAACGTAGCCATGTTTGGTCATTGGCTTCATGCCTTTTTTGTTCTCTGGCACAGGTTGTAAATAACCAGGTGATCCATCTTTCTTTGGAGCAAAATTAAATCTTTCAGCATCCTTGGCACTAACAGCAAATACCAAGACTGTGTTGGCTTTTTCTTCGTCTGACAAAGTTGATGTAATTTCTGTTGCCTGATAAGGATTTTTTACATTAACAACATGGCCGGCAGGAACACCTAATTTAGTAGCCATTTTTACTTTGTCGCTGAACTCAAAGGGACTGGTCACAGGATCTTGAACATTGCTACTAGCAATATACACGTTGTTTTCACCAAATTGATTGGCCAACCAATCATAGCTGGCTTTGTGTCCTAGATGGAAGGGATGGAATCTGCCGGGATATATTACAAGATAGTTCATTGTAATATATTTATGGTTACATGTGCTCTAGGAGCCACAGGTATATAGGTGTAGAGAATTTAAGACTCACAGTGCCGTTGCACCCCATTTCACTGTAAAACTTATCATGGGCAACAACGCTGGTTCCATTAAAATCGTGTGTATATACTGCTTGTTCTGTGACCATATGTCCAAGTTTGATTTCATCAAATGCCAGGTCTGTGATAATTAGCCTAGCATCGGTAACAATACTACCAGCCTCATCCACCCGAGTGTGGTCAGAGGTTTTGTTTTTTAATACAAATCTAAGCTCGTGTTCACCATCGTCATCGGTAATTTCTAAAACAATCTGTTGTTGAGTTTGTACATGATCGGTGTCAAAAAACTTTTGATTGTCAACCCAGGCCTCAAATCCCAGTGTAGCTTCTGTGTTAGTTGTATCTAGGGTACAAGAAATTGTTACAGTGTTAGACATTTTAGTATGCTGCAGTAATGGTTATAGTTCCACTTGAAAATTCAGTAATTTCTGCTCTAAGCCAAGTAAAGTTACCTACAACATTTACAGGAATAGTTCCGGTATCAACGGTACTACCATCACCATATGTGGCCACTTCAAACCAAGGAGCAGATTCTTTAAGATCGTTCAAAGTCGCTTGGATGCTTATAACACCCACAAAATCTTGCAAACGATATGTGATGGTTTGTAGTGCGCCTTGCCCACCATAGTAGTTGGCCGCGGGTACAGCATTGCTGTACCAATCTTGGCTGCTACCATCGTAGTTACCTGATGCACTGCCATAAGTCACATCATCTACTAGAGTTTGTGTGGTGTAAATGGTCATGCCTGTTTAATTTCTACTAGAGTGCCAGCACCAGCCAATTCAGTTACCACTGCTTCTAATTGAGCCACAACATCGGCATCTAATAAAACGTGGGCAGGAGTGTCGTCTTTGACCAATTGGCTGACAGTGATTACAAGGGTTTGTTCGTTAATTTTTGCCATAGTGTACTATTTAGCCTGGATTATCTGCTGAGTTTTTCTTATTATTCCAGGATGTACCAGTGCCAGCATAGTCAACCACGACATTTCATCGTGATCTACAAAAAAATAGTCTTGTGTGCGATAGAATGTACTAGTAATCCAGGTTGCTAGTGCTGGGCTAATTCTAATACTGGATTGTTGATTGTTTAAAAAATTAATCAACGTGTTTTTTTGCTGATTGGTAATTTTGGTTATTTTAAAATAACTGCGGAATTGATGCCGGGGATTCTTTAATAAAATAGTATTTTTAGGACGATCGATCACAGCCTTGGAGTATTTTTTTCCTGTCAACATAGGCATGGGTTTTAATTGACTGATCAACTCTAAGCTATTGGTATACACCCATCCACAGTTGGAACTGACTACTAATTTTAAATCCACTCCGCTGTTGCGTAGAACGGCAGCAAAATCATACAAGTTTTGCTCAACTTCTTCGGTGATTTCATTCCACAGACGTGATTGTTGGGCATTGGGTTTCTGACCAAGGGTGTTCCATCGTTGGTGTGCAACTTCGCGCCACTGTTTTCGACGCTCAAGCATGTGGCTGATACGGGTGCAATCAAGTTCTTGTTCTCGCAGACAACTGATTTCTGCCAAGCCAAAACTGATACAGTATTGAAAACGATCGTAAAACAACCGATCCTTTACAACGGATTTAAACTTCAGGGTCAAGGACTATGTATCCATCTTCAGTCACCACGGCTGTACTGGTTGAAAGTTCTGTTACAAACTCAACTGCATCATCTTTCATTACAGCATGCATTGTACAATTCTCCAAACGATCAAACAAAATACGCTTACTCAATGGCACACGAATTAGTTCATCAATCTTGCGTCCTAGGGGTCTAGCACCCATCTTTGAATCGTAGCCCTTGTCGGCCAGCATGTCAATCACTGGTTCTGATAATGTTAATTGAATATGCTTATTCATAAGACTGACCTTGAGTTCATCTACAAATTTCAGCACCACTTTCTTGATGGCTAGGGTATCTAACTTGTTGAACTTGCACACACAGTCAATACGATTGCGTAGTTCAGGTTTAAAAAACTCTTTCATGGCCTTATCTTCGCTACCAGTTTTTTCTAAACTCTGTCCAAAGCCAATGTTGTTGTTTTCGTTGTCTCTAGCACCCAAGTTACTAGTCATGATAATGATGCAGTTCTTGAGATCTACTGTTTTACCATTGCTTGATGTAATGCGGGCTTCATCTAACATCTGTAACATGATGTTGATTACATCGGGATGAGCCTTTTCAATTTCATCAAACAACAAGATACTAAATGGATGTTTGCTGACATCGCTAATTAACTTGCCGCCACCAAGATTGCCATCTTCGAATCCAACATAGCCTGGAGGCGCACCAATCAAGCCTGACACTGTATGACGCTCTTGATACTCACTCATATCATACTTGAGCAGTTTCATATCCAGGTGCTCGCTGAGCAATTTGGCCAACTCTGTTTTGCCTGTGCCCGTAGGTCCTAGGAACAAAAAGCTAGCAATAGGACGTTTAGCATTGCCAATACCCGAGAAGTTGATGTACACTCTCTCCAATACGCGATCCACGGCGGCATCTTGTCCATACAACTTCTGTTTAATGTTGCTTTCCAGTTCTATAATCTTGGCACTGCTTTCATTTTCTAATCGATCCATAGGAACATCTGTAACACGGCTTAGTTGAGCCATGATCATGTCCTTGGTAATGGTCACATTACCTGCATCTTTTACACGTTCCTTGGCACAAGCACCATCTAGCAAGTCAATTGATTTGTCGGGGTTCTTACGATCGTGTATGTAGCGACCGCTTAGTTCCACTGCAGATGTGATTGCATCTGTGTCGATCAACACGTTATGGAAGGATTCAAGTCTAGGACTGAGCCCAATCAGGATCTGTTCTGTGGTGCCAGCATCTGGTTCATCAATCCCTACTCTATGGAAACGACGCATGAGTGCGCGATCCTTTTCAAAACTTTCGTAGTATTCTTCCCAGGTGGTTGATGCTATTACTTTTAAACTGCCCTTGGTTATGCTGGGCTTCAACATATTGGCCATGTCTAAACTGCTTTGACTACTTGCACCAGCACCCTTCATGGTGTGAGCTTCGTCCACAAACAAGATGCAATTTTTCTTAGTTTCCAGTGCGGTAATAACTGCCTTGAACTTTTCTTCAAATTCACCACGATACTTACTGCCAGCTAATAGACTTCCTACTTCTAGGCCCCATAGTTCATGTCCTTTAAGAAATTCAGGCACACGACCGGCTGTAATTTCTTGAGCCAAGCCTTCTACAATGGCAGTTTTTCCTACTCCAGGATCTCCGACCATGAGCACATTGGCTTTGAACTTGCGAGCCAACACTGTGATCATTTCGTCCAGTTCTTCTGCACGACCAATCATGGGCTCTAATCTATTTTGTTGCGCTAAGGCTGTTAAATCAGTACAGTGTTCTGTGAGTATTTCTGTGGCTTGTTGATTTGTAAGTTTAACATCGCTTTGCTTGTAGTTGGCCTGATAGAACTCGGCAAACTCGGCTTTTTTGATTCCGTACTTGAGTAAAAAGTAATGAGCATGGCTGTTGTTCTCACTCATCATGGCCAGGTACAGATCTAATGTACTAATAGTTCTACGGCCAGTAAACAGAACCTGTGTCAGGGCACGGTTAAACACACGCTCTAAGGCATTGGTTTTTTTGGGTTGCACATCTTTAGTAGTGACCAGATTGGCTAGACTAGCCAAGTAAGCTTCAATCTCTTGTTCCATGCGGACAACATCAGTACCAAATTTTTCTAGTACCTGGCGGAATGGTGCGTGACGTAGCAAAGCCACCAGCATATGTTCGGTTAGCACATATTCATGTTTACAATCACGTGCTATCTTGACTGCGGCGTCAACTATCTGTTCAATTTCAGGATTGTTTTGCATGGATTCCTTTTAAATATATATCCGTATGTTTCATTATACTATAACTTGAATAAAAATGCAATCTATATGGTTATTTATTGGTTGCGGGTTTGAGTAATAGCGTCTAAAATAGGTTGGGGAATATTGTCTGGAATACGGGCTTGTACACGCACCAATAAATCACCTGCGGCGCCGGATCTTTGGGCTAGACCACGTTCACGCAATCTAAATGTGGTACCGGGTTGTGTTCTAGCAGGAACAGTTAAACTGAGTGTGGCGCCTAAGATGTCTTGTACAGTAATTTCTGTGCCGGTGATTAGGTCCCAAACATCAATTGGGTGATCTGTTATCAAGTTTGGTCCTTGCCGTTCCCAACGCGGATTAGGATGTATTCTAAATGTAATCACTAGATCCATGCCTCCGGGTCCAATACCTGGATACTGTACACTGGCTCCATCGTCAATGCCAGGCGGAATTTCTATTTCCACGGTTATTGTGCCTTGATGTGTGCCTACACTGATGGTTTTTGGACCACCGCGAGCCACATCCGGCAAGGTGATCCACAAGGTCATCATGGCTCGTTGATGCTGACGTTGTTGTTGAGGGTGTTGAAATCTGGTACCAAAAACATCAAAGATAGATTCAAAATTAAATCCTTGTCCGCCCATATTACCAAACGGGCTTTGTGGACTGTCATGCATGGATCGTTTTTGTGGATTACTCAAGGTGTCATAGGCACTTTGTATTTCTTGAAACTTGGTTTTGTCCCCGCCTTTGTCGGGATGATGCTGGCTGGCCAACTTACGATAAGCCCGTTTAATTTCGTCTGGAGTTGCGTTGCGATCAACGCCTAGAGTTTGGTAGTGATTTGACATAGTAATGAAAAGTAGACAGCATAGTAATTATACTGTCTACTTGGGGTGATGTCAATTACTTCTTGGTTGCTTTTTCTGGAACTTTGATTCCTTCAACTTTTTTGTGCTTTTTGACTTCTTTTTTCTGTGCCGCAGGTTTTTTAGCAGGTTCGGCATAGGCAGTGGTTTGGTAACCTACAAATGACCAAATTACAATGTTTGCGGCAATTAAAAACTTTTTCATTTTTATCTTTCCTTTTTTCATACAGTTAATGTTGCCATGATTACTTTTTCCCGTTACCATTGTTGGATTGTTTCTCTTTGTGCTTTTCCAACTCTTGCACACGCCATATCAATGTGTCCAGCACTGCTTTGTTGGCACCGCTTCTTGCTAGTGCTTCTGTGTTGGATTGCATAAAGTCTTGGCGCAGTTTTTCACGAGCCAGTTCAGCACCCATGTTTGGTGCTTGTTTGTTGTCTGATGTCACTACCAACTGCATCTTGCTTTCAAGAATGGTCAAGCTATGATTAACATTACTCAGCGCATTCATCAAGTACACCACACAGGCAAACATGATGGGCAACACTGCAAATGTTACCTTTTCAATCAGTGCGCCTTTGCTGGCGTTAGCACTCATCTGTTCCTTTATTTGTTCCAATTCCATTTTATTTTCCTTTGGCTATCATAGCCTGGATTTTTTCTTGAACGATTTTAGCCCAAAATGGTTGTGGAAAATTCCAACCTACAAATGCTCCTACTGCGATCCAAAATAATGTGTCTAACATGATGAGTCTCCTTTTATAGTTCTGGTTGCTGAGCCACGGCTGGCCCAGTGGGTTTTGTACTGCCAAACGCCGGCGCTGGTGCTGGTGTAAATGCTGAAGCAGTACTCGCAGTGTTGTTGCCTAGCGGAGTACTACCAAAGTTGGGTGTGGGTGTGCTTGTAGGTGCAGGCATTGTTGCACCAGCTTTATCACCTAACTTTTCTTGTGTACGACCGTAGGCCGCAATACCTAGAATAGCGCCCATGGCCATGTGAAACAAGCCTGCACCTTGTAGGGTGATTGGACTCCATTGTGTTTCCACTTTGCCGCCACCCACTACTTGGACTAAACTCCATAAGATAGGAAATATAACAAAGTCAGAAGTACATACCAACATGTACATCCAACCCATAGCTGGACGCCATTTTGAATTCATCCAGTCTTCTTGTTTTGTTGCGCTTTCTGATTTTGCGCATGTTTCTTCGGACATACCTGCTCCTTATTATTATTTTTATATACTGCTATTTATTACTAAACTACTGCGCTGGCAATGGTGATCAACCCAGTTAATACTGTGTTTAACTTTTCTTTAAACGCCAGCTGACTCATGTCTTCTAATATAACCAATTGACGTTGTGCATCCTCAAGTATTTCTTTTACTTCTGCATTGCTCAGTTGTCCTACTTTGGCCTGCTCAACAATCATGTTTATATCATGTGCAAATTGACTAAAAGTAGGATCGTTGACATTAACCATATCAGCCAATTGTTGTTGTATTTCGTTTAAGGTCATCTTGGTCTCCTGGCTACTACGTGTTGTATAACTGCGGCAGAGTTTTCAATACTTGCAAACTTTAATTTACAAAATAATGGTGATACTGATGTGTTGTGTTGATATTGAGTTTTTAAACCCTGAGCTATTGCATTTAAATTTTTACTGGAGTTAATTACGTTATCATTTTTAGGAATTTGCTCGCTGTAAAATTCAAACAGTTGTGTTTTGTCTGCAATTAAAATAACATTAGATTCAGACATAAGTTTGTTGGCACACTGTTGTTTATAATTATAAGCATCTGTGCGAATCTCAGTAATAATACGATATTCGTTGGGGTCGTAGCCGGTCATCATGTAGGCATCCCATACTGCACAGCCGTTTAATGTTAATGTTGCTAATATAACAAATAGTTTTTTCATTTAACACTCTCGTATATCTTTTTATGAGCATCATACCATTGTTGCCAAGCTTCGTATCGTTCCTTCAACTGATAATACATGCCACTGTTCTCGTTGGCATTTTCAATAAGATCAGTCAAGGTCTTTTTGTTGTCGGCTAAGGGTGTTAGATTACTTGCTGGTTGTTGTAGTTCTGCTGGTGCTTCCGGCCACTTCATTTTTAACGGCACGGTTGTAGAGCACCCAAGCAGTGTCAGACAACTTACACTCAGCATTGATAGCACCACGACTCGCTTCAATTGCTTGATTATTGGCATTGACCTTCTCCTTGACTATTTCAATTTTTGTTATTACTTTTTCTTTGATTGCGGCATTGGCATCTGCGGCTTTTTTCTCTGCAATTACCACTTGTTCATTGGCCCGTTTAATTTCAGCTTGCCATACAGCAGTGACTCCGGCACCACCACACATAAAGACTCCAAACACCACAGCAACCAGGCCTGAATATTTCACAGTAACCGACAACATTTTAAGTTGGGGACTTGGAAAGCGAGCAATGAATCCACTAACAAAATAAGCGGCCACGCCAGCACCTGCGACAAACGTCCAAACCCATACAGGCAAGTTACCAATGATATTTTGTATAATCCAGCTGAACATTAGGCAGTTCCAAATACTTCAAGTGCGTGTTCATAATGTCGCTTACGATCTTCAAGGCCAATGGTTCCACCGTTGATGCGTTTGGTCATTGTCAGTATGTCTCCTGAATCAGCATATTGATTGAGATTGTTGGTTTCCCAGAACCAGCAGGCGCTTTGTATAGCACCCTCAAACGTTGCTAGGAATTCTGGAATTTGATCAACTGGAGTGTCAATGCTTTCGGCAAACTTGGTATAGTTCTGTTTGCCTGTTAACTGGATTAGTCCACGCCCACAGTAACGGAATCCGTCTCCACTTGCTTCATCACCGTTGCCCATGCGGTTGGCATAGACTCTGTTGGCAATTAATTCTTGTTTGTTGGGTTGACTGGCATACTGTTGAGCAGTAGCGTCATCTGGAAAATACTTAGGAAATACCTTGCGTAGTGTTTCTGCACGGTAGTTTAAATTTTCGTGTAGGGCTGTGAAGTTTCCACTTTCGTGTGCAGACTGAGCAATGAAAGCGGCAACACGTTCAGGCGTGTTAATATCATAATCTGGTAGTATTTTGTTTAAGGCTTCGGCCCAATGTTCTAGGTATGGGTTATTGCCGATACACTGCCCTAATTTTTGTTGTGTAATTTCCATTATTTTGCTCCGCAATATTGTGATGCTAATATTTAGCTGAATAAGTAGTAGAATATGAATGTGCTTATTCTGACCCCAGATCGTGTGGGTTCTACTCTTTTACAGCGGCTAATTACAGTTTACATGATACGCAAAGGTTTTGATCGTCCTGTAATCAATCTGCACGAGCTGTCAAACGGATTAGAAAAGTACTTTAACAGCTCGTTGCAACAGGAAGTATTGGGCAAGCCACAAGGTGTTGGCTGGGGTTACTTTCAGACTTTGCCCGAAGTTGTTGACTTATTAGATAGTGTTGACCATTATAAAACCAGCAGACTAGCACATTACCATTTGGTTAATCGTCAAGATAGTATAGGCGATCAAATCAAATTTTATGAATACCTTAATAAGAATTTTTTTATTATTAGTTGTCAACGAGAAAATCTATTAGAACATGCACTGAGTTGGTTAATTAATTCGCACAGTAAAAGATTAAATGTCTATAGTCCTGCTGAAAAAGTTGATGTTTTTGCCAATTTGTATCAAGACGGAATTACTGCCACTCAACAAAGTTTAGAAAAACATCTGGATAACTATGTAAAATACGATCAGTGGGTCAAACAGTATTTCAATGTACAATCTTACTTTAACTATGATCACGATATAATTGCAATTGAAGATTATATTTTAAATTTAGATTTCATGCAAAATTCTACAGCCAATACCTGGAAGGATATGTTTGGGCAATCGTTTACTGATTGGAATGCGTGTCACAGACTTTTGCCCAATCTTTTACTAAGAGACCCGCCTGCGCAGTCAGATACAAAGACGTTAACCTTTGCTTCACAAAACATAACAGATCAAAAATGGAAAGAATTGCGTGGACCAGACTGGCCCGCAGATTGGCGCGAATTGTCAACTGCCAATTTACCTGCAGTTATTCAACAAGAAATTGATCAACTGTTCAATACTGTATCAATTGCTGTTACACAAAATGAATATAATTTTTTAGCAGAACATATAGCAACATACAAAAATACAGTAAATGAAATAGAAACACTAAAGGAGCATGGACACCTAGTAACTGGGGTTCCATTAAAGTTGCAATCACTGACAGAAAAAAAACACATCATCAAAAACTTTGATCAATGTGTTGGATGGTATAACCAGTGGGTAGAAAAAAATAACTTTGGTAAACTTTATACCCAGGATGAATTAAACACCCTGGCTATTGCTGAGGAAGAAAAGCTAACTGCTCCCGTCGGCCAACAACTTGCGTACACTGGACACAAACGCCTGAGCAGTTAACAAATCGTAGTGAAAATTGTCTCTGGCTCGGTCAAGACGTGCTATTTCCGGCACATGTTCGATACGATTTAATAGTTCTACATACACTTTAAAAAATTTATCTAATTTAAATTCTGCAAGTTCTAGTTCAACTTGCGGAGTCCAGGTACCCATTGGTGTAGTAGGCCAGTCTGGGCCACAAAGTTTATCCCACTCAGCTTGTACACTATCGCCAATTGCCCACCCGGGTATAAAAGAGTGTATGACTCTAGTTGATTGACCAGCAGATTCAACTTGCTCAACTAACTTGATAAAATTTTCCAGTAAATCTGCGTGTGAAAGGGCAAGGTCGTAATATTGTAATCGACGGGCCTCGTCACTTAAATTACAATTAGTATTTTCTCCTCGCCAAATGAAACTCCACTGTATTACTATTGTTTTAGGGCATATTTCTTCTAATACTTTGATGGCTTTTCTTGCAATCCAATAATTACTGGCGCCGTCTAGACTAACATTAACAGTATTGTCCAACAGGTACGGCCAAGTGTGCTCGCGTGGACATCCTATGCCCACAGTAAAACTATCTCCAAAACACCAAATTTTATCAGTTAGATCGTCTGGCCATGGGTCATCACGAAATCCACGATTGTTATATTGATAGGTGATTGGATGTGGATAATTATTGTGCTTGGAGTCTATTCCACTGTAGTTGCACTGTTGATTGATTCGGCCAGGTAATACAAAATCCGGAAGTATCATACTCTATCTAATTGTGGCCACTTCGTTGGCAATGGTCATATAACCGTAACAACACACATTCCATTTGGTAACACCATCTTCTACTGTAACTTCATCAAACATGGGTGCAGTTATTTTAAAACTTTTTACCAAGTGTTCTTGTCCGTTTTCAAACACACGCCAAACTAGATCAGATCCGTTATGCCCTGTATTAAAACGTATATGATACTTGTTCACTTTAATCCCAGCTCTTTACGAATCTTTGTAGCACTAATATCCGCAGTTGCTTCGTCAAACAACTCTTCTCCGCTGGTGTAGCCTACTCCACGACCCCAACCAATGTGTACAATGTTAGGTACTACTTGTATTTCGTATTGTCCTTGGTAGATGGGATCTAAGTCATGTTTGATAAAGCTCTTGACTTTTTCTACTTCAAACGGATTGCTATCTTGCCATCCTTGCACATCACGTATTTGGATAACTACCTGTCCTGTCCGTGCTATTAGTCTTTCAAACAAGGCTCGATGACCATCGTGCCAAGGTTGCCAACGTCCTAACATCTGCACTGTTTCTTTTTTCCAATCAAATACAGGACGACGACGATTTTCAATAATGTGTGAGCCAATAAATTCTGCCCACTTTTCACAATCTTGTTCTGTGATACGGAAATCATATTGTTCGGGTTCAACAAAGGCCGCGTTGGTATCTGCGTAACGTCCTTCGCGAATAGTGTCTACCCAGATGGTCCAGTCTGCTTTGAAGTTGTTACGCTGTTCTACCAACGGTGCAACAAAGTCGCAAATAACATAGTCGCCACCTGCTTCCATACTGAACTGAAACATGCGGATACTTTGACGTATACGTCCGTCTTGGCTAAAATCCCAGTCGTTGTATTTGCGGCGGATGTCATCGGCGTTGAACCAATTTACCGTGGCATTTAAACTGCCAATGTGTTCGTTAAGAGCACGACCATAACTGATGTCTCCGTGTTCTTCAAGATACTTTTTAAGAGCGCCTGCTAACATTGTTTTGCCAGCACCCGGTAAGCCCATAATTAAAATTCGTTGTGTCATTGTGTTCCTTAATAAACTTTTACTCTTACTTTGTGATCTGCATAGTTTTGTTCATACTCTGCAGGAGGATGTGCTATCTTTAACCAATCGCATAATTCATGATTGTTATATACAAAACTGCCTAAATCCCAATAAGGTCTCATGGCTGTATTTTGTCTAGTAATTTCTGCGGCCATAAAATCTAAATCTTTGTAATATTTAGTATAGTCCGGATAGCTGATATTAAAACCGCCACAACGCACCCACCAGCCTAAACTGGCATCATCACCACGGTGTACCAACACAATCGGGCAGTCTGGCCAGTGTTGCTTTAAGAATCCTACATGATACATGAACATATGGCTTTTGATTATTCTTACACCTAATCCAGAAAACGGTTGGTCAAATTCCTTCTCGCAATCTTCTTTAGAGTATTCATTTAATCGATCAAACCAAGAACCAAACTCCATACCAGGATCATAATAACTGCCCAGATGCATAGGCGTACCATTGTAGGCCACAGAGCTTGCGTATACTCTATCAGCATTGTCATCAGTTTGATCAATGTCAGGACTATAATAAATGTTTTTTGCTACACTGCTCCATTTTGAACCAGGAGCTCCGGCCATAAAAATATACTTCATTCAGATTTTATCTTTTTAGCAATTGGTTGCCATACTTGACGTAGTCTTACCATACTGGCTCTAACACCTTCTGGTGTGTGCTCTGCTGGAGTAATAAACATCATGTTCTCTACAAATTTTTCATTGGATTCTTTGCTGTTAATAGCTGGAATAAAATTAGCACGATACCAGGCTTGTACATCTGCTGGAGTGCCCTTGGGCAGTACCATGTTCCAACAGCCGTGTATGTTAAGTCCGGGCACATAGGTCTTCATTAGTGGATACTTTTCAAGTCCTTTAATAGCAGTTTCATTGGCAATACCGATCAATTTTAATTTACCTGCCTGCACATGAGGCCAGCCCACAGCAATAGGAGTAACAGCAAATTCAGCATGCCCACCCATGACGTCTAGCAAGGCTTGTGCTGGACCCTTATACATAGCAGTGATAACTTCATCGTTGCCTTGAATTTTTAAACGATCTATTAAGTATTCAACTGCAAGTTTGTGCCCACCACCGCCAATAGCAAATGTGATTGGGCGTTTTTTAGCTTTGATGTCTCTGATTAACTCTTCAGGATTGTTAACTGTACTAGCGGGTTTGGCAAAAAATGCCAAGGGACTACGAGCAATGTTAGCCACTGGGTCAAATTCCATAGCATTGTATTTTACCGCATGAGGATACCATATTTCCGCTGTAACCCAGTTGCTTTGACAAGCCGGCACAGCTACAGTATATCCATCAGCAGGCACAGTATTAAAATGGTTCATAGCTACGTTACCATCAACTCCAGGGCGGTGTTCGCTAACAAAACTGGCCCCAGTTTTCTTTTCTACCTGCGCGGCTACAATACGAAAACTAATTTCATTACCTGCTCCAGGACCATTTGGGAAAATAACTGTAATAGGCTTAGTAGGTTGCCAAGCAAATGCCAAAAGAGGTGCCATGAGAATGGCCAGTAATAATTTTTTCATAAAAGTTCCTTTGTGTAAATAGTTATAGAAAATTACAGAGAGAGGTAAAATTTTTAATCCCTTTGTAAAATTATTTACCATAATAGGAAATTTTTAATGAATACCAAAATTTTTAAACTAATTAGAAAAATATAATGATAATAGTATTATTTCCGTGCGGCGGATTTGGTAGTACTGTTGAATACTGTCTGAGACAGTTTAGCAATGAATTGACAAAGATATCAGCCAATGTGCTCGACAATGGCAGTATGCATTCGTATACTAAAGAGTTTCATCCTACTACAATTAACGAATTTTTAAAACTTAAAGATTCCAAATTTGAAATTGTTACTCCTATTTACCCTGGAAAAGATTATCAATCGCCTGCAGAAACAATAACAGAATTTAAAAAAGTTATTAATCCAACCCAAAAAGTATTGTTAATTTGTTTAACTGACATGTGCATGGCCGAAAAAAATTGTCTATTTGCTTATCATAAAGTTCCTGTATTTTTAGACCTTATTTTAAAAGACAAACAAACCGCATGGAACACAAGTTATAGTTCGTGGCATGATATGCAACTGTATGAGCAAAGAGAAGCCTTAAGTTTTTATGTAGATTCAGAAATTGAAAAATTGGAAATTGGCCAAGTCATTGATAATAACTGGCTGTGCATTACCCCAGACGATTTATTATACAATTTTAAAAATACAATTTTAAGAATAATTGACTATTTTGGGTTGACTGTTGATTTAACCCAACACATTGAAGAATTTTACAATATTTGGTTCAATAAACAACAATACATTATTAATGAATTTAAAAAAATTAATAGTATAATAGATAGTGTTAATTCTAATCACACAATAATGTGGGATAAATTATCAATAGTCGGAGAAGCAATTATTCAATCAAGATTAAGAAAACAAGGAATAGAACTTGCTTGCTATAATCTTAACAAATTCCCAAGCAACACAGATGATTTAAAAAGTTTTACTTACCAACCGGAAGCCAAAAATGAATACCAAAATTTTTAAACTGATTACAGAAAATTTAACAGAAGCTTTTGATTTGCCCAAATATCAAGACATTGTTATTGATCAAAGCACTCAAGTGGATCTATTGCCATGGACCCCGGCTCGTTACAAGAAGTTTAAGGATGCGGTATGGGACGAACTGCAATTAACGTCTGACTATGTTGGCACAGTTAAAACTATTGTGGCTGAACTAAGTGAAACCTACACACATAGATTTTTTGCGGAAATTTGGAAACCCAGAACAGGCGAGTATGATCATTCTGGTTGGGCATTGGCCGAAGAAATTGCCAAACAAAATCCTAAGAATGTTTTAGATGTAGGTTGCGGATACCATCCTTTTAAAGGGCGTATTCCTAACTTGGTTGGTATTGATCCTTACAACAATTGTGCTGACTACGAAGTTGACATTTTAGAATATCAAGTTAAACCAGAAAGCCATGACCATATTATTGCTCTAGGATCAATTAACTTTAACAGTCGAGACGAAATTGAACAACGGTTTGCTCATTGTGTTAGTTTACTTGAAAAAGGTGGTAAATTTTATCTGCGAGCCAACCCAGGACTGTCACATAAAACTGGACCATATGTGGATATCTTTCCGTGGACTTTTAAAGTTGTAAATGAATTTGCCGAAACATACAACCTTAAATTATTAGAATTTAAGAAAGAGCCCACTGAGCTCGGTCGTTTGTACTTTGTTTATATTAAATTATAAGATTTAATTAATTCAAAAGCTGCTTGATGGGCAGGTTCTAAAGGATGCAGGGTTTCTGAAATTGGAAACCCTTTTTCTTTGCTATATTCTAAAAACGTTTTTCCATCGAATGTAGTTATGTAAGGAAAAATACCCTCTTGTAAATGTTTTACTGCATCTGTACATTGCCATTGTGTTTCAAAAAGAATATTATCTATACAAGTCATAATAAATGAAATATTTTTTTGTTTTAAGGCATCAACGGCGGTTTTAATATAAATTAAATTAGTGAGTTTGTCGCGGTATTGACTGTGTAAATCATGATAGTAATTACGTGCTCTTGAATCAGTATCAATGGGCATGACTGTTTTCCATATTTCATTTTCTATGTATTCGCAAGGAACAGTGTGTTTAGTGGGTACTGTAGTATAGTCAAAACGGTCCAACCATGTCCACCCAATGACAAAAATAGCAGGATCTTCTACTGCGGTTTGTGTTAATATTTTTTCAAGTATGCGTAAATTACCGGCACCGGCACCGGCATAGCATTCATAATCGTAACTTTTACCTTTTGCCAACAATGCCGGCCAGGTCAGTTGACTTGGCTTTGCACTTAAAAAACCTCGGCCATCATCGGCCAAGTCGCTTCCGTAGATAAAACTACAACCAAAACTTTTTATTTTCATAGGTAATTATATACCTACTGTTAGAATACGATTAAATTAATCCGGCTGCGGATTGAATTGCTTGTAGTGCTGGATCTTTTCGATCATATGTAGTGACCACTGGCATGCCTGCGGCTGTGCGCATTTCGTTTAGATCTTTTTCGTAACGCTCACGATACGCTCTAGGAGTAAGTGGAACAGTACTGTCAAATGCATCACGGCTAAATGGAATTTCTTTGCCGCGATAATGCATGGTCCAATCCGAGCTGTCTTCAAATTCGGTCAGGGTATTTAGGTCGTTTAATAAAGTTTCTACATGCCCGCCGGCTGTGCTACGACGACGTATTTCCACATATACCAAATAACGACTGGGCTTGATTTCGCCTGGACTACGATCAGCATCTAGAACAAAGTCATAGCCTTTTTCAAACCACATCATGAGATCCTTGGCTGCTTGAGCATCACGCACAAAGAAACTCACAACAATAACGTCATCGTCGTCGCCCATTTTACTAGAGAATTCGTCCACGTGAACAGTGGGCTTTAACAAGCCTTCCATGTCCTTAAAACTTAGGCTTTCAAATAGTGGGCTGTTGGAGTTGTTGTTGTGCATTTTGTGCCTGTTCATCATTTTGGTAACTTTCTTGATCTAACCCTTGTTCGTAAGCATCATCTAGGTCTGCTAGATCGATATCCTGATCTTCTAATTCTACTGAGCCTGTGCGTATGTCGCTCATCAAGCTCTTGGGCATGGTTATTTCTACCAACCATACTTTCTTTTCTATCAACCGAGCTTTTTTTGTGCCAGGACGATAATCACTAGGATCTTCAATCTTCATTGGCACTTTCATGTTGGTCTTTTTGTATTTTACATCGCAATCAAATGGCAATAATCTACGGCCGCCTCTTGGGTCTGGCATGAGCTTTTCGGGCCACATAAAAATACAGCTCACACGGTATTTGCCAATGGTTGGTCCTTGTACTAGTTCACCAATTTGCCAGTTTTTAAACGCATACAGATCTAGTTCATCCAACACTCTTTCAAAATCCAACAGGGTCAACAAGCTACCTTCGCTGAGATAGATATCCTGGATGTTCTGGGCCACTTGCCAGTAGTCTTCCCCATTCTTGAATATAGCTTGATCTATAGTTTTATGTGTCATACGATTATTTATGGTGATTTGATAAGTGCTAGTAGTTTGAAGATTTTGTGAACAGTATAATACTTAGCAAGTTTTTATCTAAATTAGTACCCACATTAAATGATTTTGCATTGTTCTGTAAATATTTCTAACAGCATGTCGCTGTTAGAAGTAACCTAACCCACTACACGGAGTATTAATGAGTAGACAAAAAGCAGTTAGTAAATCACAAAAGCGTCAACAAATGACACAACAAGAAAACACCATAAGATTTGATCAGGTAAAACCAGTAAAGCAACGGCCTATTGATATCGTGCCTCGTTCACGCAATCAAGAACGCTTGGTTTTGGCTTTACAAAGTGCAGATCAACATATTGTGGTCACAGCAGGGCCAGCAGGAACAGGAAAAACTTATCTCTGTATGTTGGCCGCTGTTAAAGCACTAAGAAACGGAGATTGTAAAAAAATAGTACTGACTAGACCAGCAGTTGAGGTAGAAGAAGAAAAACACGGATTCCTGCCCGGCGATTTAAATCAAAAAATGATGCCTTGGTGTATTCCTTTGTTAGATGTATTAAAAGAGTATTATCGAGAGCAAGATGTTGTTGCCATGATTGATGATGGTACTATTGAAATTGCTCCGTTGGCATTTATGCGTGGAAGGACGCTGAAAGATGCTTGGATCATAGCTGACGAATCTCAAAATATGACTCCAAAACAAATGGTAATGTTGTTGACTCGCATTGGCGAAAACAGCAAAATCACTGTGACCGGTGATGTGGAACAAACTGACCGTATTAAAGGCAACAATGGCCTCGTAGACTTATGCGAAAGATTGAAGAAAGGGGGTGTAAAAGGAATTGCTGTGTGTCATTTGGATAACAAAGACATTCAGCGGCATACTATCATTGATAGTGTGCTTCGACTTTACGCTGACTGACCGGTTATCACCTCGTAAATGTGCTTCCAATTTTTTACGATGGTGATGCCTTCATGATAATAGTGCATGTTGTGGCCGTGCTCTACGAGCAAACATTTTAGTCCTGCTCTATAGCCGGCCTCGGCATTCTCGGGCTTGTCCTCAATCCAATAGAGTCCAGTGCCTTCGTATTCTTCTAAGGCTTCGTCTTTGTGAGCACCAGTATCCAAGCATACAATTCTTTCAAACGCCGTTTCGCCAAACAATTTATGAATGTTCATTTCACGTAGTTTGATTGCATTAGGGTCTAAGCTCACACTAGTGATTGCATGAAACCAATAACCATGTTCTTCGTGCAAGCGTTTGATATAATACATGGCATCACGTTGTGCCGGAAGGAATCCAATTGCGGCACTTTCATTGAACACCTTGATCAATTTGACCACTTGTTCTCTGCTGATACCATATCGTAGGCCCATATCGTAGCTGAGTTTGCTACCGGGCACTTCTTCAAAACCGTGCTCTTGCATCCAAACGTTAAAGGCCCACTCCCAGTCAAGGCATACACCATCGCAGTCAGTTAGGATGATTTTTTTGTTCTTAAATTTTGATTTCATAGTACCATTATACTATGAAATGACTTTTTGGTCAACCGGCTGGAATTTCGGCTTTTATATCAACAGGGTGCCCGTTTTCTTTAAATAGGCGTTCCATGATAGCAGGATAAAATGGGTAGTAATATCCAACAATCCGATCCCAGTCTTTAGGAATGGTTGTATCACGCAAAGCGGCTTTGATAACTTTGAGTTCTTTGAAGTCCAGAATTACGCTGGCAGTTTGCGAATCTTTGGTTCTAACTCGAGTGGTCACAGTCATACCTTCATCAATTTTACCATTGGCTTGGTAGTAGTAGGTTAGTATTAAATATCTCATAGTTGACATAATTCCGTAATTGTTGCTGATAAATTTATCTCTTGATCGGCTACTAATGGCACGTTGACTAAGCCATTGCGAATAATAACAATTGCTTGATCTTGTTTGTGCGGATCAGTTGACCACAAATCTAAGTTGTCGTACATCCAACGAAATATTTCATCAGCTTCTTCTGGAGTACTTTGCTGACACATTAAAGTACGAGCTTCACGAATCTTGCCATCTTTAAATAACTGTACACAATCTAACTTCCAATCACCAACGCTTCGATCTGTGCTATTTGGCGCACTTAATTGACCATTCTGACTGTTTTGTTGTACAAGATTTAAACATTTACGCAGGTCTGGATAGGTGGCACGAACATAACTGTCCAAGGTATCAATGTCAAAATCAATTTCTTCTGTGACTAGGACTGTGGCCACCCGAGCTGTGAATTCTGTGTGATCTGTTTTAAGGATATGCAACTGTTGTAGTCTGCTATGTATCGGTGGAATAATCTTGTTAGGGTAGTTACAGGTCAGAATAAATCTCACACTGTGACTGTAGTCTTCCATTAAGTTACGCATAGCTGGCTGTACACTCTGCGGATTCATGTAATCCGCTTCGTCAATTAGGACTACTTTGAATTTGCCAAATGGCATAGTTTGACAAAATGTAATTAGTTTATCAACCCATTCGATTTTTCTAGCTTCTTTACTTCCATTAGCAAACATCACATCATATTCATCTACTCCTAGTTCATTGATCAACAACTTGGCCAACGTAGTTTTGCCTGTGCCCGGACTACCGCTGAATAACAAGTGCGGAATAGTTCCGTCCCGAATCCACGATTCGACTTGTTGACGTTGGCTGTCATCTACAAACACATAACCATCCACTGTGTTTGGCCTATATTTTTCTACCCATAATTCTTTCATCAATTGCCCTTTGCTTTACAGTTTGGATCTTGAGGACGTTCACGGCACCAACGAGCTCGGCCGTTGTCATCCCATATTTGTTGGCGTAATTCTTGTTTTTTATTTGTAAACCATGTGCGTTGTTCTTGTTCCTTAAGATCCATATATTCATTATATGTTATAGTTCGTTCAGGATCAGTACCGCAATGATCACAGTTGAGAATAATTATTCGTTGTCTAGGACGTTCGCTGGGCACATGTGTAATCCACATGCCCATGGCCGTTATAACGACCACAACGCCAATTATAACCAACACTTGTTGTATGCGATTTAATCCGCGATACCACGGGGTCAGTCGACATACCAAGTAATACATTACACTATTTCTTCTATGATGCCAAATACTTCAGCAACCACAATTAGGAGGCCACTGTACATAAGGTATGGATTTCTTTCAAGCCATCCACCCCCAGCTAGGCCTAGGCCTGCGGCAATTCTAACAGCACTTTTTGCAAAGCTGATATACTTGTGCTTGCGTGGATCTGGAAGTTGTGATTTGGTTGGTCTAGTTAATGCCATTTTATTTTCCTTTAAAAAAATTAATCAAGTTTGTAAATCTTGTTTTAAATTGCAAGCTATCCATCCAAGCCGTATGATGCGGACAACGACCTTGCATGTAGTCGCACATGGGCGAATACTCTCGACCGCAAGTTTTACAAATTATTTGTTTCATCATAATAGTATAAACGATTTTACTAAATTTAGCAATAACGTTTGGAAGTTATTGAGTTTGTTTTGGTATATGTACTGCGTCGCTCATGGTATCGTCTTGTGGGCGATCTGCACTGTCAGAAATCAACAGGATATCTTTAGGATCAATTTTACGAATAGTTCTTTTATGTGCAGTTTGACCATCTTCAATATCAATACCACGTGTCCAACGTCCATGGGCTACACAGATCCACTGCCCTACTTGAACATCCTTTTGATCTTTGCCTATAGCATACACACGACCCCACCGTGGACGAATACCTAGGCTAGTACCGTTGTCGTTGGGCAGAATTAATCCTGATTGTGTGATGCGAGTATCAAATTCCATATCTGCTACCAACACGTTATCGTGTAGAGCTTTGATCTGTTCTTGAGTAATTTGGTGTGGTGCAAATGCTGCTTTGGTCATAGTTCCTCTTAAATTTTTCTTAGGCCTTGGCCTTGTTGTTGTTGACGACGTGTTTTTTCTAATTCTTGCTTGACTTCTCGCTGACGTGCAATCGCTGCTGCTAGTCCGCCTTCGGGAATTTTACCAGGAGTGGCAATATTTTGTACTGGTGGTGAGACTACAGCCACCGGGGTTTGTTCCTCCACCGGGACTTGTTCCTCTACTACTGGAGTTTGTACTTCAGCATGTGCTCTTCTGGCTTTTTTGGATTTGGTAGCACTGGTCTGTACCGGTTCGGCCGACACATTGGTAATACGGGCATTCTGACGTTGGATCTGTCGTGGTTTAGTTTCAATCACACGATTGTTTTGATCTAACTTGTCACCGCGAGCATTTACATTCATATTGCCAACAGCACGAACATGTTCGTTTTGCAACATAATTGTTCCTAGATCAACGGCCTTGCCTTGTGCAGTTCTATAAACTTTACTGGTCATGATTATTCCTTTGGATTATAGTCTATTTAACGTAAAAACTCATGTACGTCTAAATTATAGAAAATGCTATCTATACGGTGTACACCTAATTTATACAGCACATAACTGGCCACACTACTTCCTCGTCCTACTCCCCAAATTATTTTGTTTTCGGTCATAATATCTACCAGATACTTTAGATATTTTAGCAAGTTAAACAGGGCACGTTCTTGATACAACAGTAATTCTTCGCCACACCGTTGTAATTCAGCTTCGGATTCACATAAACCTAATACATGTGCCGCTATGTCCAACTGCTTGTATTCCTTGGGCATGTGCCAATTCATCTGTTGCGTTAAATGAAACTCTGGCACCAATGTGCCTTGGTGGTAAGGAAATGCCCAAGTTAGTAATGAGTCTGGTCGTTCAATGTACATAACCAGTTCTTCAAGATTTACAGTTTGATCAACAACAACATGTTTCAATGAGTCAATGTTGTGCCCTTGCATGAGCAAATCGCACATGTCGTTTTCTGAAAAAACTAGTTCACCAAAGTTATTTTGCTTCATCGGGTTTTTTAAAATCAGCAAATACTACAACATTGCCAGATTCTTCGCCGGCAATATCATCTGTCCACGCCATATCTAACTCTCCCCAGGCTGTGGCTTGTAGTATAGCAACCACATTGTCTGAGTTTGCCGGCGCAACCTCGCTGTGATTTAGATCCGCAGTGTCCCACCATTCGGGTTGTACATACCCTACAGTGTGTTCTTCTTCACTGTGTAGATAAACCATGTATTCGCCCACAGCACTGGACAATTCAGTTTCAAACACAATCATGCGATTTTCCATCACAGCATTTAGTTTATGGTACAGCATGATTCCAATCAGCTGATCAACCGGAGCTCCGGGCATGGTTGTAATGCGTAGTCCTGCTTGTACATATTGATCGCATTGTTCCGTTTCAGCAGCATCAATAAAAATAGTACTTTCCATGCAGGTGTAGATAAAATATTTGAGTCGTTCAAATGCTGTGGTTTGATCGTCGGGATCCTCACTCACCGTGGCCATTAATACCCTAAGGGTATAGTTGTTCATGTAAAAATTGCCATTATGATAAATGCCAGCAGTAAAAGGAAAGTCGTATTTGAGTCGCACGTTCATGATATGTCGATCACATTGTTAAATTCATTATCGGGATTCTTGCGAATTTTTTCTTGGTACTTGGTTTGATGACTTTCAATGGCCATTCTGATTTGATTACAAAGGTCAGCATTGCCCATGCGGTAGGCTATGCCCAATTTGCGATTGAGTTCGGTAATTTTTTCTTGCAGTTGCTCTGGAGTAAAATCTTCCAGACTGCCAATTAAAGGGTGTTCCATATACCTATTGTATATGATCGCTACAACAAAGTCAATGGGGTTTGGTTAAGCGAATGCGGCACCGTTGTTGCCAATACAGAACCATTTGGCATTGACATATTGTAAGGTACAAGCTTCACCGGTGGCATTAAATGTAATAGTTCCTGCGCCACCCCACCCTGGATTGGCCACGGTGATTACCATGTTTCCAGATTGTTGGTACATGACAAAAGTTTTGATCTGACCATTTACCCCTGCCGCTAAAGTTGCTGTGGTGGAGGTGACTGTACTAAAATAACTAGTAGTCAATGCCAAATTGGCTGCCGCTGTATCAGCTAAGTCCTCACTGCTGTTGTTAAAAGGTTGAAGTTGCTTGTTAACTTCGCTGATAGTTATTGTAGAGCCACCGTTGCTGGTAACAAATTGGAAACTGTACACACCGGTTGAAACAAACGTAATAGTGTTAGTTGATGTATTCAATCCTTGGATACCAAGGCCGTTAACTGAAACAGCGGCAGGAATTTGTAAGGTGTGGGCAACGTTGGACACTGTAACTTGTACCACTACCGTGCTTGCTGTTCCTGCTACAGAAAAATTACTAAATGCCAAGCTGACTGAGCCGTTAGTGGTCAATGTTTGATAACTGCCTAGTGCATAGTTAATCGTAACCGAGCCACTTAATGTGCCTAGTACTACTACAGTTTCGCTCATGTCTTGTAATTGCGCATTACTCAACAGGCTGCCTTGCATGTCGTTGTTTAAGACTGTACCAGCCAGGGCACTTTTAAGCACGGCATTATTTTGCAAATCCGTTATTTCATCAGCTGCGTATTGAAAATTAGTAGATGTATTGGTAAAATTATCGCGAAATCCTTGCGAGTTATTGTCCTGCCCGGCTACTGGATACGCACCGTCAATGTTGTTTGGATTAATATTTGAAGTCATGTGTATAATTCCTATTTATTGCTGTTATTTAGCTAGTTTGAGGTACACTATCAATTATGTTATACTTAGGGAACAACAGGTATTTGTCATACTCTGTAGTATTGTTATTAGTATACATATCAACAGGTGCAGTAAATTGTAGGCTGTTACCATCAAATACCGTAGGCACCCCAGGTACTGTTTTAATATCCCAAGTGGCACCAGTGCCTGTGCCGGTGATATTTGTTCCTACTATGTTATAATAAAAAACACCTGCGGTATTAAACGTAGCAACTCCGTAGCAAAATGCACTTTGTATAGTGCCTAATTCATCTACGGTATTTACAGTGAGCACAATATTGTTTACGTTGTCTAGCCCTCCAACTTGAGATCCTAAGATTAATATACGATCGCCGGCATAAACAATGTCTCCATTTTGTGCTCGTTCAACCCCACGATATCCTGTGCCTCCATTAAATGCCAAACTACTGTCGTTTGGAATGGGCAACTGGTAATGGCTGTTCACGTCAAATGTTTCTAACTCTGGAGGTTGTGGTACCCAATGTTGTCCAGCGCGGTCCCAATTCTTGGTTAAGAAGTTGTCTAGCTCATATCGATCTGCTTTAAAGTCTACCAAGTTAAGTTGTGTACCAAATTGTGTTTGGATGTTGTAGGCGATTTGTCCGCTTTGCCCAGGAGCGGTATAGGCTATTACCCAAGCTGGCGTAAACCCTAATACCCTACCATTGGCTTGGCGACTCAGCATCCATCTAGGCAACACATTACTAACTTGTCCTACAACATCAATTACTTGATCTCGCATGTTTTGTAGGCTATTAGGATATACCGAATCAATTTCAGTGCTGTCGTTGGCATTAATTGGGAAGGCCAGTACTACTTGTTTGTCCACACTTTCACCAGCATTGTTTACCAAGTCGTCTATGACTTCGCTATAAACTACTTCGTAAATCACATTGCCTGCGTCATCCAAGGCTTGCGCTGTTTTGATGTTGCCCAGCACCAAGTTTTTCCAATAATGATTGAGATTTAGACTGGCCAAATAATCATCCAAAGTAGCAGCTGTAAGACCGTAAGCATGATTATACACCACGTTACGAGCCACACCAAAGTTAGGATCATCTGCGCGATAAATCAAGTTGGGTGTAAAAATTGTTGGATTTTGTAACAGGCTGGCTACCAGGTCGCGATCATCCTGTGGTGGCATGGCCTGTATGTACAGATTATCGTAGGGTTCTTGGTAACGACGTACCACAGTGATTGAGAATGTTTTGTTCACGTTAACCAAGCCATTTACACTAAATGCGTTGACTGTAAACGTGGCCATCATGTCAAATGTGGTTGGTTGACGCACAGTATTAAGATTCACGTCAAACACTGTGGTGCCGCCATCTAAACAAAATGTATCAAAGCTGACACGCCCTGCAATATGTCCGGATGTTAACAGTTGTAGGCCCTGTGGTAGTCGGCTGTCGCTGCCAGACAACAGTCGATACTGTAGTGAAATGCCAGATACATTAACTGCTTCAACATAAAAGGTACTGGTTGCACCGTTGTCAATAAATCCTAAACTGCTAGGAACTCTGGCTCTCTCAGCTTCGTCTGTGGGTGTTAACCAAACTACATCTGAGTTTACCGGGCCGTTTATAGTCAAACTAAATGTGTAGGGATAGCTGTAGTTTGCAGGATTGTTGACTTCTCTTACTATAAGATCAAATGAATATTCGTTGGACAATATGCCCTCATATGGGATATACCCATAAATCCACCCTGAAATAGGATCAAGCGTTAGACCGGGTGGTAGAGCGGTAATGTTAATAAACTCAAATGGATTATTAGCAAAATCCAATCCAGTAAATTCAAAAGCATAGAAGTTGTCACTGCGAGTGGATCCAATACTTCCAACGGGTGTGGTAATAATAGGTGGTTGTACAGGAGCCGTATCGGCTGTGATGAATGTGTTGTCTGCGGTTACATGAGTGTTATCCGCAGTCATGGTACTTCTAGCATACACTAGTATGTTAAAACTTCTTGTATCACTGGAGACACCATTGCTGACTCTGAGAGTAAATGAATACGTGGTTGAGGTTACAGTAACATCGGTGTTGGGTGTGATATATCCTGAGATTACACCAGCAGTAGATACAGTAAGTCCAGTAGGCAGTGCCCCAGCAATTAAGGTCACTATGTTGACAGCAGAGATATTAGGATCTGTATAACTTACTGTAAGGTCAGTAATCTGAGACCCGTCAAAATAAGTACCTATAGTACCAGCTGGAGTAGTCCAAGACACTGTGCTAGCGCCTGCTATGGTCAAAGAGAAGGTGCGATCTGCTAGTTTATCAATTACCGGCACACCGTTGACTACAAGTTCAGTATATGCTCGTACTGCAAATTGACTGGTGGTATCCACAACCACATCCGCAGGAACTCCTTGTACTGTGCTGACAGCCGAAGGATTGCCGGATAATACTCCAGTTTCATTGATTTGTATGCCTGGTGGCAACCGGCCAGCAATTACACGATAACGTACTGTGTTGTCGGATGTGGCCACTAAAGGGACACGATAAAACACCCCTTCGGGTATGGTTCCTAGTGTGCCTGCAGGAGTGACCCAATTTGGTATGGTAGACATATTATACGATTACAGCTAGAATAACTTTCTCACCATCGCTATTGTTGGACTCTAGCGATTTGGCAAATACGGCTTGACCGTACACTCGCTCTCGGCCGATACTGAATGCCACACCTGGAGTAGTTGAAGTGACTAAACTATCGCCTTTGGTCACTGGGCCAATTAATCGTACAGGTACCTTACCGCGTAGTGCTACTGGAAGTCCCGGTTCACCAGAGTTCATCAAGTATGCAGGATTGGTACTGATTACTCCAGCTACACGTTCATCAGCTGCTTCTGTAGTGACAGTAATTTCTTGTTCGCCGCCAAATATAACCACTGTACCAGGCGCATAGTTTGCATCGGCTAGATAGTTTTCAGCCAAGTCAGCATATTGAGCACTTGTTGCTTGGGCAAACACAGTATTAAAATAAAGTGTGTCACTACCAATATTTCCAACACCATTACCATTAGCATTGACAATATTGCCAACGGTCAATGCATCGCTGGTAATGTTGCCTGTGGTTGATATGGTGTTTGATCCAAATGCAGACAACAATGTGGTTACATTGCTGTTGCCGTAGGATGCTGATAGTCCTGTGAGTTGACTACCATTACCAAGAATATAATTGCCGGTAATATTGCCAGTAGCACTAACTGTGCCACCTGTGGCTACATTGCCAGCTGTAACAGTACCAGTTGCTGAAATTATACCTGTTGTAGTTTGCCCAAGCGGTGTAAAAATTACAAGAGGAGAGATACCATTCACATTGATTGACACATTACCTGCGCTGGTACCAACCAACACGTTTGAATTGCCATTTTGGATAGTGTTAGTTGAAGGTAATGCCCCGTTGGCAAATGATATGTTACCTAAAATATAATTTCCAGTAACATTACCGGTGGCACTAACTTGTCCGACGGTGCGAATATTTCCACCAGTAATGTTGCCACTTAGACTGGCGCCGGTTCCTGTATAACTTGTAGCTGTAATATCTCCGCTGACATTGATATCTTGTCCGACAAACAGATAGTTAGAAGTTCTAATGTTGCCGGTGGCACTTACTTGGCCCCCAACTGTTGCATTACCAGCTATTCTGGTGGTACTGTTTGCGTTAGCAATATAAACATTGCTGGAATCGCCGCCAAGCCATATCGTGGTAGGATATGTGTTTCCTAAAAACAAGGTAGTGACTCCTGATGGTACACCAATTTGACCACTGCTGGCGTGTATTGTGGTACCAGTTATTGTTGCACTAGAATTAATATTCCCAGTGGCGCTGACTCGTCCAGCCGTGCGTAAATTGCCAGCTTGAACATTACCTTGGCTACTGATAGTGCCCAATACAGTTAACAAATTTGGTCCACCAGTATCAAAAGTGAATCCAGCTACCGCATCTGCATTTCCACTGGTGTTGAATATAACCTGTGTGGTACTACCAGGAACTACAAAGTTTCCAGTAATATTGCCAAAAAAGTTTCCAACAAAATATTGATCTGTGATAATATTTCCGGTAGCACTTACTTGCGCACCTGTGGTTAAATTTCCACCCGAGACATTACCGGTGGCACTAACTTGTCCACCGGTAACGTTACCAGTAGTTGAAATAACATTGGATCCAAATGCAGACAATAATGTAACTACGTTAGCATTGGTATAGGTTGCTGGCAGTCCTGTGAGTTGGCTGCCATTGCCTAAAATATAACTACCACGTATATTGCCGGTGGCGCTGACCAGTCCAGCAACGTATTGCCCTGTGCTGGCCACCACTACCACGTTTGAAGTTCCACCTATACTAGTAGTAGCATTTCCATTGACACCGGCAATTTTTACATTACTGGTACCGTTGTTGATTGAGCTTACCGATATATTACCTACCTGCGTTACTTGCCCCCATATGGTACTGTTGCCAGTATAGTTGGCAAAACAATAGTAAAAATAAGTTGAATCCACTGCATACATTCCAGGAATATCACCAGTTGACCCTGTTAAAGATGCTGGCGGCGTAACTTGGTACCGAGCATACAGCTCGTTAAAATTGCTGTTGCAATAGTTAAATGCAGTTGCTAATGGTGTACCATCACCAGAATTAGTAGGTGTAGTAACAATGGTCAGTTGAGTCATAGATCGGCGTCCTCTTGGTAGTATTTACCAGAGTTTACCGCTGTTGGTCTTTGGGTGTTTTGTTTATTCTGGACTAAAACTACTGCCGCAACCGCAGGTGGTTACAGCCTGGGGATTTTTAATACTAAAAGTAGCACCGTATTGGTCTTCTTTATAGTCTACTTCTGCACCTTGAAGATAGCCGCCACTCATTGAATCAACTAAAACTTGGACTCCGTTATAGTCTAAATCCCAATCATCTTCGTTTTTCACTTCATCTAAGGTAAACCCGTAGCTCATTCCGCTACACCCGCCACCCTGAACAAAAACACGGAGTTTAATATTAGGGTTATTTTCTTCGGCAATAATATCTTTAATTTTTGCTACTGCGTTTTCTGTAATTGTAATCATATTCTCTCCGAGCAGACATTCCAGTTAATAATTTTCCACATATTATCTAAATATTGTTCTTTTTCCCACTGATAATCCGACCATGCATGTTCCCACCAGTCCACGAGCACACAGATATCTGTTCTAACTGCATGGTTCTTGATTGTTTTAATCGTGCCCGATGTGCTAAGATATACCCAGCCTGACCCCTGGACAGCCATGGCCACCTTTTTAAATTCTGCTTTAAAGTCTTCATAAGTTTTAAAATTACTTTCGATAAGTTCTAATACAGCGCCTTTAGGACGATTAGCACCTTTGGGTGGTTGTAATTGTGGGAAAAACTTGTTGTGTAAAAAGCTGCCGGCGCGGTTAAATTCTGGATCACCCTCACCTGCATTGTAGCGTTTTGCATAGCCTTTGGCTAGATGTTCGTAGTGATAGATAATATTATTTTTGCTCAGTACTGGATCTAAACCGTCTTCTGCATAGGACAGAGGTGTGGTTTCCAACTTGGCCGGTCGTGTAGTTTGTTCTATTAGATTGATTTGTTCACGCATAGGGTATTTAGTTTAATGCAGAGCTAAAGCCAATCATTTTTGACTTGTAAGTGTTGTCAGGCCGATACAATACAAAGTCCCAGTCCTGATCAATAAAAGTAGTGTGTTCTAAATCTACCCATATTAAAAATTCACTTAGATCAATGTCTCTTGGATGTTTGACATAGAGTACATGTTGTTTGTTTTCTGCTCCGTAGTGATTTCTTGCTAGTCTTTCTAGATGTCCTGGAAGGAACAACTGATGTGCAAGATGGCTAATGTCTCCGGCTACACGATAGTCCCAAACAGCTAGACTATCTGAAATTAACTCTGGCCAATCTGTATAAATTTCTAACTGTGGACGTGGGTATCTTATTTTCCATTGCTGTAGTTTGTTTAGCGTGTCCAAATTTGATAGCTCTTGAGAGTTTTGATACCCTTCTAACTCTTCATCAATTACACCGTGCAAAAATAAACGAGTATGATTGTTTATTTGTTTCAACACAGCAGAAAGTTGTATCGCTGGACTTTGTCTAGGATTATATGCTAACCCAAGTACAGTATGCAGTTGTTGGTCTGAGGTTACTTCGACAGGATTATCAATCCACTGAGAAATATCTGAGCCTGCTTGATCAAAAAACAGTGCTGTAAGTTGTTCTGGATCCTTTTTAGTTAGGCCACTAGCAAGTATTCGGCCGCCGCCTGTTGCCCACTCGGGCTCATTGTCTATCATATTAACACATGCTGGCCATTTCCACTCAGTAGTAAGAGCAAGTCTAGTCATACGCAATCTAAAATCTGAAAATTTTTCTGTAGCAGCTGTGGGTGCATTTAATTGTTCAAGAAACTGTTGTTTACGTTCTTGGAATAGTTGATTAAAATATATTTTATTAATGGTGCCATGATATAATCGTCCAAATACATGTAATAACGGCAAGAGCTTGTGGTCGCCTGAGTTTTCAACAGTGACACGAAGAGCTATACTACCTGCTTGTAATGGAATCGCATGATAAAATCCATGCTGATCTTTTATCATCTGCGCCTTGTGATGCGTCCACGATTTAAATCATACGGGCTAAATTCTAGCTCTACTGTGTCGCCGGCTAGCACTTTGATATTGTTTTGTCTCATTCTACCACTGAGATTGGCAAGCACTAGTCGTTCAAACCCTTCCATTTGGACTCGGTACATGGTGTTGGGTAATACTTCTGCAATAACACCTTCCATTTTTATAACATCTTCTTTGCTCAATTGTGTGCTAATCTCCTTAGTGTTTTACTTATGATTAACGACGCATAGAACTAATATCTATAGCTTCTTGATCGGTAAACACCGGAACACCATTAGATTTATGAAGAGTAGCTATGCCCTTTACCTTGGTTCCGGTATATTCGTTATCTTTGACTTTTACACAGGGCACCCAGCCAGTGTCTTGGCTAGCAACATGAGGAGTTTCTCTCCCAGGCGGAGTCTTGGGCATAAAGTCCTGTATAGTCTTTTTGGGTGCATTATAAGGGCCAGTACTAAATCGAGGCGCCATCTTATCAAACTTCACCAGCTTGCTATCCCATTCGGCTTGGCGTTGTTGAGCTAGCTTTTTGGCTTCGGCGCTGGCCCATCGTTTAGGACCTTTTTTCTTGCCTGTTGTGCTTAACCAAGGGCCTTCAAGATGCATGGTCATAAAAAGAACTCGCAAGTGTTATTCATACTACTATTATAACACTTGACGAGTTTTGAGTCAACCTAATAATTTGTATAATTCGGGCAGATAATCATGCAGTCTAATACCTTTCCAACCGTCCTGTTTAGTTATGCTTACTTGGAATTTTTTATAGTTAATCTCATCTTGATCTGTGTGTTTAGATAATAACGCTGTTATAGATGAATCATTTATTTTTTCTAATATTATTTTTTTAACTGAATACGGCAACGAGTTTGGACTAAATTGTTCTGGAGTGTAAACTGGATTTACAATATATTTGAGTTGGTTTTGCTCAAACCATTTAATAGTATCAGTAAAATACAATATATTAAGATTACTCACGGTATAACTCACACTAGGTATAATTCCATGAGTTTTACAATAATTAATATTTTTTAATAATAATTCCCACTTGAGCGGATACCTAAGATACTCAAACACCGGTCCAACCCCATCAATACTAAAACACATATTAGTATTTGTAAATTTTGATAGAATGTTTTTTTGTTGTTGAGTAAGTTTAACGCCGCCGTTTGTGGTAAAATTTATAAAACAATCAGTATTACCGTGCTCTATTAATTTCTCTAAAATTTTAAAATTAGTAGCACTGAGTAATGGCTCACCACCACGAAACCCAACAGACTTTGCTTTTTTAAAATCTATATCTGGCATCACTTGGTCTAAGGTCAATGACCAATTTTTACTTGTTTTAATTCCGTTGCGACTTTCAAGTTGTCCCCACAAACTACTACTCTTACTATTACAGGTTATGCAAGTTGAATTACAGGTATTACTAGTATCAATTTTGTAGTGAACTGTTGCATTTTTACCTTGCTGGCATTCTTCAAATAATTGTGCTAGGTCTCGATCAAAATAAAAATCCAAAGTTTCATTTTTAATAATGCGATCACTTTTAAAGCCAGCACCTTCTAAATTCCAACATTTTTGACAAGCTGTAGGACGTTGCCCATCAAGCATGTTGCGTTTAATTAAATCAATATCGTAATCTTTTGCTAACAAACAACATGGTGTCTGCGACGGTAACTCTATACCAAAAAACGGTAATACACAATACGCAATATTATTAAGGTTGCGGGGACCGGTTAGCATCTCGTCAATTTCTGCGTACACAAATGATTCCACAGATTGATTTAACTGAAAATCAGCATAACTGGGCCAGTCTGGTCCAGCTACAGCTTCGTAATCGCGTTGAGTAATGCTTTTATATTTTTCTAAATTCATCTTGTGGCTAGGATCCTACGTTTATTTAAATAGGATCATAGCCATCAATACAGCTTGGGTAATAAACCCTGCACCAATGGTGATAATGTTAAGTGCGTCTTTGAGCACTACTGCCCGCATGAACAATAGTACCAGTCCGGCCCACATGAACAAAACAATGTCTAGGTTTGGCACGTTATCACTTAGACCTGTGAGCAAGGCCAACAAGGTTGGTATTGTAGCACAATGTATAAGAACTACTGCTAACCAACCTAGGGTATCAGCACTTACCTTGGGCAAGTGTTGTTCTAACCAAGTTCTTAATGAATTCAATAAATTTTCTAATTTGATTATCATATTTTGTCCGCATAAAAAATGTGTCTCCCAAATTTACCTACTTGTGGTTTACCCCATTGTGGTGTTACATAGTCCGCATGGAAATACAATGCATTCTTCATGCTAGGCAATCGGAAACCTTCTAGTAGGACCTTTTTTGCTACTTCTTCTGATTCTTTCCAGTGTGCTGGATAGATTGGTCGTATCTTGCTAGAACCGTCGCACATCCAACTAAACTGGCAAACGACTTTCTCAGCAACGACATTCTTTTGATAAACTACACCGCAAATATCAGATGCAAATTTGCCTGAGGCTACACGATTAATAGTAACCTGGGCCACTGCTACTTTGCCTTCAAATGGCTCAGTTGCACTTTCCCAATAGATGTTGCGTGTAAGGCACTCTAATTGGCGAGTGCGATCTGCTGCACTAACAAACCCTTGTCGTTGAACTTCATTAGAAGCTCTAAGGGTGTCTAGCTTGTTTGTGGTTACCGTGGTTACAGCAAATACTACGGCAACAAAACTAAACAATTTAAAAACTTTACTACCTAAATTGGACTTTGAAATTGACTTCAATGTCTTCTCCTTTCAGCTATAGTGAGCTGTTCACCGGAGTTGCCCAGGATGGGCGCATTGACATTGTCGCAGGACAGAATAAGACCTCGGGCCTCAGTGCCATACTCTCTAAGCGCGGTTTTGTTTCTCACCGGGCTCATACCATTTGTCAATGAAGAGGATTTCCGAAGTCCTCTTTGATACTGGACCAGCTTTGCGGCACTGGCCATCCGTTTTGGAGTAGATCTAAGATTATAATCCTCCGCTAAACATAAGTTAGCCTGGTTTGTTTTTCTACTCTCTAAAATACTTAGCTCTGGAGTAGGGTCCTGGGCTAATAACTCCAAATTTTGATATGTTTTTACCATAATATACATACATTATAGTATAAATTCTATTATTAGTCAATCACCGGCGGTGGCATGGCCTTTAAACGGTCCCATGTGGCCTGTTTATCTTTGATCTGTTGCTCAAGTTCTCTATACTTCTTGCCCAATGCATAAAGTTCTTCCCATTCTGCTTCCAGGGCGGTGTTTGGTTGCAGTAAGTTAAGTCTGTTTTGTATTTCTTGCATGGTTTTGAGCAGACTAATTCCATTGATCTCAATGTCAGCATCCGCACCATCTAGCTTAATTTTAGAACTGGTTGTATTAGCCCACGGACTAGTATTAATTCCTGTGCCGGCGCTGAAGGTATATGGGCTGGTATAAGTTGCACCTATTCCTGCGGTAAGACTAACATTTGGCACAGCGTATGTTCCGCTAGCACTCATAGTATCTGAGTAATTAAGCACAGACAACGTAATAGTGTCGCCACCTAGTATCGTAATACCGGATAAATCTAATTTGGGTTCCATAGTATTCCTTTGAGAAATAGAGTGGGCAAAACCCACTCTCCTTATTACTTGGCTGTGGCCAATGCTTCTTTTTCTGCGGTGATTTCTTTGCGGCGCTCTTTGATTGCTTTGCTCATTTCCTGTAGGGCTTTTCTAGCACGGGCGGCACTGGCTTTAACGCCTTTGCCTGTGAACTTTTCGTTCTCTGCAATGTATGAGTCAAATGCTGTTTTGATTGCGTCATGATTTACTGACATTTTATTTCCTTTATTGTAAAGTGCCTGAGCACCAGTTAATTATACACTATAAAGGTGGTTTGTCAAATATTCACGTGCCGTTTTGCCCAAGGGTCCCATACAACCACATGGTCCCAACCGTGTGTCCAGGTCATTAAGAACAAGCTAAAAGTATTGTGATCGTATATGTGCATACGGTTATCTTCTACACGGCACTGAATTGATCGGCTGGTCTTGGACCATTTGTTAAGACGGTCGTTGGCCGCAGAGTCACGATGTACGACTGTAAAAATTGGTTCAGAAGAACGGTGGTTTGATAATGACATTTAATGTAGAGGTTGATCAACAGGACGAGGCGTGTTGATTTGCTCCACATATTTAACAAATTCTTCATCTAATACCAATCGTTCATTGTCGTGCTTTTGAGCCGTACTGTCGGACACTCCAAGAATACGCATGACTCCACCTATGTGTACTTCGGTGATGCCACAGTCGTACAGGACCACCATGAGGTTTAGTATGGACAAGCGTATGGATTGGTCTAATTCAATATCATCAAGCATGCAAATACTTATATCACTTGTATTTGGATTCGATTTCTTCTACTGTGGATGGCTTGACGCCTGTGGTGGTTACTGTAAGTTTAAACTCAGTCTGTTTGTCTTGGCAGACAACTTCATCTCGGAGCATTCGCGTCATTCTACAGTCCTGGCTAGTCACTGTACTGAACACATGATCTGTGATACTTTTGCCAGTGGTTTCTTGAGTGGCAACACTGCCTACACTGACTCCTGTTAACAATAAAGGAGCGGCACACCCAGATAATAATAATAGAAAAGATACCGCAAGTATCTTGTACATAATAAATTTGGAGGACTTACGGATTGCTCCGGCCTCCATTTATTAAACTGCTACTTTTTCTGCAGATTTAGCAGAAGTCTTAACAGCCTTGACCTTTACTTCACCGCGTTTAGCAATCTTGGACTTTTCGGCCAATTTGTTTGCTACAGCATACCCAGCATCACCTGCGACACCTTGCTCGGTCAAATACTGAAGAGCTTGGAGTTTGGTCATTGGGGTTGGCAATTCTACCAAGTTGATTGCTGTACAACCAGCCTTGTTCAAAATCTTAATACGAGCCACCAAGTCGTTTGCAAAACGAGCTTTAGTAGTACCATTAGGATTTGTTGCTGTACCTGCTACTGTAAATAATTTATCTTGTGACATGATGTTGCCTTTCTAAGTTGCCTATTAAGTTGATTTAAACTACTACTCACTACAATAACAATTATACTTGAATTCGGTATTAAAGTCAACCATAATTGCTATATTTGGTTATCCAAAACTGCCTTATTTGGCAGCCTCTTTGGATACTTCTTGGACTTTGGCTACCCCGTTGTCTAGGATCTTGGCGATTCCGGATAGACCAACAGTGCAGATCAAAATACCAAAAACGGTTCCTAGCACGAATGCTTTCATACTGCCTCCTGTACGAGTTTGACACGGTTGAGTTGAGTGCTACGGTCGTTGTGTCGTTTGACCGTACCACGAATAGTTGCATGAGTTTCTGACTTGATTTCCTCACGGTATGCAAAGTAAACCGAATAGTTATCTTTGGTGATAGCACTTACAAACCAAGTATTGTACTTGGCACTGTAGTTGCTACGCAAGATCTCCACAGCTAGTTCAACCTTGTCGCCAAGTTTACCAATGGTTCCTTGGCAACGGGCTAATCTAGCATCCACAGATTCTTTACGTAGTTGCTTGACATAGCTCTGTGGCATGGCTGTGATTACAGAAAGGTCATAGTTGCTGGCAATTGTATCCAGCTCGCATACTCGAGCAGTAATCTTTGACCATTCACCTAATTCGGTTTTAAGAGCTTGCATGGTTACGGCACTGGCCATATACCTACGACAATCACGAGCCTGCTCACGGTCAACATCAGTAATCAGCGAAAGATTTTCCAAACATCTGCGAACAAGCTCACGGTTAGTTGGGCGAATTACTTGATCACCAATGACCTCTGGTTCTTTAAGATAACCCGAGTTCAAGCGATACGCTGTGCAAGCCGCGGACCATACTAGGTCGGCATCTACAGCATCGATTGTATCGTATTTCTTTTTCATAAATGTATAATGTTCTTTTTATTAACTATACAACTATTATAACAAATTGGTAATTTTTGGTCAACCTTTTGGTAAACTATTAATCTGTTGTTTTTAGGCAACAGATTATCCTATCCACTCTTGATAAACAATTCCGCCGCCAATTAATCCGATAGTGTTAGCATTATTTTCAAGTGATTCTGAGAATCCTACTAGTACTGCCTCGCGACTGGTACCGTTTGACAAGGCTTGGTTCCAAAATTCATATCCAACTGCATCAGGATTACGGTCTAATACATTGTGGTACAATGCCGTGACAAATGTGGCATTAGAACCATCGCCATAAAAATTGTTGCGAAATTCTGTGCTGTTTACAAACCCACCGGCAACATCCTGTAAGGATACGCCGCGGTCTAGTGCGTTGATCCAATGACCCAATCCTTCTGCGTCAGGTACTCGATCCAAGGCTGCTTTATACAAGCGATAGGCCTGACCAGCATTGCCGTTGATGTCAATGGCAATTACACCATCATCAAATTTGAACCTTTCTACATTGACAAAACTATCTTGGCCATCACGTCCGATCACCTTGTCAGTGGTGGTTATTTGTCCAAGGCTATTGGTTGTAATTTTGTAGTCGCTAAACTTGCCTGAAAAAATAGCAGTATCCACGCCTGCTCCGCCATCCCAAGTCTTGTCTGCTAACGCAGTAACAAATTTATTATTGTCATTGATATTGAAAGCTGGACTGTCAGATAAAAAAGTTCGTACTTCTTCACCTATTGTACGAGTAGGAGGATTTGGATATACACCTCGTGTAGCTACAACATCAACGGCTCCATCATTATTGGCATCAAAAAAGAAAGGACTTAGTGTGTACCAGTCTGGAAAAGATTCTTTAGTGTTAAACATAGGCGTTTTAGGATGCGTAAAATGCCCAGTTCCGTCATTGATAAAAACATACTGATCAAAATTAGTAGGGCGAGCAAACATACTAGAGATCCAAAAATCTACATAGCCGTCCAAATTGAAATCTTCAAAAAATAAAGGAGCTCCGGCTGTGTTGTCTCCGTTGTAAAAAGTATTATCTGCAACTAGCTTTCCCGAAGCATCTTGAAAGTACACGGAAAAAACACTATTACCTAAATCGCCATATCTAGCTGTTTGTGGGGTACCCGACATATTGGACATGCCATCATCGATTCCACCACTTTGTTCGGTTTCCCAAACTACTAATAGATCTTCACGACCATCGCCATTGAGATCCATATTAAACATGTCACTTGCGCCATAATTGCGCTCACGAGCAGATCCTAAGTTTGGTCGCGCTAGGGTATAGGACTCTACAAATTGACCGTTTTGTTGGGTTAGGACTGACAATGGGAGCGTTTTCATATCGCCCGGCCATGTCCTATATGCACCAGCCACAATGGCGTATTGCCCGTTTAGCTCTATAAAAGTAGTACCAGAAACACTGTATTCATAATTATTAAATTTTGCTGGCAACGTATCTTCACGCCAAGTGAATTTAGCTGAGCCAGAATTTTGATAAATTCTAAAATCAAAAAAACAAGCGACCACAATATCAAGATCACCATCACGATCATAGTCGGCAGCATCAGCAATATGATTAAATGTCCTTACACCATTTGTATTGGTGAGCCAGCTGTCTAAATTCTGCCATGTGAGACCATTTTTACCACCCAATAACAATGCAGGATCACCTTTGTTGGGTGTGGTTCTGTTGTTCAGCTCCCATCCTTGATCAACTTGAAAGTAATCTGTGTAACCGTCATTGTTAAAGTCTCCAGCAACACTGTCACGAAAATACTGATACGGGCTGGTATTTTTTATAACACTCGGATTGGCTGTAAAAACGCCACCTTGGTTAGTCCATGGAACGGGAGCCATGGAAGTGTTCAATACAAAATTAGAAGGGAATGTGACCAGATCCAAATATCCATTGTGATCAATATCACTAATAATGACTGCATTAGTCTTTCCAAAAGAGTAGGACAATGATGGCTTTGGATCTAGGTACTGCGCTGAAAGATAGGATGTTTTAAGCATTATGCTGTTTCCTTTGTGGCCGCCATAAACACGTTTACTGCCGATCGTTGTTCAACTGGCAAGGTTTTATAGTTCTTGACCATCAGCTCGATACCACCCAAGCTGTCTGTGTCATGAGCCACACTGTAGGCAATAATTTCCGCTAGGGCTTGATCTATGTTCATGCTTGACTCCTTGCTAGTGCGTCACGGGCTTCACGGCTAATGTGTACTATCACAGCTGGTCCTGCCACTGGATGTACACGGGCCATATGGGTAGTGTGACTTATGGTGTTTTTGGTTGCTTGCTCCACAGGTGCAATTAAATGCAATCCCGGAGTGCTGTACCAAAGGCTTATTGGATTCACTTTCACATTAGTCTAACCTTGATCCAGCATAGGCCTTAAATCCATATCGTTCAAAAACTTTGGCAGCCGCTTCGGCACCAGCTTCCAGTGTGTCAATATTTTGCACACCAATATCTGCAGGATTCCAAATTTGATAGCTACCGGTGTAGCTCTTACGAATGCCTGCGGCCTTAAGGGCTTTACCAAGACGAGTGTTGCCTTTGATGCCGTAGATGTCACACCAGGCAAAACCACACGAGTATTGATCTACACCGCCTAGCTTCTCTTGGAAAAACTTTTCAGCGGCTTGGCGAGCTTCTGCTTTGGCTTCGGCCAGGATGTTTTCAACTTCGATTTGAGTATAGTTCATATTAAACTCCACAGGCTGTAAAGAAACGATCAAAGTCAAATCTTGGATTGACTGAGCGAGCTACTTGGGCAAATGCCTCGGCTGCAATCTTAGCTGACTTACGATCTGGCATTTGGCTAATCTCTTTTGCCATTGCGATAAAGTGTTTTTTTGTCATTTTCTGCTCCGTTTTTTAACTGTATGTAACTATTATACCCTAAATGCCTTTTTTGGTCAACCGAATTACATGCTCCAATAAGATTCGCTAGCAGGCGAGCAAAAATGTGGAGTATCGTAACGCTCGGTGAACTCCTTGCCACCCATTAGATTTGTTTTGGTTACAAAGGTTTCGTGTAGTTCAACAATAAAACCTTGTGCAATCTTGTCCGATACCACTGTTTGGATGTAATCACGGGTAACTGGGCAGAAGTCCTTCTTTTCAATCAATCGCTGACCCGCTTTAATACGACGATCGGCTTTGTAAATTTCTACTGTGTATGCTGTAAGTTTTGACATGTTCTGCTCCTTTATGTTCACTATAATAATAGTATAACAAATCGGGCATTTTTGGTCAACCTTTTGGTAAAGCCAGAAAAAAGCCCGTTTTACCGGGCTAAAAGGTGTTGTTTTTAGACTACAGAACAGTCTATTAAATTTTCTTCAAATATACGCCAACATTCGGCCCAAGTCCACTGCAAACTGGCATCTTCTACATCCGCGCGGTCTAGGGTCAAGCATTGTTGCACTGCCAATCGTAAATTGTCGTTAAGGAATCCGGTTAAGCCAGGCTCAATAATATCCTTGGGGCCAGGTACTGGATATGCCGCCACAGGAGTTCCACAGGCCAGTGCTTCGATGTTGACCACTCCAAAGGTATCGGCACGGCTAGAGAATACAAACACATCGGCCTGAGCATAGTAACGGGCCAACTCGGTTCCTGTCTTGGCACCCGCAAATTCGATGTCAGGATATCTGCGTTCGAGTTCTCTGCGATACGGACCATCACCTACTACAATTTTAGTAGCACCCGGCATGTCCAGCTGACAAAAATCATCAAGTCCTTTTTCAACACTGACTCGGCCTACTGAAAGTAGCACAGGATAGCCTGCTACAGTTTCTACTCGATGACTGCTGTTGAAGATGGTTCGGTCTACACCGCGAGTCCATACACGCAGATTAGCGAACCCACGTGACACTAAGTCTTGCCTGATACTTTCTGTAGTGACCAACACCCGATGACTGTGCTTATGGAACCAACGCAGATACCACCAGGTCCATGACTCAGGAACGCCATACATCCGTTTCAAGAACTTGGCAAAATCAGTATGATAGCTAGTATTATAAGGAATATGATTCCGCTCACACCACCACCGGGCAAATAATCCTACTGGCCCTTCGGTCGCAATGTGAATATACGACGGCTGTATCGCCTTAATCTTTTTACTAATCCCGTGTGGCCAGCAGAGTTTAACTTCAGGATAACCAGGGCAAGCAAAATGAGGGAACTGCCTGGGATTAATATATACAATATGATGCCCGTTACTACTAGCGTGATCTTCCAGGGCTTTGAAAGTTGTGACCACTCCATTGATTTGATCTGGAACATTGTCAGTGACTACTAGGATTATTTTTGTTGACATTGTGCGTGTACCTTAAATCCTTCAAACTTGAGCCAGTATTTAACTGACTCACGAGCTGACTCGCATGCTCGTTCCGTAGCAAACTCAAGGCTTACTCTTCCTGGTACGTCGTTTGGATTGTTTATGTTCACTGCCAACAGTATCAGTATCCACATCGTCGTGCTCCTTGGTCCAGGTTATTATTTCCCATGCTCCTGAATGATGTTCGACCAAGGCAGTCATGCTTTCAACCCAGTCACCATCATTCATGTACATTATACCATCTATCTCTTTAATTTCTGCATGGTGTATGTGTCCGCATATTACACCATCATAGCCACGCTTGCGGCAATAACGAACAAGATTAAGCTCAAACTGAAACATAAAATCAGCGGCTTTTTTGACCTTATGCTTGAGATACCTAGACAAACTCCAATAACCAAAGCCCATCCTGTGACGTATCCAATTAAACCTGCTGTTAAGGCTGAGAACGAAGTCATACAATTTGTCTCCCAAAAAACTCAGCCAAGGGGCCAAGCGTGTAATGCCATCAAACAGGTCACCATGTGTGACCAAGTAATGTTTGCCATCTAGACCAATGTGTTCTGTTTGATTTACTATTTCTACTGCGCCAAATCCCATGCCATAAGGAATAAGTGGGCGCAGGAATTCATCATGATTACCTGCCACATAGATTACTCTAGTGCCACGTTTGGCATGCCCCAGTATACGACGCACAACATTGGTATGGCTTTGTTGCCAACGCCATCGGTTCTGTTGAATTTTCCAGGCATCGATTATGTCGCCTACTAGATATAATGTTTCGCAGGTGTTGTGTTTGAGAAAGTTGTTGAGTGCTTCGGCCTTGCAGTCGCGAGTGCCTAAGTGAACATCCGAGATAAAGATTGAACGGTAGGTTTTCTCTGGCATACGCTTATTTACTGCAATGCCAGAGAAAAAGATATTACACTTGTGTTACACCCTTACAAGTGTCCATTTACCATCAAATGATTTGCCTGCGGCCTTGTGCTTAACGATCTTGGCGAATTCCTTCTTGCGAAGTTCCTGCTGTTTCTCAGCGTCATGGTTGATGCAGGCCTGATACACTTTACGAATCAATTTATTCTGTTTCATTGCCCTATCCTCCTTTTGTAATAAAACTGTAACACAAGTATATATCAAAAGTCAATCAAAGAATTGTGACAAAGAAAAAAGGACCGAAGTCCTTTTTGATTCTGGTTACGAGCTCCAGAGACACTCTATCTTTGTGTCCGGTTGAGTTATTTACTTTTTGAATGTTACGGTTGTATTACGAATTCAACACCTTTGCTACGCTGTTGATCACTGCAGCAATACGTCCAATGTCACGAAGTTGTTCTACTGAATAGCCCATCTTCTTTAATCCATCGTAGTGTGCTCGAACACAAAAGTGACACTTGCCCACAATACTTGCGGCCAAACTATAAGACTCAAAGCGTTCTTTAGTTGTGCCACCGTGTGACGCAATAGCATTCATACGCAACTGAGCAGGCAAGCCACTTAGGGCATCATCACCGGCCATTTCAACATATGGGTACCATACATTGTTTTGAGCCATGATTGCCGAAGCTGTCATTGCGGCGTCACGTTCAGTGGCATCTTCCATGCTTGACTGTATAAATGTAACGAGTTTGCCATTACCTGTTGCCATTGCGGCTGCAAGAGCACATCCGTTAGCTTCAACAACATCAAGGGTGCTACGATTAATAACACCATCAAGATTAAGTCGTGTGTCTTTGGCATAATCAGGCAAGGCCTCTTTGATCGTATCTACCCATGACATTACAGTGTCTCCCCACCTACTGTGCGGTTACATGCACAGAGCTCACCTGTTTGAAGTGCGTCCAATACACGCAATGTTTCTTCTGGGCTACGACCAACATTCAAGTTGTTGACAGTAACATGCTGAATAACATTGTCTGGGTCAACAATGAATGTGGCACGAAGTGCGGCACCAGCTGGTGCATAGAATACACCAAGTTGTTCAATCAAGCTCAACTCACCACGCTGTGTGTCAGCGAATTGGTTGTGTGTGATCTTCTTTAAATCACTGTGGGCTGTTTGCCAGCTAACTTTACAGAACTCATTGTCTGTGCTACCTGTGAGCAGGACTGCGTCACGGTCAGCAAAGTCACGTGTCAATTTGTCATAGGCTACAATTTCTGTTGGGCATACAAATGTAAAATCTTTTGGATAGTAAACAATTACTTTCCACTTGCCAGCAAATGATTCTTCTGTGATATCAAAGAACGCATCTTCTGGTTGCCCTGGCTTGACGCCGGTTACTACAAACTTCTCTAATTTATGTCCTACTGTTTTCATGCACATCTCCTTAAGTTAAAATTGGTGACTCAGTGTTAATACTGATATATTGATTGTACATTAATTTATCCTATTAATCTACGATTTTAATAGATTTTTTCAGAATATTTTTTAATAATGCTTATAGATTTTTTTAATAACGTAACCAAAGAAAAAGGGCTGTTAACCCCATTTCTCATGATACCGTTCTAAAGCCCGTTTACGGGCCAAAACAAGTCTAAGTTTTATTTCGTCTGATAAATCATCCTGTACTTCTGCTGACTGATTGACCAACTCTGGACGACGATACCCAACTTGAAATTCTGGAACTTCATTGTAGTAGTCAGGTTCGTCGTCTTCGAGTCGAAGATTACTTAGCGGCTTTTGCGTCCTTGGCAGGTGCTGTCTTGGCTTCGCTTTTTGCAGGCGCTTTAACATCCTTTGCAGGTGCTGTTACAGCAGGCTTGGCTTCTTCTTTCTTGGCAGGAGCTGTCTGTGCAAAAGCTGTCAATGCAAATACACTTGCTACGATTGCGAGTAATGATTTCATTTTGAATTTCCTTTAAGGTTAAGTATGCTGGGATGACTACAAGGTCCGCTACGCCGTTTATCACAGTCAGGGCATTTCATTCGCAAATATGAATCTTGCGTAGAGTATCCTACTTTAGGATCTTTGTAGTGGGGTTTTGTAGTTGTTAACACGATGCCTCCTAGCATACTATATTAACGCTTAGGAGTTACACTAAGTTGACAACTGTTTACTCTTTTTTGCCTATATATTCGTGACTGTAGCAAACACGGTCTGCATCCCTTAGAGCAATTTGAGCATTGCCACCATAGCCCGGCATGGCTCTGATGCTGCCATCTTTGAGTAGATAACTGCCTTTTCTACTTTTTTTGTTAGTACTGGTGGCACGCCACAAAGGACTCTTTTCTCTGTGCTCACCAAAGCTGGGATGGGCTGTTTTACTGAAGTATCTCAATCCACGGCCAACATAGATTTCGGCAATGGCATCACTGAAGGCAGTGCCTATACCCATGCCCTGAAACTCAGGTAAGATCACAGTTCTATGACCGCGCCAGTAACTGTGAATGTCTCGGTTAGTTGAATGTATGGCAGCATGGAACCCAATGGGCTTGTCACCCAACAATAACACATAGCAATGAACGCTACGGCTCATACGTGTGTCTAGATAGTGATACTTACTGAAATATCGCCAATAGTCCGGACCTGTGCTTCGGATGGTGAGTGCAAGTTGTGGTCTTGTCCCCAATCGATAAAGTGACCTCCGGTTTTCAAGTTTCTGCAGGTCAGTATCATACACCCATTCTGGGTCTAACCAGTCAATTATATCTCTATGGCAACTTGCAATATATAGTGGATCTGTAGTGCCGCGTTGATCATAAAATTTACGAATACTCAACGCTAGACTCTTAGCAGTGTCACGATCTACCACACTAGTAAATTCATCTACTGTGCTGAGTCCTTGATCCAAACACATGGCCATTTCAAAGCGGTGGTGTTCGCCATTGCTCAGGGTATGTGGTGGACGGAACCAAGTTGGTATGCTACGCAAGCCACAGGCCAGTAATAATTCTTCGCCGCGTTCAGGTGTAGAGAAGTTTTCAACAACCGTATTATAAAATTCAACTTTGGGTTGAACATGCTTGCCTAGACTACGTAGAATAGTGCTTTTACCGCTACCTGACGTACCTACAATTAATACAATGCCATCTTGTGGAAGCTCTGGAATGACTACCGACGTTTCCTTATAATCAGTGATGTCGTACTTGCGTTTAATTTCTTCTAAATAGTTAGTCATTATACCACTCTAAAAAAGTCAAAATGATCTTGTAAAGTCCACGTGTCAAGATCTACAACCGATTGTCCGTTGTATGTTTCAATTGCAATATCAGCTAGGGCAATTTTATAGCGTTTAAAAAAGAACCAACCATCCGGTGTACTGTCATGTAACCCTTTTTGTCGTAACATGGAATCAACCCGGCGACTTACGCGACATGTAGGAACATTTAATGCTTGATTAATTGAAAGCTCGCCTGCAATTAATTTGTCTCGTATAGTTGATGCTGGAATCACGTGTTCAAATATACAATCTTTAGCAGATAAACTTACACCACGCTGATGGTAATGGCTTTTAATTTTACCTTGAATAGCATATTTGTGATATCTACGAATCCAATGATCAATGCTGTCTCTTAGTAATCTTGCTCGCATATCATCTTCAATTACAGTATTTCTATACAGATCAAGTAATCTTTCAAGTTCTTCGGTAGTAGTCAACAAAGCCTGCTCGTATGCTTTGTCGTTACGTTTAACATTAACATATTTTTTTCCACGCATGTTTTGCATGTTTTCTTGTAAGGTAGGCATATTAGTACAAGTCCTTTCGAGCAGGAATAAACGGAGTACTAGCGTTCAAGGTAGGTATGCGTCCACCCGTCCAGGTCTTAGATAATTGGTGCCACAAAAATGTGCCGCCTGTATTCCAGTTCTTAGCTACCTTAACATGCTTGGGTTGGTGCTGTGCTGGCATACCTGCATAGTATTGTTTGTGCCAATTTTCGTAAGATGTACGAATCTTAATCCAGAAATCACTACTTTCATGAAAGTCTGCATCAAACAGTTCATGCAAGTGATCTCCTAAACTAACAATTTCATCATCGGTATAGTCAATGCCATCTTCCTTGGCCATATTAAACCAAGCGCACATGATCTCAATTTCTTGAGAAACAATATTGCGTGGATTAGGAATAGTAGTAGTGTACATACAGAACTTACGAATTATGTCGCTAGTGTACTTGTCAATTTCTGCCATACGACTGATAGCGCCTGGCATATGAGTATCACCAAATTTTTCTGCGGTAACAAACAATCCCGCCTGTTCTAGGTACTGTTGTTTACGTTCTGCTTCAAGCCATTCGGCTTTTTTATTACCATCAAGGCGCACACCTAATACCATCTGACGAAACAGATCAATACTATCCAAACGCAATTTGCCAATGTCACTGTTACCACTAACAAAGTTTTCGCGAATATCTGCACGATTTTTAACCTTGTATAAAATACTAGGAACCATAACCTTTTTAGGGTCCTGACCAAAAATCATTACTGCAATAATCCAATACACAATTGCGGTATGCTGTGCGTCCCAACTTGCAAACAGTTTAGTGCCCACTGGGTAGATTTTGGCTAAATCTCCCCCGGCTGTAACTTCGTATAGTTTGATAGGATCAGCTTGTGGTTCGCGGAAGTTCTTGAGAATTTCAATAACCCAAGTCAGGTTAAGCACTCGCTGGATTGTAATATCAATTAAGATATCCGACATAGGGGTAAGACCGGCTACACATAATTGCAAGTCTTCAAAACATTTAACCAGTGGATTGTTTTTTTGGAATACTTTAATAGCATTCTTGAGTTGACTGCGTACTCCTGCGCCTTTCATGGGCTCAAGTATAGAAACAGTGTCGTTGAATCGTTGATTTAAATCAACATATTTAGAACCAGTATGATTATACTGTGCGTTCTGCTGTGCCGCATAACTTTGCGGTATTGCTGGTGAAATAAAATTTGTTGCCATTTTGTAATACCTTTCCAAGTTGTGATTTTCTCCGGCGTAGCCAGTGGCATGTCCATTGATAATTTAAATTTTTACTACGATTACAGTATAACACAAATACTTAGTTGTGTCAACCCCCACATAATAGAGTGCTCTGCAACCCCCGGTGGTCAATTATACCCTTATCTTTCGCAACACCCCTCTCGGTGTCGCCTCTGGTTATCCGATAGGATTCAGCAGAGAAATAAAGCAAGTCCTCACCCACTCACGACAGGGTCCGTTACGCATTGCCAGCGCCAGTTGGGGTTTGACTGGGACCATCCGCGGTTGACTAAACCACTTATCGTGCGGATCACACTAGCCCAGAGTCACCCGGGCGCAAACTTTTATTGTAGCGTATCTCCTTCGATACCGTCAAATACACTACAACCACGTTGTTCTGCTTCGTACATCAACTTGTCTGTTGCGGCATCGCAGGCAATTTCAAACAGTTCATCAATCTCCGCTTGAGTTAGGTGATATTCTGGAATCTGGCCTGCCATTACAGCTTCTGCTATCATGAGTCGGTCTTCAGTCATTTTGTATCTCCTGGAATCTTTCTGTAAATGCCTCAAGCAAACAACTGTATTCTTGTTGAGTTTTGGTATTGTAATAATACACAGTCAACCCTGCAGGTGTTTGTATGACTTCGTTGACTCCAAAGATCCGACCTTGACTGTCGGTGAATTGTTTTCGAAATTGTGTTGTCATTAGTATTGTGCCCGTGCTAATCTTTGTTCTCTATGAGCATGCCAACTTGCTTCTAAGTCAGCATCATGTTTAAAAAGTTTTTGGTATGCCCGGTCTGTGACTCCGTAGCCTTCATTCATGGAGCCATGTTCAAAAAAGTCATAGTCCACAGTCCAGCGTGGAATGATATCCCCTTGTGCGTCACCGTCGTGCAATATAGGTATTTGTTTCCACTGAAATACCAAGCTGTCAATGACCTGTTGCCAATAACCTTTTGCCCAGGATTTTCTTTTGGCCTGTTTATAACAAGCCCGAGCATGGTCTAACCGGTTACCAAGTATTTCTATCTCGTTGCCAAAGTGTCTGTAATTTTTCATAGTAATAATAGTTTAACAAAAAGATATTTTATGGTCAACCTATGCTGAATCAGACAAAATGGTTATTGCACCTTGTTTTTCCTTGGGCATACACAGCATGTTTTGGTAGTCAACTATAAAAAACTCATAATTTTCAACTGAATTCAACACCTGTTTGATTGGGTCTACTCCGGTAATAAAATATTCAACCCAAATCCAAGGACGATGTCGTTTAATTGTTTCAAGTGCTCCGGCAAGTGCTGGGATTTCATAACCTTCTACGTCTAACTTAAAAAAATCTAATCTAGGCAATGCCATGGTATCAATACTGACAATGTCCACCACACGATCCTCCATCCACCCATCTTCGTTGACAGTGGTTTCATCACTCAGCGACACGGTACCAAAGTCTTGGGCTATGCTGTAGTCCACTGCGGGCAGTTGTGCCGTCCCAGGTTCCGCTCCTAGTCCACAGTTGTGTAGATACACGTGACGGTATCCGTTGATAGCTAAACTACCGCCTAGTGCTTGAAATAGTTGACGCTGTGGTTCAAAACTGACGATTCTAGTGCCGCGCCCTTGAGTTCTATGTGCCACAGGCACAGTAAAAAATCCAATGTTGGCACCACCGTCAACGATTACAGCATCATTGGGCAGGGTATCAACAATGGCAAAAATATTGTTTAATTCACTTTCAATATGAGTGCGGCCTGTTTTGACTAATGCTTCAGCTTGGAACAAACAGGTTCTAGCCACAATAAATTTGCCATACACACTGTCTAGCACTACAAAATTATCTACCTTCATCACATCCATTTCATTGTAAATGCTAAACAATCACGTTCTGAATCAAAGTAAAAAATATATCTTCCAGGTTTATGATCGCTACTTACTTCAACTAGTTGCCAGCGCCATTCTGCTGACAGTTCTTCTTTGCACCAATCCAATACCGATTCAAGCACACCAAAAGGTTTGGCTATCTCTTGTGCGTGACGAAAACTGTCTCGATCCCTTGTGTACTGCATGGGACTTTTTAACAAGGGTTCTGGGCGGATTTTACGCAAGGTCATGCAAGGATTCGGTTAACAAATTTTGTGGCAGTTGCCAGAATACATAACTGTCACGAATGTCTAGCACATAGCCCTCACTGGGCTTTCCTGATTTAGGACTAGTCATTTCATAAAAGAAAAACTGAATATCATCTTGTATCCAAGTGCGTTTGGTATAATAACTTGGATAGCCTTCAAACGCATCTAAACTCTGTTCGCATTCGGGAGTAATTTCCCATAGTACACCAGCTACTTGGTTGCCTCGCTTGGGCTCAATAGTGGCGTGATTATAAAATTTAAGTTCCCAGTCACGAAGAATAAATGCCTGTCGTGCCAGGGCTTTGGGACAACGCCACTCCATTTGTCCTGGGTGCATGTTTGCCCCATACGCAAAATATAGATTCTTTAACATGTTACCTCACTAAACTTCAATTTAAAAATAAATGCATCTTTTGGATTACGGAATGACCATGTCATCTTGTCCGGACCGATATCTGTAATGAATCGATCACCTGGGCAACCAAACATTTCAATACTGGAGGCACAAAGTTCATTCCAGTAATGCATGGTGTCTGCGCCCTGTCCCCAATGCACTGAGACCGGATAGGCAAATTCAGGATCTGTCACAGATAAGTCTTTTCAATATACTGGTCTGCCCAATCTATGCCGCCTGTGTTATAAAACAGGTGATTGTCATGTAACCCAAATCGATTACAAAAACTTTGTCCGTATCGTTGTCCGTGTAAGGCTTCCCAAATGAAATCTTCTTTCCATTGCAAGTATTCCTCACGATCAATCTTGCCAGACCAAACTTTCAATGGAGTATTGGTTTGTTGCATTGCAGTTACCATTTGTTCAAACGAATTTGTCATATACTATTTTAACACACTTTCGCCATTTGTGTCAACTTCTGTCCAGGTATAATCACCTAGCCATTTTACTCTGCAAACATATTCATAATAGTCGGGTTTGGTTGTGGTCCACTCCGTCGGTCCGGTTTGGACTAGGATGGTACCACCATGTCTATGATCGCGGGCCAACCAATAGCACTGACCATGGTATATTTGAAAACTATATTTGGCTGCATGCACTAGGTCGGTAATATCCAACCGCTTACGCACATCATCTGCTTGGCGTTGTAGTACTTCAACCAACTCCATGATACGACGGTATTCCTGATGTCCATGCATACGGGCCACATTGACCATCTGATCCTTTTGTTTTTCAACGGGAATAAGTTCAAATGCAGGGCCACCAACTTCGGTAGGGTAAGGTGTTACACTCCGGTTAAAGAATTGAATTAGCTCGCCGGTTGATTCGCTGTCGTAACTGTCGCGACCATCGGCAAGATTACTTTTCTTCTTGCTCTTAGGGTTGCGTGGATCGTCGGGCGGCAAGGTTAGTCCCATTATTATATTTTCTTAGGTAAATAAAAATGCCAATCGCGATACTCGACATATCCACCGGCTCTAACAGTTGAAAAGGAACTATCAGCATGATATTTATAAACAACAAATATACCCGTTGGTATTACGGCATTATTGATAATGCTACCAACCGTATCAATAATTCTTACACCGAATGTCATCATATTATTCCAGAATGTTTTTTTAAGCATCGAATAAGGAAGGGACCTGCTGGTTGGGTCGAAGGTAATCCTGAGGATAAATCCAATAAAGTAAAACTTACGGCTAAAGAACATTTTGTATGTCATCATCTTTTGACTAAAATGCTTGCTGAAACTCGCCCAAGAGCACAAATGATTAAAGCGTTGGAACGAATGACTGTTGGAAACAAAAATCATAATCGTTATACTATAACAGCCAGGCTGTTTGAACAAATTCGAATCAATGCCGCACAAGCACATTCAATATTAGTTAAAGGCAAACCCGGGCATTCAAAAGGTAAAAAGTGTCCAAACATATCAATAGCTAAAAAAGGTAAATCAATCATTCTTCCACCGAGGACCAAAGAACATCAAGATAAAATTTCTAAAAGTCTCAAAGGTAAACCGGCGTGGAACAAGGGCAAAAGTTATACAAATAAAAAGTATAAACAACTTACTTGTCCTCATTGCGGCACAGAAGGTATAATTGCTAATATTAAACGCTGGCATATGGATAATTGTAAATCAATCCCAATGGGCACGGAAATATTTTCCAAATAATCTAAAACCATTTTGCATGCGATCTGACCAGACCCTATGACCTTCTTTGTCATACTTAACTTTACTTACGGCATTGGTCATGTCATCTAACCATTCGTTTGTGCCACGCTTGCTGGACTCATAAGCACTATGATCAAAGAACTGGCCTTCGGCATCATCCTTACAAAGTTGTTCAAACGCCCATATTTCTTCTGCCAGCACCCAATCCCAACGCATGAACCAAAGACTATCAGTGTCCCATTCATTTTCCTTGGGCTGTGCCATTGTGCTACGCAGGTATTCGGGCACATCTTCATCGTCTACATGTGGAGCACCATGCTTGGTGGCCTGTAATTGTTTGAGCATGGGCAAAATAATGTCGCCCAGGGTATGATCCATCGACCAGGTATCATAGCGATCAATCTTGACGTAGTTAACGGGTGGATGCACAAGATCCAATACCCATTGAATTGCACGACAAACAGGACTAATATATTTTGTAATCGGTTCTACCCAAGCTGGATGGTCAACGTAGTCTGCATCTTCAACAATGCTTCGTTTACGCCCACACCGACTCCACGCAGTCCAAAAGAACACATATTCTATAACAGTGTATGGGCTAATCCAATGATTACGGTAACAACTTTTATAAACTTTCATTACAATCCTTTATCTTCCATGCCCTGGACCAACCACTCGGTTAATGGCTCGCCGTGCGTTAATTTAATTTTTAACATACGACCATCCATGAACAGGGCTCGATATTCTTCTTGGTCTTCTTCTGACCTATAATAGTAAAAACGTATTTCACCATCAAAATCATCACAGCGTACCCAACGCTCGTTGCTTTGAACTATGGTTCCGCCAAGGAACCCGTCCGCACTGTCAACCCATTCTGAGTCGTATTCTTCGTGCCACAAGTACCAATGCCCCGACGTTTGATCCTGTTCGATCTTGTAATTATCCAGAGTTTGTAAGGGCGTATCTTTAGTTTGATACTGCCGACCCTTGTACTCGATATTATCAAACATGCCCATGATTAACTCCAGGCCAAACGAAAAAAGGTTGCCAAACTATCTGACGCAAATCTATAACCTGATTCGGTTTGCTGATAATCTCTACCGCACTGATAACCGTGATCAACTAACCACTGACTCATGCCCTGAGTTTTTTCCTGTATTTCTTCGCGGATCTGAACCCGTTCAGCGGCACCACCATGGCGATGGGCACGACCATAACGGCGAACCAAGTCCGCATAAAACGGTTCGGTATCTACAGCAACACAAAGGTGTGGGTATAGTAGTTGACTCATATTGTATTATAGCAGAATTGTCTATTTTGGGTCAACCTTGATGCCCAATGTGGCTGGTGCGTGATCAACACAGGCACCCGTTTCATCTGAATAAAAGAACGCATCTGGGTCTATGATCTGAACCCGCATATCACTGTGACGGAGATCGTAGTCCACAAAATTATGGTATAGATCATAGATTCTAAACACATAGCGATCTCCGCCACACCAGATCAGTAGGCCTTCGCGGCCGTCGGCTGATTCAATTTTTACGTTACCAACTTCCATCATCAATCCATAATCTAACTGTTACAAATAAAAATCTAGCCGACCATGTACGCTCGTTGGGACCAGCCCATTCATCTGTGAACACACGACCAGCTTGAGGAATCCAGGCCCAGTGCGAGGGATTAACAGTAATAGCTACACTTGCTCCTGAATACCTTAACCATTTATACATTTTCACGTCTCCTTGCTGATTGTAAACGCATCTTCATTGCGGCTCCCGACAGAAACTGATCATCCGGATCAAAGCTGACACTATTCAAATAGAATTTTTTCAACACACGATCGCCATTCCACCAACTACGTTGACACTGAATATACCCTTCATCTTCCAACTGATTGCGTAAGGCTTTGAACTCCTCACTGTCGTCTGTGCCCATGACACTACGATTGCCCTTGCCCTGTAACACTTTAACTAAATCGTCATTGGTTATTGTATCTTTGTCGGCGTAGTCATTCCACTGACGATGATAGTGTGGATGCCAATCTAGGGATTCATCTAGCTCAAAAACCATTAGACCTCCAAGTATTGTAGTTTAAAAAAGTCTGCAATAGACTCGTAGCCAACATAGCCTCTAGGGTTACATACCACACGGGTTTCGCCAATCCAGTAGTTGAAGTTATGATGCGTGTGTCCGTGCAACCATAATTTAATCTGTGGGCGGGCCTCAATAAAATCATCTAAACTGCTGCGGAATGCACCATTTAGCAAGTTACCTTTGTACATGTCAGCTACACTCAGTTCGCTAGGGCAATGATGCCCGACCACAATGTAACTGCCAGGATCGCGGGTTGCATGATTAATATAGGCCATCATTTTCTCATGATCCTCTACGCTATCTTCTGGACTCCAACGAGCCGGCTCTTCTTTGAATTTAACGCCATTAGGAACCAGGTTGCCTTTTTCATCCTTGATATATTTTCCGCCGTTTTTACCATCTTCAGTATAGAGCAAATTTTCCATATACACCGGCACCTGGCGAACAACCATACGATTACTATTTTTAACTTCGCGGAAGTCATTCATGGCATCTTTACAGTAGCTCAATGTTAAGCTATTACTGTCATCCATATTGGTCCACAAGGTACCACACACAAAGGTATGACCTTGATGTTGCCATGTTTCTTTTTCAAGAATATGTAAGTTGCTGTAATCCAAGTGTTCTCTAAGAATGTTGTAAGTATGAGCCGCATCTCCTGAGTAGTGTTCATGATTGCCCATGATATACACCACTTGAGGAAATTCTTGGCACACATGATCAAAGAACTGTCTATACTCTTTTGCTAAGTGTTGCATATATGTAGGGCGACCATCCACAAAATGTTTGGCCACACAGATGTCGCCGGCAAGAACCAAGACATCAGCACCCTCGGTATTATCAAGGGTGATGGGTCCGAATTCTAAATGTATATCACTGGCTAGAGCTATTTTCATTGATGCCCAACTTTAATAATTCTGTTTTAAATTCAGCGATTACTCTTGGATCGCCGCCGGCCAGGTATGCTGTCTTGCCTGGAAAGCGAGATTGGAATGCAGTACGAATTTCTGCTACTGTTGTACCTTGACATACAAACTGCTTGTCTTCATTATTATAACAGAAATAAACACCATTGTCTACTTCAATATCCAGACCAACCAAGTCGGTTTGGGCTTGTTGGATGATTTGGTTGACCATGTGATCTACACGACCTCGGATACGCTGAAACAAAATCCATATGTAAAGGCCCAGCATTATGAAGCCGATACCTATGCCCATCAAAATTCCACCTACGATCTCATTTAGTTCCATTATGCTAGTCCTTTGGCTTCAACGCCTGTTTTGTACCACTCGGTTAAGGGTTCAGGTTCTTCGTACTCTTCGTAGCCCCAGACATCGCTGGCTATTTCTTTATAACGAGCCGGATCACTGCCACAGTCCACGTCATCTGTGTCCAAATACTCACCATCGTATGCGGTAGTGCCTACAAATCCTGCACCGGGTTCCCAATATTCCAAACTGAACTGTACTCGTCCATCTGACATGGCCCAAGTAGTAAATGCTTCCACCGGCGGAGCCCATGCCGTACTAAATGAGAATTCAATTGAGTCCGGTTCATCATCCGTGTCAATGTAGACATCACTTAGTGACCACTTGGTTCCCCAATTATTTACACGCCACATGTACCAGTCTTGCTCACCCGCAAAATTAGGCTGTGGAACCATCCAGGCCAACAACTCACCTTCCGGATCGTTGAGTATTACTCGGATTTCATCGATTACCGGACTTGGTCCTGTAATAGTTGCACGGCACGAACACCAATTAGGCATATCAACTCCTTGAGTTACAATAATATATAGCTATTATACAAGAAACGGAATTAATGGTCAAGAAAAAACCCCAGCATTGCACTGGGGTTTGGGCTCAGTGTCCGGTCTGAATCGGACAGCGTCGAGGTATTAGATACCTAATGCAAGAGCGCGATAGCCAGCGGCTACCAATTTACGTGAAGGTTTGCCCAACACGTATTCTGTAACATTTACACCGTTGCCAGCTTTGCGTGAGTTTGTGTAAACTGCAAAACCATGGCTACGGATACGACTTACTTCAGCTGACAGGTTTTTTACGCCCATCTTGCTTGCCTGGCTAGCTGTCAAAGCCTTGCCTTCTTGTAATGCGGAAAATACACGGTACGTCTTGGTTTCTGGATTAATAAATTTCATTTGATACCTTTCTATGTTAAACGCTGTTTAACAACAGCATATATACATAATACACTGATTAAGTAGAGTTAGCAATACTGTTTGGCAAAATTAAATACTATTATGACATATTATGTTTACGCATATCTCCGAAAAGATGGAACCCCTTATTATATTGGTAAAGGAAAAGGATTACGGGCATACGAAAGACATGATACTATTCCGTTACCGGGCGATCCCATCCGAATTATTATGCTTGAAACTAATTTAACCGAATTAGGAGCCCTGGCTATTGAGCGTAGGATGATTCGCTGGTATGGTCGTAAGGATTTAGGAACTGGTATTTTGCGTAATCGCACAGACGGTGGCGATGGTGCAAGTGGTTTAAAAAGGTCTAAAGAATCTAATCAAAAAACGTCAATGACCATGACAGGAAAAATAAGAGGCCCGTTAACTGAGGAACATAAAGACAAGTTACGTGGGAAAAGAAAATCAACAGGCCCTAGATCAGCAGAAACTATTGAAAAGATTCGCCTAAAATTAACAGGTAGAAAACTAACAGATCAGCACAAACAAAATTTATCAACCGCTAAAAAACAATATTACAGCAGTACATAATGTAGCCGTTAGGATAGCTATTTTACCATAAATAACTAAAAAGGCTAACTCCAACCATGACACAGTATGTAATCAACATTGGCGCAGTACCAAACGATGGCACGGGCGATCCACTACGCACTGCTTTTAACGAAACCAACCTGAATTTTGATCAGGTTTTTGCCGCAGGACCAGTTTTAAGCAACATTCAGATAGCCAACAACAAAATCTTAACCACTAATACCAATGGAAACTTGGTCCTAGCACCAAATGGTACAGGTGTAGTACAGAGCAATGTCAGCATTGTTCCAAACACAGCCAATATTCGCAATCTAGGCAGTGCCACACAGCGTTGGGCCACAGTTTATACTCAATATTTAAATGTCACTTCAGGCACGTCAGTGAACGGTAACTTGACTGTTGATGGTAATTTGATAGTGATGGGCAATGTCATCAACATGGGCAACATTGTCACAGATACCTTGACCATACAGTTGGCCAACACCACAACAACTGCCAATGCGGCCAACGGTGCTGGTATCACTGTAGGAACCAATGACGATATTGCTACTATTTTATACAATTCTACCAGCAACGTCTGGACCACAAACATTGGACTAAGTTCAGTAGGCAATATCTCTGCACCATATTTGTTTGGCAACGGAAGCCAACTGACCGGATTGCCGGTACAATATGGCAATGCCAATGTGGTCACATTGTTGGCAGGATTTGGCTCAAACACTATTTCAACCACTGGTAATATCACAGGTGGATTTATTTTCGGTAACGGCAGTCAATTAACTGGATTACCAGCAACGTATGGCAATGCCAATGTTGCCACATTCTTGGCGTCATACGGTAGCAATACTGTCAGCAGTACAGGCAACATCACGACCACTGCCAATGTCTCAGGTGGATTTATTTTAGGAAACGTGGCATTTGCTAATGGATTACCAGCAACTTATGGTAACGCCAACGTAGTGGCCAATTTGGCTGCATTGGGATCAAATCCAGTAAGCACCACTGGCAACGTTTCCGGTGCCTACATTAAAGGCAACGGCAGTGAGTTGACCAGTTTACCAGCTCCTGTAGTCACACAAGATATTAGCTCCAACGGTAACATGAGTATAATGACCTATGATGGCAACATAAAATATGTAAACTATGCCACAGTTGAACCCTCCAGTGGCAACATTGCAGGCGGCAACATTAGTACTACTGGATTGGTCAGTGCTACAGGCAACATCACCGCTGGTAATATCAGCACTGGAACTATCACACTCACCAACGGTGCAGTGATTCGAGATACCACAGGTGATGCAGTAGCATTTGGTCAAAATGCTGGTGCAACTGGTCAAGGCCTGGTTGCAATAGCCATTGGCGACTCGGCTGGTAATGTCAATCAAGGTAATATATCAGTG